>Ga0315288_10005956_pt1 | contig 15453 bp, 12 predicted proteins | sample YL17G11_20_MG_FD_203454 | JGI IMG/M metagenome (GOLD analysis project Ga0315288, IMG submission 203454) | Sediment microbial communities from Yellowstone Lake, YNP, Wyoming, USA - YL17G11_20 | ecosystem: Environmental > Aquatic > Freshwater > Lake > Sediment | place: USA: Wyoming | collected...
GCCGTACCGAGAGTCGAGAAACGAATCTCGCTTGGTTGGAATATAGTCAAAGAGGGTTAGGATAGCAAGGGAAATAAAAGACGCCCTGAAGGGCGTGGTTTCAACCCAAAGGAGTTCTGATGAAAGTCAAACTGAGCAGGTCGCAGTGGGAAGCTGTGGGACTGACGAAGGGGTGGTTGCCGCCGGGACAGGGGATCGAGACCGAAGCGAAGAAAAAGTCCAAGGCCGTCAACCCCTGGGCGGTCTGCACCGAGAGCGTCGGACGCGAGGACAAGGAAAAATACGAGCGCTGCGTCCTGGACGTCAAGGAAAAGCACCCGATCAAGAAGGACTAGCAGCCCGATGAATCTGGTCAAGACCGCCGACGGCAAGTTCCTGCTTACTCTTTCCCGTTCTGAATGGGAGGGGGCTGGTCGTTCCGCTGGATGGCTCAAGACAGCCATCAACTGGAGGAACATCGACTTCGACCGCGACGACGCCACACCCGGCGTCAACGACGAGATGCCGGTTGAGCTTCATGACGACCAGACAGAAACTGACACCAATATCAAACTGAAGATAGACTTTGAGGTGGAAGCCACGGAGTATGAGGGGGGACACCCTTTTTACGCTGGCGGCATCGTCATCAACAACCTAACTGTCGCCGAACCCTTTGTCTTCAGGTCAAGGGCGTATCAGGCCGGACAGGAACTTCCCGACGAGGTCGCCGCTCACGTCTCATTGTGCGACTCCGAGGAGATCCCCAAGGTGCGCCAGTGCCTAAACGAGATAGCCACAAGATTCCTTGAACGGCAGGGAGTCAAGCCGAAAGTCCGCCGCCATCGTGCCATACGCTGACGGCACGACCGGTTGGCGGGGGATGCGGTCAGACGCTCCACGGCGGAGGCGATCCGCAACGGCTGGCTCACCGGAGAACAATATCCCACAACCTCCTCAAACATATGGGTGAACCGATGCAACTTGGAAAAACAACGTCCGGCAACTGGTACAAGGCCTCCCAAACCCAGCAGTTCCCTCCGAACCCCGGCCTGACCGACAAGGCTCATTTTCTCCGCGGAGCCGTCGTCATGTACCGCCAGCCGATTGAAGAATACGAGACCACCCAGAAGTACGTCCTCCTCGAAGGCATAGAGGAAATCCCCGATGGCAAGCGGATCGACATGCAGGCTCTCGGAACGGGGTTGACATTCCCAGGAATCACCAGAGCCGACTGGGACGAACTCGTGGTCGTCATCCCGGCAGCCAAGGCCAAGGGCGTGTTCAACTAATCGGCGGGTTCGACGCCCCTCCAGTTGCTCTTCTCCCCGATATCCTCCCTGTGGATTTTCTCCACGGCAGCGTGAAGCTTCTCCAGTGCCTCGGGAACCTGCATGATCTCGAACATCCGAGTCACCATCCACGAGTCCGCGGACGGCGGCAGGAAGACGCTCCCCTCCCAATAGCAGTCCTTGTTGCAGCCCCCATATTCGATCCGGTAGTTCCGCCAGCCCTCAATCTCCGGATCCGGCCAGTTGAAAACGCCCTGCTCCGTCAGATCAACGTCAACAAGCTTGTCCATAGCAAACTCCTTTCAAACAGCCGCATTATACAGTACGAGCGGGAAAACCGACAGGCTTGTCCTGTCGGATGAGAGCGAGCAGGCTTCTCAATGACTCCTTTGATCCTCTATGTATTTCCTCACTGCTTCCTCAGAAATGTGACCAACGGAAGCATAATACGTCCCCCTGCTCCACAATGACCTTCCCCAGAAACGACGTCTTTTCATGTCTGGGAATGTTGCGAACATGTGAATGGCCGAACATGATTTCAAAGTCCGTACAACATCAACAGGCCGATCCTTCGGCGTAACTTCAACAAAAAGGTGGACATGCTCAGGCATGATCTCCACCGCTGACAAGTCCCATCCATATTCTGCACAAGTCTCTGCAAGTATCCTCTTTAACTCTATGCGTTCAACGTCCCCGAAAACTTCCCTCCTGTACTTGGTGCACCATATCAGGTGCAATCCTATAGAAAATCTTTGGTGGTTGCAGGATTTTGTTCTCATATCGCCGTATAATATAAAGTATGAGGCGAACGGTGTCAATACCCATCGAATTGGACAATCAGACCATGCTCTGGACAATGGAGATGTGCTCCTCCGTGTTCAACATCCATTCGGAATGGGGTTTTAGGAACAGGACATATAACAAGAACAAGGCTCATCACGCCCTTTATGATGACATCCGAAAGCGGTTCCCAAAGCTCCCTTCTGCCATGGTGCAGGCGTGCCGTGACAACGCCATGGAATCCCTCAGGGCATGCAAGTTGGCAAGCCAGCCCATGAAGAGGCCGCTGTCAGGCATCAGGCTTGACAGGAGGACATTCTCGATCAGGGGAAGCCTCCTAACGGTGGCGTCTGTTTCTGGAAGACAAAAAACAAGAATATCATTCCCAGAATTCTCCAAGGGGATAACCAACATTTGGAAACTGAAAGGTGCCATCCTGATTTACTCAAGACGGCAAAAGAGGTTCCGCATCAACCTCTGCTACGAGATGGCATCCCCACCACCGATTCAAACAGGCAAGGTGGTCGGCATCGACAGAGGGCTTCATCATATCGCAGTAACCTCGGCCGGCGATTTCTTTTCCTCTGGGAAAATAAGGGCTTCACAAAGGCGTTTCCTGCACGTCAGGAAGATGCTCCAGGCAAAAGGCACCAAGTCGGCCAAGCGGCGTCTCCGCCGCATGGCAGGCAGGGAAAGGCGGTTCAGCCGGGACGTCAACCATGTCGTGTCAAGAAGGCTGGCGGAGAAAGAGGGCGTCTCAATTTTTGTGCTTGAGACGCTTGACGGGATCAGGCAGAAGAAAAGGGGGAAGCACCTGAACAAGAGGATCTCATCCTGGCCGTTCAGGCAGTTCGAGATGTTCCTCCAGTACAAGGCTGAGGTTTTGGGCAAATCCGTGGCTCATGTCGACGCCAGGTACACCAGCCAGCGGTGCAGCAGGTGTGGATGCGTCAATGCGGACAACAGGGACAAATCAAGGTTCCTGTGCGTCAGGTGCGGCATGCGGATGCATGCCGACCTCAATGCGGCGGTCAACATAAGGGACCGCTGGATACTCTCCGGTCTCCCGAAAGGGAACTCCGAAGCAGGCCTGGGTCAACAGGCCACATGCGGATCCAGCCCGTCAGGGCTGGTCGACCGCAAGCCGACGGGCTTGCCCGTCGGTAGTTGACACAGTACGCGATGTCTGACATACTCCGCCAGCTAAAGCATGGCGGGTTCTGGGTTCAACGGTGCCTCCGTTGAGGACCCTTGACGGGATATCAGTGTTCCCTTTCACGCGATCTCCTTCTCGCGTGAACAGATCCACCCCGCCGCATTCCCCCGACTTCAGTCGCGGGGTTAGGCGGGGTGGAGTTGTTCAGGAGGCCATTGTGGCAGAGTGGCCGTTGGGTTTCAACATTAAAAGCAACTGTTATGCGGCCGGAGGAGCCTGCGGAGCCGCTGGAACGGCGGACATGATGGGGGCCGGCGGTTTGGGCTGCGGAACGGACGAACGAGCCAGCTCCTCTACGGATTGTGGCGTTGGGATGTGCTCTATGTTCCGCTTGATGAATTCCTGCTTGATCACTATCTCCATGCAATAGGGGCATATCCCATGGCTTACTGCATTCTCCTTGATGCCTTCCTCAAGAGCGTCGACATGCCGCCTCTGTTCAGGACTCATCTTGGCGGCTCCGCCAAAGAAGGTTCCCATCCTGTCCAGCTCGTTCTTGACGTTCTGGAGTCGCATGGCAAGGTTCATCTCCTCCGGCTCGTTCGCCAGTTCAGCGACCGTCTTCCACTGGTATTTGCTTGCCTTGATGAAGTTCTCTGACTGCGGGTCGTATCCAGGGTTCGGGGTGTCGCTCGCCCACCGACCGCAGTACATGCACTGGATGTAGAGGTTGCCGTGAGCCGGGCGTTCCATGATGTAATCCGGATGCGTAGCCTTGTTCATCAGAGCCGCCAGCTTGTACCAGCCTCCGCCGATTGCGGCCATGAGCCCTGGTTCTGCCTGTAGGATGGACTCGATGTCGGCCTCGTCCGCCGAATCGAGGATCTTCTTGACTGCCGGCTCCACCGTCCTCATCACGATGCCTTCCACAGGCTCGGAACGGAGGACGGGATACTTGCCCCTCATGGACTTGAGGAGGCCGAGGGGGTCACTCGAGACCCTCATCGCTTCTGCCAAAGCCCTGGGAATGTCCCTGTAGAAGGTTCTGGTGGCGCTCGCCCCGCCTTCTTGGTCAGCGGACACTGCCATGACTCCCAGCGTGTCATGCCCAGGGTACGGGGTGAAGGCAACCATGACATGCGAATCCTTGGTCGGCATGTCAGGATGCGTCTCGGGAACCATGGAATGGGTCATCGCCATGCCTGTCGAAATCCATTTTCTTGCTGAAAGCAAGTCGGGGAACGATGCGATTTCCTCAATGCTGCTGTCGCTGGAACGGTACCTCCTGATGACGTACTTTTTTTCGCCGGTTTGGTGCTTGGTGATTTTGGCAATTTCGAACCTGTCAACGTCCTTGCCGGAAGAGTGCGGCACCTCGAAGTAGCCGAACTGGCCGGTGGCCTCAAGTTTGCTCTGTAGGTAAGGCTGCGGCACGACGAACCTCTTCCCCTTCGCCCTGCCGACATCCAAGACGCCCTTTATGCGGTAATACGGCATCACTTTTTCGGCATACGTGCGTTCCGGAGGTTCGCTGCCGTAGACGAGGAGTCGGAAAAGCCCCCTCGGGACGTCGAGGAAAGTTATGGTGGCTCCTGCCTTCCACCAAAGCGTCAGCTCCCCTGCGTCGTCAGAGGCATATTCCACCGCATCAATTGTCTTGTCCCACCTGACCATGTCGAACATGTTCGACCGGTCGCGGATAGGAGTCGGGACGCCGTCTTCGGTGTCGTAAGAGCGGGTTTTCTTCTTTGCTGCGGTTTTCATCAGAACTCCTTCGGGTTGAAACCCCGCCCTTCAGGGCGGCTTTTATTTGCCTTGTCAGCCAGCTCTCTGTGTTGTACAATGTTGTTGATCCGTAAAACCGGCAATCTGAGGCTGGCATGTCCAGCCCGGACGGGCTGGAGTCAACCAGCCTATTGCTCCCGGCCCGAAAGGGCCGGTTGAGCAAGCCCCGACCTTTAGGTCGGGGTAGTTGACAATGTCCCCCTTTAAGGCGGCGAACGTGTCTGGGGTCGACTCCATCATCCTTTCGACGTCCTCGTCGGAAGCCAATGGGGCGGGGGGCGGTGCTTGTGGAACCGGAAGCGGCGGGGCGAGTGGGGCTGGCTGCTCTGGTGCGGCCGCGGGAATGTTCTCCACTTTCGGATCGTCCCCCTCTGTCTGTTGGGCCTCCTTATACCATCTCTTGCCGCTTGCGAAGCCATCCGGTTCCTCCGTCAGGGCCTGTAACTGTTCATCGGACATTTCGAGACCGAAAGGACGTTCTGGTTTTTCCGGAGCGAAGGGCTCGGCTGTCGGTTCGTCTTCCGGTGAGACACGGAGGGGGACGGATACGCATCTGATGAGCGGGAAGTGCGAATCAATGTGCTGATTTAGGAAATTTTCGAAAGCTCCGTATTGCGAGAATGCCGACACACCGAGATCGCGGGCAACCGTGAACGGCACGGCGGCGTAAGTCATGTCATGGATCTGGTTGACGGCACTGTCGGGAACCTTGATCCTCAGGATGCCGTTCGCCCCTAATGGGCCGGAGCACTTGTCCCCCGTCCATTCCGCCCTTGCCGGACTGTATGGGACGAACCAGAAGCGGCCGATGTTCTGTTCGCTGCTGACATGCGGCCCGACATAGAAGAGGGAAGCCGAACTGTCAGGCATGCTTGCCGCCATCCTGAAGTCCCTCAAGGTGTCGTTGGTCGTCGACGAGACGATTTCGAAGGCGTTGCCGCTCGGGAAACCGGCATGCTCCGAAGGGGTGACCTGCTGCCCGAACCTTGTCCTTATTGACTGGGCGTAGTATTCGTCAGGATTGCGGCTGCTGACGAAACCGAGGTATGTTTCGAACGGGAACGGCTGGTAGATGATCCGGCCGAAATTCTCCTCGTCTTGGAACGTCACGATCATCCTGCCGTTGTCAGTGCCGTATTCATCGACTCTCTCCCATCGGGCGCTCTTGAAGGCTATAGAGAGGCCTGTCAGGTTTACCATCGCCACCACCGGCGGCCTATTCGGACGCCGTTGCGATTCCCTGAACCATCCCCGGCCGCCAGCGAATTCCTCGGGGGACGACGTCAGCTCTTCAATCTGTTCGTCGGAGACCTGTGGTTCATGGGGGGGCTGCGGTTCTGTGGGCTGTTGCTGGGGACGCATTTTCTTGGCCACTTCGGCCGGTTCCGGCATGTCGGTGCCCTCAAGCAGGGGGTGGAACGCTTCAATCGGGGATTCCAAGAGGTTGATGATCCCGTCCATTGACTCCAAACCACGGAAAGAACTGACCGGCATTCTGGCGTAGTAGAAGACAAATCTTTCACCTTTGTTGTCGTTCTGGATGTTGATCTGGAGCATGCCAACTCCAGAGTCTCCGTATTCCACGAAACGAACCAATGCCCCATAACCTTCGGCGGATCCGGGGATGAACTTCTCGTCCAAGAAATCCATGCCAATCGACCTGCCCTCCATTTTGCGGCGGTGCATGTTTCCGTCGAGAAGGAATTCTTCCGCCGCGGATTTGCTGAACCCTCCGAAGACAAGGGTCATGTCCGCTCCAAACATGTCCGTTCCAAATTTGGCGTCTTCGGCCGGCGGAGCAGTGTAGATGCCGTACAGGTCGGATGGGATCGCGCGGTTATCATACAGCCTGTACGGCAAGACAAAATAGATGTCTCCGCCTATTGTGATATAGGGTTTGTGGTAGTCGCTATTGTTGTCCTCATATTCCCTCGCCAGCTCGGGGATGTAGTTGCCGACGGCCTGTGCCTCTTTCGCCATGCCGTTGCCGGAAGATGCGAAAACATCCGGCTGCGGCTCGATCATTTCTTCGATTTTTTCTGTGGTGATTCCCTTCCTCATGGCTTCATCAGCAATCCTGTCAATAGACTCGTTGACGGTCGGCTTGGAGGTGGCCGTCTTGATTTTGGCTATGAGGTCTCTCCCCGCCACAACCCTTCCGATTTCCGCTGCGGGATCGTCTGAATGGAGGATGCTCAGGTGCTCGTTTGACGGCACCGGCCACCACAGCGACGCTTCGGCTTCACCCGTCGTCCTGACAGCCAAGAGCCCCTTGTCGGACGGATTGTCATCCGCAAAGACATAGGATACGACTGCATCGGTTCCCGCGTTCCTCCAGTATGTTCCGTGCACGGAAACGTGGAAGGCGTGGAGAGCTCCTTTTTCCAACCATTCCTTAGCCTTGCCAAACGTCTGGAGGGCGATAATGACGTGGCCGATGTGCTGGTCTTTGGACGGCTCTATAAGTCCCTCGTCGGTTAGAAAGCAGCCCCTGCCCTGCTTGATTCCTTTGATGGAATACCATTCGCCCGCTATTTTGACGGTTCGGAAGTCGGAGATCTCCGCGCCCGCAGCCCTGTACCATCCCGAGGAGGCGAACCTCCCGCCAGAGTCGTCATCGCCGAGCATTTCCTCTATCGATGGCTCCGGCATGCTCTTCAAAGCCCTTTCGATGGCTCGCTGGATTTCCGCTTCTTCGGTCTGTTCTTCCGGTTCTCGGGCAGATCCCGGTTCGCCTTCGGAGAAGACTTTTCTGGACCGGTAACGCCTCTCGATGGCCACATTGTAGTGATTGCCCGGGCTTTCAGCCGTGAGCAGGTCAAGATATACGCTCTCGGGGACGCCATAGTACTCGTATATGTCCCCGTTTGTGAACCGCAGCTTGAGGACCCCTTGGCCTTCCCCCTCGGGCTGGAAGGCAGCAGCGTTCAGCATTGCGGACCGCAGGGCCTGCCATTCTTCTGGCTCGTGCAGTTCCCCGGGGGCTCTCATCCGTTCGCCAGCGGAGGTCGTTGCTCCGGCGGCCTCCTCGAATTCGGGGGACACCGGTGGGGTCGTCCCCATCATCCTGTCAACGGCGGCGAAGTCGGCGGCCGGATCCTCGAGACTCCTGCGCTGGACGGCCCAGACGGCCGCATCGTACATCGTTCCAAAATCGGGGGAGAACTCGAACGTGCGGAGCTCACCGTTTTCGTCGCGGTACTGCTTGACGGCCCTGTACGGATGGTGCCTATGTGGCTGCCACAGCAGCTTCCAGGTCCACGGGCCCTGAGTGACTTTCTGGTAGGCCAACATCTCGGAAACGAGGGCGGGCATGGAGTCGTTTGGGAACCCTGTTCCCGTACGCAGCACGACACCGTCGAACCCGGGAGATGTCCAGACGTTCATATTCCACCTGGTTGCCGCCGAGGCGACGTTGGCAATGAGACCGTCAATGGCTGTCTGGTCTGCAGACCTCCTCAGAAACGGGAAACGGACAACGATGTCATTGGGGCCGTAACCCCCTGGAACCATATGAGGCTGCCACGTACGAGCCTGGTTTGTTTCAAGCCATCTCATGGCGGGAAGGGAGTCAACTTCTATGGGGGGCAAGCGGTTAAGTTCCGCAAACTGCTGGGCGATTACGTTGACCCAGTGCATGAAATTGCCGACGGCCATGAGCCTTGGGATGGCGTGCCGATCTTCGTCTGCGGTGTAGGACATGTGACTTCGCATGACTACAATACTTGGGCCAAGTCCCCTGGGGGCAGCCCCGGTTGCGACATTGGACACGAAATGGTCCGTGGAGCTCCCCCATAACGATACGGAATTGCGGATGCCTCTGAGGTTGACCATTGTTATGCGGTTGGGCAGCGTGAGCACATAGGAGTTCGGAGGCTTATGGGGCAAGGCTGGGTTGTCGGCGTTCCATTCCGATCCGATTTGTACCCTGACGAAGTTCTGCAAGTCCGGTTGGCCGAGGTCAGTGAGCTGACTCACCACAAAGTCATGGAGGTCCTCCATGACCGGCCTTTGCCGGTCGTCTTGAGCCGTCTTGCTCATCGCGGCAGCCGAGGCGAAGGCCGAATCCTCCGGCCCGATGGCCGCATCGATGTCAATGTCGAGCCGTTCCTTGGAGATGCTCTCGAGCGACCTCAGCACGGCCAGCTCCTTGGCGTGCTCCTTCGTGAACCACCTTGAGGCCTCCTCAAAGTGGTCGAATTTTGGCGCCCCCTCGATGGGCGAGACATCCTTTTTGGCCATCAGGTGCTGGGCCTTGATGCTCGGGTCGGTCTCCGGATGGAAGGGGAACGGATCGCCTACCGGCCTGACGCCGAAGGAATATCTTCCGTCATCCCCCATGTAGAGGTGGTAGGTCCAGTCGCCTATCGTCGTCTGGATCGGCTTTTCCCCCTTGGCCTTGATCCTCGGCGGCGTTTCCCAGCCCATGGCTATGCTGTGGAACGGCCCGTCCGTCAGCCACCTGGTGGCGGCCAATTCGGTGTCGAAGAGTGGGCTATTAGGAACCTTCTCTTGGGTGGTGACGTTGAATATGAAATGCTTCTGGGCACCGGTCATGAAACCCTTGAACTTCTTTACGGCGAAGTGCATGCCCCTCAGTTCGACGGTCTGATCCTCCGCGAGCTGATCCCTGTAAGTCTTGTTCTTGGCCCACCCGTTTTGGTCGGGGATGGCGTTGGGGATGGCGATTGCCGACGGATCCGTAGTCTCCGAGGACCCGAATATGATGGGTTCGGCGTCAAGCCCTATCATCTTAATGGCTCTCAGCAGGGCCCCCCTGATGTCGTTGGGCTGGGCACCAGCACCGGGGGAGATGCCGAGATATATGACGGCCGTCCCCGCTTGAGCCGTGAACGGGAACCCCATCCGCTGGCTGAACTGGTTCCACTGGTTCCAGTTCTTGACGGAGAAGAATGTCTTTGTCGGGCCGTATCTCTCCTCCAAACCCGTTATGGCGGCCGAAAGAGCCCCCCCGATCTGTTCAAAGACGGACTCTTCCGTGGGCCTCTGAGCCGCTTGGGATGTTGTTTCTAGGGCCATTTTCTTGACATTGCTCCAGTTGCCTATTATTCTACCATGGAAGGCCAATGTCCTTGATGTCAGGCCGTCCACAGGCGGAGGTTTTGTGCTTGACTTTCCCATTCAGGTATGATATAAAGGAGGCGTAAAATGAGAATGGGAAAGGAGAACGGCATGAACACGACAGGGCACAACGAAGGCGAAACCAGGTTCCAGAAGCTCGGCAGAGTCCTCGCATCCAGCCCCGGGCTGGCGAAGAGCGCCGAGGTGGCCATGTCCAACATGACCAAGCACAGCTGCTCGGAAGCGGACTTCAGGACGTTCCTGCTCTCCTATATGCGGCATGCCAGAAACAGGGTGCATGCGAGAGTCGCCTCCCGCCTGATGCAGGAGTTCCTGCCGGAGGTCTCCTCGGAGACGCTGGAGACGCTTCTGATGGTCGAGAACGCGATGTACTCTCTCCTGCTCGACTATGACGGGATCGAGAGGGTCAACGCTAGGGCTCAGAGCCTCCACAAGCGGGGGAAAATCGGGGCTGAGAAGTTCCCGTTCCTGAAACACACTAGGAAGCTGCCGGAGAAAGCCTGATGCCGACGACCGTCATCCACTGCCGGAAGGTAATCGCTCCGGTTTCCCCGAAATACAAACTATGAGAATCATCGAGGCACAGGGTGCGGCCAGTCCCAAGGAGCAGTTCGAAGGACGCCCCGAACTGCTGCGGATGGTCAACCAGGTTCTTCCGCCAACCCAGATGTTCTTGGTCAACCTCGACGCTGGGCTTTCAGGCGGTCTGACCAAGGACGAGCTGGAATGGGCCATCCAGGCCATACGCGATCCTGTCGCTCAATCGGCCTCATGGATGCCGCAGTTCGCCGGAATGATCAACTACATGCGAACCGCCAAGCACAATCCCAAGAACTATCCGTTCGTCGCGGTCAGGAAAATGATGGCTCGCCAGGCGAAGTATGCGGAAAAGCTCGACGCCCTGGCTCAAGTCGAGCCGACCGAGGATCCGGTCGTCCACCAGTTCGCGGACGGCTGGCAGGTCGTGTCGCTCTCCGAGGAGGCTCTTGAATTCGAGGAGGAGCTTGTCGGGGGAAAACTCCATGGCAACGGGAACGTCAGGTATTCCATAAGAGATCCGAACGGGGTGCCGTTCGCCCTCGTTGAGGTTGACACGTCACAAGAAGACCCCGCCTATTTCGGCGTCTATCAGGTCGCCCTCCCGTACTGGGGGGATCCCGTCGGCCAGGTCAATGACGGGGAGAAGTACATCACCGAGTGGTTCGACTGCCTCAAGGCTGAGGGGCGGGATCCGGCGTGGGTCAACGACGACATATCCGAAGGCGAGCACCCCCTCAAGAGCATGGAGGACGCATTCAACCTGTCTTATGGGGCTGCCCCGCTCCTGAGGGGGCTCGACGGCGACGCGGACGATTATGCGAAGACACTTCAGGATGCCTACAGCGAATCGTGTTCGGGAGCGCACTACTATTCCAGTACGGCCGCCAAGCATATTGACAACATCGTCGAATACGCCTTCCAGAGGAGCGAAGAGAAAGCCCTCTCGGACGCGGCGGATCTGTTTTTTGACAAGGCCTCTGAGTGGTTCGAGGAAAACATGTTCAACACAACGATGGAGCACCCGTATCCGGACGAGGACGACTTTCGCACAACCGTCCAGCCCGATATCATTCCGGGGCAGGCGGAATTCAGGGGGAGGAAGTTCAAGGGGAAGCCGGTAGAGAAGTTCGACAAGGAAGGTTATGACAAGGCTCTCGCCGCCCACGACGAGGAGAGGGAGGGGATGGAGGAGTATTTCGAGCCGTACCAGTTCCTCAGGCAGCTGCAGGGGAAAATCAATAAGCTGCCGGACAGGAGAGTTAGGGAGACGGCCGAACTGCAGAAAAAGAAGCTGGAATACGAGAGGAAGCGGCGGGAGTACGAGAAGCAGCTTGCCGAACAGCGTATGCAGCAGGCCATCGAGCGGACTGTCAGCAGGGGGGTCGAGCCCGATATCGAAACGCTTGTCGAGGAACGCTCCCCTTCCTTCGCGTCAGGTGAGAACTGGTACAGGACGGCCGAGAATCACAAGTCATAAATCGTCACAAGGATTCCCCTGGACACAACGGCCTCCTCGAGAATCTTCTCGATCGTCTCCCATTTTCCGCCTGCAAGTCCCGCTCCGAACCTCGGGCCGTGCACCGAGGCGCCGAGCTCCAGTGCCTTGTCGGCAACCTTGGCGAGGCAGTCCTGCAGGCTATCATATCGGATGGGCGTGGTTTCCCTGATCGTCCTGATGCCGCGCTGGGCGATCATATTGGCGACGAAGACACCGGGTTCGACTTCGACGAACTGGACGTTGCCGAGCGCGAAACCCTTCTTCGTGCTCCACCAGTTCCTATATTCCGCCTCTGTCTTCGGCCACCTCCTTGAAACCGCGAGCACGAACCCCGCCCCCCAAACCCCGATGGAATTAACGATGTGGGCAACGATCTTCGGCCCGTCGCCGATTGGCTTTGTCGCGTCGCCCTTGACATAGGTGATGGATTCGTTCATCAGAACTCCTTTGGGTTGAAACCACGCCCTTCAGGGCGTCTTTTATTTCCCTTGCTATCCTAACCCTCTTTGACTATATTCCAACTAAGTGAGATTCGTTTTCCGACTCTCGGTACGGCATGCCGTACCGAGACGGGGAGTTTAAAGCCCCACTAGGAAGCTAGAAGCCGCCTTGCGGCCTCGGGCTAAATCCCCTCCATTTATGGCGGGGAACTTTAAGCATACTGGTTGGGCTTCAAGGCCCTGGTTCATCTCGGCGTCGGTGTCGAAGAAGAAGATGTGCTTGTGGTGGTAGTCTGTCACCAGCCCGAACGAATAGACGTTCTCCGCCGACATCTTCAGCCTGCCGGCGCAATACTCGTGCGAATGCCCCGCAAGGCACCAGAACCTCTTTTCGGGATGTTCCTTGGCCGTCTTCAGCACCTGCTGCCCCATCGTGTGGTTGAAGAAGTACGCCGCCACGTCGTCGCCCGAGACCTGCCCCTGGTCGTCGAAGATGCAGTAGTGCGTCAGCACGACGACGTCCCTCGCGTCAGACGCCGCAGCCAAGCCCAGCCGCTTGAAGAACGCCTCTTGGAGCGGGATGGTGTAATGCAGGAACCCCAAGGACATCTTCATGTAATTGATGTCGTTCGTGCAGCCGTTGAAGTCGTAATAGGCCTTGTCCTTTGTGAAACCGGGGTGCATGAAGTCGGGGAAGCCGATTGATCCGACAAAGGCGGCCGACTTATGCCTTTGGACCGTCGAGGTGTCGTCCTTCCACGATGTCTCCAAGGGGATCCCCCATTTGAAGTAGAGTCCCATGTGCTTGGCGAACGCCTCGTCCGGCTGCTGTTTCCTGTCTAGGCCGAACGACCACAGATCATGGTTCCCGAGGACGAAGTAGGTTCTCCTGTGGATCTTGAGGAGGCTCTGCACGGCCCTGTTCTGCTTGATCCTGTGGTCGCAGTGGCAGATGTCGCCCCCGACGCAGACCGCTTCGGCTTTCCAAGCCCCGATCATATCCCTCATCTGGGCGACGACATCCTCCGCATGGGTCACGAAGTCCCAATGCGAATCCGCTGTGAAAGCTATCTTCATGGCGACCATTATCCCCGACTGCGGTATAATGGTCAAGTCAAACTGAACGGAGATGATTCGATGACCAACTACCTGCTCGTCGACGGCAACAACCTCGCCTGCCGTGCGGCTTTTGCCAACGCGGGCCTGAAGATAGACCTGATAGACTTCGAGAGGGACTTCAACCCTGACGACGCCTTCGACGACGACAAGACCTTCCCTACGGGGGCCATCCACGGGTTCCTGCGTTCTTTGGCCTCCCTCAGGACTAGGTTTCCCGACTCCTATCTCGCCGTCATATGGGACAGCGGCTACAAGCGGAGACTGGAAATCTCGACGGAGGCCATGAACCGCGGCGTCATACCCGAGCCGTACAAGTCGAACAGGCGGCGGGGGGAAATACCCCAGCCGATACTCGACCTCGGGCGGCAGAAGCCGCATCTGATGAGGATGCTCAGCTTCACCAATATCCCCCAGGTTATCGTGAAGGACGAGGAGGCGGACGACGTGATGGCCTCATACGCCGCCAAATACGGATTCTCCGACAGGGTTCTGCTCTACACGACCGACAAGGACTTCTACCAGCTTCTGGGGGAAAACGTTTTCATCCTGAATGATTCCGGCGTCCTTGATGCCGCATGGTTTGCGGGGAAGTATGGCATCGCGCCAGCACGGTGGGTTGATGTTGGAGCGTTTATGGGGGACAGGGGGGACAATATCTTTGGCATTTTGGGATGGGGCGAAGTGACCGCCGTCAAGTACGTCCATGAGCACGGGGCCTTCGAGGCCGTCCTGAAGGCTCTCCACGCCAAGCACGACCATCTCCGCTGCAAGTTTCCCGACCTCAATGGCGACGGGTTTGAGAAGCTCAGGGCCTTGGAGCACGGCTCTGGGGAGAAGTCGCGGCAGAAATATCCCGGCGTCCAGGAATGGATGCCGTTCACCGGCGTCGCCATGGCTGTCGAGGAGAAACGGACGAAACTCTCCAAGACGGAACTTGCCGCCCTCATGTACGAGGAGCGCATCAGGCTGGCACACAAGCTCAAGATGATGAAGCCCGACCTGTCCCTGCCGGACTTGCCGAAATGGGACAGGGCTGATGTTGCCGGGTTCAGGTCGGCGTGCGGGTCATTCCGCCTCAAGGAGGTTGACGCCGAGGCTGAGAAAATTTGCGCCGTGCAGCCTTGACAGATTCCCGTGAGCCGCAAGCTATCGGGCTTCAGCCCGTGTAGATAGGCAAACAATTCAATCAAAAAAAATGATACGAAAAAGGTTTTTTCCTATCAGAAGCGTGGTATAATGATGGTGATGCTCAAGGCATCATCGGGCTGAGGACACAGCCCTTCGGCGTTAACAGGCCGGTGTCGGCCTGTTGCTGAAGAACCTACGGGGCTTTAGCCCCAGTAGAGTGTCAGAGCCAGCGGGCTGAGGTGGTGTAATATTCTTGTCGATGTATCGCCTCTTAATTTAGAGGCTATGGATTGAAACCTTAGGAACACTAAACAGGCCTTGGCCTTTGGGAGGCAACACCTCCGCAGGTCGGCCGTTCGCAGGCAATCCGGCAAACGGGCATGTAGTGCCCCAAGCCATAAGGAGGTGTCTGCGGGCGGCTTTTTTGTTTCTCCGTATGCGGACGCGGCAGGAGAAACACCCCGCCCCAAAAAGCTTGTCACACGAGCCGTTTTATGGTTGGATCTTGCCGTTTTACAGTTTCTGGGAGCCAGAAAGCCCAAATGCTTCAGCTTTGGGATGAATGGCGACCGTGGAAAAATCTTCGGCATGTTGTATAATCATGGGACGTTCTTTGACATGGTCTGCCAGGTTCGG
>Ga0315288_10005958_pt1 | contig 15453 bp, 8 predicted proteins | sample YL17G11_20_MG_FD_203454 | JGI IMG/M metagenome (GOLD analysis project Ga0315288, IMG submission 203454) | Sediment microbial communities from Yellowstone Lake, YNP, Wyoming, USA - YL17G11_20 | ecosystem: Environmental > Aquatic > Freshwater > Lake > Sediment | place: USA: Wyoming | collected...
GGGAAGCAGTTGATACAGATTCGAATTCAATGTGGGCTGGCGGTAACCCCACTCGGATGACAGTTAAACACACAGGATTTCACACCGTGTCCGCCTCAATTACGTTTGCTTCGAACGCCACGGGAAACAGGTATGTAGGTATCAAGAAAAACGGAACGACTTGGGTGGCATTTATGAATATGCTTCCTTTGTCAGGTGTGGACACGTTTGCAGCGATAAGCCACTCTTTAAAGTTGACCCTCACAGACTATATTGAAATAACTGTTCTTCAAAACTCGGGCGGGGCCTTAAACGCAATTGCAAACAGTGATTGGTCTCCACGGGGTTCGATGGTCTATATTTGTGCCGGATAGGAATGTGAATGCCTGCTTACCCAAATCATCAAGATATCCGACCTGCCTACGTGCAGTCCACCGATCCTGGGGCTGTGGGTTCCGGTGTATTTTGGGTTGACACATCTGTTGGTCCGCCCTTCCCCGTAAGTGTTAGAAATTCGACTGATACAGGTTGGGATGCGCTGGGTTCGGTTCCTGGTCCTATAGGGCCTGCGGGTCCTGCTGGTCCTCCAGGTTACGAAGGTCCGGAAGGCCCCGATGGCGAGATAGGACCCCAGGGAATTCAGGGAGTACAAGGAGTTTCAGGCCCCCCAGGAGTTCAAGGAATTCCTGGAATTGGTCTTGATGGGGCTGACGGCGAGGACGGCCTTCTAGGTCCTACGGGTATTACAGGTGCTCAGGGCGCTCAAGGTGCCCAAGGTATCCCTGGGATCGGACTAGATGGGGCTGACGGCGAGGACGGCTTACCTGCTATTCCAGGACCACAAGGAGTCCCAGGACCGCAAGGTATCCAGGGCATTCAGGGATCTCAGGGTTTTGGTTTAGACGGCGATGATGGTGAGGATGGTCTGCCTGCTATTCCAGGTCCGCAAGGCTTGACGGGTTTTACGGGCGATTCGGCGGGAAAAATATACTACCCCGATCCGTTAGCTAATTCGGATATCGCTGGCATGAAGGTGCTTTTGGATTCACCTTCCGCAAATGCGGAGACAACTCTCACCGCCGCAATGGTTGGGACTGGAGATAATTTACTCGAAACTTTTGCATCTAATCCAGGTTCGCCTGGGGTTACCAATCTACCCGCAGGCACCGCCACACGTCACATTTATGTTTCTACGGGTGCAGACAACCAAGTTGCTAAGTTAAAAATTGAATTATACCGATGCGAGGCGGACGGGACTGGGCAGGTTCTTCTTCGGACTGACACCTCTCCGAATTTTTTCGGGTCAACGATTCAAGATGAAATTTGGAATTTGACCGATTCCACCAACTTTCCGTTGACGGTTACGCAACGTTTTGTTGCCAAGCTATATGGGGCTCGGGTCAGTGGCCCAGCTACTTGTAACTTAACTGTATATTTTGATGGTACAGTCCACACCTCTTTCGTTCAGTCAACTATCTCGGTGGGATCTACAGGTCCGATAGGCCCTTCAGGTCCCCAAGGACTTCCTGGTAGCGATGGTGAAGATGGAGATATTGGACCGATTGGACCGGCTGGCCCTCAAGGTGTTCAAGGCATCCAGGGATCTCAGGGGATTCAAGGCATTCCTGGTATTGGGTTAGACGGGTCTGATGGTGAAGATGGTATCCCCGCTATACCAGGGGCTACGGGGTCCCAGGGGATTCAAGGCATTCAAGGTATCCCAGGAATCGGGCTCGATGGTGCAGACGGCGAAGATGGGTTGCCTGCCATTCCAGGCCCTCAAGGACTCCAGGGATCACAAGGAATCAAGGGTATCCCAGGTATAGGTTTAGACGGAAGTGACGGAGAGGATGGTCTGCCAGGTGTCCCTGGTTCCACAGGGGGCTCTGGTTCGCCTGGGATTCAGGGTATTCCAGGCATCGGGCTCGATGGGAACGATGGGGAGGATGGCTTTATTGGGCCTCCTGGACCTGCGGGTTCTGCTGGGGTGGGCTCCCTTACGACAGGAACAACGACCGTGAATTTCGGGGTGTTTCCTGGAAGTCCGGAAGCAACGGTCGATGTAGCTGGACAAGCTGGGTTCGTTTCAACTTCCCTGCTAAATGTCTGGGTTCAGCCCGTGGCAACGGCGGATCATTCTGTTGATGAACACATCGTTGAAAGTATAACAGTTCGAGCTTTTTTCAAAATCAACGGCACATTTACGATTATCGCATCGATGGTTCCTTTCCCGTCGTGGATCACAAACGTGGGATATCCGCTTGATGGAAGGCCAACCAGTCAACCACAAAGATTATTCGGTCTATTTACAATTCGCTGGGCATGGAGTAATTAAATGAGTGTACAAATTATTGGTAATTCTGGCGTAGTCGCCGAAATTGATGAAGCACGGAACTTCCAAATCTTTCAGACCATTCCTGGGTACCCCGCAGCAGGTGGTTGGTATTCGGTGTCGGGTCAGACTTCAGCGGTCGTTGCCGCGACTTTGGCGGCGACCACCCCGCTTATGACGGCACGGTTCTCTGCGGGTAGCACCAGAAAAGCTTATATTGTCAGTGTTCAGGTAACGATGTCTGTTGCAACCGCTGGCGCTGCCGGAGGTATCCCAGGGACGCTGGGTCTTCAGAGATTTACAACTGCAACTCCGACAGGCGGGACGGCTAGAACAGTTGCTCGGTCTAGCTTAACAAAGGGCACCGCGAGTGATATGACTGATGTTCGAGACAGTAACGCGGCGTTGACGGTAACATCCGTTGTTTTTGGAGACGTGCTTTCGGCATCGTTGACCCCAAATAACGGGGCCAACCTTGCTCCCGTCTATTGGAACGTCGATATCCACGCCCCGTTTGAGTTGTCCGCTGGAGATGGAGTCTCTTTACGAACTCAAGTCGTAGGTCCGGCTACCGCGACTTGGATGTATTCCTATGAACTAATTTGGTTCGAACGATAAAAGGAATCCGTGGTTATCACGGGGACGTTTGCACAACTCTTGGCTCTCAATTTGGGACGAGGCATGTTGGTAGCATATTCTTTTAAAGGTGGAGGAAACATCGACAAGTTCACCTTGTACTACCACACGCCGGAAATAATTCTCAAAGTTAGCGACAATGTGTCTCTGGCGAACTTTCTTTTGAATTTTCCGAACGCCGTGGAAGTCGATAACATCGCGTAAGGCGGAAATCTGGTACCTTAGTAACTTTAATTAAATAGGAGAAACATCATGGCAAGCAACAAAGCATTTCGATTTGGTCCGGTAGCCTTAACGATTACCTTGACCACAAACATCTTCAACCCGCCTGCTGGGTCTGGCGGCGTCGGAGTAACGGCAACCAATCAGTACGCCATTCTTCGACACATTCGTATCGTCAACAAAACGGCTCTTGCGGCGACATTCTCTCTGTGGTTAGGAGCGACTGGCGGTAACGTAGCGGGTACCGAAGTCATCGGGCAAGGTCTTTCCGTGGCTGCGAACTCTGCTTTCGATTGGTACGGGTTACTCCGTGTCGATGCTGCCGACTTTTTGGTCGGTGGAGCGGGAACAGCTACGGCTTTGTCTATCGAGGGAGAAGGCGAATTGGGAGTGGCATAACGCCAGGACCAGTTTTTCTTTCTATCTTATTTTTGCGATGGCCTCGGGGCGGAGTGTATCTTGTCGTCCGCCCCACTATCCGCTGAATTTTCAGGGACAACAAACACCATGCGAAAACATATCTACGTGCGCCCAGCGCGTCCCGAAGATCGGGAGTTGTTCGTCAAATGGACATGGGAGAACCTTCACCGGAATGGTGCTGATCCGGAAGTTATCTCGTATCCTACTACGTTCGTACTGTGTGCATACGACGAAAACGGTCCGCTGGTCTTCATGCCCATCCAGCAGCCGTTAGTTTTAGAATCTATTGCTATTCGACCGGAAGCCGATGTCATTAAGGTGGCCTCGGCCCTGCGCGATCTTTTCAAGGCTTGTGTCATGCAGGCCCACCTGAAGGGCTCAGGGGAAATTTATTTTGTCAGCGACGAGCAGACCATTCAAAAATTCGCCAGTCACCAGGTCTTCGAGAAGTTGCCCGTCAGTTTGTACCGAGTGAAGTTATCCGACTTGGAAAAAGAGAGCTAATTATGTTTATTTATACAAAACTCATTCTGGACTTCGAAGGGAACGTACTCGAAAAAGAAGGCTATGAGTATGAAGGTCCCGTCGCCGAGTGCAAGGGGGCTAGTCAGCAAGAAAAAGATCAAGCTGCGGCCACCACCGATCTTGCCAAGCGACAGTCGGCTTTCTACGATGTCATGACCAAGAGCTACCAGCAGATGTTTGCGGGGCAGACGGCGATCTTGAACACTCTGCAAAAAACTTTTGATCCTATCATCGCTGCCGGTCCAAGCCAGTATGGGCTCTCTAGGGCTGAAGATACGGCGATGCGAACGATGGCTTCGGAGGGTACGGCGCAGAGCTACAAGATGGCGAAGCAAGCGGTTGCTGAACAACAGGGCGCACAAGCTGGCGATGCGTTCATTCCCAAGGGCGCTGACGCCCAGGTACGGTCCCAGATAGCAAGTGCTGCCGCAGGCCAGGAGGCCCAACAGCAAACCGCGATCACGAAATACGGCTACGATGTTGGCCGAGAGCAATACTGGAAAGCTGCCGAAAGTTTGGGAGGGGTTGCGAAGATGTACGACCCAACCGGCTATTCCGGAGAATCCTCAAAGGCCGGACAGGTGGCCGGTGCAACCAGCGGATCAGCTTTTGATATGCAGAAAACAATCTATGAACAAAACAAAGCGGCCAGCGGTTGGAACATTGCGGGTGGGATTCTTGGTGGAGCTTTGCAGGCCGGTATAGGCGGCTTTACCGGAGGACTGGGTGGTGGCCTCGCAGGTAATTTGTTAGGGGGCGGAAAAGGCCACGGAGATTCTATGTCGTCGGGAGCTTCTTCAGGATCTTGGCACGCGTAAGAATAAGTCACTAACAAACAGGAGAGAAATATATGGCCGTAAACAGAGTGGAAGCCATAGTTGATAGCTTGGGCAAACTTAACGGAATGAGCAATCCGGAATCCGAGGCGTATGCCTTGCGGAATCCCCTACTCATTCGCTCATTTGCCCGTCCTGGGAAACACGAGACTGACGAGCAAGGTCGTCGGATCTTTACTTCGCTTCTCAGTGGCTACAAGGCTGCACTGTTTGACGCATCTTTGAAGATCGAAGGAAAAAGTCGGGCTGGTTTAAAGCCGACCGACACCTTGACAAATTTGTTGGGAGTCTATGGTATTAAGGAAGGCCCAGGTATCAACAGCGTAGTGCAGTTCTTACGCCGTGCATTGAAGGACCAGGACATCGACAAGAACACCCCCTTATCTTATTTTATTTCACAATAGAACAAGCGTTAAGCTATGTTTTGAAACACAGAACATCGGAGAAATAACATGCCTACCTATGGACCGCCCAACGTGAATGAGGAACCTTCAATCGACGCAGGGACCGAGCTTCCTTCAGCCCCCAATACCGGAGCCGTCGCTGCTCAACCTCAGATATCTCAGGGTCAGCCGCCTCAGCAATCACAAGCGGCTCCGCAAGCTGCGCCCGATAAGCATTCGGCTTTTGGACGCTTGGCTCGCTCCTTGTTTACGGGAACCGATACCTCCTACCAATATGACGATCAGGGGAAGCTCGTTGAGACCCAGACAAAACAAAAGCCTGGACAACTGTTCCGACACATGTTGGCCGGTGCATTGCTCGGCGGCGCTATTGGTGCCGAAGATCCTACTCACACGTTCGCTGGCGGATTAGTGCGCGGGGGCGCGGGTGTGCAGAAGGACGACGAGAAGAAGGACGAGCTTCGTCGTCAGCAAGCAAAAGAAGCCTACGAAATGAGATTAAAAGGAATTCAATCTGGCCGAGAAGGCGAAAAACTCGGCATGGAAAAAGAGAAACTCGATCTGGAGAAACGAGAACAGTCCAACAAAGATATGTTGGCCGGTGCTCAGACTTCGATGTACAACTCCGAAGTTCTGCGGAATAACGTTCTTTCGCAGGGCGCATCTCTCGATCAACACATCAAGACTAAACAGTTCTTTGCTCCGGAGAAAGCGACGTTTGAGGCGATGGGTCTTGATCCTGTTTTGAAAAATATCTCCGAATCGGAAATGCACAACACCTGGTCAAAACGACCGGACGCCGGAGGGTTGACCTGGCTTGTAACCGACGTGAAAATGGGTGCTGATGATAAAGGAATGCCTACCTACGAGTACATCTACAGCGGGTATGACTTGAAGAAAGATGTGGCGATCAGTGCAGAGACTTTGAAACTGTGGAAGGCGTCGGGCATGGATAAAACCCATCCTGAAATTTTCCAATACAAACCTGGTAGTATGATTCCGGCCAATAACTACAAGGCGTGGAATCAACAGGCGCTTTCTGACATGAACCAAAAGCTCGAACTGAGCAAAGCAGGCACCGATATCGAATTTAAACAGCAACAGATTAAGGAGTCCCAAGCTCGGGCGGCAAGAGATTGGGCCGACAGTGTGAAGCAGAACAAAGACCTCAGAAAAGAACAGCGGTTCGAGGATGCTATGAACGACCTCGCCACTAACGGGTACGACATCAGTAAAGTTAAACCCGAGAATCGGGGGCTCGTCGGTCAATACGCCGGACAGATGCTTCGAGATTTAGGACCGTCCTATACCGCTGCGACAAAGATCGGAGAAACAACGGGAGATTGGAGTCCGGCTCATAAGATCGGCCAGCAAATGGACGAATTCCGAACCTTGATGGCAGGTACCGTTAAGGGTGAGGTTGATACCTCGAAGCTTCCTAAGCCGGTCGGCAAAGATGTATCTGTGGCCGGTCCAGCCGGTCGCTCTGCGTATGTCCAGTATAAGGCTGCTTTCGGCGATGTCGATAAAGCTCTAGCCGCAATGGTGAAAGACGGTTGGTCGTTAGAAGCCGCAGCCGAGGCAGCACCAGCGGGTCCGGAAACAGTTGGCGGAGCAATCAAGAGCGGCGTGAAGAGCGCAGCGGGTACGGTTGTTAAGTACCACCCAATCGCAATTGGTAAACGAATTCTGGAAATGCCTGCGAGTGATATTACAAATCCTGAAAAAATTAAAGAAGCGATCGTAAAATAGTTTAGGGAAGCGGAGACATCATGGCTGCACCTGAAGAAACCGATGTGTTATCAGAAATTCAATCTGGTATTGATCGTATGAAGTCCTTCACCCCAGAAAAGCTTGCATCACTGGGGGTAGGGGCTGCGGTTAAAAAAACTGCTGGGGAAGGTCCGGAAGAGTCACCCTCCGGCGTTCTGGAGGAAATCAACGCAGGAATTGCGAGGATCGGGAAGTCTCCTATTCCTCCTGGACCTGGAGCTACGCCCGAAGTCGCGCCCAAATTGGGAGCCCCTGTCGGAGTCCAGGAAGACCCCCTTGCAGAAATCCAAGCAGGTATCGCTCGTTTGAAAGGGAAACCTGCGGCCATTTCTCAACCAGGTGCGGTTCTGGGTCTTGGTGGACAGCCTGCCGTTCCTGCGCCACCCGAAGAAGACATCTCTGCCCCGTGGTCAGATCGACTTTCCAAGCGATTTGAGCAAGCCTGGAACGTACCTGGTGAAGGTGTGGTCGGCCACCTCTGGGGTGTTGCTAATACCCCGATCATTTCTGAAACCGATCTGGAAGCATTCGAGAAATTTGCTGGCGGAGATCCTGAGAGTGCAGGCGGGATTTTCGGCGGCGTTAAAAAAGGTGTGTATAGTCTACTCGGGGGCCTCACATCCCCTCTGTCATTGGCGTTCATTATTGGGACAGCCGGTGCCGGAGCTTTAGCCGATTCCGGTGGTGTGGCCGCGCTGCGTGCAGCTAAAATGGCTCCCGAGGAAATCGCAACCGTTGTCAAAGGTTCCAAGCTGTTGGCTGAGGGAATCAAGTTAGGCCAAACTTCTAAAGAGACGACCGGCCTGATGGAGCTTGCGGGTATTAACAGTAAGACCGTTACAGATGGCCTGGATATTCTGACCAAAGCTGGGCTCACCAGCCATGATCTAATCAAAGGTAGTCTCATTCGTACTGCTACAGCCAGTGCCTTGCGGGGATTTTCCATGCCTGCCGGTCAGGCTGAAACAATCGGGAAGACCGCCGCCCTCTTAGTTGACGGCGGATTTGCAGTTCAAAATATTTACGGTGCGGCCCTAGCGGCTCCGCGAGCCCTAGATGCACTGAAGAGCGGAGACTCTGCGGAAGCAGCCAAACTAATCACCGAGGCCGCAGGTCTATCAGGATTTGGACTCTTAGGAACTAAAGCCGCTTTGAAAGAAGCTGGCGGAATGATGACAGACCTTCAAGTCAAGATGGGTCTCAAAGTCAAACCTTCCGACGAGAACATTCAGCTTCAAAGAGAGTTTGGTATCGCCGACCGGCAGATGGTGGAAGCTGGTCGAACGCACGAGTTGTGGGCCGAGGGTCTAAGAAAAACCCACGAGGCTCTACTGAAGGGTGATCCGGCTGCATTGCGAACCGTCATGAGCTTAGTCGAAGCTGGTGGCGACGATGCTATCATGCAGCGGAATTACAACCTCATTGCGAAGAGCGCCGGACGGGACGTTTCCATTCCGACAATCGATCTCATGGTGAACAAAGAAATCGAAGGCGCTCCCAAAACCCGAGCCGAGGAGCCCACCGTCATTCCGGAAGATAAGAAACGAGTACCCCTGTATGAATCTGACAAGTACGAGGGTGGATTGATTTCTCCGGTGTTTGATACCTATCACCAGGCTTCGGAAGTTCGAAGCGACGGCAATCCCTACGTTCGTATTTCGGACGATCCGGTTCGAAGCGCCAAATCCACGACCAACGAAGGTCGAACACTGATGGTTCAGATTTCCTCGAACTTAATCAACGAGGCTGCGCTGGGTGCGGAACGTCTGAAGGATCAGTCAGCCTTAGATAACCTGCGCGGAAAGGTCCCTACCACAGAGCCGCAGTCCACCGCTCCAATTGACCGAACAGGATTAACACCCGATGAATTAGCGACTCAGTATTACGACAAGTTGTATGCACAAACTCGACCTGGCTATGCTCGAATGCACGACTTCTGGGAAATTCCAGATTGGATTGCTCGAACGAGCCACTTCTTGCCTGACGCCGACGTGTATGTTGTTCGAAACATCGAGCAAGCAAAAGCGTTTTTAAACAGCGCCAAGTACGACCGCGTTCTTTTCTCGGCCCTCGATGTCAACAAGGACATCATCAAGAATCTTCTTTATACAGACGAGAACAAGAGCGGATATTCCGGACGTGTGGACATGGGCGGATACGTCGATCCAACCTTCTTCAAAGACCATCCAAATGTTACCTGGCATGGTAGTCTTGAATCCTTGGCACAAAATTCCGGTGTTGAATTCAAGTCTGGTGTCAACTACCGCCACTTCCAGGGCTCCGATGTGATTCCGCGTTTATCAATGTCAGCGGGGTGTTTGCATAAGTGCGCCTTTTGCATGATTGCCAACACCGATTTAAAGCTCACTCCGAAAGAAGTTGTAGAGCAACAGGCCGATGCAATCGGAAAGCTGGGCTCGAAGCTTGCCTACGTGAATGACAAGACATTCGGTCAGGCCAAGAACTATCAAGACCTGGCGGATCTCAACGAGAGAATCCGGAACCAAAACCCAGGCTTCCTCGGATTTGTGGTTCAGACAACTGCCGCTCAAATGAATAAGATTCCCGAGGAGTTTTTGGCGAAATCTGGAATCAAGTACATCGAACTTGGTATTGAAAGCTTCAACGACCCCCTCTTAAAAGAGATGCACAAACCGGCCACCGAAGCGTTAATCAATAAGGCCACCGATAAGCTACGCAAAAACAAAATCGCTTTGATTCCCAACATCCTTATCGGGTACCCTGGGGAGACTGCGGAGACCTACGCGAACACGATGAAGTTCCTGAAGAACAACAAGGACATCATCAGTCATGCGAACGTCTACAATCTAGCCCTGTATAAAGACGCCGAGCTTGGAAAGAAGATGACTACGGCGGCTGAAGGTGATTTCAATGAGAACGTCTTGGAGAAGTCGTGGCACAAAGATCCCAACGTTGTTAAAACATTTGCCGGTGATCTCTACGGACACCTTCAAGAACAACTGGGTCAAACTCCAGACGTGCTCCAAGATCTCCGTCCGTTAAACGAACTGACGCCGATGGAAGCCAAGCAGCTTTCGGTTGGACACCGACGCGAGGTATTCACGAACGTCCTATCTCGCCTGCCTGATGTTAAGGAGTTGATCGCCGTAGCGCGTGCCGGAAGCATGGGACGAGATTGGTACACCCGATCTATCGTTGCCTTCGACCACATGAGAGAAGCGGCACCTGGCTACTTCAAGCCGGAGGATGCTGACGTATGGGCTGGCGTACTTGCGTCTACATCCCCGCAACAATCCGTTGTGATGAATATGCGGGAAGCGTTGACTTTCTGGAAGGACTGGAAGGACAACGGTATGCCAAATACCGAAGAGAAGATTTTGAAGCTCCAGAAAAAGGGCAAGATAGAACGTCTTACGAACCAGGGTGCGAAGCTGCCTAACATTCTGAAGGCGATCAACCGAGAAGAAATGCTCCCAGCGGATAAAGCGGTATTCTTCAAAGTTGGAAACTTCGCACGCGATCTTCAGAAGATCAACAAAGATCCCTCTGTTACTTCCGACTCTTGGATGGGCGTGCTGTTTGGCGTCGGTCCTACCGAAGTAGCGAAGGCTTCTTTCTATCATGCGTTGGCTGTTCAGACACGACTTGCTGCTCACGCACTGGGCTGGGAGCCGAAGCAGGCTCAGGCTGCGATGTGGTCGTTCGTCAAAACGCTGTCAGAAAAGAGTGGTTGGAAAGCGACTGGCGGGAACTACTTCAAACCTGAAGACGTTCTCGCTACTCTGACGCCGGAAGACTTTGTAAAAAATTCGCAGGACTTCGCCGACATCATTCTAAATGATACCGATGTTCGCGCACAACTACACCGAATGGGGGTACCAATTAATGAACTCGATAAAAAGCTCGCCGCAATCCCGAGACCCGCGCCCGTCGAAGGAGCAACTGAAGCAATTTCTTCTGATCTTCTTAAAAGGTCTGCACAACGAATTGGAGCGGCCCAACAGAAGCTCGAAGGGTTTACAGGATATAAGCAATTTAGAACAGAGGGTTCCTTCGACTTTGGCGGGGCCGGAGACGGCGATCCCTCTTTCGACTTTGGGGCAAATGTCCGAAGAGAGATAGAGGAAGCCGCGCCTCAAACCGAGACTCCGGAATTTAAGAAGTGGCTCGGTAATTCTAAAGTTACGGCTGACGATGGCTCAGGATCACCGAAGGTTGTTTACCACGGTACGACTCGTGGAAAAATTGTTCCTGGCGGACAGGAAGCATTCTCGGAGTTTCGAACAGAAATGGAGCACGATCTTGGGGCTCACTTCGGAACTCAAGCACACGCTCATGGTCGGTTTCCGGAAGCTTGGCAACAGTACGGCGACGAGGTAGTTGATCCTATAACCGGAGAGGTTCAGCCAACCGAACCCAGTCCTAGAGGACAGCGGATCTACCCAGTCTACTTGGCTATCGAGAATCCTCTCAGGGTCCGAGATATGACTGATTGGAGCAATCCCGAGCCTTGGATGCGTGCTATCGGAACCGAAGACGTTCCGCCAGATGTTGCCCCCGCTATTGAGAAGTTGGCTGAAAAAGCTCAAGAAGATCGTGACAACGGTAACATAACCAAAGGTTTTGGAAAATTCGAAACGTTCACGTCGGATGTCAAACAGGTGATTGAGAAAGCCGGTTATGACGGCATCGTGTATAAGAACGAGCACGAGGGCGTTGACTACTACGGGGACTACGACGATTCTTACATCGCTTTCCATCCTTCGCAGATCAAATCAGCTACGGGCAATCTCGGAACCTTCGATCCGAAGTCTGCGGACATCCGGTATGATCTCGAACCAGCCCCAGTCCAATCTGCGAGACCGAAGACTGAGACACCTGAGTTCAAGAAGTGGTTTGAAGGTTCGCAGATGGTCGATGTCGAAGGTAAGCCTATCGTCGTCTATCATGCTACGCAACGCAGAGGAGAGCCGTTTGCGGAATTCGACACCAACAAGCCTTACGATCTCGGTGCTCACTTCGGAACCGCCGAACAGGCTCACGGGCGCATTCAACTCGATACTGAAAAAATGATCGAGCACGCACGAGAGCGTTTAGAAGAGGGTCCTGAAATCGCATCGCCCGAAGGTGCTCAGGTTTATCCTGTTTACCTTTCCATCAAGAACGCGGTTCGCCTTCCGGACATGGGATCTTGGAACGATCCGACTTCGTGGAGAACGGCGCTTAAAGAAGGGGAGATTCCTCAAGATCTCGAACCGAAACTTAGACAGGTTCTTGACGCCCATGTTCCCCCAAAAAAAGGAACCACGTTTCTCCGGACGATCAAACAACTTATCGAGGACGCCGGATACGACAGCATTGTCTACGAGAACGAGCACGAGGGAACGAAAGGACTGTTCTATTCTCCGATGGGTGGCTATGAAGATTCTTACATTGCGTTCCATCCGGAACAGATCAAGTCTGCCACGGGAAATCTCGGTACGTTCGATCCTTCGAGTCCGGATATCCGAAAGGAATTCAAAGAAGTCAAGTTCCCCGAACCTCCGAAGGGCACCCCTACGGATAAGCCGTTGCCTGGTGGAGCTTTCATGTTTGACCCCCAAGGCAACCCGATCAGAATGGAGGGCGAATCTCACGCACAGTGGGTAGCCCGAAATTTCCCTGAATATCAGGGCGCACGCTGGGGCCTGGATAAGACTCTGGACAAGGGATACATTCGTGTTCTGCACGCACCAGGACATCAGCTAATGGTGGACGTGTCTTCAGACGCCCCTAACTGGAAACGCAACCTCCTTAAGGTTGAAGACCAAACCCTCATGTCTGGGGACCGGCCCATCACGGTTGACATCAATCGAAAAGGAACGCTGGTTCAACAACTCTCTTTCGAGAATTCGGAAGACTTCCGCACCTACTTCTCTCGGGATATCGCACAGCCTTCGATATCTGAGTTTGCCAATGTGGCCGATCCGAATCTTCCTGAGAAGCTTGCCCCGTTCCTCGAACCGGCAGGGGCCTACACCGCAGGAAGAACTGCGGACCAACTGGCGGCTTCTGGAATGGAGAAACTGGGCGTTCTCAAGGACTCCACCTCCGATTCAACGGGGAGAAATCGAAATGCAGGGCTGTTCACCAACCAACGTGGGGAGAATACTCTCGTTCTTTCTGGGGAAGCTCTTGACGACTTCAATCGGGTGACGAAGAACCTGATGCTAGAATCCTACGGCGTGTCTACGCCTGCTTCGGTTACCGGAAACCTAGTAGACTTTCTGAAGAAGAACCCCCTTAATGGAATGAAAGCTCTCGGCGGAATATTGGATGCGGTCAGAGATAAACCACTCGCCATTATCCGATTGACTGGGGCTCACCCGTTCGAGACTATGTTACATGAGCACACTCACGGCGCGGTTGGACCGCTGGAAGCGGCTGTCATCCAATCCAAGCTCCAAGGGATGCCTGGGTTCGACGAGGTTGTGAACAGGATCAAAAACATTCGTAGTACCAAAGGAACGGGCTACACTTCGAACCAAGCGGTTTGGGAAGAACTTATGCCCAGGCTCGTTGCCGGACAAATGTTCAATAGGGGAATCCCCCACGAACAAGTTATCAATTTAGTTTGGGAAGCTTTGAATTCACTACAGGATCAGTCGGCCTACGAAAAGGTGGTCGGCAATCTTCATCCAGAGGTAAGAGGAAAACTTTATGAATACCTTCAATCCGAACGAACAGAAGCGGAAAGACGCGGACTTCGTGAGCAGTCTGCCGGTGCAGAACCAGGGGGAAGTGAAGCACAAGCTGGTCCTGATACGGGCGCTCCAGAACGGGGACAAACAGTCCTTCGCGCAGGAGATGCTACGGCTCGCCCAATTGAAAAAACCATCGACAAACACCTAAGACTTTTCAAAGATAAGTGGTCAAAAGAAATTGCTGAAGGGGGCGCTGAAGATGTTCCCCGTCTAAAACTTCGTCTTGGTGCGATTTTGGATAAGATTGCGGCTTTCGAAAAAGGGGAGAAGTACGTTCCTCCAAAAGAGGACTGGGCATCGGGTCTTCCAGACGATCTTAGACGGCTCCAAGGTTGGAGCCAAAATCTGGACTATGACATCGCCCAGCGTTCCGGTGCTACAGATTATACGAAGCTCGTAAACCGTGAAAAACTTGGACCCCAACGGTTAGAGGATAGAACGCACCCGCTCTACAAACCTCCCTACGAATATAAAGATTGGGATGGAAAAAAGCGGACAGAGCGGGGCCGCTTTGAGCCCAGATTTTCAACTACAAATCGCGGCGAAGAGAGTTCCTTAGAAGCTTTCGATAAAATTGCAGAGCATGAGCACACCAAAACGCTTCCCGTTAAAGTCTATATGGGTGGCAGTTTCCACGAGCCGTGGCACGAATTTGAGATCGACGAAAAAAACGGCGTGCCGATGACGCGGGAAGATTTCCGAAAAGCGTACCAAGACGCCGAGCAGGCCAACGCCGAACAGTACGATCTTGCCTACAAGGACCTGTACGGCGATGAGGGTATTTCCAAGGAGCTTGTCCCCAAAGGCGAAGAACCCACAATGGAGAAGGCTGAAGGATACGGGAACTACTGGGTGAAGATCCCTGGACAACCTGGCCGAAAGCTTTACAAGAACAAAGCCAAAGCACAAGTGGCTATCGATCAATGGAATCAGTATCAGTCTGCCAGGAAGGCTCCTCCGACGCCGATGTACACGGCGCTGAAAGATATCAATATCAAGGAAGGGTTCACAGTCAATCCTAAGACGGGGTTTGTTCCTCAGAAGGAAGGCTTCTCAGTTGAAGCTATTCCAGAGCGGAGAAAGACTCTCGACCACGATGTCAATTTTGCAGACATCGAAGCATTCGTAGCGAAGAACAAAACGCTATTAGACGAGCATCCAGATCTGTATGTGGGTGGCTGGGGAAGGGAACTGAACCTCTCTACTGTTTTGGCTGACGAGGCGTCGGCAAAAGAATTCGGAAAGAAGGTCGATCAAAAAGCAGCCTGGGATTTTGCAAAGGGTGACACGCTCGATCTTGGTGGAACCGGAAAGCAAACTGAATTCCCCGACTTCCCGTTAGATGAACGGTTGGAATTTATCCGGAAGAATTCTATTCCGGAAGCGAAGGACTTCAATGTCAGTCGTGATCTTAGTGATGCCCCCAAAGGAACCAGCGATTCAAGACTTGAGGAGTTGGCTGCTCAACAGCACATTAAGAAAAACTATTCGAAGAAAGAGATCGATGAAATACTTCAGTCCTACGATACGAAACGGGTCACAGATAAACATCGGGAACTGGCAAAATCTGTCAAGGATCATTTCTCTGACAACTTCGAGCG
>Ga0315288_10005959_pt1 | contig 15452 bp, 12 predicted proteins | sample YL17G11_20_MG_FD_203454 | JGI IMG/M metagenome (GOLD analysis project Ga0315288, IMG submission 203454) | Sediment microbial communities from Yellowstone Lake, YNP, Wyoming, USA - YL17G11_20 | ecosystem: Environmental > Aquatic > Freshwater > Lake > Sediment | place: USA: Wyoming | collected...
CAGCAGCTCTGGCACTTGCCTCTGCTTCCGCCTGGGCCTTGGCCTCCGCGTCCGCTTCTGCCTGAGCCTTAGCTTCTGCTTCCTCTTTAGCCTTTGCTTCCGCTAAAGCTATCGCTTCTGCTTCTGCTTGGGCCTTAGCTTCAGTTTCTGCTATAGCCTTAGCCTCGGCTTCGGCCTGGGCCTTGGCTTCCGCTTCCGCTTCTGCCTTAGCCTTAGCTTCCACTTCCGCTTGGGCTTTGGCTTCTGCTATAGCCTTAGCCTCGGCTTCTGTCTGGGCTTGGGCGTCCGCTTCCGCCTTAGCCTTAACTTCCGCTTCCGCTTGAGCCTTAGCTTCAGCTTCTGCTATAGCCTTAGCCTCTGCTTCGGCTTGGGCCTTGGCTTCAGCTTCTGCTTGGGCCTTAGCCTCGGCTTCCGCCTGAGCCTTGGCTTCGGCTTCCGCCTGAGCCTTGGCCTCGGCTTCTGCCTGGGCCTTGGCCTCGGCTTCTGCCTGGGCTTGGGCCTCTGCTTCCTCTTTAGCCTTAGCTTCCGCTTCCGCCCGGGCTTGGGCCTCCGTTTCCGCCTGAACCTGGGCCTCGGCGTCCGCTTTAGCCTTAGCTTCCGCTTCCTCTTTAGCCTTGGCTTCGGCTTCCGCCTGGGCCTGGGCCTTGGCTTCTGCTTCCGCCTGGGCTTTGGATACTGCTTCCTCTTTAGCTTTTGCTTCTGCTAAAGCTCTCGCTTCGGCTTGAGCCATGTCTGTGACCTGGGCTTTTGCTTCTTCTATCGGCTTGGTATCGGCTTGTTTTTTAGCCAGGACTGTGACACCTTCTCGCCACTGCCGGCCTGGAGCCTCGTTAAGTTTCTGAGTCCACTGTCTGCCGTCTTTGTCAAATTCGACCTTGTCCACATATATTTTGACAACTTTGACGCCGTAAATAGTATCTCCTTCACGGACCGCCTGAATATCGATAAGAGCGGTGAAGCTGCCTTCACTGGAGACTATCCCGCGTATGAGCCCCTTTCGCCTTACCGGCATGGTGTCTCGAATAAACTTGCTAACCATAGCCTTCCGCTCCGGCATCAAATTAGTCCGGTACAGGACGGCCCAAATACCACAAGCGACCACGAAAACAGCAACAAAAATCCAGAGCTTTTTCCTTCTCATCGTTTCAATCTCGCCTTTCTACTAAAACCCGCTGCCAATGCTGTTCCGGCACGAGTTCGTTTTCAGCAATTATATTCTTTTTATCGGCTCTAAAAGCATCCCACCTTAGCCTGAATCTGCTTACGGCAAGGTGGCAGTAAGCAGGATACAGGTTTAAGGGGCGGAAGAACAGAAAAAAAACGATATATCCTGCCGGAACATGAATGCTTTTATTGCTTACCGCCCTATTTTTGAGTTTCGCCTGCTGTAAACGGCTCGCCCGTCTTCCATTTGTTAAACAGCTCTTCATCCCGGCTGAGCCAGAAAGGGTATCGAGTAAAAGAGTCATACAAGGCGACTGCGTCCAGCACAAGGGAACTAACATTGGCGCCGAACACGTTCTTGCCGACAGCCGGCTGACGTATATAGCCGAGGACCTTGACATAGTGGTCGTCGGCGACAGTCGTCTTGCCGCCTGGATAAAATACGAGTAGCGAGCTATTACTGGTGATATAACTGTCGGAGCCCGGATCATATTCATGGACGAGTATCTCAAAAGTAACCTGGTTTTCCTTTTTATCGGCGTTAATTACACGCCCGCCGAACGCGTAAAGTTTGCCGACATGGCGTATCGGGTTCCTCTTAATCTCCTGGAACTTTTGTACGCCGAAAATCTGGTACGGCTTCGGTTCCGAATACGAACAGCCGCCCATTATCAACAAAGCGAGAACAAGTAAGGTCTTCTTCATATTCCAGCTCCTTTGACAGGCAATACTATCGTATCACTTGCAAGCGTCGAGTAAAGCTAAAAGTCTAACGGAAAAGCTTCGTAATGTACTACATATAAAAAGGTTACGATCGGTCAAAACAAAAATCGAGCATAAAAAACAACATTTTGACGGATAGTAGTATGGATGACGCAGATTTGAAAAAGATAATCCGCATGGGCAAGAAGGTTTTTGACGCTGATTGACGCGGATTTTGATTGCACGATTCCATTTCGAGAAAGATTGAAAATTTTGGTTGTTTGTTGCTCGTTACTGCACGTTTACATAACCCCGTTCACAGCCGGGGATATATCTGTTATGTGGAAGGTTCAATAGGATAGCTATATTTTGACGACGTACACCTCGTCGAAAACCACGAACCTGTTTATCCGTCCAGTTTGGGTGAATATAGTATTCACCTGTTGACTGGCATTTTACTGACGATTTATAGCAATCGTCGGTTGAATCAAGAGGCCGGTATCTGCAATCAATCACGCGGACACCCCACCGACGGCACGCATCCAACTTTTGACGCATTTCTGCGTAGGAAAGCTCAAAATTATAGATCATAAAAACAAAGATGTTCTCGGTACTATAGCCCACGTCTTGCAGTATTTTTATTGCCTTCTTAACCCTCGGCCAAGAAGAATAGCGGCCATCCCAAGCTATTCGCGGATTTTTGAAATTTGCATCTTTTAACAACTGGGCTTTTTCAGGTGTTAGCAATCTCAGATCAAAGCCACTCTGGCTTTCGCACGATAGTGGCAGACCCTTCAATCTAAAGGCTGATATTTCTTTTAATATTTCATCAATACAAGGATTTGCAAGCAGGTTATTATCATAAAAAACCAGTTTGCGTTTTTTAATTTCAGGAAGTATGGTTTCCTTGTAAGTAAACTCCGGCTCTATTTTCCATGTACCGCAAAAGGTACATTGGCGTTTGCATCCACGCGAAGTATGTACTATCTGATAATCAAGTTCTTCTGGCAGAAGCGAAAAGTCAATCGGCACGTTTTCAGCAACACCATTTCGATACAATCCTTTGCGCACTTTTGCGAATGGATTTTTAGCTTTACAATGTTCTGGCAGAAGAGAGGCATAAACCCCGCCGATTTCAACCTCAGCTTTGGGAAATAATCTGTGGTAATGATGTGCTGCATCAGCTACGAATTTCGACCAGTAAGTAAATAAGGAAGTAATCAAAATCTTATTCGGAACGAAACTGGCATCCTCATTTGAAATTCCACGAACAAGGCGAACTTGGTCTCCTCGGCTACGATGATAACTTCCAATTTTAAGTAACCCTATCGGCAGAAAATGCGAGTGATTTTTGCTTTTGGCAGCAATGGGGAAATCGGGCTCGACTAGCAGAACCTTTATTCTCTTGCCCTTATTTACTTGATTAGCCTTTCGCTTCATCGAACGACCCAAGAATTTGTTAGTAATGTGGTGGGATTAGGCGAATCTTCTGTTAATCCTCCATCTTTTGCAGTGATCATATCCATACCAACGAAATCTCCGGCACTCTGTTCATCCACTACCTGCGCTGATTCTATCCCTTCCATTTGGCAAACCACACACAAATGAATCATTGGGCTCCACTTGGTTCTTCCCTGAAATCTAACGGCAGGCAGAAAAAAAGATTTTATATTTTGTCCTGCAAAACATCCTCTCAAAAAATCGAACATGAAGAGCCTCAATAACTCTGTATTGTGATATAGGTTTGAAATTTGACATGGGATTAAAACTGGGAGTTTTACGGCATGTTCCCTGCTTACGGCAGTTCGTATTTCACTAGGGAGATCCCGTTTTGCGATGAAACGATTCATTTCTTTAAGATGAAATGCATCAAGGGCTGTTATGAGCATTACAAACTTACTTACACCTGTTGTGCGAAATAATGCTCTTTGTATTGTAATTATCTCACGGATTGCCTCAAATCGCCGGCATTTTCCACCATCAGGTGTTGGTACCTTGCCAGTAATCGAATTGCAGAAATCCAAATTGAATAGGGTCACAAATTTGTCAATCTTGAACTCCCGTTCGTCGAGGTCTTTTTTCCAAAGTACGACATCCTCAAGATATCCGTGGTAGACATTATGAGGCAATTTCATTAAGGTCAAATTGGTACAAAGCCGCTCGAAATTTTCCCTAGGATTGTCTCTTGTATCATCTGTTATCTCGAATGCAATTACCTTTTCGATCATCTTTGCCCACAGTTTAATGTCGTAAGCTTCGGGTCCGGGAAGACCTAGGTATAGATACTTTTCACCCCATTTCTCATACAGCCATTCTAATATGGGCGTGTTCCACTTTTCACGCACTGTCCGTTTTCGAGCATGGTCTTCAAAAGGATTCGGCATATCAAAGATTTTCTTCCAAGTATTCTACTATGTCCGCAAGGACGTCACTGTATTCCCCTTCCGACAACTTATTCTTAAGCACTTCTTGATCAATATACTCAATCAACTTGCGCATATTCTCGCCGACCTCGATATCCATAAGCGAGGCCACGTCTATAAGATTTTTGGGTTTATCCTTGGCATAAACTAATTCTTTCTGTTCAGGCGCAGTCTTCTGCACTTTTCCAGTTTTTACACGCCGCTCTCTTTTTTCTTCGGAACCTTCTTTTCTCGAGGCAAGTATTTTCTTTATATCCGATTTAGCTTGATTTAGAGCTTTGAGTGTTCTATCGAGGAGATCTTTTTGTTGCCCTTCCAGAATCCTTTTGTATATCCCAATCCTTCTTTCGTAAAAATCAAGGTCTGAATTAAATCTTAACAATGTGGCAATATCTCTGTCATTGGCCGGGATTGCATTAAGTATATAGAACACTAAGGGTGAAGTGCTCTGCAATTCCTCTTTCGCCTTTAACTCATCTTGGATCCCGTTTGCCCATGACGAAATCTCCGCCGCCATCTCAGCAAATCCCATATATAAACTATCACGAATCGTGCTTGGCTCGAATTCCGTCCTTGCTGCATTTGGGATGAGCTGCTCATCTGTTATTATCACTTCGCCTGTAATCCTATTGTTGAAAACCGCTCGCGAGAAAAACTTGGTAAAAGCATCACGTCCTCCAACTGAAAACCCAAATTTCTTGATTAATAGACCACGAAGATTTTTCTCTGGCAAATATTTCCGTGCGTCATTTAAACAGACCCATCCAAATCCAAGTTTTCCTTTTCCGAACTTATTCTTTATTTGAAAATATTTGGGTCCAAATCCAACTCCATGAGAAAATATCGTGTCATTATATGGCCTAAAAAGCTGTTCCTTGTGCCCATGAATAGTAAGTTCAAGTGTAATGACTCGATAATCTTCTTCTTCAAACTTTGCTTCAATTTTATTCTTGTGTTTAAACTTAGGATGGAATGGTAGTGGCACCGCACCCTCTAAATATTCTACTACTTGCACTCGATCTATTAATCGCTTATATACATTTCCTTGAATACCCACCATCATGACAAGAGTTCCTGTGCTTTCTAACGGGCACTTGTCACATTCAACTGACGATACCGCCTCGCCTAATAATTTTTCAAGGTATAACTGTGATGGTTCGCCATTCATTCGCCGTTCTTCTTCATCTTTCAGCATTTTCCTAATTTTGGCGAATTCGAATACTAACTTGGAGGATACACCTTTCTCTGGCTTAGTATAGATTTCCAACTTATTACAGACATTGAAGGCACTATAAATTCCAATCCCTCGAAAACCTACGTCATTACTTGGATCTTTTTCAGACATTCCTAACCGGATTGCCTTTTCCGCTACTGCCTTTGTCATTCCGGTTCCGTCGTCCCGAACTGACACTAAGTCCTGACTTACCTGTATTTCGACTTTTTTTGCTTTAGCATCGATTGCGTTCTGGACATATTCGCGTAAGGTGTCGAGTGGGTCTCTATACAACCCTTTTGTTATTACCGGCAACAACTCGGCACCGATATCTTTTGCCCCAAATATTTTCGATTCAGCCATTGTTTCACCTTAGATCTGCAAGTTAAATAGATACGCTCCTGAATTAAAAATTCCGATAAAATCCTCTCCTTGGTATTAAACACCAATGATGCGTTTTTGTCTTACCAGAGTCTATGATATTGCCGCAGGATGTCAAGGTTATCACCATAGTAAAGAAAATTGTCGGCCATCGGAACTGCCTTCCTTTCGCAATAACAATGCAACGAGGCTATTATAAGAAAATTCCAAACCTAAAACAAGCTAAAATATGTGTACAAAAATCTGGGGACATCCTCGGAAATCGGTAAAAATGAGCTGTCGCTGGAGACAAAAGAGCGGGGGACAGCGAGTTGTCGGTTCTCCAGGGAAGAAAGGTCAAAAAAGCTGTTATGTCTATAGGATTATCGGCCTTATATCCGGCAAAAGAAAAAACCAATAAACGCTTTGTTTTATAGCCTGTGGGATGGCTGATAGATGGCTCCGTTTATTAGAAAAATGAGAAAGAGAAAAAAGAGATTATGTGCCCTCGTTAGTGAGTCGATAAATACCGGTGTAATTTCGAACGCATACAACGATTGTCCAACAACAAAGCGATAGAAAGAGCGTTAACAAAAGAACGATCTTATAGTAGGAGAAAGAAAATGGCAAAGAAACCAGTCAAAAAAACAAAAAGGGCAACTTTGAAGATCAAGACCACCAATAAATCCGTGAAGAAGGTTGCTCAACAGCGAAAGCCGGTAATGGTGAAAGGTAAATCTGATGCCAAGGAATGGTTAGTACCGGTTTTAGACTTGGAACACCATGAACCTCACGTCAAAGAAGAGACCGGCGTTCAGGACGAGAGCAAAGGCTCTACCCGCTATGCCTGGATTGGTACAGGTCAGTGCGGAGGAAGGTTAGCGAAGTCTTTCTATGACCTTGGTTACAGGAAGGTGCTGGCTCTCAACACGACTCACAATGATCTTGACCTGCTCAATATTCCCCAGAGTCAGAAGTTCCTAATGGATACAGGAGAACAAGGAGCCGGGAAAGACATGGAGAGAGGCGAAAGAGCTGTTCAGCAACATCAGCAAGGAATCTTGCACCTTGCCCGGCAGACATTCGGAACGCAAGTTGACCATATTATGGTCTGCTTTGGTGCAGGTGGTGGAACGGGTAGCGGCAGTGCTATTGGATTGATTGAGATAGCAAAGAGATATGCACGGTACATTGGATTGGAAAATCCAAACAGGAAGGTCGGTGTCATTATGACCTTACCTACTGTAGGTGAAGCCAGCTCCCCGTTGGTCGCCGAGAATGCGTATAGAGTTGCCACCGAATTGAGCCAAATGGCTAAGTCAGGGGAAATATCGCCTCTTATAATTGTCGATAACGATAAAATCAAAAGAATGTATCCTGGAATGACGGTAAAGTCATTCTGGCCCAGCATAAACAACACTGTGGCAAGCCTGTTTGATATTTTCAACAGGCTCAGTTCGTTGAACAGCCGGTACACTTCCTTTGACCCTGTCGACTATAGCAGCATTATGCAGTCCGGCGGATGTTCAATAATGGGTCTGACAAAAGTCAAGGAATTCGACGATCCGTTTGTGATATCCGAGGCGGTGAAAACGAACCTCCAGAAGACGCTGCTTGCCGATGGTTTCGATTTGACTACAGCGAAACTTGCTGGTTGCATAGTTGTTGGCGGGAAGAAACTCATGGCCAATGCCAAAGGTCTGCAGAGCAACATAGACTATGCATTTGATGTTCTGTCAGAGATAACCGGCCAAGCTACTATCCATCGAGGGATATATGAGGACGACAGGGATTGCTTAAGGGTATATACTATAATTGGAGGCTTGGATAGTCCCGGTACCCGTTTGGAAGAACTCACAAGCTGCATGGCTGTTTGTGCTCACTGATTAAGCCATAGATCCGTGCCGCCCGGAAAGAGCCGGGGATAGCTACCTTGCGTCGGCAGATAAGGTAGGTGGTCAACGTCCAGAGACTAACTATCGCTTGATAGAGGACTGCCTCGCTGAGACAAAAGATGAATTTGATTTTAGCGGTCGGCTACAATCCACCTCGGATATGGAAAAAGATGAAACTGACATGAAAGAACAAACAGGTGTTCAAGACGAGAGCAAAGGCTCTACCCGCTATGCCTGGATCGGAGCGGGCGGATGCGGGGAAAGACTCGTAAAGTCTTTCTATGATCTTGGCTACAGGAAAGCCCTGGCTGTGAACGCTTCGCACCATGATTTGGACTTGCTCGATATTCCGAAAAGTCAAAAGTTCCTCATGGAGATAGGCCGTGAGGAAGGAACCTCCAGGGACATGGAAAAAGCCACAAGAGCCATTCAGCAGCATCGGCACGATATCCTGCATCTTACCAGCCAGACATTCGGTACCCAGGTGGACCGCATCATGGTTTGTTTTGGTGCAGGTGGTGGCACAGGTGGCGGAAGCGTTATTGAATTGATTGAGATTGCGAAAAGATATTCCAGGTACATCGGATTAGAAAATCCAAACAGGAAGGTCGGTGTTATTATGACCTTACCTACTGCAGGTGAAGCCAGCTCCACGTTGGTCGCTGAGAACGCGCATAAGATTGCCACCAAATTGAGCCAAATGGCTACGTCAGGAGAAATATCACCTCTTATAATTGTCGATAACGATAAAATCAAAAAAATGCATCCTGAAATGACGGTAAAGTCATTCTGGCCCAGCATAAACAACACTGTGGCAAGCCTGTTTGATATTTTCAACAGGCTTAGCAGCTTGAGTAGCCCATATACCTGCTTTGATCCTGCAGATTACGGCAGCATTATGGGTGCTGGTGGTTGCCTGATAATGGGTGCGAGTGAAGTCGATCGACTTGATGATACACTTGCGATATCCAAGTCAGTTGAAAACAGCCTCCAAACAGCGTTGTTTGCCGGTGGAGAGGACTTATCTACAGCCAAGGCAGGAGGGTGCATAGTCATTGGCGGGAATGAATTAATGGCTCATGTCAAAGGCATGCAGGACAATATCGATTATGCATTTGATATCTTGTCGGAGGTGAGCGGCCAGGCCACGATATGTCGTGGAATATATGAAGACGAAAGGGATGGCTTGGGAGCGTACACTATAATTGGAGGTCTAAAGAGTCCCACTGCCCGACTGGAAGAACTGAGCACTGACTTGTACCGTCAACCAAACCTGGTTGAGATTGAAGATCTGCCCCTCAAGGAACGCAGGGAGGATATTCTGCCTATGGCCGAGTACTTTCTGACAAAGCAGGCCAACTCTTGTGGCGAACCAGACAAGATCCTAAGTTCAGAAGCAAAGACGCTTCTCTTGAATTACTCCTGGCCCGGCAATGTCAGGGAACTCGCAAATGCCATTGAATATGCATACGACGTAACTGTCGGCCCGCATATTCCACCGGATGCGCTGCCTTTCGACATTATATTCGCGGATACGGAGCTTTATTCAGAACATGCTTTGCCTACCATCGACAGAGTAAAACTAAGGATTACTCGCAAGGCGTACGATGAATTCCTGCAAAGCCTCTCATAGTGATTTCATGAGAGGTTAACTCGATGGACTGTGAGCCTTGAACGGCAATGGCGGATTCCTCAACAGAATATGCACTCATAAAAGGTTGATTCCATGTAAGCATGGTAATTGACCGGGGAAATTAAAGGAGTACGGCACATCTTTGGGCTCAGGGAAAACTAAAGACAGCCACACATTGATGGCTAAATAGTCTTTAGCGGGTAGCATGTTTCGTGACCCGTGACCCGTGACCCAAGCGATGATGTTCGCATCCCGGATATTGCCGGGTGGTTGGTCTTGTGATCTTGTCATTGGCTTTTTCATTTATATCCATCTACAGGCTTTCGACTATGACATTCCAGTCTATTTGTCGCCAGGTTTTCTGTTTTTTTTTGCCACAGAGAGCACCGAGGACTGAGAGTTGTAAGAAATAATTCGTATTCAACATTCTCGGTGAACTCTGCGTGCTCTGTGGCTGGTTGTTTTTGTTTAATGCCCCCTAATCCCTGATTGTGAAATCCGGATTAAACTGTCATTCTTTGTCTTGCCATGGGGGGCTTTTGCGGTTATTATCTGCGGAAAGGTTTTTTCAGGGCGAATGACTTCAATGCCGAAAGCAAGAGTCAGGAAGACTAAATATATATCATATCTTCTACGATTTATCGTAGCCGCCGCGGCGTTATATCTGACATTTCGGGGAGAAAATTTCACCGAGGTGGTTGATATCCTGCTGGGATTGAATTTGTGGATTTTTGCCGTCGCGATCGGATTCTACGTTATCGCGCAGTTGATTTTTGTTGCGAGGTGGTCACTCTTATTGAAGGTCCAGTCTATTGAGATCGGTTTTTGGCCCGCCGTCAGATTGCACTTTTTGGGCCTGTTTTATAACAACTGCCTGCCCGGTGCTATTGGGGGCGACCTGCCCCGGGCATGGTACGTCACCAAGCATACGGACAAAAAGCTGGAGGCGGCACTATCGGTTTTCGTAGATAGAGCCATTGGATTGGCCGGTATGCTGATTATGGCTTTCGGCTGCTATTGGTTTATTCCCGAAGAAAGCCGGGAAGGAGGATTTAACTTTTCATTTGAGTTCAACTTTTTCCAGCGTTTGGCCGAATATAAATCAGGCTTCATCTTGCTTGGAGCAGCTTTTGCGGTCGTTATCGTTCTTCTGGTATCGAATTCCAGGGGTCGAATTATGCTGAGCCGTGGTTTTAATATAATCCGCCGGCATGGAGCGTCGATACTGAGCAAGGTGCGGCAATCGATTCGTATATATTGTCATAAATGGCCGGCGATTGTCGGGGCGTTACTGCTTACTTTCTGCTGTCAGGGCGTGACCGTAATGGCGATGTGGCTGGTTGGCAGAGAAATCGGCATAGATGTGCCCGCTAAATATTACTTTATTTTCTTCCCTGTTTCGTGGCTCCTGGGAACTGTGCCGATAAGCGTTGGGGGGTTGGGAATCATGGAAGGATGGCTGAAAATGATGTTTATGCGGGTGGGAATAATGTCCGGCAAAAATGCGCTGGCTTTGGCTTTATGCCAGAGGCTCATTTTTCTTATAGCATCTTTGCCGGGAGCGGTCATACATTTGATGGGCGCGCATTTGCCGAAAGACTTTTTTATTGACTATGATAATCCGATAGATTAACTTATGGCGCTCTGGGTGTGGTTTTATGAGCGGCGAAAAGTTGAAGGAAGATTCGTAAGTTAGTGCCTGAAAAGGCATTGGTTGAGAATATGAGCGTTACAAGACACTTCAAAGGCTATTTCCTGCATGGATTGGCGGTTTTATTGCCGAGCATCCTGACGATCTGGCTGTTCGTTTGGGCCTATACGTTTGTCCAGGAGAAAATCAGTGTCTACATAAATCGAGGTTTGGTCCGCATTATCGCCCTGGTCGGCCAAGAGGGGGTCGAGATTTCCGAGCAGCAGGTCAAGACGTATCTCTTGAATATCAAGCCTGAATTGAGCGACAACGAAGGCGAATTGGAGATTCATCTAAGAAGACCCGAAATCTGGCGTAAAGCCCGCATCGAACAGCTCGAGCAGACCCTTGCAAAGACGTGGATCGATGGTCCCGGTTCTATCGCCGGTTTTCTTATCGCACTGGTCGCAGTCTGCGTCCTGGGTGCACTGCTGGCAAGCTACGTCGGAAAACGTTTATGGCGTTCAATCGAAACATTCATCTTGAACATACCCCTTCTGCGGAAGGTCTTTCCATACGTGAAGCAGTTAACCGATTTTTTGCTGACGCCCGACGAGCAGAAAAGGATGTTCTCAAGAGTCGTTGCCGTTGAGTACCCGCGGAAGGGAATATGGTCTTTAGGTTTTGTGACCGGCTCAGGGTTCGAGAAAGTCGTCAACCTTATCAAAAGAGAATTTCTTACAGTTTTTATACCGACTTCACCGACCCCGTTTACCGGGTTTGTGATAACGGTTCCCAAGAAGCACACGATCGACTTGGACATGACGATCGAAGAGGCATTTAGATTTGTCGTCAGCGGCGGGGTGATAGCGCCGGGCAGTAAGCCTACGACAGCGGCTTTGCCGAAGAACTCGGCAGAGGAACGATAAAAGCAGAATTAAGCAGAAATCTCAGGAAAATAATTAAGGAGAATAATATTGCTTATTACAATCAGCGGCAAACATATCGAAATAACGGAATCTATCAAAAAGCATGTGGAGGAAAAGGCTTCCAAGCTACCCAAGTACTATGATAGCATAAACCAGGTTGAAGTTATTATAGATGGCAGCCAGGGCGGTAGTACGAGCGTGGAAGTGATTGCGAGAGCCGAGCACAGCGGGACTTTTGTTGGCACCGAAACTGGTGAAGATGCTTACCGGTGCATTGATATGGCTATCCATAAACTTGAACGGCAGCTCAGGAGGGCAAAGAGCAAAGAACGAGACAACAAGTACACAGGTGGTTCGGAGTTTCCGGAGTTAACGTAGGTTATATTTTGTGATACACGGCTTTATCCTTCTTGATTTGGCCGGTAAGACGGTTAAGGATGACTTTAGGTAGATAAGATGAAATTTAGAGATTTTGTCTGTTTTGAGGCAACAATAACAGAATTGCAGGCCTCCGACCGTGAAGGTGTGATAACGGAGCTTGTTTCGTCGCTTGATAAAGCCGGCAGGCTCGGGAAGGGCAAATGTGAAGAGATTATCAGGGAAGTGATAAAGAGAGAAAAGGAAGCCAGCACCGGATTGGGCAGAGGCGTTGCCGTGCCTCACGTAAAGCATAAAGTTGTTAAGAATGTAATTGCTGCAATCGGAAAGAGCGGTGCCGGGATTGATTTTTTTGCTCTCGACAAACAGCCGGTTTATTCGGTAATCCTTTTAATAAGCCCTGCAGACGAGCCTGACAAACATTTACAAGCGATGGAGAGTGTTTTCAAGCATTTGCAGCAGGATCGGTTCCGAAAATTTCTCAGGCAGTGCCGTACTCCCAAGCAGATTGAAGACCTTCTCAATGAAGCCGATGAAGATCCATCTTTGTAGTAATGTAGTTCGATAACTATAGGATGGAGAAACGCGATCGTAGAGATGCAGGCAGACGAAGACACATTGGAAAACGTGGTGTATGAGGCGGAACTTGAGATTAAAAACGCAGAGGGGCTCCACATGCGCCCTGCGATGCAGTTTGTAGATATCGCAAACAGGTTTGATAGTGAAATTAACGTTAGTAACGGCGATACTGATGTTGACGGCAAGAGTATAATGAATATCAGTATGCTCGCCGCCACTTGTGGAACGAAACTAAAAATCAGAGCTAAAGGTCCGGATGCCCAGGAAGCGATTAAAGCTTTGCGAGAACTCGTGGAAGAGAAACATTTTAATGAGCCGACACCAAAAAGATAGCGGACGGCGGATATTTGCGGAATAAGAGAATCACGCTATGGAAATCAAAAAGGGCATAGCGGTTTCGCCGGGCATTTCCATTGCCAAGTCGCTGATAATCGACTCCGAAGATTATCGCATTCCCCGCCGGCCGATAAAACCATCTCAGCGCATGACCGAGAGTCAGCGCGCGAGAAATGCGTTCAAGGATGCGATTGCCGAATTGATCCGGCTTGAGTCGGCACAGGACCAGACCAAGGGCGGCAAGATAAAAGATATTTTTGCCGTACATTTGCGTTTCCTGCACGACAGAAGCCTGCGAAAAAAGGTAACGGATTTTATTCATTCGGACCTGGTGACAGCGGAGTATGCCGTATCTACCATCATGCGTGAGATTGCCTCGCATTTCGCCAAGGTCAAGGACGCTTATATCAGCGAACGGGCGGCGGATATTTACGATATTGAAAGGCGTCTGCTTAGACAATTACTCGACAAAAAACGCAAGAATCTAAAGCATCTGACCAAAGAGGTTGTGGTAGTCGCCAGGGAATTGAGTCCTACTCAGACCGCCGGCTTCGACAGGAAATTCGTCAAGGGCATCGCCAGCGATGCGGGCGGCCGAACCAGTCATGCCGCTATTGTAGCACGCTCGTTGGGAATACCGGCGGTGGTGGCCCTGGAAGACCTTACGGAATACATCAGTGTCGGCGACACCGTTATTGTCGACGGCAATCGCGGCATCGTCATCGTCAATCCGGATGAACAGACGATTCGGCAGTACGAGGAGTATTCGAAGGAATTTACGGATCTCGGGCACAGGCTTGATGCGATAAGACAAAAGCCCGCCGTGACCCGCGATGGTATTGAAATCACCCTGCTCGGTAATATTGAGTTTCCGAATGAGGCCGAGATCGTCCTGGAAAAGGGAGGTGCCGGCATTGGTCTGTACCGAACCGAGTTTCTGTATCTTAATACCGATAGCGAGCCTACCGAACAGGACCATTATGAGGCTTATGCCGAGACGGTTCGGGTCTTCGCCGACAAGCCTGTCGTGATAAGAACTTTGGACCTCGGCGCCGACAAATATACCCAAAGCAGGCGGTTTGCTCCTGAACCCAACCCGTTTTTGGGACTGAGGTCCATCAGATTCTGCCTGCAGAACCTTACGTTGTTCAAGAAGCAGTTGCGCGCTATTTTGCGTGTGTCCGTTCTCGGTCAGGTCAAGATTATGTTCCCGCTGATCACGAATCGCCAGGAGCTGATGCAGGCAAAGATGATCCTGCGCGATGTTATGGAAGACCTCGATGACGAATCCATCCCGTACAACAGGGACATTCCGATAGGCATTATGGTTGAAACTCCGTCGGCGGCGTTGACGGCTTATTCGCTGGCCATGGACGTGGACTTTTTCAGTATCGGAACCAACGACCTTACTCAATATACCTTAGCTGTTGACAGGGGCAACGAATCGGTCTCTATGTTGTATTCGACGGTGGATCCGGCCGTGCTGCGACTCATCAGGAACGTCATTCAGGATGCACACAAAGCACAAATCGACCTGAGCGTGTGCGGCGAAATGGCTTCCGAGCCGGAGTATATCATGCTGCTGATGGGCATGGGAGTCAGGACGATTTCAATTGCATCGCCGATGATACCGGAGATAAAGCAGATTATTCGCTCGGTCACGATGGAATACTGCAACAACGTAGCCAGAAAAGTCCTCGGCATGGACTCCGAAAGGCAGATTTCCGCCTACCTCCGCAACGCAGCAAGAAAAATCCTCCCCGAAGCCTTCTAATTCGTCCCTCGTACAGCGTGAAGCGGATAGCGTTTAGGAATTTCCTGCACTTTCACCTCCTTCGACTCAGTTAAGGACAGGTTTTAACTTTTTACTTTTACCTTTTAACTTTTCACTTCTTTCCTCCTGTATTCCTTCATCCTGAGCGGAGACGAAGGATTTTTTAACTTTTTTTCATTTTTTTGGATCAACTCCAAAAAAGTTGGTAAAAATCCGCCTTCGGCGGAGGTTTTATCGCATTAGAGCCAACGGCATATATAAAAGGACGAGACCAAAACTGAGCCTCGCCCTATGCCGTATGGCATTGCCAAGCTGCCCAGGTCGCTTCCCAGCGGAGCCTTATCCTCCCTGGCAACGATAACAACATACAATATATATGCCGTTGGCATAAAGCGTTAAATCCAAAAAACTTATGTAATATTAACGCAAAAAATCA
>Ga0315288_10005960_pt1 | contig 15452 bp, 28 predicted proteins | sample YL17G11_20_MG_FD_203454 | JGI IMG/M metagenome (GOLD analysis project Ga0315288, IMG submission 203454) | Sediment microbial communities from Yellowstone Lake, YNP, Wyoming, USA - YL17G11_20 | ecosystem: Environmental > Aquatic > Freshwater > Lake > Sediment | place: USA: Wyoming | collected...
ATCGTTATTCACGGATCCGCGGCAAGGTTGACAGTGAACAACAGGCCGACCGTGAACTGCAACGACTGCTCGACCTCAGGTTCTCCAGCCTCAAACAAGTGAAGGAAAAATGATGAAAAAATTGACCGCTGTAGCCATGGTCCTGATGAGCGCGATTTTTGTCGGATGCCCGAGTGTCAACCACAATACAGCTCATCCACCGGTTGTCACTGACCAGAACAAGTGTGGTTCCGCCTGCGCTCACATCGGCCCGCAGGGTCTCAATTGTGAAGAAGGCAAGCCCATCGACATGAAGAAGCCCTGCGTCAACACCGCGGGTTGCTCGTCAGGCCAGACCTGTGAGGTTGGAACCTGCACCACCTCCTGTGAACAGTTCTGCATTGCGACGGAAAATCAAGGCGTCTGGCTCGATCCCACGTGTGTGGCAACGATCACGAGCTGTGATCAGATCGACTCCTGTCCGCTGCCTGCGGCAAAGTTATCCCATGTCGAGAGACCTGCTGCGTAAGTACATCTCTGAGATCATCGTCAACGCATTGCCTCAGGCCAAGGGTGGTGCCAAGGCATCCAACAATTTCCGTGGAGGAATTGCACTGTCACCGGAACACAATCGCAGCCTGGCTGACGATGAAGACGATGAAGTGTCGCGGGACAAGCAAAATTCAGACGCCATGCCGCATGCAGCCTGTGTGTTGATCACTGCAGATGACGGCAAGGTGTTGGCCGTCTCACGGAAGGACGATCCCAGCGATTTCGGCCTCCCAGGTGGCAAAGTCGATTCCGGAGAAGACACCGTCACAGCGGCCGCCCGTGAGCTGCAAGAAGAGACAGGATTGATCGCTAAGACGTTGACGCCTGTCTTCTGTTCGACTGACAGCGAGGGCTTTGTGGTCACCACATATGCTGCTGAAGTCGAAGGAGAGATTGATACCCAAGAGAGCGGTGCCGTTCGCTGGGTTGATCTCCAGGTGTTGTTGCAAGGTTCTTTCGGCGACTACAACAAGGCATTGTTCAAGCAACTGGACCGGCTGAAGTGAAAATTTGAGCGATTGTATAGTAAGATTGTTCCATGGGCATCAAGACTGACGACGGCCTCGAATTCATGATGGAATTGATGAACCTTGAAGGCATTGCCTGTGCCACTGTGGCCGACGGGCACGTCATTGTGATGACGCGGGAAAAGCTGTTGCAGATCCTGGAGGCCCTCGGTGATAAAAAAGAGTTTGTTCTGTTCATCAAGCGCCGCGATACCAAGACGCTCTCGTGATTCAAGCGGGAGGGTTGCCACCTAGAAGTCCCTATGGTCTGCTGCAAGAAGATTGTGTTCCTGACGAGTGGAGGGTTCTTGTCGTTTGTATGATGTTGAACTGTACCACCAGAAAACAGGTCGAAAAAGTCCTGCCTGAATTTATCAAACGGTGGCCGGGGCCCCGTGAAATGCTAGCATGCTCGCGTGAAGAGTTGATCGACGTAATCAGACCTCTTGGATTTGCTAACAGACGTGCAAGCAGTCTATTGAAGATGACGCGGCACTATCTCGCAGGACCTTGGCATCATGCCAAAGAACTGCCTGGCATCGGGATCTACGCCGCGAGAGCTTGGGAGATGTTCTGTCGAGACATCACAGGAGATGAACCGCCGGTTGACCATGCCCTCGTCAGAGTATACCATTGGAGAAAGCTACATGAGCAACGCAAAGAAGATCCTGGGTGACAAGAAACCCAAACCGCAACGTGTCGCACGAATCCCGCGACCTAAGGTTGACATGGAGACTGCCCCTGACGCAATCGTCGAGGGAAAACTGGTCGTTCCTCTAGGAACCAAGGTTGCCATCCCACGAACCCGAGGCAGGCAACAGATCCTGTCTGTCTGTATAATTCACAAGGTCGAAGATGACATCGTCAGCGTCTGGGATGAGACGATGACACAGTGGTTCGTCTTCAAACTCACCGATCCTGTGGTGATCAAAGTCATGCCTTCTTCAGGTGCTTCTGCAAGAACGTGACGATCTCATCGTGGTGGACGAAGAACGAAATATTCGGCGCCCGTGTGGTCACCCAGCTGGCGATTCCGATGAGGTTGCCACGTTCATCGTAGGCTCCACCACCTGAGTTACCGAACCAAGCGGGTGAAGATATCTGCAGCGCCTGGACCTCGATTCCCGTGGGTCCTTTGATGTTGGCCCACATCGAGGAGACATTTCCTTCGCAATACGTCCACCACAGGCCTATCGTGTGACCGACAATGTGAACCCGGTCGCCGTCATGGATTGTTTGAGTGTTGAGGACAGTTGCGATAGGATGGTTGACTGGGATATTTTCTGCCGAGATCAATGCAAGATCGTGTTCTGCATCGATCGCCAACACGGTACCGTGACGAATTTTTTTGGGATAGTTTCTGGGACCGGTCAAGTCAACGTCGCTCTTGATGACATACTGCAGGCGCACGCCGGTAGAATCGTACGGCTTGTCTTCATCGAGTTCGCCAGTTAGATCGCGGCCAAATGATTCAACACAGTGGTTGGCTGTCAGAATCTTGTCCCGCGAGATCCAGACTCCTGAACAATATGGAACGTTATCACTGTCAGAATCTGCCCTTGTCAGAGCAATTGTCTTTTCTTCGAGCTCTTCAACCATCGTCATTCGAGGTTCAGGGTGCTTGACAGTCGACTGCATGCATCCAGCGAGTGCTGCGACAACGAACAACCATGGGAAAATTTTTTTCATTGCGAGAGCCGCCTTAACATAAGCTATCATTGCCCACGCTTGTTTTCGCTATCACAAGCGAAATAACGCACATAATCACAATTGAACACACTGTACACTTGGCCCAACCTACCGTAGAATGATCATGGAGGGTGTGCCAATTCCTGAAGGACCTGAAATGCGCTACTCTGCTGATCAACTAACACCGCGACTGGTGGGATCGACCCTAGTGGGTTTGAAACCGATGAGCGGTGGGCGCTATGTCGACAAAGATCCCGAGGGTCTGACGGCGTTCTATGCTGCTCACCGGACAGGAGCGATTAAAATCAGCGAAGTCTCTGTCAAAGGCAAGTTCATGTGGTGGCGCTTCGATCACCAGGGTGCACCCTGGTGGCTGTGGACCACGTATGGCATGTCTGGGCGCTGGTCTTGGGCGATCCAATCAGGTCACTGTGCCTTCAAGATTCAATTTTCACGAGTTGACGGGACGCTAGACGTGGTCTATTTCAACGACCCGCGACACTTTGGGACACTGAGATTCACGAACAGTGCTGAGGAACACGCCCAGAAATTGGCTTCACTGGGCCCTGATATGTTGAGTTCGCCCCCTGATGATGTGACATTCGCTGAGTGCATCCTTCACAAACCCAATCGAACCATCGCTGAGGCGCTGATGGACCAGGGAACCGTCAGCGGGATCGGAAATTATCTCAAGGCAGAAATATTGTACCGAGGCGGCATCTCACCGCACCGTCCGGTGACACAGTTGACAGCTCAAGAGCTGGTCGACATGGCTCACCATGCCCACGCAGTGATGCAGGAATCGTACACAGGGAAAGGAGCTTCTTTCAGGTCGTACCGCAATCCTGATGAGACACCCGGTGGGGCGCAGTTCTCTCTGAGAGTGTATAATATGAAGACAGCTCTGTGCGGTCACAAGGTCACCAAAGAAAAGACTGCCGACGGTCGGACGTCACACTGGTGCCAGATCTGTCAAAAGTGAACAAAATCATGTACATCAATTTCCCCTACATCCCGTACCCTGCTCCCGCCGCCCCGTGTCGTAACTGCGGTCACTGTCCTCACTGTGGCCAGCCCATGCCCCGTGACTTGAGTCCGTACTATCCATTTTCGAGACCACACGAGTACGTGCCAGTCCAACCGGTATACCCGTACCCAGGGCCATGGTGGGACCTTCAAGGTAGTTGGTCTGACAATCAGCTGCACGATGGACACAATTTTACAGTCACCACGACCACGTTCACCGGAAACAGTTAAAAAGCACACTTAAGTCTATCAGTGCAAATTGGCGCCCGTGAGTGGTATGATGTTACTGAGAATGTGTTACACGGCAGAGAGCGTCAAGGCTACCATTGAAGCAGGACGCACCCGATTGTTCGCTGGGTGGTCGGTCAACAGGCCTATCAATTGGGCCTGTGATTCACGGACACAGGATATGGTTTGTCTAGGCGTCTGGTTGGACGAGGAAATGCGCCGCCTGGGTCTCGATGACCTCGGGCGAACAACACAAGGTAGCCAATTCAACAGGCGCTCGCGGTCAGAAGAAGACCTCTGGACGCTGGCGGCCCAAATCATGAACGATACTGTCGCTGGCAAGATTGACCGCGACAGAGTCCCGCTCAGGAGATGGGGATGATGAAAGGCCGCGACCTTCACCCAGGAAACTGGGTACATTCATTGCCAAAAACGTCCTTTGAGTCCAAAATTCGGCGAAGAATGCACTTTCCACCGTCGCCTCAAATTCAATCTCTCCCGTCGGGTTTTACGAAAAAATTTCCACTGTTCATAATTTCTATCGACCACGTAAACAATAATTCTCGCGGTCGATGGGCGATCGTCATGTTGACGGGTGGCACTACGCTGTATCGATTTCCCGTGTACCATGATGCTGAATACAATCCTGACATCGTGATTGACATATCAAAATGAGCAACATTAAGATCACCGTAGAATACGAGGGCGCAGTTTTTGTCCATGAGATCCCGACACGGGATATCTGTGAGTCAGCCTCACGACTGCACGAAAAGTACGGTCTGAAACCAGTCGACTCCATCCGTCACGATCTCGAGTTGATGATCACCAAGTTTTTCATGCCGCGAGCGAGGGCCAGGGTCGATAGCCTCAATGATATCGCACATGCGCTGGCTACACAGATCGTCAAGGAAAAGAAGCCATGAAGATGCGCCATCCCAACCCAGACATGTTGTTGCACATTGCCCTCGGTGATGCTTATGCCTCCTGTGTCGAGTACGTTGACCGCAAGAAACACCCTGAGTTGTACACGGAAGCCCTGAAGTTTGAGCGCTACCTGCAACACCCGAGTCACCTGAAGCTGTGCCCAGGCATGTACACCGACGATACACAGATGTCGTGTGCAGTCGCTCAGGCCCTAATTGATGCGGCATCTGTGTTTGCCGTCAGCGGAAATGGCAACGACTGCCTGACTCATGAGGCCTTCGTCGAACTGTTCTTTCGTGCCTTCAAGCGTGATCCCAGGGACGGGTACTCACGGGGATTCCAGGCGATCCTAGAAGAGGCCAAGAGCGGTGACCACCTGAGACAGCTCATCAAGCCTGACTCTAGCAAGAACGGCGCCGCGATGCGATCAGTTCCTCTGGGCATCATCAGTGACCCACATGAATTGCTGCGGATCACCGGGCAGCAGGCCGCCACGACTCATGCCACCTACGGGGGAATCAACTCGGCCTGTGCCGTGGCATTGATGTCACACTATGCCCTCTACGAGCACCGAGGTTTTTTGCACATGAGGGAATGGTGTGGCCAGTACCTTGAAATTTTTGATGTTTTCAAGAGGCCCTGGGATGGCCCTGTGACTGGCAAGGCACAAGGTAAGGTTGACCTCGGCGTCGGCATCAACACGGCCTGGGCCGTCTGCACCCTGTTGGAACAACAAAAGTCAATGATGGGCATCATGCGACAGGTGATCGACTGGGGTGGAGATACTGATTCTGTCGCGGCTGTGGCATGGGGCATTGCGGGCGCGAGGTATCAAAATGAAATCCTGCCTGAATTCATGGCGCGCGACCTGGAGGCGACAGGCAACTTGAAGTACGGTCCTGACTTCTTGCGTGAGTTGGGCAAGTCATTGATCCACGCGGCCCAATGGCTGTGAATGTAAATTTCCCTCTCGGGGGCTTACTATCCAACCAGTATAGTTTTGAGCATTCCCATTGATAGACTAAAGGCGATGATGGCACGAAAGATGCGAGCGCGACCGAGAGCACCCATGAGCGATTCCTCACTAGAGATCAAGAAGTCTTTTCTGGCGGAAGTCAAAGAAGTCCTGAACCTGGCTCACGTGAAGAAGACGATCCACGTGGGGACTGAATTGTTCGGTGCGATCACTCCGTTCCTGGAGAAACCAGGCTGGTGGCAGGGTGCTAAAGCTGTCTTCGCGATCGGTAAGGTCATGGTCGATGAAGTCGAAGTCTGGAGTGAAGATTACTTCGCCGGTGATGAGTGGTCGTTGCCATATTCACGGGACTTCAATCAGACGCTCTTGAAGGCCATCGCCAACTACCCATATCGGATTTTGAGGACCAGCGACGAGAGCAATGTCGTCAAACTAGTCAACGTCAACGGTATCACTGCGGGCTATACCATGAACACTCGCACGCACACCGTCGATAACGTTTACGTGGAGACTGTGAAACTAGAAGAAGCCCGCCAGGTCATCAAAAAGATCCTGTGGAGCACTGTCAAGGATTCCAACCTGGTGATGCGCCAAAACAAACGACTCGTTCTCCAGGACGATGAGGCTCGCGTTATCTTTGAACCAGACGAGGCTTTTCATCCGATGCATTCTGCTCGGGCGGCCGAATATTCGACCTACTTGAAACGTTGCATCGATGCAGGAGTTTCACGGTCTGTGATGTTGTACGGACCTCCAGGGACCGGAAAGTCGACGATGGCCCGGACGATCGTCGACACCCTTCACATGCGATCGTTTCGGATCCGCGTCGAGGACGTCTCAGGCCTCGAGAGTTCGACGTTGTTTGAGGCCATCAGCATCTTCGAACCTGACGCGATCATCTTGGATGACTTTGACAGGGCGCATGCTCAGGCACAATTGCTAGAGACATTGGAATTCTTCCAGCGTCATGTGAAGCTTGTCATTGCGACTGTCAATGATCGCAGCAACCTCGACGAGGCCATCCTACGTCCTGGACGGTTCGATGAACTTGTCTTCATCAACCACATGGATGCCGATGTGGTCAAACACGTGTTGGGTCCTGAACTGCAGGACGCTTTCAACGTTGTCAAAGACTGGCCCATCGCCTTCATCCAAGAGTATGCCAAGCGCCGCAGGTTCATGACAGCCCAAGAGGCTGCAGCCTCGACTGAGGAACTGGCTTCGCGAGTGAAGCGCCTCGAGAAGTACAGGGACGTCGGTGAAACTGACAGGATGCTGCGACTGACGAGCCTGACGAAGGAAGAAGTTGTCACCCTCGATGAAGCAGACCTTGCTGAAGGTGATACTGACCCTCCCCCGGAGGGCGACGCCAGCGGCCGCGGCCCTTTTTTAGTGACACACATAATCTTCTTCTTGAGAAAAAAGTAGAAGAGACAGCCGATGAAGAAAAATCTGAACCTCTCATTGAGATGATTTTTGCTGGTCCGGAGAAAAAACCTCTCGGACGCATTGTGGGTCAGGGAAAATTCATTCCATGGAAAGACATCATGGCTCGAATCCGTAAGAAGAGGAAGAAGAAAGCACGGTGACGTCATCGTTGTTTCTATCAATGGCAGATTTCACCCTTCAGAAGGACAAGGCGAGGAGGTTAGGTACTTATGTTTAAGCCCAACATGGCCACGCGGAACCCAGTGAAAACGAACGTCAATGTGCACAACAGCACTGAATTTCAACTTCACAAATCGCATGTGCCCATCTTCGCTAGCATCATAGACAAGGTCCTTGACTACACCGAATACAGGTTGGTCCGCTATGCCAAGCAAGTCCAGGACCCGCAACAAAAAGCCGTGTTGCTCGATCTGATCGCCAAATATCGCAAAGGTTTGGTGGCAGTAGCCTGGCGCGGCGGGATGCCAATATGGTTGCCCGTCACCAAAGACACCTGACATGTACAGTTCGCCGCGCGGGCCGTAGAATACTAACATGTTCAATGATTCATCGGTAACGCGCGTCATCTTTGGCATGCAGGCTCGCAGAGAGCTTTTCAAAGGGCTTGAAATCGCCGCCGCGGCAGTGTCAGTGACACTGGGCCCTAAGGGAAAGACGGTCTTGATTCAAAGAAATGGCGAATCACCGGTGGTGACGAAAGATGGCGTAACTGTCATCAAGTCGATCAAATTGAAGGATCCTGTCCAACGAATGGGTGCTGAACTGATCCGTGAGGCTGCTAGTCAGACAAATGAAACGGCCGGTGATGGAACGACCACTGCGACTGTTTTGACCCATGTGATGGTCCAAGAAGGCTTGAAGTTGTTGGAGGCTGGATATCCTGCTAAAGAACTGTGTGAAGGAATTGAGAGAGCGTGTTCCCGGGTTGACGGCGAGTTGAAAGCTGCCTCCAAACAACTAACGACTTCTGAAGAGATTGCTCAGGTTGGTACCATCTCGGCCAACGGAGATGCCAAGATCGGTGAACTGATCGCTCAGGCGATGAACAAAGTAGGCCGAGATGGCATCATCACCGTTGAAGACGCCAAAGGAATGATGACTAGCCTCGACGTGGTTGAAGGCATGCAGTTCGATCGCGGTTATGTCAGCCCGTATTTTGTCACAAACCCAGATCGCATGAATGCAGTGTACGCAGACGCGCGAGTCTTGCTGACAGACAAGAAATTGAACAACCTCCGTGAACTGGTACCGATCCTAGAAAAAGTCGTCGCCGCCCGACAACCACTGTTGATCATCGCAGAAGACATCGAAGGTGAAGCCCTGCAAGGTCTCGTCGTCAACCGCGTCAACAACAACCTACCCATCGTGGCTGTCAAGGCCCCGGGTTACGGAAAACACCGTGATGAACTGTTGGCTGATATCGCAGCATTGACGGGTGCTAAATTGGTCTCTGCCTCCACGGGAACCAAACTTGAGCAGTTGACGTTGGGCGACCTGGGTACCTTGAAGCGCGCCGTCGTCGACGCTAAATCCACGACGCTGGTCGGCTCCGGAGCGACTAAGGTGGCCGTTGATCTTCATGTGACCAATTTGAGAACGCAAGCTGAAGATGTGACGTTGACAGGTGACGAGGTGACCAAATTGAAGATGAGGATCGCCAAGTTGGCTTCAGGCGTCGCTATCATCCGTGTGGGCGGAGCCACCGAGGTTGAGATGGTCGAGCGTAAGTACCGGATTGAAGACGCTCTCAATGCCACCAGAGCCGCGGCTGAAGAAGGCATCGTCCCGGGCGGTGGAATGGCACTGGTCAATGTCTATCGAGCCCTGGGAGGTGAAGGAGTTGATTGCATGAAAAACGGCGTCTCGGACAAAAACACTGCGGCAGGTGCCTCAATCGTGATGAAAGCGTGTCTGGCTCCTCTAGGGCGAATCGTCAGCAATGCCGGCAAGTCCCCTGATGTGGTGTTGGCAGACCTGGCTCGCAATGAAGTGTTGTCTGACATTCAGTACCGCGGGTACGATGCTGTCGCTGACAAACAGGTCGACATGTTCGATAGTGGCATCATTGATCCAGTCAAGGTGACAAGGACAGCTCTCAAAAATGCAGCTTCAGTTGCAATCACTTTCTTGACGCTCGATGCCGTGGTGGTCGAAGAAGAGGTGACAAAGACCGATGAAAAATGAACCCAATGAAGCCCTAGAGAAGTTGATCGCTGACGTTGACTGGGAGACGGTTCGCCGTGATGACTGTGACGAGTTTTCACAGAGTTTTGTGCTGCAGGAACTGGCGACGCTCAACAAGATCAAGACTGAATCGATCTATTACACCCGCGTTATGACACTGGTCACAGTGATGGCACTGGTCCTATTGTTTCTGGCATTTCACATAAATTTGTCGACGATTCTCGTCTGTACGCTGGTGATTCAGGCATTTTTCATCGTGATAGCCAAACTGTTTGACATGGGTGCTGACATGTTGCTCGAGCAGACCATCGTGACGTCACAGGCTGCAGTCAAAAATCTGGTGAGAAAATATCCATTGGACGTTCCGAAAGAGAAAGGTTGACATCGTCACAGTTCATCGATAGTTACGTCTGGTGGACACCCGACTACAACCTGGTGAACTCGTCGTTCGGCGGATCCGTTGGGGTGTCCATGCCCAACAACTCGGGTTGGTCATCGGTTGTGTTGGCTTTGATGAATGGCTTGTCATGTGGGTCATTGACTCGCCGGGTCTGCGCTTTGACATGCACTTGGGAGATGCCCTGTTGGTCATCGATGATGATAACATGGCACATGTGGGAGACAGATGTCGTCTAGGCACATGATCGGTGACCTGGTTCTCCGCAAACCCGTCCACCCTTGGTCGGCTCCCGCGATGGTCATTGGGGCCTCGCGGGCCAATCTCGATCCCTTGAATCGAGAAAGCAACGTCTATCCTTGGGTCTATTACGTCCTGCACGCCAGTGGAGGGATCGAGGGTCCACTGTACTTTGATGAATTCTACAATGTCGCTACCACTGCTGCCGGGTGATCTGTTTCAGACGATCCACGATTGTTTGGGCGAACTGTACACTGACAAGAACGAGCGTTGGGGATCTTGGATTCCCCGTGGAGTCCGCGGCCTAGTTGTCACTGACATCAAGCGTGCTCGTTTCATGGACCCTGAAGATTCTGAGGAGATAATGGTGTTGATCAACGAACAATTGTGGTGGATCGCAGTGTCAGACGTGGAACACATCAAGTGACATCATCGGCGCGCTCGAGTTGGTTGAGGCGCACACGCAACAGGTGATTAGTCCGTGAAAACATGACGATGACCGTATCGTCTTGACCATTTGAAGCTGAGACCTGCGATTCCACGTGGACAACCAGCCCTGAGTCACCAGGAAATAGCTCGTGCCATGTCACATGACCCAAGGTATCCTCACTGGCTCCCGGAGCGAGGTACGATGTCCAAAAATTAAATCTGACCAGGTCTCCTGGACGAACAGGTGAAGACATTCACATAACTACAGGTTGGGCTCGACTACCTGCCAATTGAGCCTAACGTTAGCTAGTCGACACGAGAAGACGACTAGCTTGTCTTTCATCAACAGACGCATTCTAACGTGGTTACCTTGCATCCATGCCTGAACGACACAGCCTGCATCGCCTGGATTTGCCCAGATAGAAAAAGGCAACCTTACCTCATCAGATGCCCAGGCTCCCATGGCACGTTGTGCCACGACAAGGTCTCCTGGTTTTGGCATCAAGTGAATTCCAAGGTGGGTGACGTCAAAATTTGCCATTGCTGTTTAAAGTTAGTCACTTCATCGCTCATTTCACGGAGATTATCAGATCCCAACGACAAAATTTCCCAAACCTGCCAATTAGACGGGTATTGATAACAATTACACTGGATCACTAGTCTGATCTGCTTAGTCGCCTTGTGCATGATCAACGTGCCCGGCTCAATCGTCTGCAATTTGATCACGGGACGAGTTTGAACGACTTCAATACGTCACCACAACGGTCTGCAATTCGCTTGCGTTCTGTGACAGGCCCGCCGCACTGGAGGATGTAGCCCCTGTCCTTGTTTCCCACTGACAGTTGTGCGACTAGCGAACGATCACTGATGACAAAGACAACCAACGTGGCAGGTTGTCCACTGACGTCGACGATTTCAGCCTCAAGTATCTTGACGTCGGCGCCGCGCAAAATTGCGGCGCCAGTGACGATTCCAAAGCGCTCCGGAGTAGTCTTGATCGTCTTGAGATCAATTGAGGTGACCATTATCAACAGTGCGGAATCATCGACCCGTGAGCGCCAGCTGGCCACGAGTTCCTGGCGCATCATCCCCTTTTCACGAGGATTATCAGGTGATATCTGAACTTCAGTTCCCGGGGGCAACGTCAGTGACCATGTCGGACCTGTTACCTGCTGTGATCTCGGGCGTTCCAACCTAGGAACTGGACAACTTCCGTCGACGCACGAGTTTGGTGACTGTGCTACCGGTGTTGACGATGAACACCCGAGAAACAACGTGGAGGCCACAATTAGACCAGCGAGAGTTTTTTTGAACATGAGAATGATCCTCTTTCTTTGATCATACACCGTGGATGCCCGTGAGATCACTCATTGCACACTCGCCACTTGATGTCGCGTTCAGTTTCAAACAACATCCAAACAGTCGGCCTGTCACCATCGAGTATCAGGACCTCGTGAACTTCCTCGGCGCCGCTGAAGAAAGTATTGTAAGAGATGACCAGCGCTATCTGCTCGCGCGCACCGCATTTTTGAATGACACAGCACCCGGGGGCTAGTTTACTTTTTCCTGTCCTCACTGCAAACGTGTGCTCGCAGGTTGTAACCGCATTCAGGGCACGAAAAGGAAGTCCAAAAGTGCTGCGGATCATCGTAGTGGACACATTCAGGGTGCACTTCACCACAGTTCGGGCATTTTCCGTGCCCCATCTGATGAAGAGCCTCGACAAGGGGATGATCTTTTTCAACATTACGACGCCTTGAGACGCCCATTACCACCACGATCACACAGATCACTGCGATGATGAATGTCCATAGACTCGGATCCGACATGGCAGTGCCGACATGTAACTATGGCGCCCACTTGATCGTCCAGACTTTGTCGTAGTCGACACAGCACCCCGACAGCCACATGGGTCGACTGTCGTTGAACATCACATACATCGTGTACTTGTTTCCGACCAAGTCGACATTGGTTGCCAAAACTAGGCCCAGCCAGGAAGCATGATCCAGTTTTATTGAGCCTCCCGTCGGTGACACAATACCTCTTGCCCAGGCCACACAGGACCCAGGCAAGGGCCTAGGAATATTCATAGAATTATACACTGGTGGTAACGCCATCCAATTGTTGACAGTTATCTGTGACCCACCAAAGGGGCAAACTGATGACGGAATCATCGAGCATCGTCATCACTGATCTTGGGCTAGAACCTTCGCCAAAGACCGCCAAGACACAGATGACTGTCCCCTCGCCGGCCCAGATTTTACCGAACGGATAGGCTTTCAACAGTTGTAGGCTTGCGCCCGGCGTCACTAGGTGTGATTCGACCATTGATCCATTGTACAGCCTGGCGTGAGGAATTACATTGTCTCCATGGACTTGAGGCTCGAGCTCACTGGGAATGATGGAATCTCTGTCGAGGGGACAGTCGTAGTTGAACTACCTACACATTTTTATCGTCTGTCAGACGATGAAATTTATGAGACATCACAGTGCATCCAGGCTGGGCAGATGATTGTAGCCTGCGGACGCCTCGATCACTCGAGTGATATTGATTTCATGACAGGCGACGGGCGATTGATGAATCTCAAGGCCGAAAGATATCGCATTCCGCCTGGGCCAGCTCGGCCCATAGACCATGGACATGGAATCAGCGTCGGCGACTATGAAGTAGCGTCCGACTGGATGATAGACCACGCAACCGTCATCGTCAAGGCCTAGTTACTGATGTATGAGGCTAACAATCCGCGAGTTGCGCAAGATAATCCGAGAACAAGTCGGTCGCAACGTCGAGTGGAGTGCCGGTTTCTTCGGTGGTGGAGCGATCTCAGGAGCTCCAAACAGAGGGACAGCTCCTCCGGGTCTCGGTGACGAAGACAGTGAAATAGAAAAAGACAATGGCAAAGAAGACAAAGAAGAACTCACACAGGCAGGACCCAAAGCAGCCCGACGACAACGAGAAAGAGATCGAGCTAGCCGGAGTGATTGAAGAGGCACTGCCTGGAACACTGTTCCGCGTCGGCTGTGATAACGGACACAAGGTCCTAGCGACCCTGTCAGGTAAGCTGAGGATCCATCACATACGGTTGCTTCCCGGTGACCAGGTAGTGGTCGCAGTGTCACCCTACGACCTAGGCCGTGGTCGCGTTAAATGGCGAAAATGAAACGATCAGCCCGCCCGGCGGGATGACCGGGCCGCTGGATGGGCTGGTTTCAAAGCACCGTGGATTTCCATGCCGGCCCGTGATCCAAAAATGTTACTGATCACGCCGGTGCTGGTGTTGCGGATGATCAGATAACCTCCCGGTGACATTGTTAGAGGTCCCTTTAGGCGGTTCAAGTAATCGAACCGCGAAGACAGTGCAGCCTGAGGATCGAACCAGGCCGGCAGAACGAAGTTGGAGACTGACACTTTTACCTCGTGGCCGTTGGCATCGTGTGAACGAACAGAATACGAATCGTTTTCACACGGGTCACAGGATTCATATGCCACCTGGGTGATCTCGTCTTTGTCGGCCCACAGATTGACATTCGGATCACAGAACGCCTCGATCACCTCGTGAGACAGTACTGCTGAAACCGACAGGGCACCCGACAGTGCAGTGCCACCGTTCGCCAGGACAGGTTCGATGAAAACACGAGCAAAGACTTTACCTCCCGGATCTTCTGTATGATAACCCAGAGCCTGGGCGACGTCAGGGTTGTCCAACAGATAGATCGGAAAACAATCACTAGGAACTGTTGCTCCTTTGGGAACAAAGGCAACGTCGATGAACTTGCGGCCCCACAGGGGTGCCACGTGGTGATAAAGTTGATTCTTGACAGCAAGCCAGGCAGTCTTGGCGTCATCGTCGTTCATCAAGGTTGAAACGTTGACAACAGCTAGTCTCGTCATGTTCGTAACTATGCCCGTCAAAATTACTTACGATCAACAGCGTGATTTTTTTGAAGCGGGAGTACCTGATTCAAATCGCGATCGGCGCGCCTGGCGGACTCTTCGTCTACCTAGTCGCGTGTCACGATGGACTTTCTGAAGCGTGTCTAGCTGTGGCAATGGTCACAGGTACAATGTGGTTCATTGCTGACTTTATCGAGAACTTGCAGACACCTTCTTAGCGTGTGAGGCAACCACCTTGTAACGACCGCCCAAGATCGACTTGATGTCGTTGACCTCAGCAGACCACTGGCTAGCTAGCTCATTCATCTTGTTTTCTTCTAGTTCAGCCAACACTGAGGCATAGACCTGGTCAATGGTGTGTGCCACCGTCGTCCACGGGATGGCCAAAAATTCCTTGGCCGCAACCTTGAGGTCCGCGTGTTGAAAGACGCCCCCGGCGCCAGAACCATAGTTGAACTTAGGATCCAACATTGTCTTCAATTCACCGGCCTCAGCGTTGAAGGCGGAACCCTTGCGGCCACCACGTGCACGGTACTTGAAGGCTGAACCAGGATCGATCCGTGTGACCGATCCATCGTCCGAAGACATCACGTTGCCGGTACCGGTGCCGACGACATCGTAGTTAGCCAGAAAAATGTCAACGTAGACACCGGCCTCCATCCCCTTGGCCAACTGTTGAGGTTTCATGCGGCCCAGTGCCATTTTTCCTTTGACGGCTGCCGTGGCCAGACCCACCCGTGAGTTCTTGGGATCAAAGACGAGCTCAACCCTTGGTGGGATCTTGACGCCTGGGTACAAGGAATAGACACGGTAGGCCAGGTACTCGCTGATGCACTGCATGCTGGGATCGGGATCACCTGAGTTCCAGACATCATCGCCCATGTCAGAGAATTTGACAAAGAACTGGCGCTCATCGTCGACCAACCGGGCTGTGTTCATCTCATGCGTCGACCCGCTTGCCCCGCGCATGTCTTTTAC
>Ga0315288_10005961_pt1 | contig 15451 bp, 12 predicted proteins | sample YL17G11_20_MG_FD_203454 | JGI IMG/M metagenome (GOLD analysis project Ga0315288, IMG submission 203454) | Sediment microbial communities from Yellowstone Lake, YNP, Wyoming, USA - YL17G11_20 | ecosystem: Environmental > Aquatic > Freshwater > Lake > Sediment | place: USA: Wyoming | collected...
TGCCTCCATGAACTTCAGGCCCTTTACGCTTGAGGTCGTTCTGGCAATCGTCAAACAGTTTACCGGCCAATTGGCCAAGCCCGTCAACATGAGGCTGGGGCGAAAGATAAGTTCGTTCACTACGCTTACAGCAATTCTCCACATCGCCTTTCTCATTGCCTTTGGCAATATTGCAGAAGCGTGTATCGAACAGATACCATGCCCGAAGCTCCTTGAACCGCTTATTGAGCTTGCGCTTGCGGCCTTTGCCAACCCTAATGACAGCACATTTGAGGTTGTCGTACGCGATACGACGAGGCACTCCCCCAAAGTATTCGAAGGCCCGCACGTGGCCGTCAAGAAATGACTCGAGGTTGGCCTTTTCATACGGATAAACGAATGGGGCCTTGGAATAGCAGAGCTTCATCGCGAAAAACTGACACTTTCGCTCTATGCCGTTGTCGAAAATCCATCCTTCATGCCATCGACCTGGGCCTCTTCGCCAGGCTCAAACTGCAGTGGCATGAACACCTCTTTTTGACGATTGGCCGCCTCTTTGATGTACCGCTGCACCGTGCCGTAGTGCCCTCTGAAGCCGTATTCATCCCGCAGACGTTCATAGATCCTCATGGCAGTCTGTTTCTGTTTACGACGCGATGTTTTGTTCTGCTCCAGCCATGCGTCGATGATGTGCTTAACCGGCTCAATTACCGGCCTTGGGCGGGGTTCACTTAACCGATAGCCAGGCGGAATCCTCAGTTCCAATGCCTTGGCTACGGTTTCGCGGGAATGACCGAGTTCCTTTGCGACATCCCGCTGACTCTTTCCTTTGATGACTACCTTACGCCTAATGAGTTCATAATGATCCACTGTCAACATCCCTTCTGACCCTTTTGCATCTGGAACCATCTCCAGAGACAAAACATCGGTCAAATGCGGTGGTCTCATTTTAGGCGCTTATTACAGCTCTAAGATGTGCTCCTCCTGGCCCCCATTTGGGCGCTTTTCGCCAAGCAGAAATGACTTTGCATTTTGCAATGTCTCTGTATCCCTCTCTTGCATTTCACAAGGTCTTAACCATTACTATCGCATTCAAAGCCTCAAAAAGAGGGATTCCTTTGGGCACAATATTTGTACTATTGTTATACAGGTCTTTGCTTAATTTACAGTAAGACAAATATATTGATATAGAATGAGTTTATATAGAAAACAAAGTTATCATAGCAACATTCTGGCCCCCAGTGGCGGTGCTTATAAAGTATGATTTTGGGAAAGAGTTTTGTGTAAACCTGCTTTTTTAATTGGATTTTATCCGGGCGTTATTGATTCTCCCAGACTTGTGAGTCCAGATAAGTATACAAGAAACAAGTATTGACAAGGAAATTCAAAAATGGAACGCAAGATACACTGGACGTTAAGAAAAAAAGTGTTAATTGGCGATAGCTTCGCACTGTGCCTTATTATTGCGGTGATCGTATGGTCTTTGATAAATATGGTTCGCCTTGGTAATGCGGCCGAAGCAATCCTGAAGGAGAACTATAAAAGCATCCTTGCTGCTGAAAATATGATATATGCTCTTGAGAGACAGGATAGCGCCATCCTGCTGCTTATGTTGGACTATCCTGATGAAGCTATAAAGCAATTCAGGGAAAACGAGAATCATTTCCTTCTCTGGCTGGGCAGGGCCAAAGACAATGTTACAATTTCAGGCGAGGAGAAAATCGTAGAAAATATCGATGCCGGATACTCAGAATATCTGGTCAAATTTTCGAATCTGCAAACAATACTTGATTCTGATATCACTAAAGCCGCCCAGTTTTATCATGAAACAGTACTACCATCTTTCAAGTCTTTAAGAGAAGAATGTATTCAGTTACGGGAAATCAATCAGAACACCATGTTTAATGCCAGCAACAAAGCCAGTGATGTTTCTGACAGAGCGTTCTGGTCTGTTTTTGCAATAGGTTCGATATCTGTGGTTGTCGGTCTGGGTTTCAGCCTTCTGTTAGCTGGTCTTATTGTCAAGCCGATGCATCAAATTATAGAAGCTACGCAGAAAATCTCAGAGGGAGATTATGATGTGGAGGTAAAATCCAAATCCAAAGATGAAATTGGCATGATGGCTAAAGATTTTAATGTGATGGTAAAAAAACTCAAGGCGTACAGAGACCTTAATTTCAAACAGATATTAAGTGAAAAGCATAAAAGCGAGGCAATCATACGCAGTATCGATGACGGGTTGATTGTGCTTAATTCAGAACTGAAAATCGAAGATATAAATCCTACAGCGGCGAAGATATTTGATAAGAAGCCTGATGAAATCAAGGGCCGCCACTTACTCGAAATTACCAAGGATGAAAAGCTGTTCGATTATGTCAAACGGTCATTTGTATCTGAAACTGTTTCCAAGCTCGCAGACCCGGATGCCAATATTCTGACGGTTGATAAAGGTCAATCGCGACAGCATTATCTCTTCTCTGTAACACCGGTTCTTGCTGGTGAAGAAGCCGTCATAAGCATGGTTCTACTATTGCGGGATATAACCCGACTTAAGGAACTGGACCGACTCAAAAGTGAGTTTGTGATGGCAGCTTCACACGAACTTAAAACACCTATTACAAGCATTGGAATGAGTATCTCACTGCTGAAAGAAAAATCGATGGTTAAACTGGATTCAAAAGAATCCGAATTGCTTAATGCTGCAGACGAAGAAGTACAGAGACTGAAAGCCCTCGTCAATGATCTGCTGGATATTTCATGGATCGAGGCAGGGAAAATGCCTATCGATTTCGACTCGGTCTCAGTTGAACTGATTTTTGAAAAGGCTGTTGGTGTTTTGAAGAACCAGGCCGATGAAAAAAATATAGAACTGTCTTACAACTTGCCTGATGATTTACCCCCTATTGAGGCTGATTTAAATAAAATCACGTGGGTACTAACTAATCTTATCTCTAATTCACTGCGTTATACGGATACAAATGGCTATATCAGGCTTTCCGCAGAGCTGGCTGGTTCACAGATTTATATTTCAGTTGCAGATAATGGTGCTGGAATACCCTATGAATATCAATCCCGAATATTTGATAAATTTGTTCAGGTCAAAACCGAAAAGGCACTGGGCGGTAGCGGTCTTGGCTTGGCTATATGCAAAGAGATCGTTCGAGCACACGGTGGAACTATATGGTTAGACTCGCAGCCAAACAAAGGAAGCACTTTTACATTTGCCGTCCCGATAGCGGGCTAAAATTGAATGAAAGCTACTAAAATGAAGGCTAAGAAAGTACTAATCGTAGATGATGAGAAGAATATCCGGATGACAATTTCTCAGTCAATGGCAGATATAAATGTCGAAACCGATACAGCCGTCAATGGCGAGGAAGCTCTTTCAAAATTAAAAGACACTGAGGAGTTTGGCATAGTGCTTCTCGATTTGCGTATGCCGGGAATGGATGGAATGGAAGTACTTGAGAAACTGAGAAAAGAACGTCCTGATATCCACGTTGTGATTATCACCGCTCACGGAACAATTCATTCTGCTGTGGATGCAATGAAACTTGGTGCAGTGGATTTTATCCAAAAGCCTTTCACTCCCAAAGAAATCAGATATCTGGTTTCGAAAATTATTAAAGGAGAAACGCTGGACGAGGAAAAGAGTCAGGATTATGAATCCTGTCTCGAACTTGCGAAGAAATGTGTTACTGACAGACATTTTGAGGCGGCGATAGAACATGTGAAAAACGCGATATCAATAGATTCTTCTCGTTCTGAGGCCTTTAATTTTCTGGGAGCATTATATGAGGTGCAGGGCGACAAACTAGAAGGACAGAAAAATTACCGTGCAGCACTTTCTCTGGATCCGACCTACAAACCTGCTCAGGATAATCTAAGTCGTTCGACTGGTTCAAAACCTGATGCTGACAAGAAAATCATGTTTGATGATAAGACTGGCAGGTAAGAAAAATGACTCAAGGGAAGAATCTATACATAATTGTAATCGGATGCGGCAGGGTCGGCTCAGAGTTAGCCAAACTATTGGCCGATGAAGGTCACAATGTCGTGATTGTTGATAAGAAGCCCGTCTCTTTCGAACGTCTGGGAGGTACGTTTAACGGTCTGACTGTGGTAGGCAATGGCTTTGACTTGGATTTATTAAGGCAGGCAGGCATTGAAAAAGCAGATGCTTTCTGTGCGGTAACCAATGGAGACAACACTAATCTTGTTTCGGCACAAGTAGCAAAAAGAATCTTTAATGTGCCCAAGGTTATTGCCCGAGTTTACGACCCGTATCGTGCGCATATCTACTCGGCTCTGGGTCTGGATATTATCAGCGGGACCATACTTTTTGCCGCCATGCTCAGAGACAAGATTATTGAAAGCCGTTTTTCAAGCTATCTGATTGAGACAAAGGAGCTGGGAGTCATCGAGATAGAGGTGAAGAACGATTTGCTCGGCAAGACCATTCAGGAGATAAATGTCCCCGGCGAATTCTTGGTAACGGCAATAAGGAGATTGGAAGGCGTGTTTATCCCTGGTCCCGAAACAGTTTTAAAAGACAAAGATACTTTAATGGCTGTGGTTAAGGTGGCGAGCTTAAATAAGGTAAAAGAAAAGTTTGGTTTATAGAATTAAGGTGTGATATGTATATTTTGATCGTCGGTACGGGGAAAGTGGGTTATTTTTTGGCCAAACGTCTCTGTCAGAACAGGCATGTGGTGAGCATCGTTGAGAAAGATAAAACTACCTGCGAGGAGATAGCCAAGGAACTGGAGGTGCTGGTAATCAGAGGAGATGGCTGCGACCCCCAAATTTTAGAACAAGCCGGTGCCGCCAGAGCGAATGTGGTAGCTGCAGTTACAGGAGATGACGAAGACAATCTTATTATTTGTCAATTGGCCAAGGAACTCTTTCATGTCCAGCGAACGGTAGGTCGGGTGAATAACCCTCAGAACGAACAAACCTTTTCCGAACTGGGGGTGGATATTCCTATGAATTCTACCGAAGTTATCGCCAAGATTATTGATGAAGAGATTTCCTTTTCGGATTTTGTTTCTCTCTTGAGTTTTAAACGGGGCAAACTGGCGATTGTACGAGTGGATTTGCCAAAGGATTCACCTGTGATAGATAAGTCGGTGAAGGACGTTCAATGGCCGGAAAACTCCGTATTGCTTTCCGTGTTAAGACAGGATGACGTCATCATCCCCAGAGGAGACACTGTCCTGAGAGCCGGTGATGATGTAATCGCTCTTACTATGATTGGCAACGAGTCACAACTATCGAATTTATTAGCTGGTAAAATATGAAGATTAAATACTTCTATAATACTGTCTTGGGCATTGCCGCGGAAGTTCTCTGTATTATGGTAATAATATTGGCGGCATTGTTGATTTGCGTTTCAGCGTATTCCTTAAAACCATGATTCTTAAACCCCAACTACAAGACCTCAAGAATATAGGGTACTACTCAGGCAAGATTATTATAGGCATAAGCCTGACAATGCTGGTGCCGATGGTTATTGGCTTACTGTTCGCGGAGATAAATCCTGCCTTGGACTTTTTAATAGCTGCAGAGATTGCCTTGCTTATCAGCCTGATTTTGACGAAATTATGCTTTACAGAAAAAGACCTGAACTGGATGCAGGGGATGGTTGTGGTTTCACTTTCCTGGCTGGCAGCGATGCTGCTGGCCGCAATACCCTTATACTTAAGCGGGCACTGGGGTTCTTATTTGGATGCTTGTTTTGATACAATGTCGGGATTTACGACAACAGGCCTGACACTTGTGCAGGACCTCGACCACATCTCTTATGCTCACAATCTGTGGCGGCATTTCACTCCGTTTCTTGGCGGCCAGGGCATCATCATTATTGCGATTTCTTTATTTATGAAGGGACGCTCCGGCGCATTTAAGATGTATGTGGGCGAGGCACGCGATGAAAGATTGCTGCCTAATGTAATTCATACCTCCCGGTTTATCTGGTTAATGAGTATTACCTATCTAATTTTAAGTACGCTAGTGTTGGGAATAATCGGTATCGCAATTGGAATGAAACCCGTCAATGCATTTTTCCACGGCGCATGTATCTTTATGGCTGCCTTTGATACCGCCGGTTTTGCTCCCCAATCACAAAACATACTGTATTATCATAGCCTGGTTATCGAAGTTATCACCATTGTCATTATGCTCCTGGGGGCGATGAATTTTAACTTACATTACCGTATCTGGACGGGGGACCGTCGAGAAATGTGGAAGAACATCGAGACTCGCACATTATGTATTACCGTTTTGCTTACCTTCCTGATTGTTATCATTGGATTGAATCAGGTCGGCAGTTACCCACGTGCACTTATTATGTTTCGTAAAGGATTTTATCAGTTGATTTCTGGCCACACCACAACAGGGTTTATGACTATTTATGCACGGCAATTTATCGACGAATGGGGGAATCTTGCGTTATTAGGATTAATCTGCGCTATGGCGTTGGGAGGCGGTGCTTGTTCTACTGCGGGCGGCATCAAGATGCTGCGTATCGGCGTCATCGCAGAAGCGCTTAAGCAGGACGTGAAGAGAATCATCCTGCCGGAGCGGGCTGTCGTGGAACAAAGAATGCATCACCTTAAGGAAATATACCTGGAAGATAAACAGGTTAGAGCATCACTTTTGATTACTATATCCTATTTAGTGTTATATGGCATAGGCACATTGATGGGAATGTTTTACGGATATTCCTTTTTAGATTCGTTGTTTGAATCAACCTCGGCGGCGGCAAACGTCGGATTATCATGCGGAATTACAGTTCCAAGTATGCCGGCGGGATTAAAACTCACTTATATTGTACAGATGTGGGCTGGCAGATTAGAGTTTATGTCGGTGTTCACCTTAATCGGATTTTTCATCGCGGCAATTAAAGGGAAATAATGAAAAGTGCCATCATATTGATATTCTTCTGTGGTGCAATCTGTTATGCACATCAGATTTCCAGCATAGAATTAATTAATAACGCCAGAGAGTATGACGGGAAAAATGTTGTCTATGTGGGCGAGGCTGTCGGCGATGTAATGACGAGAGGAGATTTTGCATGGGTAAACATAAATGATGGCGAAAATGCCATCGGTGTTTGGCTGAGCAAGGAGTTAGCCGGGGAAATTAAATTTACTGGCAGTTACCATGCCCAAGGGGATCATCTGGAAATTACCGGAGTTTTTCGGCGCAACTGCATTCAACACGGCGGAGATATGGATATACATGCTCAAGGCATACGTAAGATAAGTCCGGGTAGAATTGTCAGCGATGAGTTAGATACAAGTAAAAGAAATTTTGTCTTTATATTCTTGGCAATATTATGTCTGGTGTTGATATTTGTACGTCGCCAGAGAAGCAGGTAGATGTACTGATTGGTCAGAACAAAAACATCACCGAAGACAGCCAAGGAATCGGCCACGGAGATTGGTAGAATCAATCGCAGAAAAAATACAACTGCATTACAACCCGAAAACCTGTTATCTGCCAATTTATGAAGATTGCCATCTTCATAAACCTTTCTTGAAAAAGGCGTTACAAAAACATCAGAAAATGCAATCGTTTTCAATGTCCTACGCAAATAAAAGATGTCCACCTCATAACTTATTTAATTATAAGCTCTTACAAGGGGCATAAAAAAGAAACCGCAGCACATGTCTCCAAAAAGACTCTATATTGCTTAATTCTAGCCCCATTTTTTCGCTTGATTTGCACCCCAATAGTTACGATAGACTCAATATTATGAGAAAGGTTTGGATCTACAAAAGAAACAATATCAAGGGCTGGTGGGTAGGTTGGTATGAAAGCGGCAAGCGCAAGACAAAGGCCGTGCCAAGCAAAGCTCTTGCCGAACATTATCGCCAGATAAAATACACTCAATTAAACTCTGACGTTTTCATTGGGACCGTGACCGTCGATTGGACACAAATGCGCGATGAATACGAGCACAGCAAAAAAGTCGCCGGCAATAAAGACGTTTCAATTTATGAGGTAGCTCTCACTCTCAGGCATTTCGAACGACTTATTGGAAGGTGTAACTCGAAACAGATTTCGCAAAATGCTCTTGATAAGTTCATACTCGAAAGAGGTCTGGAAACAAAACGTTCGACAGTTAATAAAGATATCAGAAACATCAGAGCCTTTATCAACTGGTGCAGGGAAAACCGGTATGTCAATGGAGAGATAAAGCTTAAGTTATTAAAGGAAGATGAGAGGCCTGTAAAATCTCTGACTAACAATCAGATTAAAAAATTGTTATCAGCTTTCAAGCCATATCAAACGATGAGGACGAGAATTCTCTTGGCTTTGGGCACAGGCTTAAGACGCGGTGACATCGAGTTGTTAAGTGTCTCTGATCTCGACTTCGAAAACAGCTATGTTACTACAAAGAGCATAACGACCAGAAAGAGCATGGGTTCACGGCCTGTGCCGGTTCCAATCATGGCTGAGCTTAAGAAATATGTTTCAGAATTAGATACTAAACAAGAAAAAATATTCGTTGGCTGTTTCAAGCAATACAGATGGACCCAAATACGTAAGAAGCTCGGATTGGGTGATTTTAAATTTCATGATTTGCGTAAGACTTTTGGCTCTGTCCTCACTCAGAACGGCATTTCCACTGCTGTCATACAGAAACTGCTGGAACATTCTTCACCTTGTGTACGGGGAACTACGTAGTTCGGTTGCTCAGAAGATGTCACAGGAAAAGCCGGGCCAAACTCTACAAGTCACGGCTTTGGTTCACGAGGCCTATATCCGGCTAATTGAGGGAGCAGGCCAAAATTGAAACAGTAGAGGGCATTTCTTCAACTTAATCGCATACGATTCGGTTTACAATCTGGGTATTGCCGATGCAATAGGAGTAGTCGACGGCCACATCGACACGAACGATATTCCCGACGGCCCGATCGAGAATAAATACCTCCCCAAAAAACAAAGAATCTTCCGCGCCCACCAGATAACACCATAACCGGCTTGAATGCCCGCACGAGAGTGTTCGTAGAGGATTTACCTCAATCGGCGCCGAAATTTTCTTTGTGTGCCAGTCTCTTAACAGCTATAGTTTTTATCTTAAAGAAACAAGATAAACACCATAACATCATTTTCTCATGACAAGAGTCAATTACAGGGAAATAAAATCAGGAGTAATCGCATCTCAATGCGGTATTGTGAATGGCTCAAGGATGTAAAAGGCAGTCTTCTGAACCGTTGTCTTTCGCGGTTTAATGCTTAAATAGAGCCAACTGCAGGCTTCTTCTCTTGTATCAATATATCCTTTGTAGTATACTCTCTCCTGTGTTCGAAAAAAAATGTTCTGCCATTGAAGGCGTTCTTAGCCAAGGGCTGATGTCAATCAGCAGGGAATTTATTCCATGAGGAGACTGATTAATCGCAGGCGATTTCTTGAGATGAATTTTAAGGGGATGGGAGTTTTTGCAGCGGCGTGCAGCATTTCAAAACTGGCTTTGGGGTTGGGGAAAACCGTCAAAGGTGAACACTGGCTTGATAACTACTTTCCAAGGTATATCGACTATAATCCTGATGTTCCTGTATGGTGTGTAACCCCTGATATTGATCGGTGCATCTCCCGCTTTCATTTATCCTCACCCATTAGTCCATCAGGCAGGTATGTGGCGCTTACGAGATTATCCAGAGAAGACAGGCGGCCCGATCCCGGAGAGGTGGCGAACATCGTGCTGGTTGACTTAAAGCAAGGCAGCACAAAGATGATCGCACAAACCAGAGGATGGGATTCGCAGATGGGGGCTCATGCTCAATGGGGAGCCACAGACGAACAGCTTTTCTTTAATGATATCAATATCAAGACGTGGATGCCTTACGGCGTGGTCATGAATCCGTTGACAGGAGAAAAACGAAAACTGGACTGGACAGTCTACGATGTTTCCCCTGACGGCAAATGGGCGGTGAGTACCTGTCTTCGCAGAATCAGTAATACCCAGGGAGGTTACGGAGTCATCATTCCTGAGCAATACATGCCGAGCAATCAGGGGGCCGTGGAGGACGATGGGGTCTACATTACGAATGTGCAGACAAGTAAGACCAGGATGATTGCCTCGTACAGGAAAATTGTCCAAGAGGTGGTTCCCAAGATAGATGTGGAGCGATACGGTCCAGGCGATTTTTATGGTTTTCATACAAAGTGGAACTCGAAAAGTGATCGGATATTCCTTGTGTTGCGTTATCTGCCCAAGAAGGAACCGAAATACAAATCGCATCTTATCACAATGAAGCCTGACGGCAGTGACATTCGTATGGCCATACCTGCCACACTCTGGGCTGATCATGGTGGAAACCACCCGAACTGGTGTCCGGATGGTGAGCATGTGATGATGAACCTTGATCTGTCTGGTCGGGGGTGGCGGTTTGTTCAGGCTCGGTATGATGGCAGTGATCTCAGACCGATGACAGACGTCCCAAGCAACCATGGCCATCCATCCCTGCATCCTGGCGGCAAGTACCTTTTAACGGACGCTTATCCAGGTGAGGATATTGCCTGGGAATGTGATGAGACGGCCCCATTGATGATCATTGATCTGAAGAACAACGAGAGAAGGCGGATCGTTCGGATGCAAACCTATACCAAGTTCTTCGCAAGCACCGGCAAAAACCCCAAGTATGTTCGTGTTGATCTCCATCCGGCATGGGATTCGAAAACCCACACACTGGTCGTTTTCAACGGTGTGGCTGATGGGACCCGGCGTGTATTCATTGCAGACCTTAGTCATATTGTTGGAGGATAGGCGATGAGCAAAACAATCGTTATCTGTTGGGGTGATCACGGATGGAAACTGGGGGATCAAGGCAGTTGGTGCAAACATACCAACTTCCACATCGACACGCGTGTGCCTATGCCGACACATTAAAGACACTCGAACAGATGATGAAAGGCGGCTGGAAGGCTGTGTTACCAGAATAAGCCTCGTTTATTTGATGACAGGAGACAACCGATGAACACTGTAAACAGACGAGAGTTTCTATCCATGGCCGCAGGTAGCGCTGCAGCCTCAATCATGGGACTATCCCGGACGTTCGGTGCCGTGGATAAGACGACGGCCAAACCCAACATTGTGATATACATCGCCGACGACCAATACATGGCAAGTATCGGTTGTTATGGCGCCAATCCCAGCCATACGCCGAACATCGATGAATTCGCCAAACAGGGCCTGTTGTTCACGAGTACCTATAGCAATTCAGCGATATGCACACCCAACCGTGCAGTACTGCTTTCCGGGCTTTATCCGGTCAAGAACGGGGCGCACCCGAATCACTCGGGCTTTAAGCCGGGGATCCGGTCCATGCCCAATTACATGAGGGACCTCGGCTATCGTACGGCGCTGGTCGGCAAGGACGGCATCAAGTTCAAGAACGCGCTTTACAAGTGGGACGCTTACATCGAGAAAACCAACGAACAAGTCCCGGGCGCAGACGAGCCGCAACATGAACGTCACAAAAAGACCGATTACTCCGCCATAGAAACCTTCATCAATGAAGACCGGTCCAAGCCATTCTGCCTGATTCATGCCGCGTCACTGCCTCACAGCCCCTCGCTGAACGCGTTGCCCAACGGCCTTTCAGGATACGACGCGTCGAATTTTTATTGCGATTACGAGTTTGGCCGGGACCTGGCATTGTTTGAGCGTCTGGGGCTGGATAAGAACACATTGGTGATCTATGTCAATGATAACGAGGCACAGATTCCCCGGTCAAAATACACCCTTTATGATACGGGCATCCATGTACCGATGATCATGCGTTGGCCGGAACAGATCAAGGCAGGTGCCACAACCGATGCCATGGTCAGTTTTCTGGATATCCTGCCCACGCTGATCGAAGCTGCAGGTGGAAGGCCGCCAAAAGACTTAGACGGCAAGAGTTTTCTCGGTGTTCTCCAGGGCAAGACGCAGCAGCACAACGACGAGATCTATTTTAGCTACACTGGTGTAATCGTCAGTGAAAACACATGGCAGACCGTGCCTTATCCCAGCCGCGCTATTCGTACACGCAGATTCAAATATATCCGCAACCTCAACTACACAGTGCCGCATCCCGTATTAAAGGACAAAAAAGGCGATGACGGCATGCGTTCCTATGAAGAACTCTACGACCTTGCAAATGACCCGAAAGAATTGAACAATCTTGTCGGGGCCGAGGAATTTCAAATGGTAAAAACGGAATTGAGCGGTAAAATAGATGCCTGGATGAAACAGGTAGACGACCGGGGCATTGAGGGTGAGAAAGAAGCTTTGACGTATTTCGATCCCAAGAAACGGGCCAAGTGGCCCAAGCTGACCACATGAGACGAGCTGGACATGTCATTATTTTTACGAAGGACAACGTATCGTATGCTCAAGAGAATACTTATAGCGCTGATCGTAATCCTGGCACTTCCCAAGGCAGCCTCTGCCCAATACCCGGACTGGCAACATACCGGCTCAATCTATGTGCTCACCACGCCTGACGGCGCGAATGTACCTGCCTCGGCCTTGGAAACCGGATTCCCGTTGCTGGTTCGCCTGCACCAGGACTTTTTCAATTTCAGCCAGGCCAAGGCCCATGGAGAAGACATCCGTTTCTCCACCAGTACCGGCACGCCGTTGGCGTATCAGATCGAGGCATGGGACCCGGCAAACGGGACCGCCAGCCTCTGGGTGCACCTGCCGACCCTCAAGGGCAATGCGCAGCAGGAGATCAAATTATATTGGGGCAAAGCCGACGCGGCCAGCGAGTCCAGCGGGCGAGCGGTCTTCAACAAATCCAACGGATACCTCAGCGTCTGGCACATGAACGGGCCCGTGAAAGATGAGGTGGGCACGCTCGAATCAAAGGATGCCGGCACCACGGCCACACCGGGGGTGATCGGACAGGCGCGGCACTTTACAGGGCAGCAGGGTATCTTTGGCGGAGACAAGATCACTGATTACCCCTCGGGCACAAGCCCACATAGCGCCGAGGCTTGGTTCCGGGCGGACAAACCGAATGCCTCGGTTCTGGCCTGGGGTAATGAGCAGGCCCAGGGCAAAGTGGTGATGCAGTTTCGCAGCCCCCCGCACATGAACATGGACTGCTATTTTTCCGACGCGAACGTCAAGGGGGACAGTACCCTCTCCATGTCCAAATGGATCCAGGTGGTGCATACCTATCAGAAAGGGGATTCCAGGATTTATGTCAATGGCGTCCTCGACGGAGCGTCGGCCACCCAAGCGGCCCCACTGTCCATCAAGAGCCCGGTAAAATTGTGGATCGGCGGGTGGTATCACAATTACGACTTCGTCGGCGACATCGACGAGGTGCGAATTTCAAAAGTGACACGCTCAGCGGACTGGGTGAGGCTGCAATTTGAAAACCAGAAACCGCTGCAAACACTGGTGGGATGCGTGGTGCAACCAGGTGACGCATTTTCTGTTTCACCTGCAAAAGCCTTCGTTCCTGAGGGGAAGGTCGCCACGTTTTCCGCGAACGCCGGAGGGGCAAGGAAGGTCTATTGGATTCTCAAAAAAGATGGCCAGGACACGCTCGTGGCCGTGGACCGTTTCCAATACACGTTTGCTGCCGGACGAGTGACTAAAGACCAGTCAGCCACTCTGCAATTCAAGGCCGTGTATGCCAACGAAGTAAAGACACAGGACATTCCCATCACGATCCAGGAGAATATACCTGAGCCGGTGTTAACATTAAAGGCACCTGCCACATGGGATGGACGTGAGACCATTGAGGTGGTGCCGCAGATTGACAATCTGGACGCTATGCGGGCAGCAGGCGCGGGGGCACTGAAGTACACGTGGAATGTCTCAAATATCGCCGTAACCAAGGCCATTGTACCCGGGAAACTCGTACTCAAGCGTGCCCAGAACAGCGGAAAGATGGTTGTGACTGTGGCAGTGCATAATGGCGGCCAACCGACCACGCAGACCACCACGATCATGGTCACCGAATCCCGGCAGGATACCTGGGTCCAACGGGCACCTGCACAGGATGAGAAACCTGTGGACAATCAGTTCTATGCCCGTAATGACAAAAACGAAGGCATACTCTACTATAACGGGACACTGGATCATAATGCCGATGCAGTCTTCTTGAAGATCTTTGCCGGGGATGAACTCTATAAAGAAGAGAAACAGGCATTGCCTGCCGATAAAACGTACGCCTTTTCGGCCAGGCTCAGACCGGAGCTTGTCAAGTACAAGGTGCAATTCGGATCAATACAAGGCAGCCGGAAAACAGTGCTCAATACAGTGAGCAATCTGGTCTGTGGAGATGCCTATCTCATTGATGGGCAATCCAATGCGGAAGCAACTGATATCGGTCAGGACGATCCTCCATACACGAGTGACTGGATTCGCAGCTATGGCAGCATGGCAGGACACCCTGAAGGCGCGCGCTTGAACCTGTGGGGCAATGCGGTCTGTCGTGACCGTAACGGCGCAAAGTTGCAGATCGGGTATTGGGGCATGGAGCTTGCCCGACGGCTGGTGGAAAACCATCAGATCCCAATATGCATTATCAATGGCGCTGTCGGGGGAACTCGCATTGATCAGCACCAGCGCAATCCGGAAGACTTTGAAGACGTCGCAACAATTTATGGGCGACTTTTATGGCGTGTTCGACAAGCCAACCTGACACATGGAATTCGTGGCGTCATGTGGCATCAAGGTGAAAACGACCAGGGTGCCGACGGCCCGACCGGCCGCTTTGGATGGGAAACCTACCAACAATACTTTGTCGACATGGCGGCAGCATGGAAACAGGATTACCCGAATATCCAGCATTATTACATTTTTCAGATTTGGCCCAAAGCCTGCGCCATGGGTATCAATGGGTCTGACAACATGCTGCGAGAGGTGCAAAGGACCTTGCCGTCCTACTTTTCCAATATGGGTATCATGTCCACTCTCGGCATTAAGCCGCCGGGCGACTGTCATTATCCCATTGAGGGCTATGAGGAAATAGCGAGACTGATATTCCCCTTGGTGGAGCGGGACAACTACGATGTGATTTTCCCTGACGCCATCACCCCTCCAAATCTAAAATCGGCCTACTATACGAGTGACCAGCATGATGGAATTGCCATGGAATTTGACCAGCCCATGGCATGGACAAACGCCCTCGTGAGTGAGTTTTATCTGGATGGCCAGGCGGATCGTGTGGCATCAGGCTCTGCCGATGCGAATATCATTACGCTCAAGTTGAAGGCCGCTTCCACGGCAGAGAAAATCACATACCTTGACAGCAGGTCGTGGAACGTGGACAATCTTCTGTATGGAGAAAATGGCATCGCAGCGCTCACGTTCTGTGATGTGTCAATTTCAGACAACAAGCCCAGATAAAAACTGAGTGTTCGGGCTGGATTTGGCGAATAGTACAAATGGGAGCACATGCTATGAAGATTTCGATGGGAGCAATTGTCATGATCACCACTGTTGCGTTGTCGACT
>Ga0315288_10005962_pt1 | contig 15448 bp, 12 predicted proteins | sample YL17G11_20_MG_FD_203454 | JGI IMG/M metagenome (GOLD analysis project Ga0315288, IMG submission 203454) | Sediment microbial communities from Yellowstone Lake, YNP, Wyoming, USA - YL17G11_20 | ecosystem: Environmental > Aquatic > Freshwater > Lake > Sediment | place: USA: Wyoming | collected...
CACCGCCACTCGGGCCTTGAACTGTCCTGTGTGCTGTTTACGCTGTGCCATAATAGCCTCCAATTCCATGCTACCATACCACAGCCACACTACCTTATCTACTGGTCCGAAAATCCGGGAGTATTATTACTACAACGCCACTTGGATTTTTCCGGCAAGCATAATCTCTTGTTGCATAAGCAGTTACGATAGCACTATCGAATATAAACGATCAAATCGGTTTTAAGGGCACTTTGGCGAATCCGAATTTGCGTTTTGCGCTTTACCGGCTACCAGCAGAACAAGCCTGCGGGGGCCGAGGCTGGCCTTCTGCTTGCTGGCAGCCTAAAGGGCGATAAACGCGATTCCTGGGCACGTAGAACCAATATTTGAAGCGTAAGTAGCGTTGTAGTATTATAGTAAGTCGCATTACGAAATCGGAACCTTGGAACGAATGAACTGGACCCTGTTTGCACAAGCACCTATGAAGACTATTTCGCAAGAAAATTCAGTCGGGTTTTACAACCATTTGCCATTACTAAACTTACAACGAGGCAGTGGTGCAGGAAAATATGTTTTTTTGTCTTGACAATTCGATTTTTGTTCCGATAATAGCTGTTTATATGAAACAGTGAGCGGCAGTAATATCGCGGGCCGCTGTGGGCAGGATACTGTCGTAAGAGCATATGGAGGCTCTTGTGGCTAGTGCCTGCTAAGGATGACAGGGCCGCAGCCGCTCGGTCTGTGTGGGACCAAGGAACGGGAATGCAGGGGTGATAGGGAATGCAAGGGTGATAAGAAACATTCCTTCGATTTAGCCAACTCTCCTACACAACATTTCCGTTGTGGTGTCACAAAGGGCTCGTGGTGCGGCGTCCGCGTCGTTAGGCGGCTGGATGGCAGCGGTGTTAGTCCGCCGACGGGGACGGAGTCTGCCCGGGCAGTTCGCAGTATCATAGCCGGGACAACCGCGCCCAATCCAACCTCTTCCATTGTTCTTTGGCCAATTTGATGCCGTCTTGCATAACGATGGTCTCAAGGCGGCTTCACTGCCACCTAAGAGACCGGCAACATTACCATTCTTATGAACCATCTTGCGGTTCCATTTAAGTTGGTGTTAGTTGGACTTGTCGCCGGTCTGGTTGTTGGCAGCAGCGGACATACCAGAGCGAACTTCAGCACCGGCGAATGCACGAATGCTGCGATCACGATGAGTGGGTCCGGTGATGATGGACGGGCGGAGGGGCGCTTGTCGTATGGAGACGGGCACACAAGTCAACATGCAGTCAAGGCGCCCGACGTCCTAATAGAAATATGTGATTGGCAGGGAGGTGCGGCCGGAGCAGCATCGGTGTCAATAGATGATAGCTGCACTTCTTGTCTGGATATTCTGAGAGAAAATGGTTTTAAGGGTACTTATTACCTGTCTTGCACAGACCAATTCTCTACCGCCGACTGGGATATGTGGAGGTCCATCTACGCTGAAGGCCATGAGATAGGAGGCCACACCACCAGTCACAAGAGCTGCCACATACTCGATGAAGCGACGCTGCGATGGGAGTTATCGTCCAATCGAAAGGAGATACTGACGAATCTGGGCATGCCCGAAGAAGAACTTTCATCTTTTGCCTGGCCAAGCGGAGATAGTTCTGCTGCGAGTCGGGCCATTGCCGGTGAATATTATGTTTGCGCACGGGGCTACCATTGCAACGAACTTGAAGACAAGAATCCAAGAGATTTCATGAATCTAAGGAGTCTGAACACGCCTCATTACCACCCTGCTGTGTACGATCCTCCAGATTACTTCCAAAAAGCCGATGAAGCGGAATCGCTCGGCAAGTGGGTGAACTACGTGTTCCACAACAAATGTCAGGATGACGGCGCAATAAGCTACCTGGCAGAGAAGGATCTATGGGTGGCGCCGGTAGGCAAAGTGGCGAAGTACATCAAAGAAAGGCAGAGTTCTGGCATAACCGACATCGTGCGGACAGATTCGCAAATCAGTTGTGTGCTCCAGAGCAGTCTTGACCCTCGCCTGTACAACGAGGAGTTAACAATAAAGGTCCGGGTGGGCCGTCTTGATGCGGAAGCGGTTCTGGTGAATGGGAATCTCACATCGTTTACAGGCACTACCGATCATATAACGTTCAATGTGCAACCATCGGGAAGCGATGATATCAGGGTCGTGAAGTCAGGTATTCCAAGAGCAGGCGGCAATGATGTTTCAGAACCAAGACAAGACCCCAATGGCACAATATTGAGGCCTTTGAGAGGACTGGAGAAAGGCAATGGGGCCGTGATCAATATATGGATTTCAGGTCAGGCAAGACTTGACAATCTTAGGAATCACAGAATCAAGTATCTGTTCGTAGATGTGGGAGATACCCAACGCAATGGAAAGATAGGAACACCGAAAGAGCAAATAGTCGCATTTCTCAGACTGATGGAATCCTATGAAAAGCAACATGGCTACGATTTCATTATTCTGCCTTACAGCGAGATCAATACGTACAACTATGATGTAAATCACCAGTTCAGAAAGGCCTTCATAGCAGATTATAAGCGTCTGATTTCGCTTGGTTTTGACGGCGTGTATGTTGATATCGAGCCGGTCAGGAGAGACCAGGAAAAGGACTATCTTGAGCTCCTTAAAAACCTATCAGCTATTTGCCCGGAGGGAACAATTCTCGGCGTGTACGCAGGAAGTGTTTCCGATTATGGAGACGACAACGAGGGAGACAATGAGTGGCAGTGGTCTTTGAGCTTTTACAGGAAGGTGTCGGACGTTGCGGATTTGATATGTGTGCCGGGTTATGATTTCAATCTGCCCAGCAAGGCGGACTATGAGGCGTCTATAAGAAATCAGGTGAGGTTACTTTCTGACGGCGGATTCAATTCTCATTTTATGTTTACTGTTCCGACGCACAAACGCCAACCTGAAACAATCGAAAATGCTCTAAGCGCATATAATTTGGAAGTAGGCAGACACCCCCGACATCAGTTCATTGGAGTATGTGTATTTGCGGAGTGGACAATCACCCCGCCGGACTGGGATGTCTTTAGGTCCGGAACGTGACTTTGTAAGGAACTGTTCTCAACAACCGGATGGAGGTCACAGTAAAATGTGGAAGATTCGTATAGACCGTGGGCCCAAGGATAGGGCCAGGTCAGCCAGACTTGTGATTTCCGTAGTATCTCTCTTTTTCGCGCCCTTGCTGGGCTCAATCATGTTCCCTCGCGCATGTCTGGCCGGTCCGCCCCCTGCCGGTGTTGCAGTCGGCACTCATTTTGGCCAATTAGCGCCGGACTTCACCTTGCCTAATGCCCAGGGCCGCACAGTTGCGCTTGGTGAGCTTCGAGGACAGGATATTCTGCTTGTATTTGTGAATATCCGTTGTCCACATTGTGCTGCCAAGATTCCTCTGCTCAATGAGGTGGAAGAAGGCGGCTTGAAGGTGGTTTCAGTTGCGCTGGGCGCAACCGCTGCGCAGGTAACAGAGTACATCGAGGACCGAGACGTCAAGTTTGACATTCTGCCCGATACACATCGCATCGTTGGAAGAGCATATAAGGTCCAAGATGTGCCTCAGCCTTTTTGGATTGACGCGGAAGGGACGATTCTCTGGAGCGGCCCGGAAGATGGACCGGAGATTTGGTACTATCTCAGCAGCCAAAAAGCCCAAGGGAACCCGCCATTGGATGTGGAGGTTTACTTTGTGCCTTATGTAGGGGACATTGATGGCAGCGTAGATGCGAGCTGGTTTGCCTTCTACAATAAATTGAGACAGTGGCACGATGAGAACTCAATACCTGTCGCTTTGAGCTTTTATCCGGGTACTATGAATAGTGCGGGGTTTAACCAAATCATTGCTGATATGTACACCAGCGAGAACATAGAGCTTGTCCTCAAAGGCGAGGATCGATACGTAGGACAGAGGCTTGACCTGATGACATATTCACAAGTCAAGGCGGCACTTCAGGCCTGGCAGAACAAGTTCGTGCATGAGCTGGAACTGTTGGGATATTCAGATATCAAGATACCCGTAACCTATAACCAGCTATTGCAGAGGTTTACCGAGACTATTAGAGACGCAGCCCATGATGTCGGATTTCAAATGTATCTCGAACAGGGGACAAGTGAATACGGATATGTTGACGGGCTGCCGGATTTCGATATAACGCAATACAGCGTCCCCTTGACCAGAAGCGGCAAGCCCGGGCCTGATCAAGTATTCAAAGAACCAAACGAGGTCATTGGGGAACTCCTGGAATTCGAAGGCGAACGTATGCTGTATATTGATGGCATAAAAGTCGTCCCGCTCCTGTGCCATCAGCAGGATTTCAGGATTTCAGAAGAATCGTCGGCTTTAGACACACACAAGTGGAACATCTATACATCGCTTTTGGCTAAGGCCAACGCTGATCCCCGGATTCAACTGTTGCTGCCCGAAGAGGTCTATGATTTAAGACGCAGGACTTTGCATAATCCGACGAAGATACTCACCGATTTTGAAGGGGATGACCACGGATGGATCGCTGGTGGTGCCGGACAAGGTCGGTTTGAGATTGGAATACCGCAGCCTTTTGAACCAAATGAAGGCGATTGTGACCCGGACTCGGAGTGCTTCGGAACAGGCCCCTTGGAAGACCATTCTGCTGAAGGCGTAAATGCTGCGTGCACAAATCTGGACGGGTATATGGCGCCAGACGAGTCGCAATACACAAACAGCCTGGAATCGCCCATCTATGATTTCAGCAGATGCGCAAACGTCAACCTTGAACTGTGGAGTTTCATGGAAATCGAAGGCGAGGGTTATGATTTCTGCTATTACCAATATAAGGACGCCCCGACAGGTGAATGGAAGACTTTTGCGAAATTTGGCTCCCATGAAGTTGACTCGAATGACTGGAGCAAGTACACCAGGAATTTGAGCAGTGTCGCCGATGGCAAGAGTTATTTTCAGTTGAGGTTCTATTGTACAACGGACCGTTATTTCGAAGGCTCCGGCTTATGCCTCGATGATATTCTCATCAGTCTGTCCTGTGCCGGCGATTACAACGGCGACAATACGGTGAACTTCCTCGACTATGCGGAGTTGGCTGCCGCCTGGCTGTCTAATCCCATCAGTCCTGACTACAATGACATCTGCGACCAGGACGGCAATGACATCGTTAACATGGCGGACTTTGCGATTCTCGCGGATACCTGGCTCTCGGACGGATACTCAATCGTACCCAGACCACGACTCCAAATAGAAATATGCGATTGGCAGGGAGATGAGGCTGGAGCAGCATCGGTGTCAATAGATGACAGCTACCGTTCTTGCAGGGATATCTTGAATGAGAACGGTTTTGACGGCACTTACTACTTGTCCTGGACAGATACGTTCTCTCAACGCGAGTGGGGCATGTGGAAATCTATCTATGCTGAAGGTCATGAAATAGGGGGCCACACCACCACTCACAAGAGCTGCTACATACTCGACGAATCAGCGCTTCGATGGGAGCTGTCGTCGAATAGAAATGACATACTGATGAATTTGGGCATACCGCAAGAGGAGCTTACGTCCTTTGCCTGGCCGTACGGAGACGCCTCCGATGAGTGCAGAGCCATTGCCAGTGAATATTATCTTTCCGCAAGGGGCTATCATACCAACGAACTCGAAGACAAAAATCCAATAGATTTTATGTATCTAAAAAGTCTGAATACTCCCCACTACCACGATCCAAACTATGACCCTCCCGATTACTTCGACAAGGCCGATGAAGCGGAAGCGAACGGCTTATGGGTGAACTTTGTGTTCCACAACGATTGTAACGACGACGGCGCAATAAGTTACCTGGCAGAAAAGCGCCTGTGGGTGGCTCCGGTAGGCAAGGTCGCGAAATACATCAAAGAAAGGCAGAATTCACGCATAACGGATATTGTGCGGACAGATTCGGAAATCAGTTGTGTGCTCCAGAGCAGTCTTGACCCCAGGCTCTACAACCAGAAATTAACAATAAAGGTCTGGGTGAGTCCTGCTGATGTGAACACGGTTCTGGTGAAGGGGATTGAGACATCGTGGAAGAACAGTGATGACCATATATTGTTTAATGTCAAGCCATCCGGAAGTGATGATATCAGGGTCATACTTCAGTGAATCCCGCAGGTAATGCACGTATTTGTACAACATTCCTTCTCGGACCACTTAATGCAGAGGTGGCAGGCTCTTACGATCAAGACACTGGTGCCCGTCAATAAATGAGACTATACTCATGTTCAACCGAATGCTCATCATGCTAATGGGAGCTGCGAGCATGGTCATACTTGCGGTAGGCGCCGGTGCTGCCGATGGCGTTGAGCCGGATTCTTTCGACCACTCTTGGCCCATTGTTGTTGGCCATTACCCACACTACGCCGTGAACAGGCTGCCGATCGCCAGTATTCCCTACGACAAACTGAGCCATATAGGGTATTTCTCATTGTCACCGATGGCTAATGGTGATTTGGATGAAATTAACGTCGATGTGGTGGACCTCCAGGAATTGGTTGCTCGCGCGGACGCCCACGGTGTCAAAACGTTCATCACAGTCGGAGGATGGGGGGCCTCTGAACATTTCAGCGCCATGGCCGCCAACCTGTACGCACGCATCAACTTCGCCGCACGCCTGGCGCAGTATTGTCTGGACTATAACCTCGACGGAGCGGACTTGGATTGGGAACCGGTTTCGACGGAGACGGACAAGACCAACTATTCGCTATTGGTGGGACAACTCCACGATGAGTTTGAATCATTAGGCTTGAGCTTGACAGTTTCGGTATGTGCTTATGGTGATGAGATTACGCCGGAGACCATCGCTCTTGTCGACTGGCTGAACATCATGGCATACGATAATACGCCGCCACATCATTCCACTTTTGATTCTGCCGTATCAGCCCTTGACCACTGGGAGAACTATGGCGCCCCCCGCGAAAAGGCGGTGCTGGGCGTGCCTTTCTACGGAAAGACCGCAGCCGGCGCAAGCTGCACATATAAGCTAATCGTTGAGCTCTATCATCCCGGACCTGAAGCGGATTATGTGGCCGGCATCGGCTTCAACGGAATCAACACAATCAAACGGAAAACACAGTACGTACTCGACAACGGTTATCGCGGCGTCATGACCTGGGAACTATCGCAGGATGCAGCCGGCGGCAGTTCCCTCTTGACCGCGATCAGGGACACCATCGTCGCCACCTCGCCGGCGAATTTCAACGGCGACTACCGTGTTGACTTGAGCGATTTTTCCATTTTAGGGTTCGCGTGGCAAAGCCATCCCGACGATGACAACTGGAACCAGGTTTGTGATATTTCCACGCCAAGAGATAACGTTATCAATCAGCATGACCTGGCTGTTTTCTGCGGCTCTTGGCTGGCGGGTCTATAGCTTTGCTGTGGGGCGGATTTCGGACGAGCGCCCATGCCGCCCGATTTCGAGTGCCGTACCGTGCAGAAACCCAGTCAATAGCTAAGTCACAGGTATCAAGACGCAGGTCTTAGGAGGATCTTATTATGGTTAGTGCATGTCCACATTGCGGGCACAGGATGCGAGTCGATGACAACTTCACAGGCAGGCCGGCAACTTGTCCGGCCTGCAAGCAACGCTTTAGAATTGAGAAGGCTTCCGCGAAACCCGAAGGAATCCAGAAGGGCAAAACCCTTCCGGAAGGGCCGAAGAGCGATTTCGCGCCGCCGCATGCTTCCAGTGCCAGGAAACGCATGCGCCGAATAGCACTGGTGGCATCTTGTATTGTATGCGCAATCGCCGCAGTGGCCGTAGCAGCGGTCGTGTACTTGCATCCCAAGACGCAGGGCCCACCGCTGGTGTACGTCGTACCTCTTGTAGATGATATTGACGGCGGCATAGACCCCGAGTGGTTCGCTTTCTATGATAGGTTGAGACGATGGCACGACCGCAACTCAATACCGGGCAGCTTTGCCTTCTACCCGGAAACAATGAATAGTCCCGAGTTCAACAAAATCATTGCTGATATGTACGCGAGCAAGAACATTCAGCTCATTCTTAAGGGTGAAGGTCAATACCAGGGACGAGACCTTGACCAGATGTCGCTTTCGGAAGCACGTCAAGCACTCGAGGCCTGGCGGAACAAGTTCATCACTGAATTAGAAGTGATGGGATATTCGGACATCGCAGTGCCCGTGAGCTACAACCAGCAAATGATGAGATTCACTGAGACCATCAGAGATGCAGCCCGCGCGGTGGGATTCAAGTTATGTCTGGAGCTTGGCGACAGCGAGCATGGGTATATTAGCACGCTGCCTGATTTTGACATAACACAGTATAGCGTCAGTTTGACGACTACCAGCCAGGCTGGGCCCGACGAAGATTTCAAGGAACCGGAACAGGTCATCCAGGAAATCCTGGACTTTAACCATGACCAGCTTCTCTACATCAATGGCGTAAAAGTTGTTCCGCTCCTGTGCCATCAGCAGGATTTTAGAACTTCAGAAACATCATCTATAATAGACGAAAAGAAGTTTGGCATTTACACGTCGCTCCTGACCATGGCTAAGAAGGAACCGAGGATTCAACTTCTCAAAGCCGCAGAGGTCTACGACTTGAGACACTAACGGGGTGTTCGTGCATACTGTTCTGCGAGAATCAGAAGTGCCGGTGCACGAAACCGACGTGCGGATAAGGCTTCTCCCTCGGCCTTTTGCAGCGACTTTCGTACTAACTGTGTAACTGAGAAAGGATTCGGAAAGGTTACCGATATGATTATTATGCCGCGAACTCATAGGCCAACGGTTTTGTCCATAGGGGCACATCCTGACGATATCGAATTAGGATGCGGAGGTTTTATTTCGCGTCTGGTAAGAGACTGCAAAGCGAAAGTTCACCTCGCCATCATGACGTATGGGACTCATCACTGGCATAAAGGCAAGGTGTTCCAGGAAGACGAAAGGGCAAAAGAAGCTCTTCAGGCGGTGAGAATCCTTCTCGGGACTGCGACCGACAAAGCGGCACAAGAACATCTGCATCTTGGCGGTTTCAAGGACTGTGAACTGGCCAATGCAGGGCATGCGCTGATTGCATTCCTTGAAGACCTAATTGACCTGGTCAAGCCCGACATCATCTTGACGCACGCGCCGAGAGATTTGCACGATGACCATAGACAGACGCATAACGCCACACTTTCAGCCGCGAGAGGAACTCACGCCGCTATCCTGTTCTATCAAACCGCTTCAACAATTCCCAACCAGCTTACGCCGACCTTCTTTGTGCAACTGGGCCAGGAAGAGTTCGAAAAGAAAATACTTGCTTTGGGAGCCCACTCAAGCCAAAGGGACAAGGATTTTATGTCTCATACGCAGGTAACTAAAACCGCCGAGGCCTGGGCGGGATTCCATCACATGGACGGTGACACTAAGCTGGAGGCCTTTTCGGTATATCAGTCTTTCTGGAAATAGCATGCAGGGTTTAGAAACGTTTTCAGGGAGGTGCCAAGATGGAAAAAATTGTCTCAGCTCATCAACCGAACTTCCTACCATACCTTGGTTTCTTCGACAAAATGGACAAATCAGATGTGTTTGTGATAAGGGATGAAGTGCAATTTGCAGAGAGAGATTATCACCACAGAAACAGAATCAGAATAAATGGCCCCCGCAACAATGAGCCCCAATGCAAATGGATAAGAGTTCCCGTGACGAAAGAACAAAAACACGTACGACAGATAACGGTCCGAAACGAAGTCAAGGATAAGAATGTTCCCTGGAATATCTTTATGTTAAGACAAATCAAGAGTAACTATGAGACAGCACCATTTTTCAGCAAGTATTATCCCGAACTTGAAGCGATACTCCGCGTCAAGACGGAGAAACTCATCGATCTCAATATGGAGATCATAAAGTTCTTGAAACGCTGTTTTGACATAAACACAGAAATAGTCTACGCCAGTCAATTAGACTATGACAAGACAAACGACGCCAGCGAAGACTTGGTGAGGATCGCTAAAGCTCTTGATGCAGATGTATATTTGTCCGGAGTTGGAGGCAGAGCCTATCTGAATCACGACTCATTCAGCGCAGCGGACGTAGGTCTGCAATTCCAGTCGTTCACCCATCCGGTGTATCCCCAAAGGTACGCCGGATTCGTTCCTAATCTGGCAGCAATAGATGCTCTGTTTAATGTTGGAAATATCTTTCGCAAAGAACGGACGGACAGACACTATCTTGAAGATGCAACCGTGGCTTCACGTGTGGAAGTGGCCTAAAGGTCTGCGAATCGGCAGAATGATATTTGTTGGATACGCCAGTTTGCCAGCCGGCCAAGGAGGGTTTGTGTCTGAGAAGACTGGTTTTACGCTGGTCGAACTTCTGGTGGTCATAGCCATCATAGCTTTGTTGCTGGCTGTTCTAATGCCGAGCCTTACTCTGGCAAAGTCAAAGGCCCACGGCACGGTTTGCCAGGCCCAACTGAACCAGTTCTTGATGGCTCATCATGCCTATGCAGATGATAATGACGACGGTCTGGTTGGCGGCAACACCGACAAGAGGATAGCCAAGGACTCTCCCTGGAGCTATAGCTGGGTCACACCGCCGCAAGAGGAGGATGGTACAGTGCTGCCCGACGACCAGGTTCCCACGCTGGAGCAGGAAATCAGGGGTATAGTAGGAGGGTATCTTTATCCCTACGTGAAAGACATAAAGCTATACCGTTGTAAAGGCGCCAAGGAAAAGAAATTTGGCGGCGGTTACCGCAGTTATTCAATTACAGGTCTGATGAACGGAGAATACGCCGTTCCGAGGTCACGGGGAGGGTATCCCGACTTGGCGGTCACGAAGCGAACGCAGATAAACCGCCCGGCCACAAAGGTCGTCTTTCTGGAGAATACCGACTCGAGGGGATGGAACATGGGCTCATGGGTCATGGACGTCATGGGACTGTCCTGGGTGGACCCTTTGGTAATATGGCATGCCGGCAGCAGTTCGCTCGGTTTTGCTGACAGCCATGTCGAATCACACAAATGGCTCAGCAAATCCACAGAAATACTCTTCAAGCAGCAGGCGTGGGGCCTTAATCCAGACGACTACGACGCAGACAGACGAGACATACAATACATGCACAAGGCATTCCTGCCAAAGTGGTGAGCAGGCCGCACATCTCAATAGAAACGACAGCCTCAGCAATGCCGCCGCAATGACGCACACGCTAGAGGATCACCTTACCGACAAAGACTTTTTGCCATACCAGCTATAGCACAGAGAATGTTCCTGCCGCCCATCAGTATGGTCATTGACCTTGCAACTCTTGGTTACTCAAGACTAAGACGAGGACTTGGTAACCGTGCATTTGCAGACGGCTCTGCGACCAACGACGAACTCGCAGCGAATACACCAGATAGAAGTGTAAGCGTTCTGATTCCGATATTTAACGAGGCAGAGAAGATTGTTTCCACCGTCGATAGCGTCATGAAACAGACGTATCCTGTGCGAGACATATATCTCTTAGATGATCTTTCTACGGACAGAACGGAGCAAGTATGCAGGCAGTTGGATGACGAACGCGACATTGTGCACCATGTGAGAAGAAACGAGAAGCTTGGCAAGGCTGGAAATATCAATGCCTTGGTTGCCGAGAGGACCTGTGAACTGGGAGAGTTTGTGTTGGTCGTCGACGGGGATGTAAAACTGGAACCGACGTGTTTGGAAGAACTTGTCAAGGCTTCATACGACGCCGAAGTTGTCACAGGATTTGGGTATACAAGAAAGCCGTCTTCCTATGTCGCCAGGATGCTTCACGAAGGTATGTCCTGGATAAACAGCGTCTTCAGTTTTCGTAAAAGAGCTCAGGCCATTAGAAAGGCGGTTTTCGTCGTCTGCGGCGCGCTGTGCCTGTACAAAAGAAACGTTCTGCAGCAAATTCCTATTCCTGAGAGAACCTTGACGGAAGACACGGATTATACATGGCTCCTTCAGGAAAGGGGGTACACAGTTGGCTATAATGACAAGGCAAGAGCCGTCGGCAGCGATCCTGAATCTCTCAGAGGATGCTGGAGGAGGCACGTAAGGTGGTTTTCCGGGACTTATCAGAGTCTCTTCACACACGGGTTTCGAGAACTCAACAAGTCAAAGGCGCTGTTATATTCCACAATCTTGCCGGGGTGCCTTGAAGCGATTCCTTATTCTGTGACTATCGCCTCCCTGCCCGTGATAGCCTTGTATTATCCCGCTCTTGCCAAAGGTATTCTTATCGCCGACTTTCTCTTGTCCGTCCCCTTCTTGTTTCTCCACCAACAAGGTTTTTGGCATGCCGTGAACCATCTTCCGGATATCTATGCTTACAAATACTTCGGCAGCATCGTTTGTTTATATGCCGGGATGAAGACAACCATAGAAAAGTTGTCAGGAAAAACGGGAAAATGGAAGAACAATTGGGAAAACAGCAGCAGAGCCAACATTCGGCCGAGACGACTTACCAAGAGATACACGAGAAAACATCTCGATGCCTTCTTGTACCTGGAAAAGGAATGGGCCGCTTTAGGAGAACAGCCCTGGACAAAGAAACACTTTATGCTGAAAGCCCCCCAAAAATGGAAACTCAGCAGCTATGTAAGCCTCAATGGGAAACCTGTAGGATACACTATTGTATCCCAAATAGGTCAAGGGCAGGCATATCTGCACAAAATACTGGTTGATAGTGATTATCAACGATTGGGAATAGGCTCCTTGCTCTTAAGAGAGGCAAGAGAAAAATGCAGAAAGAATAAGATAAAAACAATGCATTTCAAAGTCAGACTGAACAACGAACGTGCGAATGCTCTTTATCGGAGAACCGACGTTATCTATACGGCAAGAGAGGTATCGCTCGATGGCGTTGAAAGGTATCTGTGTGAATTGAAGACAGACGAAGGCCGCAAAACGGGATAAGAGGCACGGAACAAAGCGGAAATGAAAATCAGGCATATCCCACATTCAAAGCCGACTATCGAAACTCAAGACATTAGCGCAGTGAGCGAAGTATTGGCTTCAGGACAATTGGCGGACTGTTCTCAAGTTGCTTTGTTTGAGAAGGAACTATCCTCCTATATCGGCCATAAAGGCGGCGTAGCTACTAATTCCGGCACTAACGCGTTGCACTTGGCATTGCTGTCTTTGGGGCATAACGACAAAGATGAGGTCATAATTCCAAGTTACACCTGTGCCGCCCTTCTGAGCGCAGTATATGCCGCTCAACTCAAGCCGAGGATAGTGGATATTAATGAGTATGATTATAATATCTCCCTAAGCGAAGTTGAGAAGGCCGTCAGTTACAGGAGCAAAGCGATCATTGCCCCCCACATGTTTGGTGATCCAATTGGAAATGTCGAGGATATAATTGGCTTGGGCTTACCTGTCATAGAAGATTGTGCATTATCCGTTGGCGCCACTCTGAGTCATAGAAAGGTCGGAGGTTTTTCCCAGCTTTCAATATTCTCTTTTTACGCAACCAAGGTGCTGACTGCCGGGCATGGCGGCATGATCTTATCAAGCTCACAGGAAACGCTCAATACTCTGAGAGACTTCATGCAATATGATAACAGAGAAGAATATGGTCGCAGTTTTAACTTCAGGTTGACTGACTTCCAGGCTGCGCTTGGAAGAAGTCAACTGTATATGCTGGATAGTTTTATCGCCAAACGAAGAGAGATAGCCGGCAGATATGACAGCAGCTTCCGCAATGTGAATGGTATTGGAATTCCATCCAGAGCGAAGAGAAGTATCTATTTTAGGTACATAATCGAAGCGAGAGATGCAAACGAGTACATTGAAAAAGTATCCAAGAAAGGCGTAGATTGCAGGAAACCCGTTTTTAGACCATTACATCACTATCTGAGTCTGGACGCGGAAGACTATCCAAATACCGAAAGAGCATATAAACATAACGTGTCGATTCCCATCTATCCCACATTGAAGGACAACGAGATAGAGTATGTAATCAATACGATAGGTGATGTCGCAGACCTTTCATGATTCCTGGCGGTTGGCGCGGAACCCCAAATTGAGCTTCCCTCAGTTACTCTTCAGTGCCATCACACGTCGCGGCGAGGTGTATCCAGCTCGCGCTAACCGCGCCGAACAGGACCGTGGCAGTTCCGCGGTATCGGTAGTTGTCCGCGCCATCTACATCAATCTGGAAATCAGCACCGCCGCTGTTGTTATTGAATACGCTGCTGTATTGGTCCTGCCCCAAAGTGTCCGTTCTGACCCACATTGTTACGGTGTAGCCCGACCATGTTTGCTGGGCAAAGGAATACACCACATAGTCGTCGATGCCGTCGAGCACAATTGCTTGGCCGTCATAGCCACTCGCGTAGGTCGGCCCCCCCGTTCTCCGTCCCGTTACGGCTGTAGCTGGACGAATCGTTGGCGTTGCCGTCGAATTTCCACCAGCAGACAGAATTCGGCTCCGCAACTGTACTGCCGGGGATTACGCCCATGGCGACGACGAAAAAAGCCAAAATAGCCAGCCTATGGTACACTGTTACCCTCCCGTAAAAACGCTACCCAGCGTGCCTCATGCCGAATGACAAGCTCAACCGGTCCAAAATCCGAACTGGGCCGGGGGAAATGAACATTTGCACCACTGTTCACTGTTCTGCATTGTACCAAATATGCCCCTTTTGGGCAAGCGCATTCCCATGCCGGTTATGGGCGGGTGTGAAATCATTTTCTGGCAGCTATGCGGCAAGGGCATTTTGCAGGTCCCAGTAAGCCTTCCATTGGCCACTTTGATCCATCGCGGCTAAGGCCATGATGCCCTCGGCGTTCGGACAATCCCACCGCATTCCGCTGCTTTTGAGCCTCCTTGTCAGTGTCTTACAAAATGCCTCTGTCGGACCGGAACCTATCGGCCAGCCTCGTTCGATGAATGTCGGGTAATCGCACATGTCAAATCTGCGAGCAATATATTGGATTACTTCTTTCGGTGAGCAATCCCCAATAGCTGAGCTACGGCATCCTGAGTCAGGTTTGATTCGAGGTGGTATAGCCCGGTTGTATGGATTTGCTCACGAGAATAGGCAATCCGCGTGAAGGCCAAGCGAATACCAGACGCACATCTTTGACGGACTTCAACAAGGGTTTGGTGACATTGCTGGCAGGGGCGGTCCAGAGAACTACGGCAGCCGCGTGTCATTTCAACGGCCACTTATACGGACAACCTAACAGCCAGTAGTCCGTCAGCCTCTACAGGTCGGCGAGATCTAAGGCCGAGTCCTGATTGGGATCAGCCTCAATGTCGCTACTCAGCCACAGCTCTGCGAAGAGCGCGAAGTCGTCAAATCCGACGATGCACAATGGCCCGCACGGCCAGAAACGGGTGTAGTTTCGATTTTACGTAAAATTTGATAAAAAGTGGACTCCGTTGCTTATACTGTAAGTAATTACAAACAAAGCAGTTAAGCAAATTGAAAGGAGTCCGAAGATGATTATACAAAAAGCTG
>Ga0315288_10005963_pt1 | contig 15448 bp, 12 predicted proteins | sample YL17G11_20_MG_FD_203454 | JGI IMG/M metagenome (GOLD analysis project Ga0315288, IMG submission 203454) | Sediment microbial communities from Yellowstone Lake, YNP, Wyoming, USA - YL17G11_20 | ecosystem: Environmental > Aquatic > Freshwater > Lake > Sediment | place: USA: Wyoming | collected...
GTTGGCAAGCTTTATTGTCTCAGGCTTGTCGATGATTATCGTCCTGCCGGCCTCTACAACCAAGCACCTGCCCCCGTTTTCAGCCAGGCTCCTGATGGTCTCAGGCCCAACGCACGGCACATCCAATCGCATATCCTGGTCCGGCTTCGAGGCCTTCGCCAGTGTCCAGTTGCCTGATTCGCAGAGTCGGCCCGCCCGCTGGATCATTGCCGCCGTGCCTTCTATGGCCTCAACCGCGATTACTTCGCGCTCCTTCACCGCAATCGCTTGGCCTATACCTAGATCGGCGAGCTTCCTGACCAGTTCCCAGCCGAAATCAACATCGCCCTGCGCCGATGAACGCGGCGTCACACTCGTCATCACGCCGGCCGTTGCCAAGTGCTCCTTGCAATACATAGTTGAATTCTCCAGTATTATGCCGCCGCTGGCCAGCTCATCAGCCAGTGCGTGCAGAAGCAAATGCGAAAACTTGCTTTTGCCCCTTAGCCGCCGGTAGTATATCCTGAGCGCCCGCCAGTCGGGCAGGTATCGCACGATGCGCCACGGCGTGAAAAGCCTCTTCTTCGCAACGCGTCCCACCATAATTGCACGGGTGACATTGTGTTTTTTCAGCTTGCGTATCCACGCTCCCGGCCGGGCAATCCCAACTCTGTAAAACACATCGACTTCATCGGCCAGGCTTGCTTCTGCGTCATCTCCCAACCCGACACAGATCACCCGCAATCCGGCCTGCTTCGCCCCCGCTGCTACCAGAAAAGGCAGCCTGCCGGCCCCAGCTATTAACCCAAGCACATCTGAATCGCTCATAGCCAAGTGTGTTGCTATTGTTCAGCCGTCTCCTCAAGATCAGGTTCTGCGCGCAAGCCAAGCTCTCCTATCCGGCTCTGAAGGTTTCGAATATTCTGCCGCATCTCCGGCAGGTGCTGGATCATCCCGTAGGCGCGCCTCCCCTGTCCGGCCTCGATGGCAGGGGCGCCCAGAACTACCTTTCCGTCCGGGATATTGTTTATCACGCCGGCTTTTGCCGCGATAGTCACATTGTTCCCGATGGTGATATGGCCCACGATGCCGACCTGCCCCCCGATTATGCAGTGATGCCCGAGCGTCGTCGAGCCGGCAACACCAACCTGTGCCACAAGCAGACAATGCGCGCCTATCTTCGTCCCGTGACCTATCGCAATCAAATCGCCTAACTTGCTGCCCTGGCCTATTATCGTATCACCGAGCGTTCCTCGCTCGATCCCGCAGCAGACGCCGATTTCAACGTCATCTTCTATGATCACGGTTCCTATCTGAGGTACCTTGTGATGCAGACCCTTGTGGCTGGCGTAGCCAAAACCGTCCTCTCCGATTGTCGTATTTGCATTGATGATGACGCGATTGCCTATCTTGCAGCCGTCGTAAATCGCTACGTGGGGGTATATTATGCTGTCATTGCCGATTTGAACGCCCTGTCCGATGTGCGCTCCGGGATACACTATGCAGCCGTCGCCGACTATCGCATCGTCCGCGATTGTGACGAAGTCGTGAATGTGGCAGTCCACACCGACCTTTGCAGTGTCCGCAATTGAGGCGCGCGGGCTTATCCCTATCTTTTTATGTTTGCGATGCCCGTGCAGCAGCACCATCACCTGCATAAACGCATAATACGGGTCCTCCGCTATCAGAAGCGGCACCGATGCGCGTGTTGTTTCAGTGCCCACGATCACGGCGCTTGCCCTGGTCATCCGCAACTGCTTCTCGTATTTCCGATTGGTCAAAAAGCTGATATCGCCTTCTTCAGCCCGTCCGAGCGTCGAGGCGGACCTTATTACCACGTTCGGGTCGCCGAAAACCCGCCCCTCCACATACTCAGCCAATTGACCTAAAGTCTTCTCCTGCATTTCAACGCCTTTGCCGGTAACTCTTTACGTCCGGTATCATCTGCTGCTGCCATACATTACCCGAAGACTTTCATTATAGCAAGCCCCTTGGTGTGGTCAACAGGGCGATTGGTTAAAAAAAGGCTTTCTTACGGCGTTTTTGCATATTCCCAGTCTTTCTGACCTTCGTTTGGACGGGGCGCCCTCGTACTCCGCACGTCATACGAGAACGGCCTCAATGAGCCTTCGCCGCAAACCTACGGAGGACCTGCTGGCGAAGGTCTTCGGATTGCCCTTAAACACTGTCACTGCCGGCCCGATGGGCTTATACATCGAGGGATTTGTCGGACCGAAAAGTGCAAATGTCCTGACGCCTGATCCCGCTGCTAAATGCGTTGTCCCGCTGTCATTGCCGATAAATCCGCCCGCACAGGCCAGCAGCCCCAATACCTCAACAAGCGACAGTTCCACAAGGTGTATTGAGACCCCCGCAATTTTCTTGATTATGGTTTTGGTGTACCTCTCCAGTTCAGCAGGCCCCAGCAGGAATAATGTCTCCACGCCTTTTGACTTCAGCTCGCCGGCTACGGCCAGAAAATTGTCTAAGCGCCAGCACTTCTTCACTCCGCCGCTGCCCGGCTGAATAACCACGGGCCTGCAGTTCGGATCAAGCCCCGCCTCTCTCAGCAGCTCTCTGCCTTTTGCCGTATCCGCCCGCGTCGCCCTTATTAAGCAATCACTGGGCTGGACCTCTCGGCCCTTCAAAGGCAGACCGCTTTGTGCAATGAACTGCTGTTCATAGAATTCGGTCAAGTGTCCAGCGAAATCACCCGGCGCCTTCGCGGCTAATGTCACTACCTCCGAGCTGCCGCTGCAGTTGGCCGTGTAAATCAGATTGTGCTCGAAGTCGCTGTTCGGCTCGCCGACGAATGTTGCAATCCAGGCATACCCGCCAAACGTGCTTATCAAGGGGTCCCGGTCGGCAAGATCGAACGCCTCTTTCTCCACGAACAAACGGTGCATATCCACAGAGTCTATCGAGATGACGGCGTCGATGCAGCTCCTGCCCGGCAGAAAACCGATGTACTCGGTATGCCCCAACATATCGATCCCGCCTAAGCTCAGCGCCTCTTTCATAAACGCGGCCAGCGGCAGCGTCAATATGCAATCCCCGATCGCCCCAGGCTGCACTATAAGACCCCGCTGCGCCTTCCTCGCCGCCTCCGTGCCCTCTTCCCGCAGCAGCTCCAGTATATCATCGTGTATCTTCTGCCTGACCACGACCTGATTATAGCCCAGAGAACCGTCAAAATCAACTGAAAATGGCTACGTGTGCAGCCGGTCGCGCGACGCAATTCGTGGGGATGAGATTCTTTGCCTGGCTGCGGTAAACCAAAAGTATTAATCTTGCCGAGCTAAATGAATAACAGTATAATACGGGCAAAGGAATAGAAAATGTTCTCAAAACGTTCAGGCAAAACAGCGTTTTGTTTTTTTCTTTTGGCACTCGTGCCAAACGTCTCCTTGGTCACGGCAGATGAAAGATCCTGTCCATCTCGTCGCACCTGTGCACAGGATAGTCCTGAGAAAGACTTTCTCACCCTGCTTGGCCTGGGACAAGATGTCAATGATACCGAAATCATTCAACTCTTGGATATTCCTGAGAAACAGATTCTTGCTATGGGGGTGGTCATGTATAGGAAAACATCTTCCGCTACCCCAAAACTTCTGCAAATTGTCAACGACGCAAATACCCTCCTTCCAGCAAAAATATGTGCTGCTGATACTCTTTGTCATCTCGGCAATAAAGAATGGATGCCAACCATAAAAACGCTGTCCCTGGACCCAAACGGTTTCATTGCCCGCACTTCCGTGGCAATTAAAGTGGCTGGCTTGCTTGCCCGTGCTGGAGACTACTCCCAGTTCGAAATCGTTGCAGCCGCTGTTAGCGACAGTAAACATTATGTCCGATTCAGTGCTATCTGCGAGCTGGGAAATTTTGGGCATAAGACCGACTCTGTCACGGACTTGGCGGTAGAACTATTAGTATCTGCTGCAAATGCCGATCCAGAGCCCCGCTTCCGGCAGGTGGCTATTTATTCACTCGAGAAAATAGCTAAGGAAAAACCTCAGATAATACCCAAGCTCATAGACTTGGGCATCACGTCCCGTGTGATGCTCAAGATATATGAACTGAAACGCAACGAAGAAGAGAGCAAACAGCCGTAGCAAAACTGTTAATCCTTTGCCGATTCACAGCGCACAGCAACCCTGTTTGACGCCGGGCTGGCGTTAATCCTGGGGATAAATGATTATGCGGTCGTGGATGACGGTAACCAGGTCGTCCTTGCCGTCGCCGGTTACGTCGGCGATGGCCAGCTCTCTCGGCTCAACAGCGGTTTCGGCGGGCCTGCCTTCGCGATAGCTTTTCTCCTCGAATATCTTAAAACGCATCGCCGGAACCGGCTTGCGGCCCGGATCGAGCGCCAGTATTTCCATGTGATTGCGCCTGTATTCGACCATTACAAGGTCCGCTCTGCCGTCGGAGTTGATATCGCCGGCTGCAAGATTTCCGTACCTGCCGTCCTTGATCTCTGTCTCATAGCTGAATTGCTGTTCCAGTCGCTGCGGAGCGCCGCCGCTCGGCGGCGTCAGAAGTGCGAACTTCTCGCTGTCGAACAGTAGAACACTCTTCGCCTCGCCCCCGGTGAGCGGGGCGTATAGCATTTTCAGGTGGGTTGCGGAGCTCCACTTGCCGATCTCTAACTCTTTTTCAAACCGATACGTCTTGTCCTCCCCGGCCCGGAGTATTTGAAGCCGGCCCTTTTGTCCATCCAACAGAACAATAGCAGGGCGGCCGTTCGGCCCTCCATCATCAATGTCAAAAACACCAACCGCTGACACCTGGTTCTCCGTACCCTTTGCATTATACTGGTCCACAACGCGCCAGCTCTTGCCCTCCGAGAAAACCAGGCTCCTTGCAAAATTGTTCTGCGCTACCAATACCTCCTCGCCTTTGCGCCCATCCACGTCGGCAACGGCAATCGAGCGCAAAGTCGCATCCTTAATCAGGCTCGCCTGGGTCGTCCCGGACTCCACCACCTCAAATTTCCCCTTCTCGATCTGCCGTGCCAGCATGGGAAGCTCATAGCCGACGAATATCAAAACGTCCTGCAGGCCGTCCTGGTCAACATCGAGCACCTTCAAACCGTCCGGATTGGCGGTAAGTTTCTTCAGTTCACAGACCTCTATGTCTTTACCTGCCCCAGCAACGCCGTAGCAGACCCTCAGAGACCGCAACCCGTTGGCATCCTTTGACACACACACGCAATCGGCAGCCTCATCATCATCAATATCGGCAAGCTCCATCGCCAGCGGCTCGCCCGTCAAAGCCAACGGCTTCGGGAACGACAGCCTATCGCCCTCGAATCTGCTTAGGCCGATGACCTTCTCCTTGGCGCTCAGTATGGCAACCTCACTCTTCCCATCGTTATCGATATCCGCTGCCGACAGGCTCACAATATCTGCAAAGGCCGGAAATCGCACAGGCTCAGCCAGTCCCAGCCCTTTGACCTGCCTGTAGAAAATCAGCTCCGCTGCACCCGGGTCGCTTATCGCCACGTCGGCCAGCCCATCACCATCGAAATCGCCGGCCACTAAATCACGCTTCGTATTGCCTTCGCCCGATGCAAGCGGATAAAAGAGAATCGGCCAATCGGGATCTTCCGATTTCTCACTGGCGAACTTATAGCAAACGAGCCTTCCGCTTGTCCCCTCAATCGTCAGGCATTCATCGCCGCCCTCGTCATCGAGGTCGCCGAGCCTGAATGCGAACGGCCTCTCGATAAAGAACTGCACCTGTGGGCCGAGTTGCCCCGTCTGGAGCCCGAATCGCACGTGCACCGGTTTGTCGGCATCACTTGTGACAAGTATCAGATCGTTTATGTCGTCGCCGTTAAGGTCCCCGGCCTGGAGACTCAGCGTCTGGGCCGAGACAGGGTACTTCACCGGCTCAGATAGTGAGCCGTCTTTTTTTTGCAGCATGATATAGATACTGTCGCGACCGGCCAGCGCCAGGTCGTCGGCCCCGTCGTTGTTTAAGTCGGCACACACAAGCGCCTTGGGAATAACAAGGCCGTCGTCGATCTTGATTTCCTTCCTTGTCCGCCAGCTCAATGATTTCGGCTTGCCCGCCTGGGCTTCGCCGACCTTCTGCAGTATCACATAGAGACCTTTCGGCTCGCCGTAAAAAGCCAAATCCGCCAACCCGTCCGAATTCAGGTCCCCGCGCACAAGACTATAGACCTTCTGCGAAACCGCGATTGGCTGGCTCTCGAACCGGGTAGGGGGGGTAAGCGTATTCACATCAACGTCGTTCGGGTCAACGGCAACCTCCGTCTCGCCCGGCCCAATCGCCTCTTTCTGGATGAGAAGCTCTATCCTGGCCTTTTGATTATTGACGATGGCTATGTCGTTTCGCCCGTCACCGTTGAAATCGGCGACCTGCAGGCCCATTATCCCCCAGTCTAACTTGACTATCTCAATCTCCCCGAACCCGTAATACTCCGCCAGATCTTCAGAGTCCACCTGTCCGGCGTACGCGCCCACACCGGCACTCACAAGAACCGCGATTATTACAACCTCAACCAGCTCTATAAATCGGAGGATTTCTCTCTTGGTCATAGTTGCGGCTCCTGATTCAGGGTCTTGTGATTTTTTCTTTGCCGCCCATATAAGGCCGAAGCGCCTCCGGTATGCTCACCGAGCCGTCGGCATTCTGATAAAGCTCCAACAGCGGTATCAGGATTCGAGGGCTCGCGATCACGGTATTGTTCAGCGTATGGCAGAAGATGTTTTTCTTCGTCGCAGGGTCTTTGTATCGCAGATTCATCCGCCGGGCCTGGAAATCGTAAAACTTGCTTGCGCTGTGCGTCTCGCAGTATCCGCCCCGCGACGGCATCCACGCCTCGATATCGAATTTCTTCGCCTGGCCCCTCCCAAGGTCGCCCGTACAGACGTTCACCACGCGGTAGGGCAGCTCCAGCGCCTTCATCACGGCCTCAGCGTTGGCCAGAATCTCTTCGTGGAACCGCCGGCTCTGCTCGGCGTCGTTCTCGCAGATAACCACCTGCTCGACCTTGTCAAACTGATGAATCCGGTAAAGCCCGTACGTATCCTTGCCCGCGGCCCCGGCCTCACGCCTAAAGCAGCTCGATAGCCCCACGTATTTCAACGGCAGCTCCTCGGCCCTGAGTATCTCGCCCATCCGGTAGGCCGTCAGCGGCACCTCCGCCGTCCCCGCCAAGTTCAGCTCGTCCCTTTCCATCCGGTACGTCTGCTCCTCGGCGCCGGGATAATAGCCGGTCCCCCTCATCGCCTCATCCTTCATAAGCAGCGGCACCGACATCGGGACATATCCTCTGCCCACCATATAATCCATCGCAAACCGCAAGACAGCCCAGTGCAGCATCGCTCCGTCGCCCTTGAGCAAGTAGTTCCGTGTCCCCGCAAGCTTGACTCCCCGCTCGATGTCTATTATGTCCAGGTCCTGGCCCAATTGAACGTGGTCCTTAGGCTCGAAATCAAACCGCCTAATCTCGCCCTCTTTTCGTATCTCGACGTTCTGCGTATCATCGTTACCCAAAGCCACGTCCGCATCCGCCGGCTGCGCAACCTGCATCATAAGCTCGTCGAGCTCCGGCTGCAGCTTCTTGACCTCTTCGTTGAAATTGGCCTCTTGCTGTTTCAACTGGGAAAGCTGCGCCAGTGCTGCATCCTTCTCGCCGCCGGAGAGATTCGGAATTGATTTGCCGATCCTGTTTTTCGACGTGGAAATCTCCTGCAACTGATTCTTCGCCGCCTTCAAGGCCGAATCGACTTCAAGCAGCCTGTCGATATCCACGTCGAAGTGTTTTGCCTTCGCGTTGTCTTTGAACCTCTGCGGGTTTTCACGTATCTCTCTAATGTCAATCATGGTCTGTGTCTCACGCCAGGTTATTACTCAAACTGACCGGTTTGCCTTGTCATACCCTGCGAAAGCAGGTATCCAGCTGATGACCTGTTATCCTTCATCCTGGTCCCCTGATCACCTGGTATCCTTATTCTACTCCTCATATCTCCTTATAATCACAACATTGTTCTGCCCGCCGAATCCGAACGACTCGTTCATTGCGATGTTGACCGGCATTTTCCGCGGCTCATTCGGCACATAATCCAGGTCAAGCTCAGGGTCGGGGTCGTGGAGATTAATCGTCGGCGGGACGATGTTGTCCCGTATCGCCAGCACGCACGTTATCAGCTCAGCCGCCCCGGCGGCGCCAATCAGATGACCGAGCATACTTTTGACGCTGCTGACCGGCGTCCTCTTCGCGCGCTCCTTAAAGACCGCCTTGATCGCCTTGGTCTCTATCGAGTCATTCTCCATCGTGCTTGTGCCGTGCGCGTTTATGTAATCTACGTCTTGGTAACCGATGCCGGCGTCCGCAAGCGCCGCATTTATCGCCTGTATCGCGCCTCTTCCTTCCTCGTGCATGTCGGTGACCCGGAACGCATCGGTGCTGGAGCCGTACCCGATGACCTCGGCAAGGATTTCCACCCCTCTTTTCTCCGCCGAGCGCAGCGATTCGAGTATGACAATCGCCGCCCCTTCGCCAAGCACAAATCCGTCCCTGCTCGCAGTGAATGGCCTCGACGCGGTCTGCGGGCTGTCGTTCCTGGTCGATAGGGCGGTCAGGCGATTGAATCCCGTCAGGCCCAACGGGTGTATCATCGAATGCGCCCCGCCGACAATCATGGCGTCCGCATCGCCCCTGCGGATTATCATAGTCGCCTCGCCGACGGCCTGGGTGCTGGCAGCGCAGGCCGTCAGGCAGCTCCTCGTCGGCCCCCGAGCGCCGGTGAGCAGCGCAATATGAGCAGCCGGCATGCCGGGCTCCTGCTCAAGCTCGCGCATCGGCGTCATCCGCCCGAACGCCACCTTCGCCCATCGACTCCAGTCCATCTCGCTCTTCTCCTTGTCCCAGCCCTCCACTATAGCCGCGAAGAACACGTCATTATCGACCGAACCCTCGCCCGCTCCTAAGTAAATGCCCAGCCTCTCGCGGTCTATTCCATCCGTCGGATTGGCCGTCTCAACGTCGATCCCCGCCGCTCGGCAGGCCTCAGCCGCCGCTCCCAGGACAAAGGCGGACCCCCGGTTACTGTCTTTGTGCAGATTCGCGCTCTTCACGTGATCGGCAAGTTTATAGTCTTTCACTTCGGCGTCAAACGTCGTCGGAAACGTCGAGGCGTCGAAGACTGTCGTCCTTCCCACACCGCTCTTCCCCGCCAATATAGCCCGCCAGAGTGTCTCCACGTCGTGCCCTAACGGACAAACGACGCCCATTCCGGTTATTACCACGCGCTTTGTTGTATCCATCCTGGCCATTTACTTCGCCGTTTCACCGTCAACGTTCTTCAGCACCAAAGCCGCTGTCTGCCCGCCAAACGTGTAGCTGCAGCACAGCGCATAACGAATCTTCCTGCTCTGCGGCTGTCGCACTATATTCAAATTGCACCCGTCGGCGATTCTGTCACAGTTCTTCGCAGCGGGGATTCTGCTTTCGCTCATAGCCCGGACCGCAGCGATAACGTCCAGCGCCCCGCACGCGGCGCCCGTGTTGCTCAGCATGCTCTTGGTCGGCCAGACAGCAATCTTACTCGCCGCTTCACCAAGCGCCGCCTCAATCCCCTTCGCCTCGGCCAGGTCGTCGGCGGGTATTCCCGTGCCGTGCGGAATGATCAGGTCCAGATCGGCCGCTTCTATCTGCGCATCCGCCATTGCCTTTTCTATCGCAAGCTGAATGCCTTTGCCGTCCGGCTCGAGATGCTCGTATTCCGGGTTCAGACTGTTGCTCTGTCCGACGCCGACGAGCTCTGCATATATCCTCGCATCTCGTCCTTGTGCGCGCGTCAGCTTTTCAAGTATCACAACTGCGGCCCCCTCGCCAAACACCGAGCCTTTGGCATCGGCGTCAAAGGGTCGGCACGCCGAGGCCGGATCGTCGTTGTTTTCACTGGTGGCCCTTTTCAGCAGGCACTGGCGGATCATAACGATAGGGTTCACCTTTGCTTCGGCCCCCCCGGCCACTGCAATGTCGCTATCCCCGCGGGCGATGATCTGACCGGCCTCGGCGATAGCCAGATGCGACCCCACTTCGCCGCAGGTGATCGTATTACTCGGCCCCTGCAGGTCGTGAATAATGCCGATATGGCAGGCCAGCATATTCGGAAGGTACTTCAGCAGCCACAAGGGCGTTACAAGCTCAAGCCCCTCTTTGCCCCATTTGCGAATATCGAACCTGCCCTCTGTAACGCTCGCCGCCACAGCAGGAGCCAGCTCCACTAAGTCGCAGCTTATCAGCCCCGCCCCGATGTTAACTGCCACACGCGCCGGATCGATGTTGATATTCTCCGCGTCTATCCCTTTCGTTCTAAGGCCGCTGTCCGTCAGAGCTTCCTGCGCCGCTATCACCGAAAGCTCGATGTCTCTCGACATAAGTTTGGTGGCCTTGCGGTGGCTCTTCGGCACGTATTGCCGTATGTCATAGTCCGGTGCCTGCCCCGCAATCTTGCAGGTGAACCCAACGGGGTCAAACGCGGTAATCGGCCCTATTCCGCACGAACCGGCGCACAGACCAGCCCACATCTCGTCCGCCGTCAATCCGAGGGGGGTTATTGCGCCAAGGCCGGTTATCACTACACGCGTCGAGCCCATTATTTCTGCTCCGCCTCGGCGGCGCCCGAGCCGACACCCTGCGAAATCACGTCACGCAGAAGCGAGTCAAATACCGACGTGTCGGCGAAAACGAAGTTCTCATCCGGGAATTCCTTGCCCGCGAGGTTTTGGTCGATGTGGCTGAACATCAAGTCTATCTCCGCAATCAACTTCTCCCCTCGCGTGATTCTTCCGCTTGTGCTTGCCGCTTCGGGGGCGATGGATTCGATCAAGGCATCCAGCCTCAGGCTGTCGCCGGGCCTTACATAGTCGAAAAACACCGCCTTCTTTATCTTCGCAAGGATGACCTTCTCCCGGAACTTGCCCGCCTCGCCGACGAGTATCCCCGCCGTCTGGGCCATCCCTTCGATCATTAAGCTCTCCGGCATAACCGGGAAACCGGGAAAATGGTCGTGCAGGTGCTCCTCGGCAAGAGTCACGTTCTTGACCGCAGCGGCGCTTTGCCCGCTTTTGAACTCAATAAATTTGTCTATCCATATCCAGCGCATTATATTGCTTTTCAGGGACGATGGCGGACCCGTCAGAAGTTACCCGGCAGATGAAACACCCGCAACAGGCTCAGAGTATCAACCGGCATTCAGTTTGCTATCGACGTAATTCACAATCGCGTTCACTGTGAACAGATCGCCTAACTTGTTGAGATCGGGGTTCTTCTCAAATGTAGTCAGGTCGGTGTGGGGCAGTTTCTCCCGGATTTCCTTCAGTCCTGCTTCGGTCAGCTTGCCGTTGCTCACAAAGTCGGGATTGTTCATCAGGCTTTCTGCAGGGAACAGCTCCTCTCGCGGAATTTTTATCGAAAAAGCCTTCTCCAGCCGAAACACTATGTCCAGAAAGTCAATGCTTTCCGCCCCCAAATCGCCCATCAATGTAGCCTCAGCAGTAACTTCATCGTCATCCACGCCCAGCGCATTGACCACAATCTCCTGAACCTGCTGCACAATTTCTTCCCGGCTCATAGCCATACTCTATTGCCTCCAGTATTCTTCTGTACTTCAACTAACGACGTTTTCTGTTCAAACTCAGCCTTTAGATCATCTCAGAGTCGTCAGATGCTCGGTGCGTTCGTCACGGCGACCCTGGCCGCTTCCGACCGGCATCTTCCCGCCACAACAGCCCCCAGCGCTTCTTCATATTCTCAATAACCACGCCATCGACCCCCGCCATTGCCGAATCTCCGTCGGCCAGATTAAAGTGGCGTAACCCGAATCTCGCCTCCACGATCCGTTCGCCCTGCGAGACGCCCACACCCGCAAAGCTGCTGACGTTCTCTTCGATCACCCTCGCATCGACCGTATATTCAATCTGCCCGCCCGGCCCCAGAAAACTCTTATACCGTACATTCCTGGCCTCTTCAAGCAGTATCATACTGTGGGCAAAATCTTCCGTCTTGCGGACCAGCCATGACGCCGATTCGATCAGCCCTTCCAGCAGCAACACGCCCGGCAGAACCGGAAAACTGGGGAAATGGTCGCCCAAGTATTCCTCAGCCAGAGACACGTTCTTCACCGCCCTCAACTGACTGCCAACCTCAAGGCAAATAACCTTGTCGATAAGTATGAATCTCATAGTCTCTTCTACTGCAACCGATGCCAGGTTCGCCAAAACACTGTATTCTAATCGCACGTAGCGGTTTTTCCAACCTTTTTTCGCTTTTTTGCCGCCTCGGCGTGGAAATCGCGGGGAAAAACAAAGAAAACCGAGAAAAGTTTCTGCACGGGTTGCCTTCGCATGGTAAAATAGCAGGTAACACCGGAGCACCTTGGAAGTTGGGACGAGTTATGACGCAGGTAATTATAACAATCGCGGCGGTTATTCTTGCGGCGGGGGCGGTCTGCGAAAGCAGGGTTATTACTGTCGATGACGATGGGCCAGCGGATTTTGCCACTATACAGGCCGCTATTGACGATTCTAATGCCGGCGATACGGTCCTGGTGGCGGATGGGACCTATACCGGAGACGGTAATCGCGATATTGACTTCCACGGGAAGGGCATCACCGTCATATCAGAGAACGGCCCCGAGAACTGCATTATCGACTGCAACGGCACGGAAGCAGAGCCGCATCGGGGCTTCTATTTCCATAGCGGTGAACGGCAGAATTCGATGCTTTCAGGGATGACCGTTACCAACGGTTATGCTCCTAAAGGCGGCGGGGTTTACTGCAAGGCGAGCAACCCATCGATTGAGGATTGTGTTGTAACCCGAAGCGCGGCCAAACTGGGAGGCGGGATATACTGGGAGGCTTCTTCCTCGCAGAATGTGGCGTTGGCGAGATGTGTCATCATGGGCAATGCTGCAGGTATTGGTGGCGGTGGCATCTGGTTTGAGCGAGCAGAAGGAAACGTTGAGAACTTTTTGATAGCAGGCAATACCGCAGTTTATTGGGGGGGTGGGGTAGGAGTCTGGATGGGCGATCCGCTGACATTCGAGGCGTGTACGTTTGGCGGTAATTCAGCAGAAGAGGGAGGGGGGCTGTGGTTGGCGATGGCTATGCTGGTGTTGCGTAATTCCATTCTTTGGGGTGATGCAGCTACTACCGGCCCTGAAGTTATGAGCTCTAATCCAAACAGCATGCCTCCTTTTGGCAATGTCGATATCTATTACTGTGACTTGGAAGGCGGCCTGGCAGGTGTGTATGGGTACTATGAGTGGGGTTATGGCATCTTTTTCCGCGAAGGGAATATTGATGCTGATCCTTGCTTCGCGGGCCCGGGTATTGGCGATTACCACTTGAAGTCGAAAGGAGGCAGATGGGATGCGAACGAGGGAGGATGGACGACGGACGAGGTGACGAGTCCTTGTATTGACGCGGGCGACCCGATGTCTCCTATCGGGGTCGAACCATTCCCGAATGGTGGGCAAGTCAATATGGGGGCCTACGGCGGCACTGCCGAGGCGAGCAAATCCTACTTCGGCGAGCCGCCCTGCGAGACTATCGTTGCTGGCGATATAAACGGCGACTGCAAGGTCAATTTCCTGGACTTTGCATTGATGGCCTTGCACTGGATGGAAGAGCATTAACCACCTATGAAGAGATCGAAGTCAAGTAATAAAATTTCCTTTGCCTCAAAATATTTGATTCGAGGGCACCCTAACTTACGATGTCAGATCGACCATACCGCAGAGGAGTTTTTACTGAACCGCTTTTTCCCGTTCGGTGAAGTCTTCTGATATCATTTCTCTGCTTAGCATCATGGGCAAACATGCAAAATGTTGCCAACCACCTATCGGGGACACACCTGAAAAAGGGGTCCATGCAGATTATTGAGGCACAGCAATAAGCGGCGGCGGTTCATTCACGAATCGGGGACATGCCGTAAGGCAGTCCAGCGGTTAAAAAGGAACACGCCGCCGAGATCAACCTCGATATCATAATTGTCACTATATACAACCGCATTGTTCACGAACAGCGTCACGAACTCGATCGTGGTATAAGCTGACGCAGTGCTTCAGTTCGGCCCGCCGGTGGTCATCAGTATGGTAAACTTCTCTGAGATAGCCGCCGGCCAGCAGCATGGCCAACTTGGCGGAATCGACTTTGTCGTCGTGGTCCCCGTCGGAACTTATAAGCTTGTTGTGGCGAGGGTCGGCTACGACGAAACGATCGACTTTTTGATGCAGGTTTCGGTAAAGCCAGCCGGACATAGGGCCTTCTTCGATGGCCATGTACTTTTTGCCGTGCAATGAGTCCAGAACCTCAGCTGCCGCCGATATGGTCGCCGGTACGGAATAGCGGCCTACGATCTTTCTTCGATTCTGTATCGCCAGTTCTATACTATTGCTGTGCACGTCAGCTCCGATATAATAGATTCTGTTCATTGGGGGCTCCTTTCGTATGAGGTTTATCATTCACCGAATCATATCTAATACTACAACGCTATGAAGGCCGTTCTTTCGGCTGTTTTGACAGGAAAAACGGCTTTTTGCCATTTCTGCTCCTTCGACCAGCCCACGGCACCCAGGACACCATGTGGCCAACACGGGAGCAAGTAAGAACGGACCCAGTTGGGGAGCGTGATGTTATCGTAGGTTTGGGCTCGAAGCCTTTATTGATATAAGTGTTTGTAAATACGTGAGTTGTGATCATATGCTTAATCTTTGTAGCGTTGTAGTACTAAGGATGCCCTATCTTCATATCTTCACGAATTAACTTGGCGCGGCCTGAAGGCCGCAACCAAATCCGAAGCACTAAATCCGAAATCCGAAACAAATCCGAATCACCGAAACTCAAAATTCAAGACAAACCATAACGTCTCATTTCGCCGGTGGTTATGGCAACCGGATTCCAATATCAAGCACAAAAAACAACAAGTTGAAGGATTATAGTACGGATTACTTCTTTTGACAGGTTCCATTCGACTTCGCTCAGGACAAGCTTTGGTCATTTGGTATTGTTTCGGATTTCGTGCTTCGTAGATCGGATTTTGAGCCGAAAAAGGCATCTTTCAACATTAAATTGCGCTGTAGAATTAAGGCAAGATTGTAACGGCATTTATCGCATTTTGGGCGCCAGCATAGGCTCATAAGTGGGCGGCAGCGTTGGAGGTGCCGCTCCATGCTGTACGCCACCATCAGGGCGCTCAGGTCGATTCCCAGCGTCACCCCATCCTCCCTGACGGCGGCGGCATTATACCCGTTCATGCTGTTGCCCTAAAGTGGCCCCGCCACGGCAGGGCCGCGTCAAATCCGAAAGAGCTACAGGTTCTATTTCCTATTTTTGGGTCCAATCGAGTATTACCTTTCCAGATTTTCCGGAGGCCATTACTTCGAAGGCTTCTTGGTATTCGGTGAAGTGGAACCGGTGGGTGATG
>Ga0315288_10005964_pt1 | contig 15447 bp, 12 predicted proteins | sample YL17G11_20_MG_FD_203454 | JGI IMG/M metagenome (GOLD analysis project Ga0315288, IMG submission 203454) | Sediment microbial communities from Yellowstone Lake, YNP, Wyoming, USA - YL17G11_20 | ecosystem: Environmental > Aquatic > Freshwater > Lake > Sediment | place: USA: Wyoming | collected...
GGGCTGCTTGCGTCCCGCTCTGCGGGGCTGCTTGCGTCCCGCTCTGCGGGGCTGCTTGCGTCCCGCTCTGCGGGGCTGCTTGCGTCCCGCTCTGCGGGGCTGCTTGCGTCCCGCTCTGCGGGGCTGCTTGCGTCCCGCTCTGCGGGGCTGCTTGCGTCCCGCTCTGCGGGGCTGCCTGCATCCCGCGCAGCGGGACTGCCTGCTTCCGGTGGCGACGAGACAACGCCAGCGGTCTTGTGGAAGGCCAGCTCGCCGTTCTCGACGGCGATGGTCAGGTGATCGCCCGTGCGGATCTCCCCGTGGATGAGCTGTCTGGACAGCGGGCTCTCCACCAGGCGCTGCAGCGTGCGGCGCAGGGGACGGGCGCCAAAGATCGGGTCGTAACCCTTCTTGGCCAGCCAATCCGACGCCTCTTCGCTGAGCTGGATGTCGACACCCTGCTCCTGCATGCGCTGGCGGATCTCCTTCATTTGCAGGCTCACGATGCGCTTCATGTCCTCGCGGGTCAAGCGCTGGAAGATGATCACCTCGTCGATGCGGTTGAGGAACTCGGGGCGGAAGGTCTTCTTCAGCTCCTCGTTGATATCGTCCCGCATCTTCTCCTGCTCTGGTGGCTCTCCTGGGGTGCGGAAGCCCAGCGCCGCGGCGCCCTTGACCGCATAGTGCGTGCCGAGGTTCGAGGTCATGATGATCACCGTGTTGCGGAAATCAACCAGGTGACCCTGACCGTCCGTCAGACGGCCGTCCTCCAGGATCTGCAGCAGAGCGTTCCACACGTCGGGGTGCGCCTTTTCGATCTCGTCGAACAGGATTACCTGGTAGGGACGACGTCGCACGGCCTCGGTCAACTGGCCACCCTCTTCGTAGCCGACGTAGCCCGGAGGAGCGCCCACCAGGCGCGAGACGGTGTGTCGTTCCTGGTACTCGCTCATGTCCACGCGCAGGAGGGCATCCTGGTCGTCGAACAGGAACTCCGCCAGGGCCTTGGCCAGTTCGGTCTTGCCCACACCGGTGGAGCCCAGGAAGATAAAGCTGCCGATGGGTCGGCGTGGGTCTTTGAGGCCCGAGCGCGCTCGCCGGATGGCATCGGACACGGCAGTGAGCGCCGCGTCCTGGCCCACGATGCGCTCGTGCAGCCTTTCCTCCATGTGCAGCAGCTTGTCGGCCTCGGTCTCCAACATGCGGTTGACAGGAATGCCGGTCCAGCGGGCGACCACCTCGGCCACGTCTGGTTCGTGCACGACCTCCTCCAGGCCACGCTCCGCCTTCCAGGTCTCTTTCTTGGCGTTGAACTCCCTTTCCAGTTTCAGCCGTTCGCTCTTGTGGATGGCGGCCTGTTCGTAATCGCGCTTTTGCCAGTCGGCTTCCTCTTCGCTCAGGAGCCGCCCGATCTCCATCTTCATCTTTTTGAGATCCTCGGGCAGGCTGAAGATGGCGATGCGCAGCTTGGAGGCGCTCTCGTCGATCAGGTCAATCGCCTTGTCCGGCAGGAAGCGATCCTTGACGTAGCGGTCTGACAGGTATGCGGCTGCGCGCACGGCCTCGTCGCTGATCACGACGTGGTGGTGCTCTTCGTAACGCTGCCGGAGGCCCTTGAGCATCTCGATGGTTTCCTCCACCGTCGGCTCTTCGACAAAGATGGGCGCGAAACGCCGCTCCAGGGCCGAGTCCTTCTCGATGTGCTGGTGGTACTCTTCCACCGTGGTCGCTCCAATGCAGTGCAGCTCGCCGCGCGCCAGGGCCGGCTTGAGCATGCTGGAGGCGTCAATGGCACCCTGTGCAGCGCCCGCTCCGACCACATTGTGCAGCTCGTCGATGAACAGGATGATCTCGCCCTCGGCCTGCTTGATCTCGTCCAGGACCGCCTTGATGCGCTCCTCGAATTCGCCGCGGAAGCGTGTTCCGGCTACCATGGCACCCAGGTCGAGCGAGATCAGACGCTTGTTCATCAGTAGCTCGGGCACGTCGCCGCTGGCGATCTTGAGCCCCAGGCCCTCGACGATGGCGGTCTTGCCGACGCCGGCCTCGCCGATGAGCACCGGGTTGTTCTTGGTGCGCCGGCAGAGGACCTGGATGACGCGCATGATCTCGCCGTCGCGCCCGACGACGGGATCCAGCTTGCCCTCCTTGGCCAGCTTGGTCAGGTCGCGACTGAACTTGTCCAGCGTCCGGTAGCGGCTCTCGGCCTGAGGGCTGGTGACGCGCTGTCCACCGCGCACGGCGGGCAGCACTTCCAGAATCCTGGCGCGGGTGACCTGAAAGTCGGTCAGGATGCGCGCCGAGGGGCCGTCGTGCTCGCTGGCGATCGCCAGGAAGATGTGCTCCGTCGAGACGTAATCGTCCTTGAGTTTCTGCGCTTCGTCGTTGGCTGTATCCAGCAGGCGCTTGACGCGCGGGGTGATGTAGACCTGCATCGGGCTGGCCGACGCGTACATCGGCATCCTGGGGCTGGCCTTGAGCGCGTCGTCCAGGCGCGTCTTGATGGCCTCTTTATCTACCTCCAGGCGCTCCAGGATTTGCAGAATGACACCCTCTGGCTGTTCCAACAGGGCGAACAGGATGTGCTCTGTGTCCAATTGGGTATGCCGGTAGCGCTGCATGATCTCGTAGGCACGGGCTGCAGCCTCCTGTGCCCGTTCCGTGAAACGATCAAAAGACATCATCATGGATTTTGCCTCGATTCTATGGGTGTCCGGGAAGCTGCCAGTGGCCGCCCATGAGGGACTGCACTTCCGCCCACAAGGGGCTATGCTGCTTTCCCGAACACGAACTTGTCGTCCTCGAAATCTACCTGAATCGTGTCCCCGTCCCGGAATTCGCCCTGTAGCAGCTTGAGCGCCAGGGGGTCCTGCAGTTCTTTCTGCATGACCCGCTTGAGGGGGCGAGCTCCGTAGATGGGATCGAAACCTTTGTCTGCCAGTCGTCGCTTGGCCTTGTCGGTTAGTACTAGCTTGACCTTGCGGTCGTCCAGCAAGCGCTGCAAGTGCCGCGACTGGATGTCGACGATCTGTCGCAACTGCTCCATGCCCAGCGAATGGAAGATGATGACCTCGTCGATGCGGTTGAGGAACTCGGGCCGGAATTGCTCGCTGAGCGCCTCCAAAACACGCCGGCGCATCTCGGCCTCGTCGTGGCCACCCAGCTCCTTGATCCACTGGCTGCCCACATTGGACGTCATGATCACCACCGTGTTCTTAAAGCTCACGGTGCGTCCATGCCCGTCGGTCAACCGTCCATCATCCAGCAGTTGCAGCAGGACGTTGAACACCTCGGGGTGTGCCTTCTCGATCTCGTCGAGCAGCACGACCGCATAGGGACGCCGTCGCACGGCCTCGGTCAACTGGCCGCCTTCTTCGTAGCCGACGTAACCCGGCGGAGCGCCGATCATGCGCGCCACGGTATGGCGTTCCTGGTACTCGCTCATGTCCAGGCGCAGCATGGCCTCTTCGTCGTCAAACAGGAACTCGGCCAGTGCGCGGGCCAGTTCGGTCTTGCCCACGCCGGTGGGCCCCAGGAACAGAAAGCTGCCGATGGGGCGGTTAGGCTCTTGCAGCCCGGCCCGCGCACGTCGCACGGCGTTGGCCACGGCCGCAATGGCCTCGTCCTGGCCTACCACGCGCAGATGCAGGTTCTGCTCCATGCGTAGCAGCTTGGCCTTCTCGCCTTCCACGAGCCTGGTGACCGGGATGCCCGTCCATTTGGAGACGATCTCCGCAACGTCCTCTTCGTCTACCTCTTCCTTGAGCATGGCCTGCTTGCTCTGCAGTTCGCGCAGGTGCTGCTCACTGGCTGTGAACTCGTTCTGCAGGTTGCGCAAGTCCACGTATTGCAGCTTTGCCGCCTGTTCCAGGTCGGCGCGTTGTGTGGCCTGCTCGATAGCCTGCTTGGTCTGCTCGATGCGCGTCTTGATCTCTCGGATGGACTGAATGGCCTGCTTTTCCTGCTGCCACTGGCCCTTCATGGCGGTCTCTTTCTCGCGCAGCCCAGCCAGTTCTTGTTCGATCTTGCTGAGGCGTTCCTGAGACGCGGCATCTTTTTCTTTCTTGAGAGCCTGCTGCTCGATCTGCAGCTGCCGGGTGCGCCGCTCGACCTCGTCGAGCTCGGCGGGCAGGCTGTCGATTTCCATGCGCAGGCGCGACGCTGCCTCATCAATCAGGTCGATGGCCTTGTCCGGAAGGAAACGGTCGGCGATGTAGCGCTGCGAGAGCACCGCCGCAGCCACGAGTGCGGCATCCTGGATGCGCACGCCGTGATGCACCTCGTAGCGCTCCTTCAGGCCGCGCAGGATGCTGATGGTCTCTTCCACCGTTGGCTCACCCACCTGCACTGGCTGGAAGCGCCGCTCCAGCGCAGGGTCCTTCTCGATGTGCTGGCGGTATTCGTCCAGCGTGGTGGCGCCAATGCAGTGCAACTCACCGCGGGCCAGCATGGGTTTGAGCATGTTGCTGGCGTCCAGGGCACCTTCGGCGGCGCCTGCGCCCACCACGGTGTGCAGCTCGTCGATGAAGAGGATGACCTCGCCCTGAGACTCGGTGACTTCTTTCAGGACTGCCTTGAGGCGCTCCTCGAACTCGCCGCGGTATTTGGCCCCGGCCACCAGTGCTCCGAGGTCCAACGTGACGATGCGCTTGCGCTTGAGCCCTTCCGGCACGTCGCCGCGCACGATGCGCAGCGCCAGGCCCTCGGCAATGGCAGTCTTGCCCACGCCGGCCTCACCCACCAGCACCGGGTTGTTCTTGGTGCGGCGGGAAAGGACCTGGATCACGCGGCGAATCTCCTCGTCGCGGCCGATGACGGGGTCCAGCTTGCCACGGCGGGCCAACTGCGTCAGGTCCCGGCCGTACTTTTCGAGGGCCTGGTATTTGCCTTCGGGGTTGGGGTCGGTGACACGCTGCGTACCGCGGATGCTGGTCAGAGCCTCGTAGATGCGCTCGAGCGTGACGCCGGCCTGCTGCAGCAGCTCGTCCGCGCGTCCGCTGGGCGCGAGCACCAGCCCCATGAGCAGGTGCTCGGTGGAGACATAGTCATCGTGCATGGTCTGGGCCTGTGCTTCGGCTTTCTTGAGCACGTTTTGCAGGGCTACGCCGATGCCCACCTGCGTCGCCGCTCCGTAGACCTTGGGGCGCTTCTGCAGCTCCTGTTCCAGGGCCTGCTCCAATGCACTGGGCGCGAGGCCGAGTTTGGTCACGAGCTGCGGCACGACGCCGTCGGCCTGCTGCAACAGTGCCAGCAGCAAATGCTCTGGTTCGATCTGGCTGTGATTGTATTCGCTCGCCAGCCTCTGCGCTTGGGCCAGGGACTCTTGAGCTTTCTCTGTATAGCGGTTGACATCCATGACAAACTCCAAACGCTATGGATGGATAATAGCTAGGGAGTGCTGGTCGTCCAGCACTCCTTGAGTGCTAGTAGCGCAGGATTGCGCCGATGTGCCCTGCCTCAGCCAGGGCCTTGCTGTCCACAACGGTCTCGACCTTACCGCCGGCCTCGACTACGCGATGCACGACGCGTTCTACGGCATCGTCCAGATGCTGCGGCTTGCCGCCGCAGAACGGGCACTTGACAATGGACTGGGCACTGATGTATCCGCAACCGTCACACAGGTAGCCCTCGGCCTCCAGGCCCTTTTCCATGACCAGAATGCGCACGCGCCCTTCACGGACGACGTAGAACGTGTCTGCCAGGCCGGTCACCGCTCCTGATCCCTTGGCCGCTGCCGTGACCAAGTCATCTACCAGCCTGTGCTCACGCTGGCGTTCCTGGGCCTGGATCAGTTCGGCCGTGCGCTCCCTGACCTCAGTGACGGTGGCCTCCATGTCCAATGCCAACGTCCCAATCACCTGCTTTTGTAGCGTCTTGGGGAGCATCTCCCGGAACTGCGCCAGAGCGTCATCCGAACCGGCCAAGACGAGGCGGTCGCACTCGTTCTCCCGGCAGAAGCGGGCCGTGGCCTCTGCGGCCAACTTCAGGTTCAGTCCTGCCTGCTTTTCGACGCGCCGCTGGTAGCGGGTGGCGGCTGGCCCTCCCTGCTTGTGGTGCTTGAGATCCTCGCCGATGATCTCGTTTTTCTCCTCAATTTCGCGCAGGTGAATGAGGAAGAAACGCGCGCCCTCGCGGTCCACCAGTACCACGCCGTAGCGTTTGTACTCGTCGAGCAGGTGTGTCAGCGGCTTCAGATAGAGCTCATCCCCTGCATGCGCGTCACTTTCGACAGGTAGCGCGAGCGGATAGACACGCCATAGCTTCTGCTCTACAGCAGAGAAAATTGCCACTCCACGCGCTCGCCAATCGTACTCCTGGTCGAAGAACTGCTCGACCCGTGCCACGTCCTTGACAGAGGCCGTGCCCCCGACCCGTTCCAGTAGATCGCGCAGGACCAACTTGACTTGGTCTTTTGGTTGTTGTGTGAGGTCGGTGTCGAGATACAGGCTGAGTAAAGGTGGCCCTGCTTGGCGCACGAAACTGGCCAGTTCCTGAAGCTCACGTTCGTCAATCACCGGTGGACCTCCTTTTGGTCTATTCCTGCTTCCCGTCAACAACAGTCCCGTTCTCGTGTAGTTCCCTCCCAAGGCCCTCCCGTTGGCCCCGCGGGGCCAACGCAGACCGCATGAGAGTCATCTCGGCCTGTAGCTGCTCGATGGTATCGGTCAGACGCATGATCACTTCTACTCCGGCCAGGTTCACCCCCAGCTCCTCGGTCAGGCGGCAGATTTTGCGCAGCCGTTCGATGTCGCCCGGGGAGTAGAGACGCACGTTCCCCGCCGAACGTGCCGGCACGACCAACCCGACGCGCTCATAGTAGCGCAGGGTCTGCGGATGTAGTTTCACCATTCTGGCGACGACGCTGATCACATAGCACGGCTCGTCGGGCGTCTGGAATTCCATACCACCACTGCCTCCACCCCTACTGATCTCTGGGTTGTTCACCCAGTTGGGCCTGGATGTTCAGCTCCTTGCCGTCTCGTAGGATGGTGAGACTCACCGTCTGGCCCACCTTGGTCTTCGTCTCCAGGTACTTGACCATGTCCTCCGTTCCGCGCAACGCATTCCCGTCCATGGCGGTGAGAATGTCGCCGCCGGTGAGGATGACGTAGTTGCCAACCTGCACTCTGCGGCTGCCACCCCGCAGCCCCGCTCGCTCTGCGGACTGCCCCGACGTCACCTGCGCGATCAGGACGCCGCGTTCGACGGTCAAGTTCAGATACTTGGCCAGGTCTGCGCTGAGGGAGTACCCGCTGACGCCCAGCCAGGGATGGGGGTAGTAGCCCTTCTCGATAATGGATGCGGTCACGCGCTTCACAGTGTCCACCGGAATGGCAAAGCCCACCCCCACCGAACCACCACTGGGCGAATAGATGGCCGAGTTGACACCAATCACCTTGCCATTCGAATCCAACAAGGGGCCGCCCGAGTTGCCCGGGTTGATGGCAGCATCGGTCTGGATCACGTCGTAGATTGTCCGGCTGTTCTGGCTTTCCTGCAGGGGCCGGCCCAGGGAGCTGATGACGCCTGTGGTCAGCGTGCGGTCCAGGCCAAACGGGTTTCCGATGGCAATAGCGCGCTGCCCCACGCGCAGATTCGCAGAAGAGCCCAGCTCTACTGTCTGCAGCTTGTCCGGCGGTACGTCGATCTTGATGACGGCCAGATCGGTGCCCGGGTCGGTGCCGATCACTTTGGCTTCTATCGACGTCTCATCCGACAGGTTTACGGTGATCGTTTCTGCGTTCTCCACCACGTGGTTATTGGTGACGATGTGCCCCTCTTTGTCGATGATGAACCCGGAGCCTGTGCCCTCTTGCGATTGATCCCCCCAGAAAAAGTCGCGCACCACCACGCGGCTGGTAATGTGCACCACGGCGGGACTGACGCGCGCATAGATGTCGATGGTCGACTGCTCCTCCGAGATACCCCCAGCGGGCACCATTGCCTGCGGCTGCGGAGTTGGCGTCACGACAATCACTATGGGTGTCTGGGTAGGAATAGGCTGTGTCACAGGGCTCACCCTGGAAATGACGCTACAGCCGGCTACTACGACCAGCATTGACAGGGCAAGCAAAGCCAGCCCGGTTCTGTTCTTACTCAAGTTCATCGTGGTTTTTCTCCTCTGCTCTACTTGCCGGGCCTTTCACCCAGCTTCACTTGCACGGTCTGCTCCCGCCCACTCCGAATGATGGAGAGCGTCACCTGCTGTCCCACTTTTGTGCGGCGCAGAATGTAGACCAGGATGTCATCGAATTGCCCGACTCTCTGTCCATCGATGGCGGTGATCACGTCGCCGCCAATGCGAAGTTCGCTGCCGGATTTCTCCAGCGTATCGTTGCTGCCCCGCACTCCGGCCTTGTCTGCGGGGCTATCGGGCGTCACGCTGATTACGAGCGCGCCGCGCTGCACGGGCAGCTTCATCGCCTCGATCACGTCCAGCGTCAGATCCGAACCGCTGATGCCCAGCCAGGGATACGAGTACTTGCCAGTCCGAATCAGCTCGGGTACCACGCGCTTGACGGCATTCACCGGCACGGCAAAACCCAGGCCAGTCGCGTCGGCCTCGTAGGCCGTGTTGACGCCAATCACGCGGCCCTGCGAATCCAGCAGCGGCCCACCCGAATTGCCTGGGTTGATCGCCGCGTCCGTCTGAATCAGCTCCGGGATGGTGAATCTCCCGCCAACCGCAGCCGAGCTACGGCCCAGTTGTAGGCTGCGCCCCAGGGCGCTGACGATGCCCACTGTAAGCGTGCCCCGCAGGCCAAACGGATTGCCAACGGCAATGGCGCGCTGACCCACCTCGATGCCATCTGAATCGCCTAGTTCGACCGGCGCCAGCCTGTCGGCAGGCCAATCTACCTTGATCACGGCCAGGTCGCTGTCCGGATCGGTGCCGATCACCTTGGCGTGCACGATGCTGCCATCGGAGAACGTGACCTGGACTTCTTCTGCCTTCTCCACCACGTGGTTGTTGGTCACGATGTGACCTTGCTTGTCGATGACGAAACCAGAGCCCACCCCCTGCTGGAATGTGTCGTTGGGGCTCTGAGGCGCCTCGGGCGTGCCTGTGACCGGAGGCAGGCCCAGGCTGCCGCTGTCAACACGCTTGATAACCCGGATGTTCACCACAGCCGGGTTCACGCGCTTGTAGATGTTGATCAGCAGTTGCTCTTCCGCGTCCGCGCTACGCACGATCTCCGGCGGCAAGGACGTTGGCGTTGCAGCCAATTCGACACTTGGCGGCGTGCTTACGACCCGCGCCGGGCGAGCGAGATTCGGTAGCGTGCATACGCCGCAACAGCCGGCCAGGCTCAGCGCCAACAGAAGCAGCACGAGCCCAATCAGCACTCTCTTGACGTTTGTCGGCATCTGGATGCTCCCCTGAAAAGATCTCTAGTGGCCTCGCATGGAAGCCAGTTGCGTGAACAGATCCTTCTCTTGCTTACTCAGCGCCCGCGGCAAGGCGATCTGCACCTCGGCATAGAGATCGCCGCTTACCTTGGGGTCTTTCAGGTTGGGCAGGCCCAGGCCCTTGAGACGGAAGCGCTTGCCGCCTTGCGTCTCCGGCGGGATCTTGAGCATGACTTGCCCCTTGAGGGTCGGCACAGCTACCTCGCCGCCCAGGACTGCGGTGTAGACGTCAACAGGAAGCGCGCAGTAGAGATCGTCCCCCTTGCGCTGGAAGGTTGGATGCGGCAATACTGTGATGCTCAGGTAGATGCTGCCGCGCGCTCCGCCGCCGATGCCGGGTTGCCCCTCGCCGGCGATGCGCACGCGCGATCCGGTGTCCACGCCCGCAGGTATTTTGACTTCCAGCCGGCGTCCGTCCATCTGCAGGACACGGTTCGTTCCACTGTAGGCTTCTTCGAGAGTGATGTCGACGGGTTGCTCCAGGTCCTGCCCACGTCGGCTGCGCGCCTTTTGGTCAGAACCCCCGTAACCACCCGCGTTGCCGAAAAAGCTCTGGAAAAAGTCCGAGAACCCGCCAGCGCCGAACAGGTCGTTGAGATCTCCGTACTCCATGTGCACACGGCCGCCACCGGGCTGCCCGCCCGTGGCCCATCGGCTCCAGTCAAAGCCGCGTGGGTCCCTACCCGTGCGCTGCCATTGCTGGTAGCTACTTCCTAGCTCTTCGTACTTCTGGCGCTTCTCCGGGTCGCTCAACACCTCGTAGGCTTCGTTGATCTCCTTGAAGCGTGCCTCGGCACCTTTGTCGCCCGGGTTCACATCCGGATGGTACTTGCGTGCCAGCTTGCGGTAGGTCTTCTTGATTTCCTGCTGCGTAGCTTTCTTGTCTACGCCCAGTATCTTGTAGTAGTCCTTGTATTCCATGGGCTTTGCACCTGCCTTCTCAACTGCGCCGCCATCGCCGAATCAAGTTCTTTTACGAGCTCTTTGCGACCTGCACCCGCGCTGGACGCAACAACTTGCCATCCAGTGTGTATCCCTTGCGGTACTCTTGAACTATGTGGTTCTCGTGGCCGGGGTTGTCCGCCAACTCAACCGCCTCGTGAATGCTGGGATCAAAGGCCTCTCCAACTGAACTCACGGCCTGTGCGCCTTCGCGATTCAGAACCTGCTGCAGTTGCTGGTAGGTGAGGCGTACGCCTGTTCCCAGGGCATCATCAGCGGAGGCGTATTTCAGCGTTGCCTCCAGTTGATCGGAGACCTCCAGGAGATGGCCCACCAGACGCTTTTTCTCTTGCCACATGCGTTCTTCACACAGCCTCTCCAGGCGCTTGCGCATGTTTTCGGACTCGGCCAGCGCGCGCAGGTACTTGTCGCGGTTCTCGGCTGCCGCCTGGCGCGCCGCTTGGAGTTCTTGCTGCAAATCGTTGTGTTGCTCGCCGTTCATCCCATTCTGAGTGTCTTCCATGTCATGACCCCACGCTAGAGTTCGGGCCGCTCCGCTCGACCTACAATGCTATTCTACTGCCTTAGTGAGTCATTGTCAAGGTTCCTATAGCGATTCATATAAATGTCTAACACTCAGCGTGCCGCCCGTTCACCGGCGGCAGTCAGCGCCCAGATGCGTCCCGGAGCGCCGACAGCGCATGCGCCACCCATCGCGCAATGGTCGCACTGACCGCTGCATCCAGCGCTTGCGGATGTCAGGTAACCCATGCGCACCAGCTCTTCGAGCATGCTGTCCAGCAGCGCTTCGCTGACGCCCAATTGCTGCGCCAGCCGCGGCACAGTGTGCACGCCTCCCGAGGCGATGATCTGCAGTAGCCTGTTCAACATGGCTCTCTGCCCTCCCCATGGCATTCAGGTTGAAGCCGCGTAATGGGATGGGATGACCTTGCCGAGGGGGCGCTCTGCAAGCGCCCGCAGGTGCTACGGTGCCACCTGCGAGAAGGTGTTTCGACGCCCTCAATGCAGCAGGCGGCTGGCTACCTGATAGGTCAACACGCCTCCCAGCAGCGATACGACCAGGAGAAACAAGACGCTCACCATTGCCCAACGCCACGAGTTCGTTTCTTGCTTGATCGCGCCCACTGTCGCGACGCAGGGAATGAAAAGCATCTGCACGACCAGGAAGGCCAGCGCGGCAGCCGGTGTGAGTGCGGAGCGGAGCAGGGTGGTCAGCCTGACCTGGTTAGCGGTGCCGAACAGGACGCCCAGAGTCGCGATGGCATTCTCCTTGGCCACAAAGCTGCTCAGCAAGGCCACAATCATACGCCAATCCAGCCCCATCCACTTGCCAAACGGCTCCAGGAGTCTTCCGAAGTTGGCCAGCAGGCTGCTCTCGATGTCCCCGTGCGGTAGAGTGGACAACACCCAGACAATGACCGAGACGGTCAGAATGACGGTGCCTGCTTTGCGCAAGAAGGAGACCAGGCGCTGCCCGGTGATCAAGCCGATGGTGCGCGGACTGGGCAGATGGTAGAGGGGCAGTTCCATGATGAATGCGACATGCTCGCCCTTCAGGAACACCTTGTTGATGAGCACGCCCGAGAGGGCCAGCACCAGCAGGTTGACGGCAAGTAGCCCCCACGAAACCAGGGCCGGGGCGGAGAAGAAGGCAGGTGCCAGAAAGGCCACCACCGCCATGCGCGCGGTGCAGGGCACCAGCGGAGCGATCAGAATCGTGAGAAGGCGCGCGCGCTCCGACTCGATCACGCGCGTTCCCATCACGGCCGGGACATTGCAGCCAAAGCCGAGAAACAGCGGCAGGAACGATTTGCCGTGCAATCCCATCCAGTGCATGAAGCGGTCCATCACGTATGCGCCACGGGACATGTAACCTACGTCCTCCAGTGTGCCCAGCACTGCAAAGAAGATTGCCAGGATGGGAAAGAAGCTGACGACCATGCCTACGCCGTTGATCATGCCGTTGACGACCAGACCCGTGACCCACGTGGGCGTTGACGCCAGCGTGTGGCCAGCCAGCACCGCCGCAGTGTGCACAATGTACCGGTCTATCAAGCGCTGCAGTGGCATCCCGACGGCATAGGTCAGCCAGAAAGTGCCCCCCAGGATGCCGGCCAGGATGGCCAAACCCCAGAACGGATGGGTGGCCCAGCGGTCCAGTTGGTCCGTGAGCGTGATCTGCCCGCTCCTAGGCTTGAAGACGGCGGCGCGAATCATGCGCCCGATCCATTCGTAGCGCCCGCTGGCCACCGCAAGGCAGGCGTCTTCGTGTTGCCGCAGGATGTTGTTGATTTGGCTCCACTGGCTTGCCGGCAGGCATTCGCGCAGCATTGCTGTGAGCTGCTTGTCGCCCTCTAGGATCTTGAGCGCCACCCAGGTGCGCGGATAGTCTGCCGGGATGCAGTCACCGAGCAGTGCCTCAATCTGCTCCAGCACCGACTGGTGGTCAGCGCGAATGCTGGGGATGTTCGGGCGGTACTCTACGGTGCCACAGACAACGTCCTGGATGCGGGCCAGCAACTCGTGGATGCCCCGGCCCTTGGTGGCAATCAGGGGCACTACAGGAACGCCGAGGGCTGCCTCCAGCACATGGGGTTCGATTTTCAGTCCTTGTTGCTCGGCCACATCGACCATGTTGAGGGCAACGATGACCGGAGCGGGAAGAGGTAGCAGCTCTGACACCAGATAGAGGTTGCGTTCGAGAGCGGAGGCGTCGAGAACCGCCACCACGACATCGGGCTTCTCTCTGATGATATAGTCGCGCGAAACCAACTCCTCTGGCGAGTTCGCGCTCAGGCTATAGGTGCCCGGCAGGTCGATCAGGTCAAAGGTCCACTCTCTATAGCTGCACGTGCCGGACTTTTGTTCCACGGTCTTGCCTGGCCAGTTGCCAACGTGCTGGCTCAAGCCCGTGAGCAGGTTGAAGACTGTGCTCTTGCCTACGTTAGGTTGCCCGGCCAGGGCCACACGGATGCGCTTACTGCTTGGCGTTGTCATGGTCTCGTCCTTCCGGCCGAATCAGGACCTGCTGTGCTTCCTGGCGCCCCAGCGCAATGCGTGTGTCGCGCACGCTGACGATGATCGGCCCGCGACGCAGGTTTCGCACCATCGTGATCGCGGTGCCAGGCGTGAATCCCAGCGCAGCCAGACGGCTGCGAAAGCCGTGGCCTCCATGCAGGTCCTCAATGACAGCCGACTGCCCCACGCCAAGGGTGCTGAGCGTGGACCCAGTGCTCTGCGGCTGGTGGAAGCGATCCGGCGCAGGTTCCTCCACACTCTGCGTGTGCACCTGCGCTGGGTCAACTGAACGGCCGTCTGGTTCCACCTGAATCGTGTTGGCCGCCGCACGGCTCACCGCCACATTTTGCCCGGCGATGTCCAGCAATAGGCTCTCGGACGACACCACTACCACATGGAGTTCCGCGCCAGGGCGCAGCCCTTGCCCGGCCAGAAAACTGCACGCGGCCTCGTCGCCCGTGCAGCGCAGATACCATCCCCTCTGTCCGGCTTCTAGCTCTGCCAGTGTGCGTGTCGCTGCCGCCGGAAGTGCGCCCGTCGCAGCAGGGATCGGGTCACCCTGTGGATTGACCCTGGGATGGCCCAGGAACGCGTCCAGCCGTTCGATGACCTCGTCTGGCGTGGCGTGTTCCAGGCGGCAGGCGGTCTCGTGCGCCTCTGCCCATTCCATGCGCAGGTTCCCCACCAGGAAAACCTCCCACAGGCGATGGCGGCGCAGGACACGCATCGCCACCTGCTCACCCACCGGTGTGATGGAGACACCTTTGTAGGGCACGTAGATCACCAGGCCCTCGTCCTGGAGCTTGCGGCACATCTGGTTGGCAGAAATCGGTGACACGTCCAGGCTGGCTGCCAACTGGGAGAGTGGCACCGGCTGTCCATGCTTCGCCAATCGTAGTATGTTTACCATGTACATCTGGACACTCTCGCTCAGTACACCTGTGCTATCTGTCATGTTTGTCTATCCTTAATATTGCACTGGATTTAGTTTAGCTGGGCCTAAATATACGGTAGCTTGAGGCGGTTGTCAAATGGCGACTGCTCATGCGCTCGTCGAGGAACTTTCCCGGAGCGCGTCGTCATGTGGGTGCTGCACGTGGCTGCGACACTCTTCGGGAGGCTATTCCACACTTTCATCCAATTGGCGTTGGTCTCCCTTTATGCTATAATCAGCAGCGGGGAATGGACCAGACGACTAGGAAAGGAGAAGCACAATGGACTTTGGCAAGTCATTTACCTTCCCGTTTGAGGACGACGAGTGGGTGACCAAGATCCTCATCGGGGGCCTGCTGAGCCTCATCCCGATTGTTAACCTGGTGGTCGTCGGCTATGCCATCAAGGTGATCAAGAACGTTGCGGACGGCGTGGAGCGGCCGCTGCCCAATTGGGACGAGTTCGGCGACCTTTTCGTGAAGGGGCTCATGACCACGCTGGCATCTCTGATCTGGACTCTGCCGATGATGGCGTTCGCGATGGTCATGGCCGTCTTGGGCGCTCTGGCCGGAGGCGGGGACTCGCAATCCAACGTCTTTGCCGTGTGCATGATGAGCGTGAGTTGCATGATGGTGCTCTATGGGTTCTGCATCGGGGTGCTATTGCCAGCAGCGATGGCGCGCTACGCCGTCACGGGTGAGTTCATTGCCTTCTTCCGTGTGGGCGAGATCTTCCACCTGGTGGCGTCTCATCTCGGCGAGTACATCATCAGTCTGTTGCTGATGATCGTTGCCTCGTTCATCTCCGCGTTTGGTCTGATCTTCTGCTGCATCGGCGTGGTCTTCACTGCGTTCTGGTCTACGCTCGTTGGACCGCACCTGCTCGGCCAGCTCTGCCGCCCGAGCGCTGCTGCGGCTGCGCCCAGCCCGCAGCCTCCGGAGATCGAAGTCATCAGTTAGGCAGGCAAAGCAACAGCAGGGTGAGGACGGTGACGTCCTCGCTCTACTATGTCATAAATGGAGGAGTTGAGCATGTCCAACGCATTGCTCACGGTGGCAGAGCTGATGGTTGTCGCGGCGCGGACGGCGCCCAAGGCTGCCGGCCAGGACTATGTAGTCACCGCGATTGTGGAGGGCGATGAAT
>Ga0315288_10005965_pt1 | contig 15447 bp, 8 predicted proteins | sample YL17G11_20_MG_FD_203454 | JGI IMG/M metagenome (GOLD analysis project Ga0315288, IMG submission 203454) | Sediment microbial communities from Yellowstone Lake, YNP, Wyoming, USA - YL17G11_20 | ecosystem: Environmental > Aquatic > Freshwater > Lake > Sediment | place: USA: Wyoming | collected...
TCCGGAGCAGGTTGGCGAAGTTGGCATTCGCCATAAGGTTGGCGAATTGTGCATTCCGGAGCAGGTTTGCGAATTGCGCGTTAGCCAGCAGATTGGCGAAGTTCGGATCCTGCTGGAAATTGGCGAAATTCCCGCTCTGGACCGCTTTGGCGAAGTTCGCATTAGCCATAAGGTTGGCGAATTGTGCATTCCGGAGCAGGTTTGCGAATTGCGAGTTAGCCATCAAATTGGCGAAGTCCGCATTCCGAAGGAGGTTCGCGAATTCGGCGTTCCGCAAAAGGTTCGCGAAGTTGTCCTCGCCCAGCATATTGGCGAAGTTGGCGTTAGCCAGCAGGTTGGCGAAGTTTGCGTTCCGGAGGAGATTGACGAAGTTGGCGTTGGCTAAAAGGTTGGCGAATTGCGCGTTCCGGAGCAGGTTGGCGAATTGCGCGTTGGCCATCAGGTTGGCGAAGCTCGCGTTACGCAACAGATTTGCGAAATTCGCGTTGGCCATCAGGTTCGCGAAATCCGGATCCTGTTGAAAATTCGCGAAATTGCCGTCACGGACGGCGTTGGCAAAACTCGCCTTCCGCAACAGATTGGCAAACGGCGCGCTTTTCAGCAGGTTGGCGAATTCGGTGTCCTGGAGCAGATTGGCGAAGTTGGCGTTTCGGAGGAGGTTGGCGAAGTCGCCGCCCTGCATCATGGCCGCGAAATTCGCGTCTTCGAGGCAGTTGGCGAATTGGGCGTTCCGGAGCAGATTGGCGAAGTTTGCATCAGAGAGGCAGTTCGCGAAATTCGCGTTCCGGAGGAGATTCGCGAAATTAGCGTTGGCCATCAGGTTCGCGAATTCCGCATTCCGGAGCAGGTTGGCGAATTGCGCGTTGGCCATCAGGTTCGCGAAACCGGCGTTTGCCAAGAGGTTGGCGAAGTTCGCGTTCCGGAGGAGATTCGCGAAATTAGCGTTGGCCAACAGGTTCGCGAATTCCGCATTCCGGAGGAGATTCGCGAAATTGGCGTTTGCCAAGAGGTTGGCGAAGTTTGCGTTCCGCAGCAAGTTGGCGAAATTGGCGTTGGCCATCAAGTTCGCGAATTCCGCATTCCGGAGCAGGTTGGCGAATTGCGCGTTGGCCATCAGGTTGGCGAAGTTCGCGTTCCGGAGAAGATTCGCGAAATTGGCGTTGGCCATCAGGTTCGCGAAATCCGGATCCTGTTGAAAATTCGCGAAATTTCCGTCACGGATGGCGTTGGCAAAACTCGCATTCCGCAACAGATTGGCAAACGGCGCGCTTTTCTGGAGGTTGGCGAATTCGGCGTCCTGCATCAAGTTGGCGAACTGAGCATTCCGCAGCAGGTTGGCGAAATTCGCGTCGGCCATGAGATTAGCGAAATTCGCGTTGGCCATCAGATTCGCGAAATTGGCGTTGCGGAGCAAGTTGGCGAAATTCGCATCCTGTTGGAGGTTGGCGAAGACGGGGCTCTTCAAGATGTTGGCGAAATTCGCGTTCGCCAAAAGGTTGGCGAAGTCCGGTTCGCCGAGGACGTTCGCGAAGCGGGAGTTGCGCAACAGGTTGGCGAACTGCGCGTTTCTCAGGAGGTTGGCGAAATTCGGGTCCTGCATCAGGTTTGCGAACGGGGGGTTCTTCAGCAGGTTGGCGAAGCCCGGGTCATCAAGCAGCTTGGCGAATTGTGCGCTCCTCAGAAGATTGGCGAGTCCGCCGTCCTGCATCAGGTTGGCGAATTGCGCGTTGGCCATGAGATTGGCGAGTCCGCCGTCCCGCATCAGGTTGGCGAATTGCGCGTTGGCCATGAGATTGGCGAAATCCGCGTCCGCCAGCATGTTGGCGAATGACCCGTCGGCCAGAAGGTTGGCGAAATTCGGGTCCTGCATCAGATTGGCGAACCCGGGCTCCTGCATGAACTTCAGGAAACGGACGTTGCGCATAAGATTTTGGAAAGCAGGGCTTTGCAGGAACTTGATGAGGGACTCTTTCGTCAGGATGACGTCTTTCTCCTTCATCTGCGGGGAACGGTAGCGATCGGCCTTGGTGACGGTTCCCGTCAATTTCGTCTGGTCGGACTTCGAAACGAGTCCGGTCTTAAAGACGACGATAAGGATAAGGGCCACGACCGCGACGGCGACCCCGAGGACAGTACCGAGTCTTTGTTTTTTTGTCATGAGACCTCCCAAACCTCCTTTGGAGTTGAATGAATGAAACCTCCCAAACCTCTTTTTGGGTTGAATGACCCTTTAGAGTCGGAAGACCTTAAATTCGCGTTCGTCATTATTCTGCTTTTACCTAACCTGCATTATTCATAAGCCGGATTCCATATGGGGGGAAGGCCGGAATGGACTCGCTCCCGAAGTCCCACTATGGTCGCTTCATCCATCCCGGCCTTCCCCCGTGGAGCATTCATTGATTCCGTCTCTCCAACATAATATTTATGAATAATGCAGGCTAAAATACATTCCCGGTCGATAAAAGTTGGTAACGATCAGCATTTTTTCTCAGTCCCGCCTTCAGTCCTTCCGGCCCCCGGGAATCAGGATCTCTTTTTCATAGAGGACCGTGCCCGAAAAACGAATCTGGAATTTCAAGGGGGATGGCTCCGCCGATTTGGCCTTGAACCCCACCCAAACCTTGTGATTTCCCGAACTTATGAGTGTCAGACGGCCGGCCTCGATCTGGACACGGCCGGCGTCATCGGCTTCGCGTTGGAATGCGTTGACGATCAGAGTCCCGGGGTCGAAACTCAACGACAGTTCGACCTCCTGGGAGGTTTCGAACCGGATTTCGGCCAAAGCCATATCGTTGGACGTTTTGAGGACGACCTCGCCGCGGACGGATTTCTCTTCGATGGCGATCCGCTCGGCCACGTTCAGGCTTTTCAAACTGACCAGCGTCCCCAACAAACTCCGGCTGTCAATGGGGGACGGCCCGCCTTGACTCTTGAAGAGGATAAAGAGCATGACTCCAAACACCAGACCACAGGCGAAAAAGAAGACGTATTTCAACCGTAAGTGATGGTAGGCCGGAGCTGCGAACGCAACCGCTTCCTTCCGCCCCGAAGTTTCCGGCCGTGGCTCACCGCTCAGAAGACTCTCCAAAACCTCTTTTTTAAGATCGGGCATCACCTCGACCTCGCCGGCGTGGCGTAGAGCCGCCCACGCGGCGCCGAGTTCTTTGGCATAGGCCCGGGCTTCGGGGTTTCGAGCCATATAATCTTCCAATTCACGGTTTTCCTCGGGAGAAATGGCATTGTCCAAGGCCAGATTTATGAGGCGGACATATTTCTTGTCAATCATGGGTCCTGAATCCCTCGTTATTCAGCTTCTCGCGTATCTTATGCCTGGTCGAGAACAGCTTGGATTTGACCTTTTTCTCGGTAAGGCGGAGCGTTTGTCCGATTTCCTTGTAGGAGAAACCGTCCAAACTCATCGCGATCAAGGCGCGTTGCCGCGGATTTAAGCTCATCAACGCCTGTCGGATTTTCTCGCCGAGCTCGGTCGAGGCGAGCTGGTCCTGGGGGTCGAACGGATCGGCGGCCAGGTTTTCGTAAGGAGGCGTCTGACGTTTGCGATGGTTGACGAAATTCAAGGATTCGTTGACCCCGATCCGGTACAGCCAACTGAAAAATTTATAGCGGGGATCGTACGAAGCGAGATTCCCATACGCTTTGACGAAGACGGCTTGGGTAATATCCTTCGCGTCTTCGTAGTTATTGACGATTCGATAAGCCAAGTTCAACATGGTCCCTTGATAGCGGTCGATAATCGCCCCGAACGCCTCAATTTCACCGCCGAGACATTTTCGAACAGCATCGGAATCTTTTTCTTCATCCTTAAATACAATTGAGGACGGCGGAAGTTGGCTTTTTAGGCTTTTTTCTTCAGCGTCCGACATCTAACGGCAATCCTTAACCTTGTTTTTTGATTTAATCCTGATTCCGCCTTAAAATCACTTATGACTATAATCGGGCCTCGGTTGAAAAGTCAATAGTCATATGAGGATCGTGGTCGGACCATCGTTCCTCGCCGGCGGCTTGACTGGCCACGGAAAAATCATACAATGACACTAGCCTGCATTATTCATAATTATTTTATGCTGGAGAGACGGAATCAATGAATGCTTCAAGGGGGAAGGCCGGGATGGACGAAGCGACCATATCGGGACTTCGGGAGAGAATCCATCCCGGCCTTCCCCCCATATGGAACCCGGTTTATGAATAAGGCAGGCTAGATATTTCTATGGCGAAAATGGCTAATATCATCCGGCCGGCTGCGGGCCCGTTCCATCGGGCCGGAAGACCGGCCGACGGGGACGGGGTTTGTTGATGGCCACCGTCCTGAACATGCTCATCAGCCTCCTGCCGGTGACCGTTTTTCTTGTTACGCTCATTTTTCTGGACAGCTATAAGCTCGTCCGTTTTCGGATTTTATTGCTGGCCATCGGCGCGGGCGCGGCCGCCGCGGTCGTAAGCTATTTTTTGAATTCGGCGATGATGGATGTTTTACGAATTCCTTTTTCGTCCTATTCCCGTTATATCTCTCCCCTGCTCGAAGAAGTTCTCAAAGCGCTCATCATTTTCTATTTCTTCCGTACCTGCCGGATCGGGTTTCTCGTCGACGGAGCGATCCTCGGGTTCGCCACGGGGACGGGATTCGCCCTGATTGAAAATATCTACTATCTGAACACGGCCACGGGGGCGACATTGATCATCTGGCTGATCCGGGGATTCGGAACGGCCATCATGCAGGGCGGGGCCACGGCGCTCCTGGCGATCATAACCAAGAGCCTGACCGACCGCAAGGGCAAAACGTTGGGCTGGTTCTGGCTTCCGGGCTTGGCGGCGGCGTATTGTCTCCATTCGGCCTTCAACCATTTTTTCCTCCAGCCCGCGATTCAGGTGGCCGCCATCATCGTCGTCCTGCCGCTCGTCACCATCCCCATCTTTGTTGCCAGCGAAAAAGCCACCCGAAGCTGGCTGGATGTCGGTTTCGATTCCGATGTCGAGCTTTTGGGCCTCATCGACTCGGGGACTATCACGACGACCAAGATCGGAAAATACCTGCTCTCGCTGAAAGCGAAATTTCCGGGGGAGATCATCGCCGACATGCTCTGCCTGCTGCGGCTCCATCTGGAACTTTCGATCAGCGCGAAGGGCATTCTCTTGATGAAGGAATCCGGCTATCCGGCGAAGATCGAACCCGGGATCTCGGAAAAATTCCAGGAACTGGATTATTTGAAAAACAGCATCGGCCCGATCGGGATGCTGGCCATCAGGCCCATTCTTCACATGAGCAGCCGCGACCTTTGGGAGCTGCACATGCTGGGCATGAAGTAGTCCGAGACCGCATTCCCGGAGCCGGGTCAGTCCGCGCCGCCCGGCGGGTCGCCGGGACCGTTGTATTTGAGGGCCACCATCGTGATATCGTCCCACTGGGCTGCGCCGCCGGCGAAGGTCCGGATCCGGTCCCGGATTTCAGGAACGAGCCGGACCGGGTCGCGTTCGCGGCTTTGAAGGAGATGTCGTTTGAGCCGGTCTTCGGAGAATAATTCGTGATCCCGGTTCATCGCTTCGGTCACGCCATCCGAATAGAGAATCATGATATCCCCCGGAGTCATCGTCCGGGCGGCCGTTCCGAAACGGACATCCTCTCTGGCGCCTAGGATCGACCCCGTCGGGACCTCAACGAACCGGACCCCTCCCGACGGCGTCGAAATCAAAGGCGGGGGGTGGCCGCCGTCAGCATATTGGATCTCTCCCGTCCTGACGTCCAGGACGACCAGGAACACGGTCACGAACATCATCATTTCATTGTCGGGAATGAGGAGCCTGTTGACCCGCTCGAGGACGTCCGCCGGCGGCAGGCCGCGGAGGGCTTCGGTCTTCAAAAGCGTCTTGCAGATGGCCATGAAGAGGGCGGCCGGAATCCCCTTCCCGGAGACGTCGCCGATCACGACACCCAGCCGGTTTTGATCGATGAGGAAAAAATCGTAGAAATCGCCGCCGACCTCTTTGGCCGGTTCCATGGTCGCAAAAATCTCGAATTCCGTCCGGTCGGGAAAGGGCGGAAAAATGCGGGGCAACATGCTGACCTGGATGTCGTGGGCGATCCTCAACTCGCTGAGCATCCGTTCCTTGGCCTCGGTCTCGGCCTTCAGGTTTTCCGTGTAGCGCTTGATGCAAAGCTGGACGAGGTCAAAGGCCAGCGACGAGTCCTGAATGAAGAGCTTAATCACGTCGTCCTTGCTGATCGCGTACACGTCCAGGTCTTCTTCGCAAACGGCGGTGGCCATCCGGGTCTGAAATGGAGAGAGGATCCCCATTTCACCGATCACTCCGCCCACCTTCACCAGCTTGTCGATCTCGACCAGACGGATGACCCCGCGGACAACGTAATACATCTTGTCGGCGACGTCCCCCGACCGAAAAAGAATGTCGCCCTTTCGAAATGATTCTTTTTTCATATAGGCCAAGGGAAGGTTGAGCCCATCGGCTGTTTTTGTTGTTTCCCGAGACCGGTGTTCCCCGCGCGCCGTTTCGTGCCTGTTGAAGACAAAGGTGAGGATGTTTTTGAACCCTTCCCGGCGGTAGCTCACGCCGTCCGCCAGCGTTTTTATGAAATGGATCCCCAGCCCGCCGACCTTGCGCTCGAGAAGACCGGCCTCGAGGTCGGTTTCGGGCGCCTCGAGAATGTTAAAGGGATTTCCCTCGTCCTCGATCTCGAGAATTTGTTTCTTGGCCTCGGCCTTTTCGGGCCAACGCAATTCGAACGTCCCATCCCGGCCAAGATAGGCGTAATGAATGATATTGACGAGGGCTTCTTCCGCGACAAGTTGAATCTGACGGACCCTTTGGGGTGTCCAGCCGACAGGCCGGGCCCGATCGGCGATGAACTCCATCGCCTTGTCCAGCGAGTCGAGGCGGGCCGGAAGCCGAATATTCAAGACACACCCGTCACGTCGCGGTCGAGCCTGAGGCTTTCTGGAGCGCGGCGTCGACCGAATCGAGGATCGGGAACAACGCCCCGAACCCGGAAATCTGGAAGATTTCCTTAACCACGTCCTTCGCGGAGGCTATCAAGAGAGTTCCTTTCCTGGCTGCGAGTTTCTTCCCGAGGATCAGGATGCTGCGGAGGCCGGCGCTGCTGATGTATTCGAGCGCCCGGAAATCGAGGATAAACGCATTCCTCCCTTGGAGGAGATATTCGTCACATCGTTTGTCGAATTCGGGCGCGGAAACGGCATCCATCCGGCCTTCGATCGAGACGATCAATACGCCGTTTTCAGTCCTTGATTCGATTTTCATGTTCCATCCCTGATGATGGGCTGAAATGATCTCGCCCCGCATTCTATGCTCAGCCCCGAACCCGTGTCAATAGGCCGGCCGCCCGGCCTCGAGTCCTCGGCGCCAAGGATCCCGTTTTCGCCGCAACCACCGTTTCATCAACAGCACCTACTACGACAAGGAGAGCGGGAAGATCATCGGACGGTCCGACTATATCGGGCCGATTGCGAAGTCTCTGACATACGGAGGCCAGACTTACAACTACGAATACTGGACGCTGGCAAATAAAAGGCCCGCCGGAACCTATCTCGTCAACATTCCGGATTACCATGAGAACTTCACCGCCCTGGAATTCACAGCTGTAAAACGCCTCAGTCACAGGTGGATGTTAAACGGTTCCTTGACCTACCAGATCTACAATGTTCACTATGGAAAGCAGGGCTACTTCGACCCGACGAATGTCGCAATACAGGACGGCGGGAGGTGGTGGGGGCCGAACTCCGACTGGATGGCCAAATTGAGCTTCCTCTACCAACTCCCCTGGGGATTCAACTTCTCCGGCTTCGCCAACTTCCGGCAGGGATTCATCAACCTTCAACGGATCGTGGCGCCGACTCCGGCGCGGGCCGCTGTCGGCCTCGGCAGCAACATGGAGATCTATATCGAGAAGCCCGGCGCAACTCGGCTTCCCAATTTCACCAACGTCGACCTGAGCCTGACGAAAGATATCCGCCTCAAGAACCTCGGCGCAGTCTCTCTTTGCGTCGATGCCTTCAACGTCTTCAACTTTGCCCATGCTCTCTCGCGCTATCCCCGGGTGAATTCCACGCGCCACGACGAAATCCAGAAGATTCTCAACCCCCGGGTCATCCGCTTCGGCATAAGGTATAAGTTCTAGGACATGGACAAACGCGGATCAGCAAAACGAGAATGGAGATCAGTAGGGAAGGAGCGCTGACGAAGATTTTAAGCCTAGATTAAGCTGCTACTTTCATAACGCCGCGAGGCGCTTCCGGGCGCCCTCGACTTCAGGCAGGCCTGGGTCGGCGTCCTTCCAAAGGTCGAGGAACTTGCGGTAATTGGCCTTCGCCTTCCTCTTTTCTCCCTTCTGCTCATAGACCTTGCCCATCCGGTAATAATTCAGCGGATGGATGAGGCGGCGGTCCTTGCTCTCCGGATTGAACGTGATCAAGCGCTCGTAAGCGGCGATCGCCTGGTCCAGCTTTCCCTCCTGGAGATAGGCCCTCGGGATGAAGTCCCTGACATAAGGAGGAGCATTCAGATATTCGATGACGTCGGTGATATTCCAAATAAAGTCATAAGGAGCCAGGAACGATCGGTCTTCGCTAAAAGCTTTGACGATGGAGGCGATATCCGGTTTCCCTTCGCGAAGATCGATTTCGCAAGCTAGGACATCATTGAGATAGTTTAAGAGATCTTTATAGTTTGCGTCCGAGATGGCCGGAAGGAGGGATTTCATTTCCTCAAGCTGCTTCTTAGCAGACTCCATTTTCCCCTGCTCTAAATCGAGCAGCCCGGACAGATAGCCCGCCCATGGTTTTCCTTCTTGGGCAAAAGAGGGGTAGAGATTCAATATCCCCGTCAACCATCGATCGAGATATTGCCGGCTGAGATCGAATTCACCCTTTTCCATATAGGCGATCGACCTCCAGCATTCCGCGACAAAGTGGGCTTCCTTATTCCCGGCGCTCTCGCCTATATCCTCCGCCTTCTTGAAATCCAGCATGGACTGTTCGAACCGGCCGAGCCAGAGGTTCAAGAATCCCTTAAAAAGGAAGGTCTTCACCTGAGCGGGCGGAGGAAGAGTCCTCCCGATCAAGCGATCGATCCAAGACAGAGCTTCGGCATAATCCTCATTGAGAGCGTCGACATAAGCCATGCTCCAATAGGTTCCAGGGAGATCGTCGGGATTAATCTTGATGGCCTTTTTAAAAAATAGGATCGCTTTATCGAGCTTTCCCATCTTATAATAACAATACCCGATCGAGTCGAATGGATTGGCGTTCCCGGGAGACACGGAGGCATACTTTTCAAGCAGCTCGATGGCCTTCTCGAAACGTCCGAGGTCGAGATATCTAAGGGCCATCATATTATAAGCCGACGCGAAGTTCGGATCGAGCTCCAGCACCTTTTCAAACTCTTGGATGGCTCTGTTCGAATCCAGCCAACCCACGGCCCTGGAAAAGAATTTCCCCAGATTCCAATGGGCCTCCTTTTCTTTGGGATACTTGCGGATGATTTCATCCTGCATTTGAATGTACGTTTTGAAATCTCCGCGTAATCCGACGACGTGGGCTTCGATATAAAGCTTTTCTTTATCCGTGGCTTGGGCGGAGAATTCTTTCGCTTTCGTGATGGCCTCATTTCGCGCCTTGGGGTCTCCCAGCGCATCATTAATTACGGCAAGCCACCGATAAGCCATGGCGAAAGAAGGATCGATCTCAATGGCCTTCTCGGTCGAAGACTTGGCTTCCTTGAATCGAAATTTCCAATAATATTCCCGGCCTTTCAGATAATTTTCGTAGGCCGCTAGCGATGACGTCGTAACGCCGGCGATGTTCAGGCGCCCTGGGCCTATTTTCTCCAAGGCAAGGCCCAGGGCTTCGCAGATTCCCCGGCTGAGTTCTCCAATCTGGGTTTCCAGAATGCTGTCTTCACCCTTGCCTTTCGATTGAAAGGCTTTCCGGAGTTTCCGGCTCTCCGCGTCCCACAACTTGATATCGGTCACAAACATCTCCCCGGATTTGGTCAGGCTTCCGGAGACGACGTAAGCGATCCCCTCCCGGCGGGAAAGCTCGAATCCGAGCTCGCTGTCGATGAAGCGCACTTCTTTCTTCCCCATCTGCTCGAGGACGTTGGTCATCCTCTCCCAGGTGGCGACATAAAATTGGCCCGCATTTTCCAGGTTGGTGATCAAAAGGTCGGGGATGGCTTGAAAGCACCGGCCGTCGTAGTTCGCATCTCCAGTTTGGTTCCTGAAACTGACGACGGCGATAGAGTTCTCGATTTTGGGAGGCGGGGTGAAGGCGGGGAGACTCGACCAAGGCCGCCAGAAAAAGACGAGAATTATCGCCAGCGCGGAAACGGCCAGGGCAGGAATGAGGAGCTTGCGAGGCTGGAACTTGACCGTGACCTCGCGGTGGGTGATCGTTTTGCGCCTGGGAACAACGCGCTCGGTAGTCGGGAGCGAGTCTTCGACGGCGGCGAGGTCGACCAGGAGCTCCTCCGCGGTCTGGTACCGCTTCGCCTTGTCTTTCTCGAGGCAGCGGAGGATCAACTTGTTGAGGCCCTCGGGGATCTGCGGTGCGAGCTTCTTAGGAACGGGAGGCGGCTCGCTCTTTTGCTTGTTGGCGATACTGAAGGGCGTCTCGCCCTCGAACGGCACCCGCCCCGTCACCATCTCGAAGAGGATGATCCCGAGCGCATAGATGTCCGCTCTCGGGTCCGCGGGCTTTCCCTCGACCTGCTCCGGCGACATGTACTCCGGAGTGCCGATGATGCCCCCTTCGGCCGTGATCCCGCCGCCGTGGAGCGAGCGCGCGATTCCGAAGTCCATGACCTTGGCCTGGCCGTCCTTGTCGATCATGACGTTCCCGGGCTTGAGGTCCCGGTGGGTGATGCCCAGCTTGTGGGCTTCGCCCAAGCCTTCGGCTATCTGGCGGGCGATGGCCAAAGCCGTCCCAACAGAGAGGGTCTTCGTCCTGTGAATGAAACTCTTCAGGTCCTCGCCCCGGACGTACTCCATCGTCAGGAAGAGGGCCTTTCCCTCCTCGTGGAAGTCGTACACCCCGCAGACGTTCTTGTGCCGAATCTTACGGGCGATCTTGATCTCGTTGTGGAACCGCTCGACGGTCTTCTTGTCGGCCGCGATCTCGGGTTTGATAAGCTTGAGGGCGACCTCCTCGTTGAGCTTTGTGTCATGCGCCCGGTAGACTCGGCCCATCCCCCCCCGGCCCCGAGCTCCTCGATGATCTCGTATCGCTCTGCGAACAGCATTCCCCGGATGAGTTCGTCGGCCGTCGTCTCGAGCGTTCGGGTGAAGGAAAGGTCCTCGCCTGCCGAGCCGAGCTTCGTCCCGCACGTCCCGCAAAACAGCTGAGTCTTGGGATTTTCCGTCCGGCATTTCGGGCATTGTGTCGCCATGCTGTGGCCTTTTTCTAGCGCGCTCAGAACAAATCTATCACCTGTCAGAACTTGATAAACGGAAGCACGAAGAACGGAACAAAGAATACGTCGGCGTCTCGGCCAACGTGGTCGCGTGTGACGACGATGCTCATCCGGACCTTGCCTTTATAAAATTGCTCGAAATGCCGGATGGCCACGGGAACACGGGCAAACTTCGGCCGAAACTTCACTTCGACCGGAATCAGTCCGTCGCCGGTTTGAACGATGAAATCGATCTCTGATTTGGAAATCGTCCTGTAATAGTTCAACTTGAGAGTCCGCGGATCGCTTTTCAGGTTCGTGAACACAAAGTTCTCGACATCGGTTCCGCTGACTTCATTCAGGGACTCCGCGAGGCGCCCTTGGGAGATGATCCGGCGGACACCCGGATCGAAGATGTAAACCTTCTTCATCTTGCTGATTTCTTTGCGGATGTTCGAGAAAAATGGCGCCAGATAGGTGAACATATAGGTGCCTTCGAGGACGGCCAAGTATTTATTCAGCGTCCCCATGTTCAGGCCGAGCGTGGCGCTGATTTCATTCCTATTCACCAGGCCTCCTGTCTGCGCGGCAAGCAGGCGGATGAGGTTGTTGAAATTTTCGAGCCTCGAAATGTTCAGGAAGCCGGCGATGTCCTTTTGGAGATAGGTGCTGACGATTTCCCGAATGATCAAGAGCTTGTTATCCGGGGGTTCAAAAGCCGGCTCGGGATAGCCTCCCCAGTTCAGATAGGTCAGGACCCGCCCTTCCAGCTCGGCCTTGTAGGTCTCGAAAAAGTCGGCGAGGGCAGACGTCTTTTCGATCGGGATCTCGGGGGGAAAGGAGGTCGGGGAGGAGACGCCGAGCCACTCCCTGAAGGTGAAGGGGGTGACCGAGAATTCCATCTTGCGTCCGGTCAGAAATTCGCGGTTGCGCGAAATTTCGAGACTCGACGATCCGGAGACGAAGAATTGAACGCGGGTTTTGAGCCGGTCGAAAACCGGCTTGAGAAAAAGCCCGGCCTGGGGGATGTACTGAAATTCGTCCAGGAAGACATGGATCCTCGGCCTTTGGCCCAACTCGGCTTCGAGCAGGTTGATGAAAAGGCGCGGCTCCTTGAAGAGAGGGTTGCCGATCTCGAGGTCGCAAGAATAGAAAAGGGTTTTTGTTTCTTTCTTGAGTTCCTCCTCCAAAATCCTGAGGATGGTCGTTTTTCCGACCTGCCTTGGGCCGGTTAGGAGAATAATTTTTTCTTTTCCCAGCCAGGGCCTGATGCTGTCGATCAATTGGCGATAGATAATCATCTTGATAATTTTATACTAACATATAAAATAATCAATGTATTTTTTATATAAATTTCCACTTTTCCTTATTTCATAGCTTCCAATCGGGCCTTCGCTTCCTCGACTTCGGGCAAGCCCGCGTCGGCGTCCTTCCAGAGGTCAAGGAACCTGCGGTATTTCTCGCCCGCCTCGGCCTTTTTCCCCATCTGCTCGAAGACCTTGCCCAACTTGTAGTAGCTCCGGGCGTAGACTGCCCCCCATTCCGCGCGGCCGTTTTGAAGCTCGCGGATGCGGGCGTATGTCTCGGCCGCTTTATCCGACCGGCCTCCCATCTGATAAGCGTCGCCCAACATATCCAGGAGATAGGCATGGTCGTTGTTTATCCAATACTCTTCGCCATGCATCTCCAGCAGACTTTCTTCAAGTTTCTTCACGGCCGCACCCACATCGTTTTTGGAGAGCGCAATCTTGCCCGCGGGAAGAGCCGTGTTCATGCAGATACATACTCTCCTACCTTCTTTGATGTATTCCGGTATCAGGGATTCGAGCTCTCTTTGGAGGATTTCGGCTTCCTGGACGCGGCCGAGCTCGCAGAGAGCGCAGACCTGCCAGATCAACGACACTCTTCTTTCATGGATCAGGTTATCGAAATCCTTCTCCGGCAGTTTGCTCTCCTCCTTCTTGACGTATTCGAGGCCGGCCCGGAATTTCTCCAGGGAATTTTCCGCTTGCCCTATTTGAAGAAGCTGCTTGCCCCTGGACGTCAGCATCCTATTGAGAGCGGCGTTCGGCCATCCCAGGCTAAGGATTTTTTTCTCAGCATTTTCAGCGAGGTCGAGGGCTTCCCGAAATTTCCCCTTTTCCAAGTACATCTGAAGAAAATAGTCATCGAAGATCGTCGGATCTTTTTGCGTTTTTAGGATATCGTTCAGGGTTTTCAGGGCCCGGTCGTGGTCCTCCTTTATCCAATCGATGTTGGTGATCATCGCTTTGACCTGAGGATCGTCCGGGGCGAGAGCGACAGCCTTTTCGTACTCCTGAAGGGCCGCGTCGAGGTTTTTCTCAAGTTGGAAGAGCAACGCAAGCTGAATATGCCGATAGGGTTCCGGGGGAAGGGTTTTAAGGCTTTCCTCAAAAGTCTCGCGAGCCTTTTTTATATCCCCCCTCCAGCAATACTCCATGGCGAGTGATCGATAGAGCAGGGCTGAATGCTCCTGGTTCTGGGCGTGGAGAAGGTATTCATATCCCTTGATCCTCTCGTCCGGATCTTCGGCAAAAAAAGCCATGCTGAATCGGCCCTGATAATCATCCGGATAGAGATTAACGATCTTCTTGAAGGCCGCGTAGGCTTTGGGATGAGTTCCTTCTCTAAGTCCGAACCAGCTCCCCTCGGCGAGTAGCCGCTCTCTCTCCGGGAGCTTGTCCCTGAGCTCGTAGGCTTTGCGTATATACGTGTACTTTGTGACGAAATCGAGCTGATTCCCGGAGACGACTCCCAGCATCCGGTAGGCCATGGCGAACCCGGGATCGAGCTCGACGGCCTTCTGGAGAGCTGGGATCGCCTTCCACGGGTCCTGCGCCTGGTGGGCCTTTTCGCCCTCGATGTAAAACTGGAGAGCTTTGGGATTCCGCGTATAGATCTCGCCCACCATCCGATATGTGTTTTCGTCGATGTTCTGCTCGGGGATGTTCAGGACGGTTTTGACTTTCCTGACCAGGCTGTCAACGGACTCATAGATGACATCCCTGTTCGGGGCCTCCTCCTGGATCGGTTGGACGACGGCCCCCGTCTTAGCGTCGATCAGCGAGAGGTTGACGATGAACTTACCTCCGGCGTTGAGAAAATTCCCCGAGACAAGATGGGTCGCCCCGGCCTCGGCCCCGATGCTCTTCAGCTCATCCGGCGTATACTTGTCCGAGCCCACAAGGTTGAGCTTTTTGAGGGCGCCGTAAACCTGATAATCGTCCAACACCCGCAGATATCGCGACTGGGATAGGCCTCCGCCGAGAAGGGTTGGCAGGTTATCTTTCCATACGTCGAGGGAGGCATCGCTGGAGCTATTCCGGATGGCTAGCAAGGCCAGCGTCGGCTTGGCGGCCGGGAGGGGAGGGCTGGGCGGGTTTATGACTTTTGTCCAAAGGAGAAAACCGCCCAGGGCGATGGCGACGAGGGCGGCCGCGGGGATTGCCAGCTTCCGGGGCTCGAACTTGACCGTGACCTCGCGGTGAGTGATAGTCTTGCGCCGGAGGGCGACGCGCTCGGTTGTTGGGAGCGCGTCCTCGACTATGGCTAGGTCGGCGAGAAGCTCTTCGGTCGTCTGGTACCGCTTCGCCTTGTCTTTCTCGAGGCAGCGGAGGATCAGCTTGTTGAGGCCCTCGGGGATCTGCGGTGCGAGCTTCTTCGGAATCGGAGGCGGCTCGCTCTTTTGCTTGTTGGCGATACTGAAGGGCGTCTCGCCCTCGAACGGCACCCGCCCCGTCACCATCTCAAAGAGAATGATGCCCAGGGCATGAATATCCGCTCTCGGGTCCGCGGGCTTTCCCTCGACCTGCTCCGGCGACATGTACTCCGGAGTGCCGATGATGCCCCCTTCGGCCGTGATCCCGCCGCCGTGGAGCGAGCGCGCGATCCCGAAGTCCATGACCTTGGCCTGGCCGTCCTTGTCGATCATGACGTTCCCGGGCTTGAGGTCCCGGTGGGTGATGCCCAGCTTGTGGGCTTCGCCCA
>Ga0315288_10005966_pt1 | contig 15446 bp, 16 predicted proteins | sample YL17G11_20_MG_FD_203454 | JGI IMG/M metagenome (GOLD analysis project Ga0315288, IMG submission 203454) | Sediment microbial communities from Yellowstone Lake, YNP, Wyoming, USA - YL17G11_20 | ecosystem: Environmental > Aquatic > Freshwater > Lake > Sediment | place: USA: Wyoming | collected...
GGTTGTGGCCCTTGACTCGGAGTTTCCGGACGAGGTACTTCTTCGTGCGGGGCTTGTAGCCGTACCGCTGCTCCGCCCCGCCCTCAAAGTGCCGTTTCAGCATGCCGGCGTGCCAGTGCTCGATCGCCGCCTCCATCGCCGCGTTGATCGCCGGCCGGACGTCCTTGAATACCTGGTCGGGCGCGCCCTTTTTCGTGACGGTGATCTCGATCACAGTTCGGCCCATCCGATCTGCCAGGTCGCGGCCACCAGGTCGAGCTGCCCGGCCTGGACGTCCTCCGGCGGCATGCGGCCGGGGCCTGTCCGCAGGGAGAACCGCACGAGCTTCAGTTGCCCCGCGCGGCCGTTGAGCTCTTCGAGGTCCTCGAAGATCGCGCCGGCGGAGTTCATAAAGTCGAGCACGGCGTCGGCGTCGCCGGCGTGGCCCGCGACCGCCTCCAGGAGCAGCGTGAGGCTGCCGCGGTGAAACCAGTAATCCTCGTCCGCCGTCTGCTCCTGGCCCTCGATCTCGGCGTCGAATCCGACCACCGCCAGGGGGCGGTTCGCCGCGCGGGCCGTCCGCCACGCCGCGTCCGTCTGGCCCTCGGCCTGGGCGGTGTCGGAGAAGGCCACCAGGTGAATCCTCGCCGCCGCCGCGGCGATCCCCGTCGCCGTGCCGAGGTCGCCCGGGGCGACTCCCACCCACGCCTGGAACGCCTGGCAGGTCGAAAGCAGCGTCTTCATCGCCGCCAAGACGCTGGAGAAGATGTTGGCCGCTGTGACCGTCATCGGCCGCCCCCCTCGAGGTAAGAGCCCGGCGTCCCCTGGCGCCGGCGGCTCTGGCGGACCAGGCGGAGCATCGCCAGTCCGCGGCCCTTCCACTCGACCAGGTCCACGACCCATCCTTCCGCGGCGACGGTCACCGCGTCGCCGACGGCCGGAGACGGAATGCCGCCGACGGCGTCTGTGCGGATGATGATCGAGCGGCTCGCCGCGTCGTGCCGGGCGTCGCCGGAGTCCGTGCGGTCGGCGAACACCGGCTCCAGGACGGCGTTGAGAGTCGCGGCCGCGCCGCCGGACGGCGTGTAGGTGACAGATTCGGACGGGGATTCGTCCGCCTCGGCGTCGAAGGCCGTCGCGTCCAGGTCCGCCGCCAGTATCTCGTCAATCTTGGCCACGGCTTCCTTTCTCTGATCCGAGTTCGATCAAGGCCCGCACCAGCAGGCCCTTCAGGACCCGGTCGCTGGCCCCCGCGTCGAACTGCCGCTTGGCGAGCAGGTACGTCTCGCTCGTTTGCAGGCGGGCGACGGCGTCCTTGTAGACGACCGACCGCTCGACGCAGGTGTCCGCCACGAGTTGGCACCACCGCAGGTCCGTCATCGCGTGATCGCCTCGCGGCCCCGGGCTCAGCCGGCGGAAGCGTCCGTGCCGCCGCCGGCTTCGCCAGGGCCAGTCGCGAGGATGGCTCGTCAGGCTACGCGGCGTCGGAACTGAGCTTGTAGGCCGCCAGGTCCGCCTCGCAGATCAGGATTTCGTCCGTGTCGTCCCGCATCCGCACGATGTCGCTGCGGACGGGCTCGTCGCGGTAGCTCTCCATCACCGGCAGCACCGGGCTGTCGGCCGTCCAGAGCATCGTCCGGGCGACGCAGGGCATCTCCAGCGGATCGCCCTCGCGGGCCAGGTAGGCCAGCATGCAGACGCCGGCGGTCCATATCTGGGTCATCGTCTCGGCGACGCCCTCTTCCTTGGAGTCGTAGGCCCCGCCGCAGACGAGGACCTCGCGGATGCCGAGCATGGCCGCCACGAGTGCCGGCGACAGGAGGGCGGGCTGGACGCCCGGGTACGTGTACTGTATCTTGGCCACCACCTGGGCCGTCGCCAGGAGCTCCCGCATCTCCGCCCGGGGAATGACGAGCGAGAGTTCGCTGCGGGGCAGGCCCGTGTTGTCCTCCAGCGTCTCCATGCCGGTCAGGAGGTAATTGAGGGGCAGGGCCTTGGCGGTGTCCGACCACGCGACCGCCGACAGGTTCGTCGTGAAGCTCGCCGAGTTGAGCGTCAGGGCCGCCACTCGCCGCTCCCACGCCATCAGGATCTGGTAGCGGAGTATCCGCGTCGCCGCCTGCTCGGCGTCGATGAAGGTCCGGTACCGCTTCACCCGCCGGTCGTCCAGCGGGTACTCCAGGCCGTGCTCGTCGCAGGAGAACGTCCCCTGCCCGAACTCGCCGGTGATCCGGGTGTAGCCGGCCCCTTCCTTACGGTCCGTCTTGGCGGGCTTCTTGAAGCTCTCCCGGTTCAGGATCGGGAAGTTGCCCGTCTGCTCGCCCACGGGGAAGATCGGGGCCACGCGGGGGCCGATGAACATGGTCACCGCCCGCTCGGCGTCGAACTCCTGCGCCACTTCCGACAGGTCGCGCCGGAGCGTCACGCTCGTCGATTCCGGTCTCATTGCTGATTCCTTTCAGCTACGCCGACGGCGCGGCGGGGTCCGCCCGCCTCCTCCGCCGGCTTGTGGAAAAACCAAGTGAAGTCCGCGCCGAAATCCATTTCGGCGTCGATTGCGTTTTCGCGTCGAAAGGCATCGACCGCCCGCCGCACGCCCCAGTCCGGGCCCTCGGGGTTGTCCCAGTCGTGGCCGCAGAGCAGGCCGCCGGGCCGGAGCTTCGGCCACCAGGCGTCGACGTCGGAGCGGCAGCCGGCCTCGGAGTGGTCGGCGTCGATGAAGACGAAGTCGAGGCTCGCGTCGGCGACCCTTTCGGCCATCTCGACCGACAGGCCGCGGAGGATCGTCCGCCGCTCGGCGGCGAACTGTGTCCCCTCGACGGCCTGCCGCAGGCAGGCGACCATCTGGGCCGTGGTCTGGCCGGCCGCCTCGTCGGCCGAGAGGGCGTAGCGGCTGTCGGCCGCGAAGCCGAACCAGGCGTCGACCATGAAGAGCGTCTCGAGGTTCGGCAGGGCCGCCAGGAGCCTCGCGGAGGTCTTGCCGGCCAGGACGCCGACCTCGGCGCCACGGATCGGCCGCGAGCCGAACCGCTCCGCCAGGCGTCGGGCCAGTTCGTCCGCCCTGTGTCCCGTGGGGATTTCCTGCACCATGCGGCGGATCGCTTCCTTGCCCGCCGGGCCGGTCCAGTGCAGGACCGTCTCGTCCGCCGGCTCCCGGCCGCAGAGACGCAGCCATTGGAAATCGTCCGCCAGCACCGCCACGCGCGGATCGTCGGCGTCGGCCACCCAGCTCAGGGCTTCCTGGTCGCCGCGGTGGCGGCCCGGGTGCTCGATGATCTCCGAGGCCCATTCCTCGATGAGCTTCTCCCCGTGGCGCACGGCCACGACGCCGGTGTTGACCGGCCTCTTCGACCGGCACCAGGGATTGAGCCGATCGAGGGAGGCGGCGAAACCCTTGTCGCCGACCGCGTCAAAGGCCCTGGAAACGTCGCCGCGGACCTGGCAGTCGCTGTCCAGCCACAGGATCTCGTCGAACGGGGCGTGGAGGATCGCGGTGGGCTTGCGGAACCAGCCCTCCAGCCGGCAACAGGGGAACGTCAGGAGGTCGCCACGCTGGCGGCACCACTTTCGGCCCGCGTCGGAAAGCCCAAAATCCGCGAAGGCGATCGGCAGGTCGCGGTTGGCCCGCCGCAGGTTGGCGAACCACCAACCGAGCACCCACTCCGTCTTTTCATCGGCCCCCGTGACGACGCCGCGCGGCTGCCGCTTGCCGCTGGTTTGCCAGAGGGCGTGCTCGGCCTTGTAGGAGTGAATGCGGACGTGGCCGGAGGTGTCCGGCACGCCCGCGGCGATCCGCCGGAGGGCCTCGTCGAGCGGGACGTATTCCAGGTGCTCGTTGGCCGCCGAGCCTTCGGTCGCCGAGAGGAGTTCAATCCCCGCCTGCTGGGCCCGCAGGCGGAGCATCGGCAGGCTGAGGACCTGCTCGGCCATGAGCCAGCGGTTCGTGTCCCGCTGCGAGCCCGTCAGTTCCCGCCCGTCGTGGTAATCGCTCGGGCCGCCGAAGTCGCAGCCGACGAGGTAGATCCGCCTCGCGCCCATCCACAGGCAGACGTGCAGTGCCGCGTGGAAGGTGTTGCCGCACCAGCAGAACTCCGGCTGGTCCGCCAGGCGGTCGAACATCTCCGCCGGCCGTGCCCACTTGCCGTCGTGGCCCTGGAGGAAATAGACGCCCTGGCATTCCTTGACGGCCCGCCCGTAGAAAACATTCTCGGAGTAGCGGCTGCCGAAGACCTTCGGCCACGGCCGCCAGAGCAGGTCGCCGGCGTAGCATTCCGGCGGGTCCAGGCCGACCCAGACGTCGGGGCGGACTTGCGGGTAGGCCGTGTTGACGGCGACGACGACGGCGCCGGGGACGTGGAGGTCCGCGTCGCGGACGTCCGAGAGCGACGGGCCCGGGCAGCAGAGCAGGAAGTCCGCGCCGGCGTTGTCCCGCCGCAGCGTCCGCTGCTCGAAGGCCCGGCCCGTCCATTGCCACAGCGCCATCGTCGTTCCGCCAAAAATCAGGTCGCGTCAGCTCGCCATGAGGCCGGCGGCCCGCAGGGCGGTCAGGATCGCGTTGATGCGGTTGCCCAGGACCGCCAGGTTGTTGTTGGTGCGGGTGAGGATCAGGTTGAGCTGCGTGCTCGTGACCTTCAGGTTGTTGTTGACCGCCGTCGTGAGCGTGGCGATGTCGGCCCGGTTCTGGTTCGCCAGCTCCGCCACAACCCGGAGGTTGTTGCGAATCTGGGCCGATTGGGCCGAGGTGCCGCCGACGGTGTTGATCTTCACCAGGGCGGGCGTGCCGCCCGTCGTGCCGCCGAGGGTCACCTGCTTGGTCAGGGCCTCGCCCGTCTGCGTCGCCAGGACGTCGACGTAATGCTCCGTCCCGCCCGTGGTGCCGCCCGAGTCGTCGTCGATCCGGGCCGTGGCGGTCGGGTTGAGCAGTTCCGTCCCGCCGGTCGTGCCGCCCGAGTTGTCGTCGATGCTGGCGACGGCCGCGGCGCCGGCTTCCAGGGCGGCCGACACCGGGATCGCCTCGATCACGGCGCCGGTGGCGGAGGCCGCGTCCAGGCCGTAGGCGACCTTGTCGCCGCTCGCCGTGTCGGCGAGGTAGCCCGAGGCCGCGGAGTAGAGGAAGCAGTTGGCCGTGGTGGCCTCGTTGACCTGGACCTTGAAGGTGCCGGGGGCGCCCCAGAGCTTGACCGTCACCTTGGCGGCGTTCGCGGCCACCTCCTGCGTCACGCCGACGCCCTTCTCACCCGCGCCGGCGTAGACCACCTGCCGGTCGTTCGCGGAGTCGAGCTTCACCTGCCGGAAGGCCGCCAGGGCCTCGCCGGCGGTGAAGGTCACGAATCCCACATCGTTCTGTTGCGACATGTCTGAATCCTTTCAGTCAGTTGCGTTCGGTTGCGCCGTTCTCTCTGCGCCCGCGGCCGTCCGTGGCCGTGCCTGCCGGCAGGCAGGCGGCGGGCAAAGTCAGACCCGCGGGCGTTTCAGCGGCCCGCTTCCGTCCACGCCTTGTGCGACTTGGGGAAGTTCACCGCGGCGTCGCGGTGGGCCTCCGAGGGCCTTCTGCCCGCCTTGACGGCGGCGTCGACCGCCTTCTGGTACGTCTCGGGCCTGCCGTCGTCGGCGGGGTGGGCCTCGCCGGCCTTCGCCGCCTCGACGAGTTTGAGGTCGTCGTCGCTCGGTTCCACCGCCACCGCCTTCTGGCCGCCCTTGGCGATCGCCGCGAGCCGCGCGTTGGCGTCCGCCAGCTCGGCCTGCAACCCGGCGACCTTGCCCTGGAGGGCCGGCACGAGCAGCGACATCGCCTCCTTCTCGCCGCAACTGCCGTCCGCCTGGGCCTGGGCGATCAGGTCCGGGTAGGCCGCCAGTACCCTGGCCACCGCCGCGCAGCGGTTGCGTTCGGCCTCCGTCGCTTCCTGCCGGGCCTTCTGGAGGTCCTCGCTCGTCAGCGCGGCGGGCTTCGTGTCTTTGCTGTCTGCCATGATCGTTTCCTCTTCGAGCTGGTCTGTGGTCTCTGCGCCAGCCTCCGGCCCCAGCTCGTCCGGCCGTCTCGCCGCGCTCGTTTCGTTCGCTTGCCTCTGCGTCTGCCGCCTCGCGGCCGCCAGGGCCTGCGAGAGGGTCTTGACGCCGTCGATGAGCTTCAGGTCCGCCGCCTCGCGGCCCACGAAGGTCCGTCCGTCGGCGATCGCCAACAGCGCCTCGCGGTCGAGCCCCGCCTCCAAGCGTCCCCGCAGGACGGCGTCCAGGAAGAGCTGGTAAAAACGGTCGTTCTCCGCCTGGAGGGCCTCCAGGTTCGCCGCCGTGATCGCGACGCCGAACTCGCCGACTCCCTTGTGCTCGCCCGAGCGGATGATGTGGAACGCCAGACCCTGGTCCTCGGCCCAGCGGGACGAATCGACGAGCAGCAGGTAGACGCCGATCGAGCCGACCTGGGCCGACTGGTTCGCCCAGAACTTGTCCGCCTGGCTGCCGAGCCAGTAGGCGCCCGAGGCCGCCAGGTCGTCGGCGAACGCGTAGACGGTTTTTCTCAGGCGGGCCTCGTAAATCCTGTCCGCCAGGTCCGGCGTGCCGGCGAGAAACCCGCCCGGGCTCTCGATGTGCAGGAAGATGGAACGGACCCCGTCGTCGGCCATCGCGGCGTCGAGCTGCTCCGTGAGCAGCTCCACCGACGTGCCGCGGGGCTGCGAGCTGCCGTTGACCATGCGGGAGTATTTCGCGATCACGCCGGAGACGGGGATCACGGCGAGAGTGCCTTGCCGCTCGTACAGGCCCTCGGCCTCCTGCCGGCGGGCCTTGGCCTGCCGCGGGGCGACGATCTCCTCCACCTGGTCGGCCGGCAGCCTGATCTCCGAGACGTGGCGGCCCACGACCCCCACGAGCTGGTCCAGCGTCTCGCGGCGCATCGCCCAATGGGTTTCCGAGACGTACGTCAGGATCGGATGTTCTTGTTTACGTGACATTCTTCTCTGTCCCCTCGTCGATCGCGGCGGCGTCGGCCGCTGCCGGCGGCGGCGCGAGCGCTTGCGGCGCCGTGGTGGTCGGGATCTTCGCCTCGCGGAACATGTCCAGTTCGCGCTTGCGGGCCGTGACGAAGTCCTCCAGCTTGCGGCCCTCCTCGGCGATCACGTCCTCCAGGAGGCGGAAGCCCGCGGCCGTCGCCCGCTCGTGGGCGAGGACCTCCTTGTACGGGTCGATCCAGGCCCACCGCGGCGGATAGAGGCGAAGGGCGTAGCCGTCGTCGACGACCGGCAGTTCGCGCCCCGCGATCCAGCGGCTCACCCATCGGCGGTAGACCGGCACGACGATCCGGCTGGCGACGAACCGCTGCCACCGCCGGAAACTCCGGTACGCCTGGAGGAGGGCGGCGCGGGCGGAGGAATAGTTGGTCTTCGAGAAATCCAGCAGCACGAGTTCCAGCGGGATGCCGACCCCGGCGCCGACCATCCGCAAGACCGCCACGACGTACGGCTCGAAACTGTCGTTGGGCCGGCGGCTCTCGACCACGCCCATGTCCTCGCCGGGCAGCAGGTCGAAGACCTGGCCGGGCTCGCTCCGCAGGACCCGGTCGTAGGTCGAGTCGCTGTCGGCCGTCGCGTTGTCGTCCTCGACGACCTCGGTGCCGGGCAGCGTCTCGGCGCCCTGTTTCTTGATGAACCACGCGAGGTTGGCGCAGAGTTCGGCGGTCAGCGTCTCGGAGTCCAGGTAGCCGTCGAGCCTGTCGAAGAGGTCCAGGCAGCTTGCCAGGACGGGCAGGCCGCGGCTCTGAGAGAACCGGGTGCGGTTGGCGACGTGCTCGGCGTCGGCCGCCTCGATCCTGCGGGCCTTCGTCCAGTCGCTCACGATCCAGTAGTAGGGCTTCAATCGGTCGGCCCCGGCCGCCACGTAGTAGGCGGCGGGCCTGCCGGCCTCGTCGATCTCCACACCGTTGACGACGCGGCGGTTGAGGTAGCCCCTGCCGCTCGAGGGCGTCACCAGCTCGTGGCCCTCGATCGCCTGGATCGTCCCGTCGTCCAGATGCACCAGCAGGAGGTCGCCGTCGGGGATCACCGTGCGGAAGGCCGTGTAGATGAGTTCCTGGAGGTCGAATCGGCCGCTCGCCTCGGCCGTCGTCGACGAGTCCGCGAGCAGGGCCTCCACGTCGCGGTTGTAGCCCTCGTCCTTGCTGGCGGGGCGGAATCCGAACTCCGGGCCGGCCACGTTGTCCGCCACCCGGTCGATGATCCCGTGGAGCAGACAACTGTTGCGGTCGTGGTCGCGGCAGATCTCGCGGAGGGCCCAGAGGCTGCGGTCGTCGAGGGATTTGTCGGCCGAGCCGCTGGTCGTCTTGGCCTTGCGGCGTGTGCGGCCGGGCCGCGTCACGTCGAAATCGCCCGAGAGGAGCGCCGAGTGCAGGCGGCTCATCTTCCTGCGCCGGCCCCACGTCGGCGCCACCGCGCCGATGACGCCGTCCGTCGCGCGTCCGACGGGCCCCGGCCGCGCCGCCTTCAGGAGGCCGCGGCGGTCGCCACGGGCCAGCTCGCGGATCGCCAGGCCGTCGAGCATCTGCTCGCTGAGGGGGCTTTGGCGGCGGGCCATCAGTCGGCCCTCCGGCTGACGTCCGCCAGGAGGACGCGGCGGCGGGTCGAGCCCGTCGTGTCCTGGACCTCCGTCAGGAGGTCCTTGCGGAGTTGCCGCAGCTCGCCCAGCGTCTCGTACGTGTACGCCACGCCGTGGAGGGTGTAGGAGTGAATCTTCCGCGTGAGCAGGCTGTAGATCGCGGCGTTGACCTGCTGGAGCAGCTCGGCCGGCGTCGGGTTCTCTGCCGTCATGCGGGCGAGTTTCACACGCCGCCGGCGGACGCGTCAGGGGGCAGACTCCATATCTGGAGTCTACTTTTCAGATTTTTTTTTGGTCCTGTATCTCCCGCTGAGGGTAACTGTGGCGGTGCTTGCCCCGGCAGCGGAGGTACCGCGTCACCAGGATGCGGCCGTCTTCCATCTCTTCCGTCTTGGTCCCCTTGACGTCCGTCGGGGCCTTGCAGACGGTGCAGAGTGTTTTTCCGGGGACGTAGCCCGCCGCGCCGCCCGACTTTGCCGCCCGCAGGCGGGCGAGGAGGTCGCCCTTGCGGCCGCCAGTTCCCAGGCCGGCGGCCTGGGCGAGCGTCTGGAGTTCCGGGACCGTCTTCCTGCCCAGTTCCGCCAGGCTGTGGCCGCCCATCGCGGCCAGGGGGACGTTCGAGCCTTCCGTGCCCTTCGTCGCTTCCGTGCCTTCCATGATGCACAACCTTTCTTTGCCGGCTTTTTTGTCATTTGTCAGTGTGTTTCAGCGACTGCCCCACGGGCGTGACGTAGGGTTTGTCAGCCGACGATCCGAGATTGCGGCCACCTTTTTTCATAATGGGCAGCGTTAGCTCCCGACCGTTCTTCGCGGAAAACTTGCCGCGTCCGTTCCGTCTCCGCCTTATCATGCTAGCGTTCCCTTCTGGTTATCTTCCTGAAAGAGGTCGCCGAGTGCCACGCCGATGCGTGCCTTGGCGGTCTGGAAACTCTCCGCGTTGTTGTCGATCCCGACGAAGTCGACGCCCAGGCGGCGGCAGGCGACGCCCGTCGTCCCCGAGCCCATGAACGGGTCGAGGATCACGGTCCCCGCGGGCATCGTCACGAGCCGGCAGAGCCACTCCATGAGCGCCAGCGGCTTGACCGTCGGGTGTTTGTTCACCACTCGCCCGCCCGCCGTCCTCTCCGCCGTGCGGGCCTTGGCGACGTAGAAGAAGCGCGACGCCCCGCCGCTGTCGCCAATGCCGGTTAGGGGCGTTCCGGTTTCCTCGCTCTTCCAATGATGGTTCGCTCTGCGTTGTCCGGTTGGCTTTCCGCTTTTCAGTTCCCCGCTCTGTTCGTCCAGCATCTCCGCCGCCTCCTCGTCGAGTATCACGTTGGCGGGCCAGCGGCCGACGTCGGCCCGCATGCCCGAATGATTGGGGTCGCGCGGGCCGAAGCCGCTCGCAAGGCCGTGCTTGGCCAGCCAACACGGGGCGCCCGTCGTCTGCGAACCGCCGGGAACTCGCTTGTGCGTCCCGATCCTGCAAGCGTCCACGTTGATCCCCGCGACGCCGTGCCTCTCCGCGTTGGCCGCGAAGGTCCCCTCCACGGGCTTCATGGCCATCAGAATCGCCTCCCAGGCCGGCTTCATCGCCGTCCCGTAACCGGACCACGGTTCGGCGGTGGTCGTGAGGCTCAACGGACTGAGAACGCTACCTTTGTTGGCCTTCGACCATTTATCCTGCGCATAGACCGGTCCGACGACATTGCTACTGACGCCCCGAATCCGTTCCCGCTTCGCCCCCTTCGCCTTGTCTATCGCCTTGGACACGTCCAGGCTTTTCGGAAACCCTTGTCCCTGAAGCCACAGAAGGCAGTCGCGGATATGCCAACCGGCATCCTCGATCGCGCAGGCGAGGCGGTGGAACGTCCGCGTGCCCCCGAAGGCCAGCAACATCGCCCCCGGCTTGGCGACGCGGAGCGCCTCCGCCCAGTACGGCTCGCCGGGAACGCCGTGGTCCCATTCCTTGCCCATGAAGGACAAACCGTAGGGCGGGTCCGTGACGATCGCCGTCACGCTGGCGGCCTCCATGCCGCGCATCACGGCGAGACAATCGCCGTGGTGGAGGGCCATCTTTCCACCGTCCAATTCGACCCGGCCCATGTTCGCCTTTTCCCTCGGCGTCGCCGTCACGTCTCGTTTCCGCCTTTCCCCTTTCTGCCCATCCGCCGGCCATCCCGATGTACATCGGGAGGCCGGCGTTTCGCCCTCTGACGCGGCCACGCCGCCCACCGTCGCACGGCCTCCTCGGTGCGGGGCAAGGGCACGGCGTTCACGAAGCCGCAATGCGGGCAGGTCATGCCCACGGAGCGGTATTCCCGCCCGCAGCATTCGCACGTCCGGCAGTGCTGGACCTCTCGCCTCATTTTCCGACCTCCCGTTCCGCGAAGAGGGGCAAGCCCGCGGCCGCGCGGGCCTCGTAGTTTCGCAGCCGCTCCTCGTGCCCCGGGAACTTCGCGCTGGCGTTCTTGTCGTGCGAGGCGAAGATCCGCATCCACGCGGAGCTTCTGTAGCTTCCCCGTTGGACCTTGATCTCGGCCCCGGTCTTCTTCCTCTGATAGCGGCCCCGTTCCGTCTTCACGGCCGTCTCCTCTCGCGGAAGCGGTCCATCACGGCGTGGCGGCGGACGATCTTGGACACGGCCGCCTCCGGGTCGCGGATCATGCGGGCCCCCGCCAGGTCCGCCGCGAAGGTCGCGTACACGCAGCAGTCCCACAGGTGGTTCGCCAGGCCCGGCGACCGGACGGCCCATTCGTGGCCCACGGACCGGCCGCGGCGGTCCCGCAGGGGTTTGCGGTGCTCGCTCGTCAGGTGCTCCAGCAGTTCCGTCGTGGCCTCGGTGTGGATGTGCAGGTAGCCCGGGCCGGCCCGCTGGCCGCTGAGCAGCCGCTCCAGGCGGTCCTTGTAGGCGTTGACGTTCAGGTCGTAGCGGAGCATGGCCCCGCCGGCGACCTTCGCCGTTCGATAAAAGCTCTTGACGTACTGGTCGCCGCGTATCGGGGAGACGTCGACCTCCGTCGCCTGCCGGCAGAAATCGGACACCACGTCTCCGCGGTAGGCCATGTCGACGCACGCCTTGCGGATCGGGACGGAGACGCCCTCCCGCTCGGCCCTCGGCCAGGTCATCCGCAGGGCCTCCCGCAGAGGCCCGTAATTGGCCACCTCGCGGGTGTCGCCGGTCTCGATGCGGCCGTCGTAGACCAGCCAGCATTCGCTCAGGTAGCCCCAGGCCAGGACCGCGATCCACAGGTGGTCCGCCTGCACGTCCACGCCGGCCGTCAGCAGCACGGCCGCCTCGGGGACCACGCCGGCGGGATAATCGCCGATGTGCGTCTGGATCTGGTCGACGTCGCTCCGCGTGAGGACCTCCTCCCACGGCTCGCCGAGCTGGGAATTGACGAAGTCCTGGAGCGGCCCCAGGTCGCCCGCCTTCGCGTGGAGCTGGGCGTCGGCCCACTGCGCGGCCAGGCGGTCGATGGAGACGAAGTGCGGGTGCAGCATCAACGCCGAGACGTGGTAGCTGCGGTGCGTCGTGGCCTCCTGGCGGCCGACGACGCGGCCGGAGGCGTCCATCGCGCAGCCGTCGGGCAGCCAGCAGCCGGCGGTGACGGCCGCCCAGCGGTCCTGCTCCGTCCACGGTTCCCGGCACGCGGGGCAGACGTAGCGGGCGGCAGATCCCGCGAGGTAGGCGTCCTCCTCCAACAGGTGGCCCTCGGCGGAGTGGTCGAGCTGGACGTTCTTCCAGACCAGCACGTGCGATTCGCCGCAGTGCGGGCAGCGGGCCCACCATTCGCGCCGGTCGCCCCGGCGGTATTCGCGGTCGATCAGGTCGCCCCGCACCACCGGCGTCGAGAGGACGTAGAGCTTCGCCCTGGAAAAAAACGTCCGTTGGCGGTCCTTGGCCAGGGAGATCGGGTCGGCCTCGCGCCCGCTCTTCGGCGGGAACTTGCCGACCTCGTCCAGCACGACGTAGCAGATGGGGTTGTCCGACAGGGCCGCCGGCGAGGTCGCCCACGCCAGGTACAGGATCATGTTGTCGAGCTCTGTCTCCTTGCCGATGTTGAGTCGGCTGAGGTCCCCGTAGAGGTGGCGGAGGAGGGTCGGCGTGCTCTCGAACATCGGCCGGATCCGCGTGGCGACGCGGCGGTTGACGTCCTCCTCGCGCGGCATGACCAGGAGCATCGGCGCGGGCGACTGCTCGACCGCCCAACCGAGGAAGTTCAGCCCGGCCTCGGTGCCGGCCGATTGGCCGCACTTGACGAGCGTGACCTGGCGGATCCCCGGCTCGCTGAGGGAGTCCATGATCTCGACCAGGTGGGGTGTGTATTCGTGCGACCAGTCGCCGTCGATGTCCGTCGTCTTGCGGCTCAGGCGGCGGAACTTGCCCGCCCACTTCGAGACGCTGATGATCTCCTGGGGCTCCAGGACGTCCATCTCCTCCGGCTGCATCGGCAGGGGGCGGGGAAGCCCGCCTGTCCGGCAAGCAGGTTCGATCGTCGCCGTCGCGACCATCATTCGCCCTTCCCTGCGGTGGCCAGCCCGTCCATCCAGGCCGTCACAAACGCCGCCGCGACTTGCGGGCAGATAGCGTTGCCCAGTCCACGCAACTGAGCCACTCGGCCGGGAACCCCATGAGCCAGCGGGGCAAGGCCGGGTTCAATGCGCCTCGCTTTCCCGTCGGCGCAGGGGATGAGGGCGTGGTCGGACCAGAAACTTGCGCGGCCACATCCAGCGTGTCCGTGCTCAGATTCCCCTTCCGGACCCTGCCGCCTTTGTAGCCACCCTTCGAATCGCGGGCTTGCGGCATCGGCCAGCCCGCCATCGCCGCCGTGAAGTTCAGGTCCACTTGTCCCTTCCGCCCGTTCCGTTTCTTGCCGGTCGAGGACATCGAATCCAAGCCGGCTTGCCGTCCGCCGTTCGGCACGTTCAGACTCGGCCACCCCGCCAGCCTTGTTGCGCTGGTCAGCGTGTCCGCTGCTCCCCGATGCGCCCCCGTCGATTCCGAATCCTCGGCCCTCGGCGTTGGCCAGCCCCCCAACAGCATAACCGTCCTGCGGCTGCTGTCGGTGTTTCCCGCCGCGTTGTAGTCCTCCGTCTCGGAGCTTCCGGCCATCGGCGTCGGCCACCCACCACAGCCGCTGTCGGATGTGCGGCGCGCCGACGCTGTGTGCGCCCAGTACGACCGCCCCGCAGGCGTAGCCTTCCGCTTCCAGGTCTGTGAATACTCCATCGAGCCAGCCGAGCCGAACAGCGCCTTCAACCTGCTCGCCAAGGATGCACTCAGGGCGTCGCTCTTGAATGAGGCGAAACCAAACCGGCCACAGGTGCCGCTCGTCGCCCGCGCCTTTTCGCTTCCCGGCGACGGAGAAGGGCTGGCACGGGCAGCTACCCGTCCAGACGGGCCGGGCGGCGGGCCAGTCGGCGAGGCGGAGGGCTTCGGGCCATCCGCCAATACCGGCGAAGAAGTGGCATTGGTCGTATCCGGCGAGGTCGGTTGCCTGCACATCGGCGATGCTCCTTTCGTCAACGTCGCCTTGCGGGATGAGTCCTGCGGCCATCAGGCTTCGCAGCCAGAAGGCCGTCGCGGGGTCGTTCTCGTTGTAGTAGCGCCTCACGCGTCGCCCTCCAGGGCCAGGCGGCGGATCCAGTCGGCCAGTTCCGCGGCCATGGCGTCCGGCAGGTGCAGGAACTCGGGGATCTCCGCGGACGCCGACCGCAATTCTGAAAAGCAGCGGTCCAGGGCCTCTCCGATCCGCGCCTGGCTCTGGCCCTGCAGGACGATCGACAGCTCCGCCGCCTTGCGGTGCAGGACGGCCACAAGCCGCTGGTGGCGGGCCACCAGGCCGCTGACGACCTCGCCGCGGTCCAGCAGCCGGCCCTTCTGAAACCGCAGCTCCTGCTGGAGCTTGGCGGCCTTCGCCGCCTTGAGCGGGTCGGTCTCGTCCAGCGAGCGGGCCGACGGGCCGCGGGCCGCCAACTCGTCCTCGCGCCACTTCCAGAGGGCGGGAAGGTCGATCGTGCCGTCGGCGTTCCGCGGCGCGCCGCCCCTCCGCCACCAGGCGTGGAGGCTCTGGCGGCTTACGCCGACCGCCTCCTCCGCCAGGACCACCGGCAGGCGGCGGAAATCCACCCGGGGCGAGGCCACCTCGCGCCGCAGGACGCTCAGGACGTGGTTCACCGCCGCCGCGCGGCCGGACCCGGCGGCCTGGACCATCGCGGCCTTGATGCGGATCGCGGTGGCGATGCGGGATTCGTTCCAGACGTCGCGGACCTCCAGGTCCTCGTCGAGGGCGACGCGGAGGGACTCCTCGGTCATCCCCAGCGACTGCGCCGCCTCGGAGATCGTCGCCGCCGCCGCCGCCAGGCCACGCAGGTCCCGCAGGAATCGCCCGCGCCGCCAGGCGATTTGTAGCTTCGGGAACCGGCGAAAGACGGCATTGAGCGGCTCTTTGATTTCCAACTGGCGTTCGGCGTCGGCGAGGGTCAGGGTCTCCATGGCCAGCATGCGGATGGTGGGGGCCGAGACCGGCGCCCGCCTGCGTTTCCGCGCGGGCTTGCCCTTGCCCCCGCCGCGTCCCCGCTCGCCTCTCCGCGCGGCTTTGTCGCGGTGCGGAACCTTGGGTGGGCGAACGAGCCCGCATTTCCCCGCGGCCTTGTCTTTGCCGACCGGCCGCCTCGCATGGTCCGGCTCAGCATCCTGCATTGATGTCCTTGCATCAATCCCACTTACAGATGATTTTCCGCCGGTCGGCCGCCTCTTGCGGCCTTCGCCGCCGCCTTGCACTCGATCGTCGAGATTCGCCGTCCTTGGCTCACTCATTTTCAACACAAACCGTTATGTAATGGTAAGTAAAGCGTCCCAAAAAAAACGCAAAGCACTCCCCCGCCGCCACACAAAAACC
>Ga0315288_10005967_pt1 | contig 15445 bp, 16 predicted proteins | sample YL17G11_20_MG_FD_203454 | JGI IMG/M metagenome (GOLD analysis project Ga0315288, IMG submission 203454) | Sediment microbial communities from Yellowstone Lake, YNP, Wyoming, USA - YL17G11_20 | ecosystem: Environmental > Aquatic > Freshwater > Lake > Sediment | place: USA: Wyoming | collected...
GACCTTTTTTATGAGCTAATTATGAGCAAAATAGGGTGTTATGTATTACTCTACCAATGAAGGGGTAATAACAAGAACTAAAGATCCGTTGTTTTCTTCATAAGCAGGATCTTCATTAAAAGTGATAGTAGCTGGTTGCCCAAATGGCACTTGTACTGATACTGGATTAGTGATTTCGATCAATTCTTCATTTTCTGTTTGTTGAAAAACTTGTACTTGAAGGGTAAGGTCATCGCCTTCTTGGTTTGCAACTACTTCAAATGCTAATGATTCAAGGCCATTAAATACAACTGTTGCTGGAATATTTTCGTCAACGATAAAAGTGCTTATTATGTGACTTTCAACATATTGATGAGTGATTATGAGATTAAGATTAAGACTAACTTGTGCAGTTGCAATAGTAGATATGGTGAATAATGCGCTTAATAATGTTTTTTTTAACATGAGTATCCTTGTGTGTATTAAATTGTTATGTAAGAAAAGAGCTCCCTATTTTGCATGTGCTTATTGTAGGGCAATTGTTATATAAAGCAAGGGTTACATTATGCATCATGGTCTGAGTGAGCGTGTATTATATAATCTGTTGAATACAGGCCGCTGCCTGCGATTAAAAACCCTATAACAATACATAAGCAGGTGCATGCAAAAGCCCATGCTGAAAAAACATCACCTTTTTGTACATGAAAGCGCAGAGCAACAATTAATAGCCATATCAGTGGGAGCGAAGCAATGCGTGTCCACAACCCAAGAATATATGCAAGGCCGCCACAAAATTCTGTTAATGCTGCAGTATATCCCCACAACAGATATCCGCGCGTAATGCCAAAGTATCCCATTGCGCTGCCTAATTGTGTAAGGTTAGTTGTCCCAGAAAGTAGTTTGTTGTATCCAAAAGTAAGAAAAATTATACCAAAACTTATGCGTATAATTGCGATTCCTAGCTGCTGTAATGCAGAGGAGTCATGCATTGTCCATGTTATTATCTTTTTACACATCACGATTCCTTTTTTTTATAAAAATATATGATAGATAGTAGCATGATACTTTTGGAAAAATCAAAAAACAAGTACAGTGAGCTGGAGAGTAAGAATTTTTTTTTTGGTTTGCATGAATGTAAAAAATGAAAGAGCTATGATGGCAAGAGTAGAAAAGTTTTATGTATTAATTATCGCTATTATTATGCCGACATTTTCAATTGTTGGAAAAGCAGTTCGGGAGGATGGGAAAATAGAGCAAATTAAGGTTGGTAATTTTGCATTACCTCTTTCACAACAGGCAGGACCTCTTTTTTCTTTTGGTCAAAATATTATTGATAAAGGGGATTCGCTATTATTGGCTAGTTTTAATCAACTCAGGGGTTCAGGGATAAATTTTAAAGAAGTTACCCCAGCATTTCTTTATGGTATCACTGATAACTTTTCTCTTTTTTTACAATTACCTATTGCGGCGAATTTTAAGTTTGAAAATTCTTCATCTCATGGATTAGAAGATTTTTTGGTACAGTTTGAATATGCTTTTTATACAAAAGAAACAACAACGATAGCCGCTGATATTACGTGTGTTGCTAATATAGGAATTCCTACTGGTTCGGCATTCAAGGAGCCATTTACGGGGTTTGGAGCACCAAGTTTTTTTCTTGGTCTTACTGCAGGTTATGCAACGCCAAAATGGTATTTTTTTACAGAGTACGGAGTTGATGTAACAACATCGCATAAAAAAACTAAATTTGGGAATCAGTTTTTATATGAATTTGGCTTGACCAGAAATATATGGTATAAGCCGGATAAGTGGCTTTTTAATGTAATGGTAGAGTTTGATGGGACATATAGGCAGCGCAATAAGATATTGGGATCAGTCGATTGTAATAGCGGAGGCAATATTATTCTGTTCGGGCCGTCATTATGGTTTTCTACTCAGCGTCTTATTTTAGAAATTGGTATAGACGGGGTTGTTTTTCAGCATTTATTTGGTGATCAGCCTAAAGAAAAATATATTATAGCAACTACTTTTGGTTGGACGTTTTAATGGTATTTTGAGGTGCTTATAATTATTGTGAAAGATTTTTATAAATACATCCGTAATTGTCACGAGAAAGTGGGCAATGATTATTAATAGCGTGGAGGTCCGCCGCCACCACCACCACGAAAATAAGAAGGTGTATGCTTTGGAAGTTTTTCCTCTGCAATATACTGTTCAAGGGTTTCAATAATTTCACCGCGCCCAAGCTTTTCTGAATGGGCAATCGCGCTTACTATGAGATTGCTGCTATATATTGGTTTTTTCTCTTTTAAAAGAAATAAGATAAAGGGTTTGTTATTCAGTGTAATGCCTTGAGTAAATGCCGATTGTATGCAAAAACCCCCTATTGGACGGTGAGCAGGGTAACATAGCCTTGTTGCTACAGTTAAACATTTTTTATTACCAGAGAATAAGTTATAAACTTCTTCATGTAAGTGTAAAGCTCCTTTTTTTCGCCATTCAAGAATTGCGTCTTCATTATCGCTTGCACAAGCGAATGCATAATTTTCATTCAGCAGGCTCTGATAGCAGATGAGTTTATAGTGTTTTTTATTAGTTGCTCTAAAAGCATTTTTTTCTAATCGATTTAAACGAGGGCTAATGTTATAAACAAGGATTTCATTGGATGCGTGTTCCATGGCAGAAACTACTGTAATAGGTAATAATAGGCACAGTAAAAACTTTTGATTCATGGTGCTTTCCTTGTTGTTTTATAAAATGAGATTTTTTAAATGTATAGTAAGTATAGAACAAAAAGTTTTCTTGTATATATGAAAAGTTTTCTTGTATAACAAGATCCTGTACTGAGAATCAATGATGTTTTATTTTTTTTCCATAAATTGCATTGCGATTTCCTCGCACATTTCATCAAACGAGTAGTCGCAGCGTATTGTTTTAATGCCATCATCGGTGCCAAGGTGTAACTCCATGCCAATGGAGGTTTCTTTTTCATTGTCTTCAATTACCATACAATTGTGTCGTATCGTGGAGTCTAAGCATAGTGATGTTAAAAGGGTAGGAATGACCTGCGAAACGTCCCATTCGTACACAGAGTACTGATCGGATGAAAATATTGTTCTGCGTTCTTTGTCTTCAAGTATATTGGTAATATTGTGGTACTTATGTGATTTTTCGTCATGTTTCATTTCAGCAATAGAATCTGTGAGATTACGGGTATCCCATAACTTAATAGTATGATCTCCTGATCCGGAATAGAGAGAAGCGGCATTGTTTTTGCAGGGGGCAATAGATGTAATTCTTGCTTCATGAGCTTGCCATGCATAGATAACTTTTCCTGATTTAGGGTCGATGGAAATGATTGTTCCATTATTCAATCCAGCATGTATCAGATTGTTTTCCATCATAAGGCTGTTAAAGTCGCCTTCATATCTGTTCTTTAGATTTATTGTACGTGCGCATGTACCATTTTCTAGATCCCATATTTTTATTGTATTGAGAAGATCTGTTGAGCAAAAAGTAGCATTTTTTGCAGCAAGATTTGTAACAAGTTTACCGGTATGTACAGAGTACCATGGTTTATTGCAGAGGGTGTTCCAGATGCTTATTGTTTCATGTCCGCTTGAAATTATTACCTGATTATCTACTGCATTTACACAGTGTTGGACGGTGCTTGTGTGGAGCTTAAGTGTTTTTTTTATTTTACCCGATACAATATTAAAGATATCTATGTGTTGACCGCACGCTTTTGCGTAGATATTTTTTTCATTGCCGTATTTGACTAAAATATTTGTTCTATCAGCAGATTCTTGTCCAAGACGTAATGGGGGTATGTTTTTACCAGACGCACAATTAACATAGTGTAGTTTAGATGTGTTGATTGTATGGTGATTAACTATTGCCGCGTCATGTATATGACTTTTTTCTAATGCTGTTATGAGAGCGGCAGCATCTATTTGGTGTTGTAAATCAGTGGTTGTTTCAAGATACGTATTAAACGATCTTTTCATCCCGCTTATATGTGTAGTAATAGATAATGCCAGGATTAGTAGTAGTGGGCGGTGATGCATCTGAAAAGTCCTTATGTAAGGGATAATTTTTAGGGTTAATCTTTTTCCTGATTGAGTCCGTAGAGCGGAACAGTTACTGGCAATTTTTCTTGTAAACAAAGAATGTGACAAAAAAGTTGTTGTACTTCTTGTTTTTTCTCATGTTTATCATAGTTTGTGATAATAATTAAAGCGGTAATGTTTATGGTATCGCTTATAATCTCTTTTGTACAGAAACAGCATTCATATTTTTTTTGCATTGTTTATTTTCCATTATGGTATGCGATAGATAGTATAATGATACTGCACCATGGACAAAAGAACAAATAATCACCGTAATAACAGCCTTGACGACGATTGTGTGTTTGGTATGATTATAATGAATATCATATAAATTCCTGTCTAAGGAGCATCCCAATCATGGAAATCATTTTTTTAGTTCAATAACTCATTCATAAGCGTCACTAAAACGTTTTTTATGTGTGGGTGTCCAAGTATAAACATTGTATTATATCCTCAAAATAATTTCAGAGGATTGTCTATGAACTCACACAAGCCAATAATTATTTCTCATGTTGCCGTTAGTTTTTTGCACAAAATCTGTTTTGAAGATTTTAGCGCGACCATTCATCCTGGTCATCACATTGCCCTTATTGGCGATAATGGTTCAGGAAAATCAACCCTGCTTTCCTTGCTTGCGGGATCAGTTGATACGCCACATGAGGGAAGCATAGTAATATCACCCGATGTTGTTATTGGGTATTTGCCGCAAAACATGCAGCTTGACCAGGATAAGACAGTGTGGGAGGTGGCAACGGCAGGAGTTACGCAGATTATAGAAGATTTGCAGCAATTTGAGTTGCTTGCTCAGAATATGGGACAGTCTGATAGTAGTGATGATATCTATGATCAGTTGTTGGAAAAATTGGTTGCATCAGATGCGTTTAGCATAGAAAATAAAATTATTTCATTTTTGCAGCAAATGGATTTGGTCAATAAAAAATTTGATCTTGTTTCCACGCTTAGTGGTGGTCAGCAGATACTTCTTGGGTTGGTACGCATTGTTTCGACAGGGCCAAATTTTTTGTTGCTTGATGAGCCAACCAATCATCTTGATCAGAGCAATCGAGAAAAATTGTTCAGTTTTTTACGCTCGTGGGATGGGACTGCAATTATCGTCTCTCATGATACCCAATTGTTACGCACATGGCCAAAAAAGGTATGGGATATAAAGCACGGCGAGATTATTGTTTTTGATGGAACGTATGCGGACTATGTGCGAGAGCGTGATATTGCCAATGACCAACAGGTTAATAAAATTGATCAGCTTAAGCGCGAAAAAAAGAAGTTAGCCAAAGAAAAAGAAGATGATCGTGCGCGTGAAGCGCAAAGTAAAAAAATGGGTGAAAAAAAATATGCCAATGCTCCTCGTGTTCTTCGTAATGACAAGCGAGAACAAGCTGCAGATACTACCGCAAGAAAACGTAATATAATCTCTGGTAAGCAAGAGGCGGTATCGCGGCAGTTGCAGGATATGTATGAGCATAAAGTAATTGTGCCTAAATTTGATATGGGCGGGCAAAAGCAGTATGGGTTGTTATCTGTTTATGAAGGTTCCGTTGGCTACGGTGACCACATAATAGTGCATGATATCAATTTCACGGTGCAACCAGGCGAGCGCGTTGCATTTGTGGGCGATAATGGTGCAGGTAAATCAACTATTTTTAAAGCATTGCTTGATGATAACATGCGTAAGGGTGGTGAGTGGCAAGTTCCTGCATATAAAAGTATTGGGTATCTTGATCAAAAATACAGCATTCTGGGTAATGCTGCTACTCCATTTGATTTGATTAAAACAGTAAGACCGGAATGGTCTATAATTGAAATTCGTTCTTTTTTGAACGATTTTTTATTTTGTAAAAATGAAGAAGTAAGCGCACCTACGACAACATTATCTGGTGGTGAAAAAGCACGTCTTGCATTAGCGTATATTGCCGCACAGTCTCCATCGCTTTTATTGTTAGATGAGGTTACTAATAATGTTGATATAACAACACGCAATCATATCATTGCGGTGTTAAACCAGTTCCCTGGAATGATAGTGGTGATATCGCATGATACAGATTTTTTACGCGCCATTGGGGCAGAGCGTTTGTTTATGGTTGGTAATGGTGTCCTTCGATACGTTTTTGAAGACAAAAACACTCAGGATGAGCGGAAAAAAAAGATTAAAAGAAATAAGAAGTAAGGAAAAAATATGGACAGGAATGTTTTTAGGTTTAGGGATGTTTTTTGTGCATTAGTTTCTACTAATTTGCTTATCGCGCGTCAGCATATTGTTGCTCAAATTATTAATTTATACATATGGACTGGCTGCACGTTGGTGATTATGGGGTACATCATGCAGAATTTTGGTCTTGCAAGCAATTATGGTTGTTTCCAATTTGCATCAATTGTTGGGGCGGTAGGGCTTTTTGAGATATATAATGCTGCAGCAAGAAATATTATGGATATAGATGGAGATCGTACCATTTCATATTATCTGACCTTGCCAGCACGACCGGCTACTGTATTGTTGGGTATGGTATGCTCATATGCAATCGTTGGTTTATTGTTGACGATTCTCATTTTACCGCTTGGTAAATTAATTTTTTATAACAGTTTTAGCCTTGTTCAGGTATCGTGGATTAAGTTTGCCATTACAGCGATATTGGCAAATGTTTTTTTTGGGATATTTATGGTGGCCGTGACAGCGCATGTTGGTACTATTTCTAAAATGAGAAATATTTGGTCACGTTTTATTTGGCCATTATGGGTTTTGGGATGTTATCAATTTTCATGGGCGGCGATATATCAATTATCACCTTGTTTAGCCTATTTTGTTTTGTTTAATCCTATCCTGTTTGTTATGGAAGGAATGCGAGGAGCATTATTAGGCAATCCGGACTGCTTACCATGGGGAATATGTTGTGCAGCGTTGTGCTTTTTTATTGTGATTGGGTGGCATTATGCACATTATAAAATGAAGCGCTTGCTTGATTTTGTATAAACACACTATCGTGATACTTTAATTTAAAAAATAATAAGGATTTTATGAATAATGTTTTGTTGAAGATAAAAAATATAAAAAAAAGATATGGTACAAAAGAAGCGCTTAAAGGTGTTTCTTTTGATATTTATAAAGGTGAAGTTTTAGGGCTGCTTGGTGTTAACGGTGCTGGTAAAACTACCTTGTCATCAATTATTGCAACCCTGCATCCGGCAACCGAGGGTGATATTGAATGTGAAGGAAAATCTATTTATGCCGACGTTGCAACATACCGTTATAAGATTGGATTCTGCCCACAAAAACCAAATCTCAATCCTGCGCTAACGTTGGAACAAAATTTGCGTTTATCGGGCAGTTATTATCAGATGACCAAAGAACAAATTGATGCGCGTCTTGCTCAACTTGTTGATCAGTTTGATCTTAAAGAATATTTGCATCAACAAGCGAATGTGCTTTCTGGTGGGTATAAACAACGATTTATGATTGCGCGGGCGTTAATGCATAATCCACAATTGGTTATTTTGGATGAACCAACGGTTGGTCTTGATCCCCATATTAGAAGACAATTGTGGCAGCAGATTAGAGAGTTAAAAGAATCAGGTGTTACGGTAATCTTAACAACGCATTACCTTGATGAAGCGGAACAACTTTCTGACCGTGTATGCGTGTTAGATGGTGGGTTGATTAAGCTCATTGATACACCTGATAAACTAAAAGCTGATTTTAAAATGAATAATCTTGAAGATGTATTTATTGCATTGATGACAAATGATACAGTTCCAGCTGATAATAGTTAAGGAAAATACTATGAGTAAGAATATATTTAGGTTTGCTCCTATTTTTTGCAAGCTTGTTGCAACCAATTTTTATATTGCGCGGCAAGAGCTTAAAGGTCAACTTATCAATTTTTATATTTGGGCATTTTGTAGTTTGATCGTCATGGGATATATTATGCAAGAGTTTGGTCTTGCCTCAGATTATGGCAGCTTTCAATTAGCCACCGTGATAGGAACCGTTGGGTTGTTTCAAGTTTATGGAAATTCATTCAGATGTATTGTTGATTTTGAAGGTGACCGTCATATTGGTTATTGTTTAACGTTACCTGTAAGCCCATCAATTGTTTGGTGGAGCATGATATGCTCCTATAGTTTGATTGGTATTATTTTAAGTGTATTGATGTTACCTTTTGGTAAATTATTATTATTCAATAGTTTTAGTCTTGCTAATGTTTCCTGGTTTAAGTTTGCAATTATACTCGCCTTGGCAAATATTTTTTACGGTGTGTTTACCTTGGCAGTAACGGCACATGTTGGAGCTATGTCAAAGATGGAAAATGTCTGGTCTCGTTTTATTTTTCCCATGTGGTTTTTGGGAGGCTTTCAGTTTTCTTGGGCTTCAATTTATAAGTTATCAGCACCATTGGCATATGTTCTTTTGTGTAATCCGATCATGTTTATCATGGAAGGAACACGTGCTGCCGTATTAGGAACTCCGGATTGCTTGCCATGGGGCATATGTTGTTTGGCGCTTTTTGGTTTTACCGTTGTTGGCTGGTTATATGCTCAGTACAAGATGAAGCGCTTACTTGATTTGGTATAGCATTTATTGAAGAGGGCTTTGTATTGAGCGCCTCTTTTTATTGTCTCAAGAAATAATGCATTTATCAGTTATTTTGCCATATTGTTGAATTTTGCGATAAAGGGATTCCCATAACGCGGATTGGATATAATCAGGTAAACTTTTCCATATAAGCTTTAGCTCTTTTTCTGTAAGTTTGAATTTTTTTGCAACATCCCTGAGCAAAAGCTTATAAGAAGATATGTTTTTATCTGGTTTTTCAACAAGTATCCATGTATTGAGTATTTTTTTTAATAATAACTGTTCCAGTGTCCATAGGGAGTAATCTGCATATAATTTATTTTTACGGCAGTTTGATTTTGATGAAAAGCCTTTTATAGAATGGTTAAAAAATGGTGGAGTGGCTGTTTTATTAGGAGAGCTGGGTTGCTCTACATACCACCATCGTCTTCCATTCAGAATATTCATGCCGATTTTTTTTTTAATTTTTTCTTCTTCTTTTGCAGCGTTGATTGTCATGGTGGGAATGTCAAAGAATTCATTTACGCTTTGTTTTTTCAGGGGTGCTTGATGTGTTACAATTTCCATGCCAATGGCAGTAATGGAGTTGAGTAGTACAATTACAATAATGCTTTTTGTGTTGTTCATATGTGCTCCTTAAATCATTATTAGTTGGGTCTCGACAATAGCGACGGACGTTTTAAATCTGAATTATAACGTATGATTAAGTCAAGAGTGCCGTTACTTGCTTATGCATATGATGATTGTGTATGTCCAAAATGATATTATCTTTCATTTTATGATGAGTAAGTGGCTTAATCGGCTCAATTGTAAAGCTGCTTGACGCTATTATAGGATTAATATATTATTTGAATATCTTAACAACTTTTGATTAATAAATTGAATTGCAACATTATGATTACAAAATTATTATACCTAGAAGATATGTGTAGATTAAATTGTGATGCACATGTTTTACAAATAATTCCTGAGGATAATTTCAACAAAATAGTCGTTGAACAAACGGTTTTTTATCCTCAAGGTGGTGGGCAGCCATCAGATAAAGGTATAATAAGTAACAATAATGTTATCTTTTGTGTAGAAAGTGTTTTCAATGAAAATGGGACAATTTTTCACAAAGGAATCTTTACCCAAGGGTATCATTTTAATATCGGAGATGTGGTTGAATTGGAAGTTAATGCTGAATTACGTAATTTACATAATAGAAACCATACAGCAGGACACTTAGTTGATTATGCTTTATTCAATTTAGGTTATAATTTAATTTCACATAAGGCATATCATTTTCCACAAGGTCCTTATGTTGAATATCAAGGCACTTTGGAACAAGACGAAAGAGAACAGCTACAATCTAAATTAGAAATAGCCGTAAACGAATTGGCACAGCAAGCATTATCTGTAAATATTATGCTTGTTGATAATGATCCCAAAAAAAGGGTCATGATGATTAGTAGCTATCCACCGATCTTGTGCGGTGGAACTCATGTTCTCAATACTAAAGACATAGGACATATATCAATACGTAAAATAAAAAATGAAAAGGGTAATTTACGTGTTAGTTATGCGGTTGTTTAACTTTTTTTAAAATTGTTTGTTTAATAAAATCAACAAATTCTAGAATGTCCCGTTGAGTTGTATCGAATGAGGTCATCCATCGAACTTCCGATGTAATTTCATCCCAAATATAAAAGAAATATTTTTCTTGAAGAATAGAAACTAATGCTGGATCAACATAAGCAAATACGGCATTCGCTTGGACAGTTCTGCTTATTGTAATTTCAGGAATTTCTTTGAGCTTTTCCGCTAAAAGTTGCGCCATTGCATTTGCATGCTGGGCATTTGTTTTCCATAAATCATTGGATAAAAGGGCTATGAATTGAGCAGAAATAAATCTCATTTTTGATATAAGTTGCATACCTTGTTTGCGAATAAACTTAAAATCTTCTGATAAGTTTTTATTAAAAAAGATAACTGCTTCACCAAGCATCATACCATCCTTAGTGCCACCAAACGATAGTAAATCAATGTTAACATCGGTGGTCACGGCTGCTAAAGGTAAATTTAACGCTGCAGCGGCATTACAGAGCCTTGCGCCATCCATATGTACAAACATATTATGCGAATGAGCAAAATTAGTTATTTTTTTAATTTCATCTTGTGTATACAATGTACCCAGCTCAGTACCTTGGGTGATTGAGACCACTTTAGGTTGTACTTTATGTTGATTTCCTACAGCAAATAATTGATTTTTAATATCTTCAATTGTAATTTTGCCATTTGTGGTTTTTACAGTAAGTAATTTTGAGCCCGTATATTTTTCAGGCGCACCAGCCTCATCAGTATTAATATGAGCAGTTTCAGCGCAAATGATACCCTGATAAGGTTTCAGTAAAGCAGATAGCCCCAAAACATTTGCAGCAGTTCCGGTTAGAACAAAATATACATCAATTTGTGACCCAAAATGTTTTTTAAAAAGGTCTATAGCTTTTTGGGTAAGTATATCACCGCCATAGGCCTTATCATGCCCTTGATTAGCATCAATTATAGCCTGAAGAATTTCAGGATGGATTCCAGCATAATTATCGCTGGCAAAACTTTTTTTACCCATAGCGGTCATGTCCATTGTTATAGAGAAAAAATAAAATTAAGTACAATAAATTATTTTAATTTTAACATATATAAGCTTTTTTACTATAATGCTATTTTTTTTATAATGCGCAGCGTAAAAATAAAACAAAGAAAAAAAACCCTGAGCTGTTTTGGGTAAATGATCTTGCTTATGCATATGATGATTGTGTATAAATCTTGTATAGATTGTAGAGATTATTAAAAATTTTATCCATTGGAAACATATGAAAAGTTGGTTGAATAGAAATGTTATTGGTTTTTGTTCAGCCAGCTTTTTTAGTGATTGGTGTCATGAGATGGGCACGGGTATTTTACCAATGTTTGTTTCTCAGTTGGTAGGTCCAATGTATGCACCGCTTGCACTGGGTACTATTCAGGGAGTTGCTGATGCAGGTGCTACGGTAACAAAATTGTTGTCTGGGTGGTTAGCTGATAGGGTTCCTTTTTTCAAACCGTTTTTAATTGCAGGCTATGGCATTGCGGGATTTTTTCTTGCATTGATTGGGGTGTCGCAATCAATAGTAACGGTGTTTGTGTTTAAAATAGTTGCATGGCTTGCAAAGGGAATTAGAGAACCAATGCGGGACACATGGCTTGCAAAGGTTGTTTCCCCGGATTTTTATGGACGAGCTTTTGGGTTACAACGATCGTGGGATACGTTGGGTGCGTTAGCTGGTCCGTTGTCAGTATTTGTTTTATTAAAAATGAACTTTTCATTGCCATCAATTTTTTTCTTATCGGCTATTCCCGCCATTTTTTCTGTTTTTTCTATCATGTTTTTGACGTCTGAAGAAAAACGAGAGCACAATACTGCGCATACAATTCATTTTGCTGAGCGGATAAAAATGTTACCATCAGAATTCATCTCTTTTTTATGGATAATGTTTTTATTTGGTATGGGTAATTTTAATCAAGCATTGCTTATTTATCGTGTTCAGGACTTACTTGGACAAGAGCATTCATTTTTGGTGGCAACAACGAGCGGAGTTTTGTTGTATGCATTTTTTAATATTGTACGGGCGTTTAGTGAATTTGGCATGGGTACTTTGAGTGATTATGTGAATAGGAAGATGTTATTAGCAATTTTTGGATTTGGCTTTTTTGGTATTACAGCAGTTGGCTTTATGGTTCAAACGACGCAGTTGTGGTTTTGGTTGCTACTTTTTGGGTGTGCTGGATTGAGTGCTGGGACGGTTAAAGCGTTGGAAAAAGCTCATGCAGCATACATTTTACCAGAGTCTGTTCGCGGTACAGGGATGGGGTTATTGCAATCAGTTGATGGGGTTGGGGATATGTGTTCCAGTGTCATTGTTGGGGGGCTGTGGACAGCTGTATCACCATTCAGTGGACTTGTCTATGCCGCGGTGCTCAGTTTTGTGGCAATGGTGTTTTTGATTGTTAAGAAAAAATAGCCAACAGTAAGCCTTGATTGAATAATTATTGATTTTTTGATAAAATCATCTTAGAAACTATACAATTTGTTTTTTTAATGTAATTACTGTTTACGAGGTCCAATCTATGCAAGAGATCAATGTTTTAATAGAAATCCCCAAGGGTTCGATGGTCAAGTATGAGGTAGATAAAGAAACGGGTCTTCTTGTGGTGGATCGTTTTATTTATACCGCCATGGGTTATCCTTTTAATTATGGTTATCTACCAAATACTTCATCAAAAGATGGCGACCCTGTTGATGTAATGGTTGTTTCTACCTATCCTGTACAGGCTGGTTCTATTTTGCCATCACGCGTGATTGGTATGCTAGAAATGGAAGATGAAGCGGGCATTGATAACAAGATTATTGCCGTTCCAACCAGAAAAGTTGACCCTTTTTATGCAAGCATTCAAGATTTGTCTGACCTGAATGAAGCAACTAAAAAATTAATTAAGCATTTTTTTGAACAGTATAAAGATATTGAGCCAGGCAAATGGACCAAGGTGAGGAACTTCTTGGGCAAAGAAGAAGCGTGGCGTGAGATTGAAGAAAGTCAAATTAAGTAAATTGTTCATAACCGGCCTGATGGTCGGTTATTTTTTTTGACTTTTTATCTAATGCATTCGTAGGCAATAGTGTAATCATGCGCGGATGGTGAGTTGTCATGATCGTAGGCAGCAACACGTTTTATCTGAGAAAAGCCCACTTCCTTAAGCAATGTATCCATTTCTGTTGGGTAGTAGAGCTTGATCTGAAAATATTCCATTTCTGTTTTAAGAATGTCTGTTTTATCAATCAATTCATAGCGGCATATTACCGTTGCAACATTATTGTCTACTGGTAGGGTGAGTGTGCTGCACATTATGGTTGAACCATCTCTTTTTTTGTATGCCTTCCCTTGCCATACGCCTGTTCTTTCTGGAACCGCATAAACAGTTTCAAGGTCAAAAACAAAAGTCCCTCCTGTTTGTAGCAGAGAATATATTTTTTGTAGACACATTTTTATGTGTGCAGCGTCAAGAAATAGGCAAAAGGAGCTATCGGGAATAAAGATAAGATTGTATTGTTTTGTTGCAGGAACACCTTCTAAAAATTGTTCCCATACGCGTGGGGTAAGGTTTTTTTGTGCACATTTGGTGTGCAGTGCTTGTAGCATAAAGGGCGATGAATCAAAACCTTCTACATCAAATCCTTCTTCTAAATAAGGAATAAGGTACCGACCACTGCCACACATTGGTTCCAAAATTGGTCCACACGATTGTGCAATGTAATGATGAAAAAAAGCATATTCTTCAAGAGAGGCTTTTGGTTTATCAAGGTCAAAAAATTCAGTACAAAGGCTTAAGTATAAGGATGGTTTATTCATAATTTTTATAATCGTTGTAAAAATTGTGCAACTATTTTTTTTACACCAGTTTTAAATCGGACCGTTATGTGTATGTCTCCGGTGCCTTTTTCTTCAATTTCTTGAATGGTGCCAATGCCATATTTTATATGTTTTACCGGCTGGTTTTTTTTCCACAACGTAGAAGTTGATGAAGTGGATGTTATGTGCTCAATAGCTGCTGGTTTATAATTTTTTTTTGCGGGCTTGCTTGCAGGGGCTTTTGTGAAAGAAGGAATATAAATGTCAGCCTGTTTACCCGTCGTAGCCTTGGCGAAGGCTGGGGATCCCAGCCAGTCAGCGCAAAATTGATTAACCTGCGTCAAGCTCCAGTATGAGCAATCTTCATGTGGTAGTAATGCGCTTGGTATCTCATGTAAAAAACGTGAAGGGAGCTGGTCAATCATTTGCCCGTATGAATAACGGTGTTTTGTGTAAGAAATAAGTAAATGTTCTTTAGCGCGCGTTATGCCCACATAAAATAATCGTCGTTCTTCTTCAAGCGCATCGTTAGAGTTAAGAGAGCGGGTTGTTGGTATTATTCCTTCTTCCACTCCTGGTAAAATAACAAGATCGAACTCTAATCCTTTTGCTGCATGGAGTGTCATGAGAGAAACAGCGTGCATATCTCTGTTTTGTTTGTTCATTTTATCTTGCATGAGTGCTACTTCATCAAGAAAGGTTGCAATAGTTATCGTGCCATTTACTTCAAAATGGTTTACTGCGTCTAAAAGTTCTTTAATGTTATCAAGGCGTGCTTGTGCTTCTTGTGCCTCATCATTATTTTTTATATAGCTGAGATATCCTACGCGTATAATGATCTGCTCAAGTGCTTTGCTTGTTAAGCTTGTTGGTTCAATGCCTTCCAAAATAGAGGCAAATGCGTGCAATGTTGCAGTTTTTGTTTTTCCCAAACTACCATCTGCCGTTAATTCCTTAATAATATCACGCCATGTTGAAAATGGTTCATCAGCCCATTGCGTATAAAAATCACTGTCAAATTTATCGCCTAGTCCACGTGCGGGAACATTTATAATACGAAAGAAGGAGGTGCGATCAAAAGGGTTAGCAATAATTTTTAGGTAAGCGAGTAGGTCTTTGATTTCTTTGCGTTCATAAAATTGGATACCACCAATAATACGGTACGGAATAGATTCTTTTAATAAAGCTTCTTCAAGTGCTCGCGATTGCGTGTGTGTGCGGTATAATATGCCAACATTGTTCAGGCCATATTTAGATTTTGCAATCAACAGCAGTTGTGCAATCGCTCGTGCTTCTTGATACTCAGTCAGGCAGAGAAGTTTTTGGATTCTATTGGTACCTTGTTT
>Ga0315288_10005969_pt1 | contig 15442 bp, 21 predicted proteins | sample YL17G11_20_MG_FD_203454 | JGI IMG/M metagenome (GOLD analysis project Ga0315288, IMG submission 203454) | Sediment microbial communities from Yellowstone Lake, YNP, Wyoming, USA - YL17G11_20 | ecosystem: Environmental > Aquatic > Freshwater > Lake > Sediment | place: USA: Wyoming | collected...
CGGTTGTTGGGAACGTCTTTCAAGAGGTGGATCTTCGAAGACGCCGTCGCCGCGAGGAATCAATCTGCGTCTGTCTGGGTATTCTTGGTCTCTTTCGTCGTAACTCTCGCGTCTAGAACGCCTTCCTGATGGATAATCATAGTTAGAGTCTCTTTCTTGAGGTCCTCTTCGTGAGGGATTTCTGAAACGGTAATCTCTTCCATCAAGAACATCACGCAATTCGTCTTCAATAGCAGAAACCACAGTGGCTGCTCTGTACGCAATTGGACCCGCAACACCAGAATCTCTCATGAGATCATGTAAGTATTTCGGGTCTGATCGGATGTCTGGGTCCATGTCCCATTGTTGAAGTATCCAACTGGCCAGTTTTGGAGATATGTTGGGTGCGCCTTCTAAGAATTTTTTGAGAGTTTCTTTCTTTATTTTCTCAAGTTCAGGCAACCCGTACATTGCTACTCTTTGGCGCGGAGTTAAGTCTTCAGCAGTTGGAGGAGCTCCAGACGTTTCTGGAATTGGTGGACGCGCTGTTTCTTTTTTGGCTGCAACTCTTTTTTCAGCTGCATTTTCTTCTTCCTTTTCTCTATGTTCTTTAGCCTTTTGACATTCATACTTAACGTGGGAGGCCAGTTTGAGAAGGGCGTCAAAAATGCCGTATTTGGGACTTTCTGTGACTCCACAGTATTTGCAGGGATAAATTTTGACTTCAGGCTGGTCTCCAGACTGGTCTCCAGTTGATTCTTCTACGGTACCAGTTTCTTCTGCCATAATAACCTCGTAGTAGTAGGAGGGTTCAAGATAAAAGCTTTTTCGCTTATGCGGGTTAACTGTGCTTCTTAACTAGGACAGTTAAGCTAGTTGCTGGCTTTTCCTATAGTATATACGGTATCTGCAGCTTATCTGCTTCTTAACCGCTTGCCTAGTCTAGCCTAATACTGCCAGCAAGCGAAACAGTTGTCTGGTAGCAGTTCTTAAATACTTTGTCCGCATTTAATTAGACGTTAACGGTTTCGTGAAGGGATGTTGTGTGGATACCAGCAAAAAGAGAGAAATAAGCGAGAAAATAAACGCCTTGTTAAGCATTGACCCACCAATTGACTTTCGAAAGCTGAAAATTCGGGACATTGAACGTCTTTATGAAATATTGACAAAGATTCCCAATCTGGTTCAGGCCGGAGCTCGCGCGAGTCTTGAACGTGTAATGGAGGGACCTCTCATCTCAGCCACGAAGGAAGTATTGAGTCTTCCATCTGGACGACTGTTCAATGAACTTAGGGAACAAGGCGGATTTATCGGAATAATTGAAAAACGAATGAAACAGAGGAGGAAAGAACCTGCAGCCAAAAATGTTACGCCTGATAAGACTACTTAGGCCGTTTACATTGTTGGCGCCTGCCGTCGGAGGCTTGTTCTTCGGTCTGATGGGAATAAAGGCTGCCGGATTGTCTGTTGTAAATTCACTTCCATTATTGTTTGCCAGTGGCTTCATTCTGGCAATGGCGAACGCGTCTAGCAACATTATGAATCAAGTATTCGACGTTGAAGTGGACGCGTTGCACCCTGAGAAGAGGAAACGGCCAATACCTAACGGCGAAATCAGCAAAGAAGATGCTCTTGCTTTCGCAATTTTTCTAATGCTTCTTGTCATAACTTTGGCAGGCGTTCTTTTCGGCAGCTACTATTCAGTGAGTCTCGGAGTCATACTGTTTTTCTCCTGGATGTACAACTGTCCACCAATACGCATGAAGAAACGCTACGTTTTAAGCAACATAGCAATAGCGGCCCCTCGAGGAGGGCTCGGAATAACGTGTGCCTATTCCGCTTTCGCAAGTCCATTCAACCCTATAATGTATGTTGCAATATTCTACTTCGCCTTGTACGTTTTCGGCACAAACACCCTGAAGGACTTTGCAGATGCCCCATACGACAAACAGGCCGGCGTAAGAAACTTCGTAACAGTCCTCGGACCAGAAAAGGCTAAGGAAATAGTGGGCTTGTTCCTGGTTGTTCCTTGGTTTTTCCTTTTGGCTGTAAACTACTTCATACCGGTCAGCATGACAAATTTCGTGCCTTTACTGATTAGTGCCGCAATAATAAGTATCATGTTCAGACAGACCGACACAAAAAGCGTAGAAGGAAACTCGCTGCTCTGGGTCCTATTCTACATGCAATTCAGTCTGATGATGATACTATTTGCTCTACCATTAATCCTCTAGGTGAATAGGGTTGAGTAAACCCTCTCTTGTAGATGTGAAGAGAAAGAAAGAGAAGATTCATCCTCCCAGCGAAAGCACAGCTACCTTCGTGCGAGACTGGCTAATCCGACACAAGAAAGACTACCCGTACAGCATGTGGAAAGCATGGTGCGCTCGTCTAACGAAACTCGGCATGAAACCGCCTCAATATGCAAGCTTCATAAAATACATGTACGTACTGCGTCGTGCTAAACTTGTCCGAAGAACCGAGTCCCCTAGAAAACAGCCAAGCAAATATCCGAACCTGAGACCGACGCCACCAAGCTATTACGAATTGAATCCGTTGAACATTGAAGACGAAGAAGCCTGGCGTAACCCACAAGTCGCAGTATGGGGCGAGAAGATGAGGTTTGGCAGAAGGAGGTATAGAAGGAGAGTTATGCAGGTAACGGCTTTGACTCGTGGCAGACCCAAAAAACCCAAACTCGTAGTTACCTAAACTCCTCTGCTTCTTCGTAAAAACCTAGAGGCAAGCTTCAGAACAGCATTTGCCACATAAGCCATTTCTGCTATGCCAGCACACCCGAAAAACAAGCACCGCCAACTAGCACAACCTAGTTTATACTACAATTTTCGACTTGCCACGTGGCAACTTGCTAATCCCCTCTCTCAATTCAAGAGGGAGGCTTAACTAGCAGGACTGTTCTCAGTCTTCTGAAAGGAGTATCTAACCTCAGGAAATTTTATGATCCCCGATCGGTGGAATGATGAAAGTCCATAGAGTACAGTATGTAGAGATACTGGAACAATCTATTATACATTGTCCGATTATGTGTTAATCCTAATTAACAAATATTTACCATGCCAACATGATAATATGTTCATGGAAATTCAGAATTTAATTCTTAGTAGTCTTTATATATTTACATGAACAACATGACTCTGTTATGTCCGACACAAAAACCAAGCAAGAAGGCTAAAAATAGAGCAAACAGGACATAACTATAAGCCTAAAAAGGAATGTGTTGAAAATGGATAAAAGAACCTATCGGGAAGATTTACCGTTAAGCGAAGTAAAGACATGGCTGTATCAGAGAGAGCAAATAGACGAAAACAAGCTACGAGAACAAATTGCCGATATTCAGAAACGTGGAGTAATTGAACCTATTGTCGTTCGAAGGACTAAGAAGGGATATGAAGGCATCGCTGGTTATCTGCGATATAGAGCTAGTCGGGAAACACAGAAAACGTCTATTCCCGCCATCATTTACGAGAGCATTGACGATATGAACGCAACGCAAATTCTAGCAGTTGAAAACATACAGCGACAAGAATTAAGCGACATTGACACAGCAAACATACTTAACTTGTTTGTTGTGAAACAAAAGATGGCACAAAACTCTATAGCTGAAATGTTGAATTGTTCAGAAAGCTACGTTTCACACTATCTTAGTCTATTGAAGGATAAAGAACCACTACGAAAGGCAATTTCTGAAGGCACAGTATCAGAAAAACAGGCACGAATGATAAGAGCATTACCGAATGAAACAGCGATGGAAGAGGCTCTCATAGAACTAACTAGACTAGGCTCAGAGAAACGCAAGACTGACGATAAAGCTGAAGTCACGGTATTAGAAACGAAAGAAGTCGTTTCCAATGTTCTTGGAAAACACACACAAGACCAAATAATCGCAGAAATAGAAGCCTACGAGCAAAAACTCAAAGAAATAGACGTATTCGACAAGAAACGCAGTGAGCTACAACAAGAAATTGACAAACTAGGCGGAGAACTAAAAGCCCTGAAAACAGATAACGAGGAATTGAACCGCAACATAAAGAAAATCATGGAGTTGGAAAGCAAATACTATCCAGCCTTAGAACAAATAACGTCTATCAAATCACAGCTTGCAGACCTAGATAAGACAAGACCTAAGAACCCACAAGAATACATTGACAAGCTAGAAAAAGAACGGAAGACTGTGTACGAAAGACAGGCAAAACTGAAAGCACAAATAGACACAGTTACCGAGCAACTGAAAACTCTCAGAGAACAACATAAGAAAGAGCAAGAACAAGCAAGCACATTAACGCAACAGATGAATCAACTGAAAGCTACAGAGGCACAAATAGCACAAGCACACAAGAACCTAGACTCTGCACAGGGTACGGTCAATACATACCAGACTAGCCATAAGACCGCTATAGACAACTTCGAAAACATGAAGGCTAAGGTTGAAGCTGAAGACAAGACGCTTCTTGAAAAACGAAAGGCAATAGCTGATAAGATCGCCCTTCTCAGTCATGAAAAGATGACGCTAAACGGAAAAATCGCCAATAAAAAGAACTATCAAGACGCAATAGCTGTTTTGCAGAAGAAACAGAAACAGAACAACTAAGACGGAAGACATAAAACCGTCTTAAACCCCTCTCTTTTTATCTTCAAATTCTAAACCATAAAGCCACTTGCCACGTGGCAACTACCTTAATGCAAGATTAAAACTTCAAAACTCAAGCACGTTCTAAATGCTTGTTTATTTAGAAAAACAGTTTAACCATTGGTTATAAATTCTCAGGAAACAAATTTCATTCTGGAGTGTGAAACAAACAATGAGTGAAATTGAGAGAGTCCCCTGTCATAGCGAAGTCGAAGTGCTTGAACAGAAAACATTGTTCAAGAGTGCAAAATGGTGGAAGGCAGTTGTTCTCGGCAGACTCAAAGGCAGAACATTCTTAGCGGTCTATTTGTGGCAGACACGAAAAGACGGAACATGGAAACAGCAACAGAAACTCAAACTGAACAGGAAAAGCGATTGGACAGAAATCAAACCCATCATAGAGGACATGATTGAGAGGCTGTAGAACATGGAACTAACGGTCAGCTTCTATTGTCAAAACCCTCAATGTCGTGCAGGCGGAAGAAGAGAACAGACGGAGACCTTAACCATTCGCAGAGGACAAAAAAAGACGTTGAAGTGTGGCTTCTGTGAAGAAAATGCCGTAGAAATCCAAGCGAACCGTCTTAACAAGTGGGTGTGATGCTGAAGTATCCTGACTGTGAGGAGTGCCAACTGCTCTACCACACAGGCGTAGATGATAACCTCATAAACAAGTTCCATGAAGACAAAGCAACTGTGAGTCAGCTTCCGAAACTAGCACAGAAAACCCTACGGAAATGGAGAAAACAGAAAGGCTATACCACAGAGGAAGAAGACTCAGAGTCAGAGTAATGTGAGGTGAAAACGTGAGGTCAGAAGAAGACGAAGACGTAGAAGAAGATTCTGAAGAGGAAGAAGAAGAAGAAGATTAAGCCCCCGATGAGTTGCTGAAACGCAACGAAATAACCTGTTTTATTTCATGGTTATCGGGCTTCTGGAACTCCTATTCTCCCAGAGCCTCACTAATATCTCTTTTTTGACACTCTGAAGGAGTTAGTGAGTCCCAGAAGATTTCCCATATAGGAAATAAGGAGTGATTTTGAAAATGGCAACTAAAATCTATTTGATAGACAAAAAAGCCAATTTGAACGTGCAGGTGAACAGGCGACCTATAACTCCTGAAAGCATCATCAACCGACCAGACATCATTTGGCAAACAAGCAACGGCAAACGCATCTACAGCGTAATGAAACCGAAAGTGATGATAGGAGTCAACGAAAAAGACGGCTCTCCAATCTTCACAAACCCGAAGCTAGTCTGTCCGAAATGCAATGGAAAAGACAAAAAATGCGATGTCTGCAACGGCTCAGGATTCTTGACACATTTCAGCGGCTACGAGAAAATGGACATCACAGAAGACGGCGACCAAGTCCCAGTCATAGACGGCAAACCAGACAAGCATCCTTTCGCAACGAAGCCTGACGGCAAACTAGAGCCGTTCCCACAGTTTGAAGCAAGCGAAGTAATGCAGGTCATATTGCAGATGCCGAAGACCAAACTGCATGAACTCTACGTGGATGGCGGGTGGGATGAGCTGGAAGCCATCGAGAGAACAGTCAAGAAAGAGAAAACCCATGACTCATACATCGAAAGCGAACTATACCGTTACGCAGAAGAACTTGTGGCAACGAACATGATGGCAGTCGGCAAATACGTCAAAGCAAAAGGCTTCACCGAATGGTACTTCGTGGCTTTTCCAACAATTCGTGATGACGGCACATTCGGTTGGCTTGTCGGCTATTGGCAATGCAAGATCGAACAGAAACACCTCAGACCTGTACCTAAACCAAGCACACTAAAAGAAGAAGAGAAAATCCCTGCAAAAAGCTACCTGCCAGACCTAACAACACTCGTATCATAAAGCCCCTGACGAGCTTCTTGAAAGAGAACGAAACAACCGCCCTTCTTTGGCGATTGTCGGGCTACCGCTTGCGGTCGTCTTCATCCCAAACCTCACAACCGTAAGCGGTAGCTCTAAAAACAAAAAGGGAGTGATTTTTGAAAAATGACTGAAGTATCGGAGATGACCACTAGGCAACTTTTAGGGGAATACAAAGAACTGCTCAATGCAGAATTGAACGACCATGTTGATTGTAGCCTTTCCACAATAGCTTTCCGCAAACAAAGACTAGAAACTCTGGGAGAAGAAATCGACAAACGAGGATTGAACCTTCCTGAAATCGAAGAAATAGATTTTGACGAACAATGCAAACGACTCAGAGAAAACCTAAATGACTTCAGAAAGAGCCTGAAAGGAGAGATGTGATGGCTCTCATTGAGTCTTTCTTGAACCAGAAGGTAATCATTACCTTCAGCCTCTTCGGACAACACAGGACAGTCAAAGGAACATTGATAAGCTATGACAAACCGTTTGTCGAATTCGAAATCTGCGGAGTAACCAGAATCCTCAACGAAAACGCCGTTAAAGAAATAGTGCCGACAGGTGAGAAAAATGGTTGAGAAAACCTATAGCCCTCACATCGTTGTAGTCTGGACATCAGACACTACCGTTGCCGTCAAAGAATATCACTATCAAGAGGACGCCGAAGAAAAATATCACGAATTGGTAGAACTCCACCAGAGAGTCACCTTAGCTAAGGTCGTAAAAGTTCACGGAGAAGGCTGAGTCAATGGATAGCAAGTTTATGTTGGCGCACAGAGGCGGATTAGGAGTCCTAGACAGTTGCGACATGGTGGGAGAGGACAAATACGATGGAAGTCGAAACCAAGCGATAAAGACTCCGACAAGCCTAGAAATGTGGAGTCGGGACAGCAGCACAAACCAATACAGAGTCAACTATGCTGAAGTGCATAACATTCCCGAAGTAGAGGCAGACCTGAACAGGCTCAAATGTAAAAGCTGTTGGCTCGACATGGAACTTGTCTGGTTCAACAAGAAGGGCAGAAGCATATTCAGAGGCTCACAAGTCAGATGCGGATCGTCAACGCATAGTGCTGTCAGAGAGAAAATGCAGATGTACCCGATAAACGGCATGGTGTTCGACCTGCTTGAACTGAACGGACAAGAATTCATAAACGAACCGTACATCTACCGCAAACTAGCATTGAAAGAGTTTCTCGACCAGCAAGAAGGCTTGACCGCACTACGCTATGTTCCGTACACAGACGACAAGCCCCTGCTCTGGCAGACCATTTTGAACACAGGTGGGGAGGGTATCATGGCGAAGACGTTGAAAGGCACATACGAGTTTCGCAGAAGCCGAGAATGGCTCAAACTCAAAAACGAACACTTGACAGACGGAAAACAGGGCAGACCAAACCCCATGCAAATAGTCGGCTACACACAGGGAGAAAGAGCAAGAAGCAGATACTTCGGCAGCCTAGTCATGCAAAACGAAGACGGAAGCTACGGCGGAAACGTGGGCGGCGGATTCGACAACGAAGAATTAGAGAAATGGACTGAAGTGCTGACTCTTGCACCCCGAATGGACAAACCTTTTCCAGACGAAGTAGTCGGAGATAGCTACGTTGCTGTGAAAGTGCCTCTCCGAGTCATAGTCAGATACTACGAACAAACAACCAATGGCTGTTTGCGGTTTCCTGTGTACTTCGGAATAGAAGGTAAAAAAGAATGAAAGAGAAATGTAGCAACTGTAGAAATCCATGCTCTTCTCTCAACCCTGATTTTGAACCAGAAAATTGCGATGAACGACAAAGGGGGTGAATGATATGTCAGTTGAACCTGATTTAGAATTGAAAGCTCTCGGACACTTCACAGGCTCAGAAAACTGTCCATACTGTGGTAGTTGGATTCCCAAAGAAGCTTTTGAGGTTCACAGGAAGTTATGTAAAAAGCTTCACAGAAAACAGATTGTGACGCGCCCCTGACGAGTTCCCGATAGGAACGAAACACCCAGTTTTCTGGGTGTCGGGCTACCGCTTACGGTAATCCCTACTTTCAAGCTCAAACCTTACCGCAAGCGGTAGCTCTAAAACAGAAAAAGGAGTGATGTGATGGACAAGAAAAAGGTAGACGTTGTCTTAGGAATCAAAGTCAACGTCTGCTACAGCGTAGAAGTAGCTGAGATAAATCCCGCGGCCATCCGTGAGGCTCTTCTGAATAAAGACCCTTCGGAATGGGCTATGGATCCGAACTTCTACGAGTATTTTGGCTCAGCGTTTCGGGGTGTGGTCGGCAAAATGACTGACGAGGAGATCCTGAACGCGGTGACACCTGACGCAGACATAGACTTGGGAAAGACTGACGGTCAAACTCCTCTTGACACTCGAAAAGGAATTTTCCCAAATTTCGACTCAATGTAGAGGGGAAAAAGTCAAATGAATAGGGAAATCAGAATGAAAGGAAAAGGCACAGTCCACTTCATAGATGAATACAAGCGCCCTCGAGAACTGAAGGGCACAATAGTCGTGGACTACCAAAGCATCTTCCAAACCGTCTTCGTCAAAGTCGAAATCGAATATGAAATACAAACGAATCCGCCGACAAAGGGAACGCAACAATACCTGATGCCCTTCACTTCAGTTTGCTACATCGAATGGGACTTGGTTGAGCCATGAAGAGAGAAGAGCTAGGCAAAATAAGTATCTACGGCAGTAGCCAAGAAGTGGAAAGAACATTAAGTCTATTGCTTACTATCCCTGAGCTTCTGGTCAAACGCGAATGTGAAGCCCGACTGCTAATCCAAGACCTCATAGACAAACACAAAATCAAAGCAACAATCATGTTTGACGGCAATACGGTGTGGAGTAAAGACAGAATCATACGCAACCTGAAACAGATTATCGAAGCGGGAACACTCTACAACGGAAAGAAACCAAGCTACATTCCCATAGGCAGTATGCTACGGATGCCTGTTGTGGGCGATTGCATATTGTCTGACTATTTCTACAGTTTCCTCAATCTGGACTGTGGAAGCATAGCACACTTCAACAAGCAGGGATGGGTAACAGAATACCCGACAGTAGATGACCTCAGAGAATTCTTCAAGAAAAACGAGTACGGACACCGAGTTCTACATAACGTACGACATTCAGACGCAAAACTAATCGTGGAAGAAATCGAAAAATTGTTAAACATAAACGATGTAGAATATGAAAGGGAGGGTCCTGTTGAACAGTATCTTAGAACGCATCAAAAGGTTCCTGCATCTGCATAGAACAAAGAACAGGAACAAGCCTCTAGAACAATCCTCTATTATTGTGAGGCTTGCAGAAACACCGCCAACTATATCTGTCACAGAAACACCGCCAACACCTGACAAGCATATTCGAGTTTTTTCTGAAAGGGTCATTCCAACTGAAAAATGGCAAAGTTTTCAGCCGTCTGTCAATTTTGTGAAATTGCGTCAGCAAGAGAGAGTCCGAGCGGCAAACGTTGAAAGACAGAAGAGTACAATGGGATATGGCTTAAAGTCCAGAAATTTCAGACCACGCCCGGCAAGTGAGAAGCAATTATTCGATTTGAGAAAGAAGCCTGAAGAGGACAATTAAATTCTTTTTTTTGTTCTAGTGTAAAGGTTATCAATTTCTAACATAAACAGCATTGCTAACTATATAAATACTTAGAAAACAACTTTTCCTGAGGTTTTAGACATGAATGAGGAAACAACAGAACCGCAAACAGAGGCACAAACAAAAATAAAGCCGTCAACCGTTGCAGACGCAACCTTCAGCGTGACTGATCCCCTCCTTTTCAAAAGCCTATGCGAAGCCATCAACGGACTGCTAAGCGAAGTGACCTTCCAATTTGAAGACTACAAACTGATTATCCGCGGCATGGACCCCTCTCGAGTAGCCATGCTAGACTACAACATAGACATGAACCGCTTCGAAACGTGGGAAGTAACAATGGCTGGCTACGCCACCTTCGACATGACGGAAGTTCTCAAAATTGTCTTTTCAATGGTAAAAAAAGATACTAACGTCAAAGTTACAGTTGACCCGAATACAGAAAAGATCGTTTTCACTCTCACAGACAGCCGAACAAGAATAAGAGAATTTCCGCTTCTACAAACGCGTGAAACCCCTGAACTTATACCGACACCAAAACTAATGTACAAAACATACTTCAAAGTCAGAAGCAAGGCATGGCAAGAAGACTTGAAAGACCTAGCCAAATCATCAGACCACGTTAAGATTCATGTAGAGTCGGGATTCGTGAAGGTCACAGCCCCTGGCGACTGTAAGGCTGAGAACAAGTATGAAGTACATTCCTTCTTAAAGAATGGGTTAGACGTCGTCACAGAAATCGAAGCTCAAGAACCATCTCACGCCACATACAGTCTAAGCTATCTTGCTACAGGCTTCAGTTTCTTCAATCCTGAACTCTGCGACGTAGCAACCATCGAAATGAGTACGGACATGCCACTACGAGCAACATTGCACACAAAATTCGGAGACCTCTACAATTACCTAGCCCCAAGAATCGAAATAGAATAAACCTCCCTTTTTTGTAACGGTGACAATTTTATGACAGAACAGAATTGGGTATCAGAATGGATGAAAACAGACCCTTACATGATAGATATAGAAGGGTTTGAAAAGTTCGTGAAGGAAAAAGAAAAAGAGCTTCGAGTCCAAATTTCTGTAGACTTATGCGATGGAGGCTTCCAACTATTCGTTGAAGTTCCGTCAAGTCAGATTCCGACTGAACAGAAAAACGAGTCTGAAGTAGCTAGGAAAGAAGAGCAAGTGCAGATAGTAGCCGACCGAATCAATGAACTGTTGAAACAGTTAGGCAAGACTGAAAGAAACGGGGAAATGGTTGAAGATTCTGAAGGACTCCGACCAGGATCGGTTCATGTTACAATGCGACCACCATTAGTCTGTAGACCAGACATTTGCCTTCGATACATCCAAAAATGGAAAGAAGCCGTCGCAAGAACAAACCACTTCACCATACCAGATGATGAAGAGGAAGAGCCTGTCTGGTGGCGAATCATGAAGGAAGAATGGAACAATTGCGAATGGGTTTATCATGGCGACGAAAGCCACTGCGGAGAAGAAAACATACAGCACAACGCCAAGATACTGTGGCAAATATGGAACGCGATAGGCAAACTCGTACCGACCTGCTATGGAATAGGAAAACCCTACCAATGCGACAGCATTTACCTGTACTGTTACGAAGCAACTCAGTTTCCACAGTTCGGCATAATGGAAACCGATGTGCTTCATGTTCTCAGAGAACATTACGACCATGAAATCCGACTGCTCAAAATAGAAACAACTGAACTAGACGAGATAGGCGTACAGTTGAATGGACTTGGCAAAACGTTACTCAGCATGGAGATACCGAACACAGAGGACATTTACCGAGACGATTATGTATGGATTCTCGGAGAACAACCATTACCAGTCATGTCAATGATCAGAGGGAATATCCCAGAAGTGCTTGAATACCTTTCGACTGGTGGAGAATGCTGGGATCCCGAGAACGACAGCGAGTCGTTATACCTGAACGGGGGGGTAGAAATGATACATCCGTTTCTACGCAGAGAACTCAAACTGAAATGGACTGAAGACGATGTGGTCTGGAGTGAACAAGCCGAAGAATACCGCACACTATTCTACACCCGATTCAACGACTCAGAGCTGGCCGCGAAAACAGTTGAAGAACTCTCACGCATAGCAAGTGCAAAAGGCATACGTGGACATAGCAGAAAACAAGACTTAATAGACGCAATCCTCGAAGCAAACGACAAGACAATAGTGAACACAGTGCAGATACGAACAGATAGACCGCCAAGCATGAGATACACTCCTGAGGGTCAGACCTTCAGTGAAACAGGCTGGATGAGCAATTGGGAAAAAGGCATAGATGAAACAGGCGAAATAGTCGGCAAAACAGTCGCAGACGTAGCTACAGGACAAACAGGCACCTGCATAAGACGCCGACAAACTCCCCTCGGATCAGTAGTCCAAGTCCAATTCAAATTCACAGACGGCAAAATTCAGGGCGAAACACTCTGGTTCTGGCAAGACGAAGTGCAAATGCTTGACGTATAAACCAGTTTTTTTGAACATTATGGCAGTTGCCATGTGGCAAGTGGCTTTTCGTTAGCTCGAATGATTGTCAGGCTACTGACAGTCCGAGATGGTGACGAAAATGAGCGTAGAAAAACAGCCAACGATTGTCCTCAGGAAAAGGGACACTCAAGAGACTCTAGAAATCACTGTCACTATCAAAGTGTATGAGAAGATTGCTAGGGATCTTGGAGCTTGGCGTGTAGTGTCAGCATCAAAATCTTAAAGGAGGTGAAAACAACGAACTTTACAGTGTTAGGGTATCAAAACCGTTTAGCGTGCAATGTTGAAGTGATACAAGCTGAAGAAATCAAAGTGTCACGACATGCAAGCCAAACATTCAATTTCAAAGACCCCGAACGGTTCATAGAAGCAATCAAAGGCAAAACCAACGTGGTTATCTATGTTGGAAAAGTCAAAGACGAAGCAGGCAACGAAGAATGGCGAGCAATGTATTGGGAACCGTCGGACCCAACAAAAGACCGCTACGGCACGGGTGAACATGGAACAAACGTTCTTCCATTAGGAAGCCTAGCATGGCTTCATATGGAATCAGAATTTGACCTGAAATGGGAACTGGCCAAACAACACAAAGAATACGGAGAATTTTCTCGGGTTCACAAAGAAGTCGAAAAATATTCCAGAAGAATCCGCGAAATCAACAGAGACAGCCCATTCGCCGACACGGAAAGTTACGGTCTGATGGGAACTGAAGAACTGAAAAAACTGGCTGTAGAAATGAAACAGGCATACAGCAAAATGACGAATGCTAAGACAGTCGAATTGGCAGAACCAGACAAAGAGGAAGAAGAAGGAGAAGAAGATGAGGAAGAATGACAGAAAACGATTTGCTTGTTCAAGAATGGCGAAAAACCGACCCTTTTCTGCTTGACTTAGAAGGATTCCAGACGTTCTGCGACCTCAAAGTTGCAGGAAACAACTACCCAACGCATTACGAAGACATCTTCTGGACAGTTGAACCCATAAAAGCGCCCTTTCTCGGCTGTGCACAGATACTTATAGGCACAGCTGTAGGCACTTGCACCCCGCAAGAATCAGCTGATGATTATTGGAAACGCAACAACATCGCGGCTGAAACCGTCAGAACCGTTGTCGCCCTCCACAGTAAGAAAAGAGATGAAAAATGGCTGTTACACTTGAACGACAGCGAAAGACACCTCAGATGGATAGAAAACGAATTCGGCTTCGCACTCTCAGAAAAAGACTTCGATAACGCCTGGCTACTTTGGGAACACAAATACTGGTTCCCAAACAACGACGGATACTACGTCAAAGGATGGATGGCAATCGCAGATGCTCTAGGAATCGGCGGCACCGCAAGAGATGTTCTAGAGCAAACGCCTTTTCCCCATGCTGACACGCCAGACACAAAACATGAAACAATATGCTCGAAAAGGAACGTCTGCCCAATCTACCAATATCGACAATGGTTAAAAGTCACTGAAATCGCAGACATACCAGAAAAAGTGTGGCGCCACACAACGTTCAGAAGCAACCTGAACTACTACTTGCATGACATTGGAAATCAAAAGCATGAGGCATTGGAACGGATCAACGGTCCCCACACAGACTTCATAACAAAATGGCTCGTTCACAACATGATAAGAGAGTATTCTGGTCTGCCACTATGCCAAAAATGTGGAGAACTCAGTTATTGGCATTGGCGAACTGGCTGCGACTCTGACGTGGCAGAAAGAAAGAAGTATGAAGGCTTAGAATTGTGCTACAACTGCATAGGCATAATCGAAAAAACGTATGTGACAAAGATAAACCCTCTCAAACCTGAAGACGCATGGACAGTGATCCCTGAACAAGAAGAAAGAGACATGAGAAGAAGATTGATTGAAGGAGACGTGATTTTTGATGATGTTAGCAACTAAAGAAACCATAATTGAAGAATGGCGAAAACAGGACCCTTACCTGCTTGAACCAGAAAAAATGCTTGAATTCATAGACAAAAGACTGGCAGCACAAGAACTTGTGCGGCTGATGAGACTCTGCCATCCGAACGAGCATGGAGAAGCCGTAACACGAGGCGAAGTCATGCATAGAATACGTGAACAAGGCTTGAAGGTTCTGGACGACTTAGGATGGCCCAGAGACATGAACAGCTACTACAAGAACATGCACACAGGAGACATTTCCACTCTCGAACAGACCTTATGGGATCTGACAGACGACCTTGACGCTTGGAGAACGAAAATGCATGAACAAGAAGAAACAATCAATGAGCTCACCAACACTGACTTCTACTGCTTAAAGCCGGAGGCAGAAACAGAAGAAAAGAAAGTCAGGTGTGCAGGCAGAGGACTAGAATGTTGCTCAAGCAAAGACATGAAAGCATACGTGAACCAATACCCACACATAAAGGACATTGTAATAGAATCTCTAAGGCTCCACAAAGCATTCTACGAGCAAATGAACGCAGGACGCTTCAAAGAACTGAAACTTCTTACAGACAACATTTTCAGAAACGACGAATGCATACACAACATCGTAGTCATGTGTAGAATGTTCAAAATAGACGTCGACAAAATAGAAGACACAAGCACTTTTCCGCCCAGAAGCATCGAAGGACACGTCTGGTGGGTAGTAGAAAATTGGGAGCCGGCCACACCTGAAGAAGTCAAAGCATGGCAAGAAAAGCATCCTGAAGAGGAAAACGATGAATATAACTAAACGGATGCAGAAAAGACTCGGAAAAGGATGGCGACAAATAGTAATGTCCAACTCAGGAGGAAAGAATAGTATGAAAGTTGGAGAACTCAAAGGTGCAAAGAACATTAT
>Ga0315288_10005973_pt1 | contig 15438 bp, 10 predicted proteins | sample YL17G11_20_MG_FD_203454 | JGI IMG/M metagenome (GOLD analysis project Ga0315288, IMG submission 203454) | Sediment microbial communities from Yellowstone Lake, YNP, Wyoming, USA - YL17G11_20 | ecosystem: Environmental > Aquatic > Freshwater > Lake > Sediment | place: USA: Wyoming | collected...
TGAAACTTCATAACCATTATCGAATTTTTTCTGCGTGCCCAACGCGACAGTCTCCGCCTTCCTTCCTCCGGAAGCATTGGTCACAGAATATGTATTATAAAGAGCTGCGTCTTCATCAAGTTTTGCTTTGCCCCCGACCGATAATGTATTACCTAAAGGCCCTTTTAAATTATTATCTATCGTGTAATCACTGAACAGGTCCAATCTATTCTCGATATTAACTCCTGCGCCCATTGTAGTAGCGTCGCCCTTAGAGCCTACAACTTCACTGGCCCTTACGCTCAAATATTTATTTACCCTGGATTCAGCGCCTAAGGTGGTCTGTCTATTCGCCGGACCGCGAACGCTCTCCTGATGCGTAAGGGAGACCTTGGTCCTCTCCGTCAATTTATATGAGACCTTTCCGGCGACCGTATCGCTGCCTTTATTCGTTTCGGCAACTATATCTTTTGTGTTGGCCACTCTCTGATGACGATACTCTCCTGTCACATCTATTTTTTTAGTTAGCGCGCTCGCAATCTGCGCAGTCGTAGTCTCTGTTGTCTTCGCACCTACTTGCAAGCGAGATTGTATATTGCCGTCTTCCAATAACTTTTGTATATCATGCCTTAAGCTGATCCTCGTTCCGGGTCCGATATCCAAGGACGCGGCACCGCCTATCTTTTCAGTCCCTTGGTTGAATATAGTAAAGGGAGTAGAAAATCCTTTTTCGATTTTCTTATAATAAGCTGTGAGGTTCAGGTCGTCGAATAATTTCGCTTCGCCATTCATGCCATAGGCCCTGCCTTTCTCTGATTGGTCTGTCGCCAATTCCGTAAACGTCAAGCCGCCGTCAGTCGAGCTGAAATTATTCCCTTCTTCCGATTTGGCCTCTGCATACTCAGCGTTAACTTTTATATCCTTATTGAGCCTTAAGGTCGTATCCAGGCCCTGCAGGCTGAAATTCTGTTTCGCCTGTTGGTTATCATTGATATATGTGCCGCCCACTCTTACGTAATCATTCAGCTGCTGAGAGGCGCGTATACCTCCGGACCATTCATCATATTTATCTTTCACTTCATATTCATAATCTACTGCTAAATATAATCGATTCCCGTCCAACAGGTTGGTCGCGATTATCGATTCGGACGCGGATATCTGCGAAATAGGCCTCCAGAAGATTATCCTTCCATTATCATAATCTATCTGATAATCAACGCCCTCTTTCTCGTCCACGCTGGCTATGACAAGCCCTGATATCTTATCTCTTACCTCTATCCGCACTTTTTCTGAGCCCTCAATTATGTATTTATGTTTGAGGTAATATAAAGAACCTCCTGTGCCAATAAATTCATTATGCGCCGCCCTCTGTTTCGCCTTCGCGGTAAATACTATCACCTTCGTATTTGGCTCGCCGAATTTTGTATTCGAGACACTTATGATCTGGGCCTTGCCGCCATAGAGCGTCCTGGAGAACCGCGCGAACTCGGTATCGTCTAGTGTGATCTCATAATTCCCCCATATGGCCTGCGACCTGTCCCACTCCACCATTGCATAGAGCATGCCCTGCGTGTTGGTAGCATCATATGAGACGCTGGAATTGTCGCCGTAGACAGGGTAATATTTATCGGGATCTATATACCTGAACAATTCCTTTTGCTGCCTTTCGGTATCCAGGCTCGACGTTATCAGGTATTTTCCTTTTATCTTAGCCTTGAGATAGTATGCGAGCTTGCCGCTGGACCAGAAGCCGTTCTTAAAATGGTCGTCTTTGACCAGAGGCTCTGTGTTGCCTTCCCTAAAGTTATATCCCATCTCGCTATCGCCCATAGCGATAAAGAAAAGGTAGTCGTCTTTCACCTTTATATTCTTCGTGTAGGTTTGCGTCTCTCCTGCGGTGTCCTTTGCCTCAACCGTAAAATCATATTCGCCTTTGGGGACTATTATATCTTGCTTATAATTCTCTATATCCGCATATTCCGGCAAATTTAAGCTGCACACCTCGTTAGCGGGGTTCCCGCCCTCGCTTATTTTAACCTTCATCTCATTTTCTGCTGCGCCGCTATTCTTTATTGACTTTATATCTGATTCAAAAGCCCCGCCCTTAATGACGACTGTCTCTCCGTCCAGCTTTATGGTTTGTGAACCGAGGTTATTGACCTTGCTTTCAGCAAGCCATAATTTTCTTTCATCAGATTTTTTCTCTTTGTCACCAAAAACTTCTTTCTCCAGTTGATCCTTCTGGTTTGCGTTGCTAGCTTGATACCTCTCTACTTTTAACTCTCTATCCTTAGTCTTATCTGATTTACCGTTCTTATCCCATACTGTAATAGAATAAGTATAGAGCCTCCCCGGCGTCACGGGACCACCGCTATCGCCTTTACCGTCCCACGCGATTGGAACGTTTAAGGCCTGCTTTGTTCCGTCAAGCCGCTTAAAAAGTTTTCCGCTCGCCTTATCATAAATATCCAGCTGCCATTTATCTATGAACATAGCATAATTGGTGAACACCCTAAATATAGCTGCCTCAAATAAATTACCGTCATCCCGCACTTTGAGCGTCTCGCTATTTAAAGCGGCATTTAATCTCGGCTTCGGCAAATTCGTCTCCGTCCTGATACTGACCGGTAGTTTCCTGCTCATTAGCGTCTTATCATTTGAAGAGCCGAGGCGAGACGGTATCTCTTTTTGCGAATTTATCCCGAAATTTACTTTAGAGGTAAGGCCTGGCCTTATATCCACTATAGCTACCTTAGGAGTCGTAAGATACGCGCCCTGAGGGAGCGTGGATTCGTCTAATCTGAAAGCATGTCTTCCGGGCATGACTCTGGGTATGTGATATTTCCCATCTTCGTCGGTCCTGACCACGGTTCCGTCTTCCATCACTATGCGCACGTCCGGGACCCCTGATTCAAAAATTACCGGGCTATTATGTTTCGGCCCGTCCTGAACGCCATCCTCGTCCAGGTCCCAGAATACCTTGCCGATAACTATACCTAGATCAAATAATGGGTCAGGCACCACCCTCACGACCTCTGAAGCTGTATTAGAGATAGCTGTCCCGTCAGAATACTTGGCGAAGACCCAGTTCTCATATTTTTCAAAAGTGACCCCAGAACCAACGATAAGCTGATATTTAAGGGTCTTGGTGGAGCCTGCGCTAACTGTTCCTATATTAAACGTTAGTGGCCGATTGCCGGCTGGGTCCGAGATGGCAGCATTATTTAAGATCGTTCTTCCTTTTACATATTTGAATCCGGGAGGAATTTTATCCTCAAGATAGACATTGTTGATGTCTCCGACGTTTTCATTTGTGATAGTGACAGTATAGGTAATGATATCGCCGATGTTCACTTCTTTCTTGTTCGCATCTTTAGTAATCTTTAGGAGACTATTTTGCGGATCCATCGGTAAATCAATATGCTGAATAGCGCCTGCGAAGGCAAATGCTTGGCCCTTAGCGCCGTTTGCGTCGTCAAATGTCCGAGTGGGAAAACTTGCCGGAACGGCTTTTACAGTAGGGAACGTATATCCGGGCGCGGTCACGCTAAGAATCAAATTAGTGGCAGGCGGAAAGACGACGGTGTATTGATAAAATCCATTCGCGCCTACAGTCTGAGGATTCTGTTCGCCTGCCCCTATATCGATGCCTTGTCTGGCTACTATATAACTACCACCTGTCTGATAATAAAGCGTGACAACCGCGCCGCCGATCGGACTACCGGTGACTGAGTCAAAAACTATGCCTGACGGATCTATGAAAGTCGTCCCTGCCTGCACCGGAAAACTATCCGCTGTAACTGTAGCGGTTGAAGTTATATCCGCGGCCTGGAATATCTCAACGCCCACCGTCTGTCCTGCCGTAGCACTCAGCGTAACATCGGCTACAACGTGGACATATGTGAGCGGACCGGCTGCGAGCGAAAAGCCGTTAAACGAAGCCTTGCCAGTGCCGTCAAAATTGGTCGTTGCGCCAAGTTGAGTGGTATCTGTAGCCGACTCATAGGTACCGTCGCCATCATCTTGAAATAACTTTACATTTTGCAGACCAGTGGCACCGTTAACAGTGCCATACTGCGTAATGGTCATGGCAGAGACTGTTCCACCGGACGTTAAATGAAAAGTCCCTAAGCGCTGCCCCGTAGACCCTCTCCTCAAATATGAAGTCGGGCTTCCGTTGGGGCCGACAGAAGTGATGGTCGCCCGCGGAATAACAAAGGTATCGAAATTATTATTGGTGGTATCGTAAGCATTGACGGTTATTTTTGATGTGCCAACATCAAGTAAGCAATATTGTAAGGTCTTTTTCTGATATTCTTCAAAAGCATTCGGAGTCACATTTGGATTATTTAACGGCGCTCCCCCTCCTCCTGTTTGTAAATAATACACGCCGTTTTTAAATGCTCTTTCATAAAAATGGTCATGTCCGCACAGGACCATATTAACATTATTGGCTTCAAAGATCGGTATGATATTAGTCCTGAAAGCTACAAGATCTGCATCGCCAAAATGGCTACCTGTTGTATATGGGCTGTAATGAACAACCACTATACGCCACGTAGCGCTCAGGGCTGCCGCTGAAATAAGGTCTGCATTCAACCAATCGAGCTGGGTTCCTGCGCCGCCGATGCCATTTATAAAATTATTATCCTCAGTATTAATAACTATAAAATGGGTATTGCCATGATCGAAAGAATAATAAAACTGATTTATGGCCCCACTGGGCGGTTGAAAATGCGCTATAACGTTTGCTGGATTTGCGGCCTCATGATTTCCTAATGCCACATAGAGGACGTTATTCTTAAATATGTTTCTCATCGGTAAGAATAATTGCGGTTGCCATTCATTGCTTGCCCCGCTAAAATTCACGTCGCCCACATTGAAAATTATCGTATTTGGGTCCTTGGAAGTCATCGCAGCAGCTACCGCCTCATGAGTGAGAACATAGTCACCTGTAGCAACGCCTCGATTATCTCCGTAGGCGAGAAATGAAAAAGAGCTGCCTGAAGCTGGCGCGGTCCTGAACGTTGCATCAGTGCTTGTTACGCCTCCTGCGCTGACTCTGTAATGGTAGATAGTATTAGACTGAAGCCCTGTCAGCTGAACATCGTGAATAGTTTTGGCTACCGATTCGGTTTGAGAAGAACCGTAAGAACTGGTCAAGCCATATTCAACGGTCCCTATCACGGAAGAGTTGGTCTCCCACATGACTATAATGCTACTTTGTGTAACCTGCTGCAGGTAAGGATAAAGGGAGGTAAATATAGCAAGCTTCGGATGGTTTGCCGCAGTGCCTGCCTCCCTGGAACTTATGTCTGTCCCGTCGGTATCCCCATAATCCTGCATGGTTATTCCGTAGTTTGTCGAGGGGCTATCAACCCATGATTGCACAAGAGTTATTCCGGTAGAATTAAACGCTACACCCTTAGAGCCGGTGGTGGTGGCGCTTATCCTGCCTACTTCTGCTCCGCGGTCATTCGCGCCTTGAGCGCCGGCCGTCTGCCAAGCATTCCCGGAAGAAAAATTATTCCATGTGGCCTCCGTCTCAACCCAATTCCGTTTCATCTCATATACCTGTTGAGTCTGCGCGCTTGAATCTTCAATATTAAATATCATGGCGGCTGCAGTGACTGGTGTACCGGGTGCGAGGCTTGACGTGTCCCATTTTGCAATTATGCCGAAATCAACGGGAGCACCGTCCATTAAGATCGGTGAGACGGTGCCATAATTGGTATTAGGGTTCCCTGCGTCCATATAAGTGTCTCTTGTTCCATCGTAACTCGTGGTAGGGGAAACACCGTCTTGGAACGATACTGGGTCATCGGCATGGGCGGTCTGCGGAGAGAAAGGTATCCATATAATAGCCGTCAGAAAGACGCTAAATAAAATCGATATTGCGGGGGCGATTTTTTTTATCATAGCCTTATCAGGCTTATAGTATAACTTAAGCAGATCGGGTATCCTCTTTTTCACCATATAACAAAACGTTATAACTCTGACGTATAGGTCTGTGTGCTTGAGAGATCTCTACTCTTAGTCTCTATTGAAATCTTTAGGCCAAGCACGCCGGCAATTTTTTTGAACGTCATCAACGATATATTTGAATAACCGTTCTCTATGAATGATATCGCCTGTTGAGAAAGCCCTGCTTTTTCAGCAAGCTCTTTTTGCGTCCACCCTTTACTTTTTCTGGCATCCCTTATCTTTGTTCCGATCTCTTTTGCTTCGGAATCTATGAGTGGCATATTTTTATTATCAGGATTATCGCTGCCCATCTCTTCTACAGACATAAATCGACCTCTTCGCTAAATATTTATATAATTATAAGCTTAAAATGCATCCTTCTATATAAATTAATATGCATCAAATATACATAATAAACATCATATTGTCAAATTTTTTACTAATATTATTGGTATTTTGTGCGTTATTATCACTTTTAATGTATAAATCTGAAAATCGTATGGTGGCCTGATATGGAGGATTAAGGTTGGGATGATTTATATTGCCCGATAATTTTTACACCTAAATAATTCTAAACTTGAAAACTTTTAATGATCTAAAAGATCTGGATTCCAAAAATGAGAAACGCGGATCCTGCGTTACTGCCTTTAGCAGACCGGCGAAATTCTCGCGCCAATAGATATCCTCAATAAGGTAAAATATCTTTGCGCCTTTCGTAGTCAGAATCTTATAGGCATCCTTGATATCATGTTTTTCAAAATAGCATACAAATAAACGTGGTTTGGCGTGTATGTCCGTTCCGGCCCTACCTTCAAACAATAAATTGTGAGCCAATTGCGTATAGTCCTTAAACCACAGACCGTAGTAGATCAACGCGGATGCCGGACTGGTTGCGCCTACCTGAATGGGCTCTCCGCTATTTTTTATCTCAGACTCAAGATAGCCGGCGCAAGACCTCCAGTCAGGATTAGGACGATACACGGTCCACTCGTCCGTTTTTTTCTCATACCCAATAAGGGTGATCGCGCTAAATATAAAAAATGTGATTATGCTTATACGGCCTATGTGCTTGTTCTTAAATTCAGCGATACCGCACGCCAGCACTATATAGAAAAACGGCAGGACCAGGAAGATGGTCCGCTCTATATAAATCTGTTTAAATCCCGACGCTGTCAAGCCCAGCATTAACAGGGGAAGGGCAGAGAGATATAAGATTATGTCTCTTCCACGCCTATCTTTCAGGATCGATATCAAGCCTTTGATAAAAATGATCAGAAAAAATACCTGCGAGTAAAATATAGCCGGTTTTGAAAAAATGTCATTTATGTGGGCGGTGTATGGTTTTAAATTCCAAAGCGAATTCCCGAATGTGAACCAATTAAAAAAGAGCATCCATAATTCAAAGATCGTAAAAGGTCTTAAATAAAAAGCGCCGTGCTGGAAATCGCCAAATCTGATCTTTATAAACAGGTATAATAAAAATAAAGCCAATACTATAAGGTTGAGCCTGAGGACCTTGCGTTTAGTCTCATCCATTTTTAAGAGACACATTCCGATAAAGAGAAATAAATAGATGAACGCGGAATAGTGTATAAAAACGGTAAAAAGGAGCGATAGAAAATAGATGATATACCAGATGCCGCCGGCCCGGGATTCGGTCAATTTATAGTACAAAAATATCGTGGATAGAAAAAGGAATAGGAGCATTGAATAAGGCGTGGCCTCTTGTGAATACCAAATATGAACGGGCGAAACACATAATAAGAAGGCTGTCAGGAACGCGATCTTGCGATTGGTAAATTTTAAGGCTATTCTGTAAGAGAGGTATATAGAAAAGATCCCAACTATAAGCGACGGCATCCTTATGGATATCTCGCCGTCGCCGAATAACCTTATCCAGAAAAACATGAATACGCGATAAAACGGGGCGACCCTGTCTAACAATATGGTTTTCCAGAGAAGCGATAGGTTCTTCAGCATGACGCTCGTTGCGTAACCCAGCTCGTCAAACCAGATGCTTTCGTTCAGGTTAGGCAAGCGCAATATAACGCTTAGGGCCAATATGACATATAAAATAAGGCTGGGATCTTTCCGAAGTGACAGGCCGTTTTTATTCACGCTGATCCTTTATCATTTTTAAATAACTCGATATGGTGCCCAGGCAGGTAGAGAAAAAATTATATTTACTTTTCCCGAATACGCGATTACGGTGACTGATCTTTACTTCCGTTATCTTATCCGTGCGCTTAGATAACATAAGCGGCATCAAGGAAATGCCGTACTTATCCTTAAATGCTATGTCACTGACGACATGCCTTCTATATGCGCGCATAGTACAGCTCATATCGTGAACTTTTACTTTTGTCATCCTCCTTTGAATATAATTTCCTACCCTTGATTTTAAAACTTTATGCCACGGGTCTATACGGCAATAACGCCAACCGCACACTACGTCAAAACCATCATTCAATCTCTCTATTAGCCTGGGGATGTCGTCCGGGTCATTTTGCAGATCTGCATCTAGCGTAACGATTACATCACCCCGGGCCTCGCGGAATCCTTTCTCGAGTGCCTTGCACTGCCCTTTGTTCGAGCCTAAACCAAATACCTTAACGCTATTATCGGAATCTGCGATCTGCTGTAGCATCTTACCGGAAGAATCAGTTGAACCGTCATTGATAAAGATGATCTCGGCCTTGCCGGTGAAATCACTCAATGTATCTTTTATCTTGGCATATAAGACACTTAGAGAACTTTCTTCATTGAATATGGGGATGATTATAGAAATATCCGTCCTGTATTCTTGCCTATTTATAGTTTCCGCAATATTCAAACTGGCTGATCGGTCCATTTTTTACAATTGTCCAGCAAAAATTTATTTTCGGATCATCAATACCCGATAAAGCGCTCGGTCTTTATATTTTCTTTCTTGCACTCAAGTTCCAAGGATATGCCGCACATCGTCTCTACCATGGCCGGAGGCCCGTATATAAATAATATCCTGTCGCCTAGGTCGCATGCCTTCTTTTGCAACAGCTCCTTATTTATAAAGCCAAACAGGCACGTCTTGTCTTTAGGCTTACACTCTGTGACCGTATAATATACCTTTATATTCTTATTTATCGACCTCCAATGATCCAGCTCCTTTTTGAAGGCGATATCATATTCGGTCCGGTTTGAATAGAAAAGGTGGACATCCGTGCCTAACTTTTTGTCGATGATATATTCTAGTATAGAAATGACGGGCGTTATACCTATGCCGCCGATCAAAAAGCCTATCTTTTTATATTCTTCCTTAAAGACGCAATCACCCATGGGTATTCTCACGAGGATCTCGTCATTGAATTTCAGGCTTAACAGCTTCTTAGAAAATTGAGAGTCACTTATCCTTTTGGTCACCTCTATATAGTCTTTTGTCGGTGAAGAAGATATAGAGAGATATTTATTCAATTCTTTGTTATCTCTGCGAGCTTCATCAAATATGATCTGTAAAAACTGCCCCGGAACAAAATCTATCTTCTCGGCCAAAACGAATCTGAAGCTCTCTACGCTATCAGTCCTTTTCACCCGCCCCATAAATCGCGCCCTTACCTCTTTCATAAAACTATTCCTTTCTTATCGCATTTGTTCCGCGCGGCCAGTTTGTCAGCCCTCCAGCTCCTCTAATGGCCTTATGGTAGTGCCTGTCGGCACTTTAAATTTGTCATCGCGCAATAGCATCTCTTCTTCTATATTTATCGCCTCTATATCAGAACTGGATGTATCTGTTACAGCTTCCTTTTTTAAAACTATGCCGCCCCAAAACCACATCTTCTCTCCCAAGCTCTCATAGATATCGCATTTTCGGCGCAGCACCTCTCCCGTACCTATGAATCTGCTTTGGGGGCCCAATCCTCGCCATTCGTAATCCATCCACGCATAGAATCCGGGCATAATGTCAAAACAGTACGCCTTTTCAATATCAGGCCACCTGATAAGATAACCCTTGTTTCCATCGCGTATGCGCAACGACTGCTTTCTGTGCTTGTCTTTCGTGAATACCTCTGTCTCCTCATCCCTGCGCCTATTTTTGACGGTATCTATATATGTTACCTTTATGCCGTCGCTGCCTTCATCTTTTTTCACTCCGCCTAGCCACCTGAAAGTGCTTTTGTATGCGATCTTAACCGTTTTAAAAGCCGGTTTAGCTACACTTTTTATCTCTTTGGTATTATTTATTTCGCTGAAAACAGAGGCAGGGTAATCCAGTAAGATGGCCATCGACGCAAAGATAACCGCGAGTTTTATTATCGTTCTATTAGCTGCCGATCCAGTCCGATTTTTGTTGCCTGTTCTTTCGTGCGACAATAGATTTCGGATTCGCATATTCGTCCTATAATTTACATAACTTTCCGTCGAGAAATATGTTACAACATAATAATATCATTGTCAAGAAATTGCGCCTCGCCAATACCTTTCAACTGATATCGTGATTATTATCGGGGACGGAAGGAACGATCGTGGCTTGTTCCATTTAAAATAATTTTTTTACCAAAAATTGTGAATTTTAAGTATAATCTTTATTTATGCACGCACTTACACTCATAATCATAAGCCTTCTTGTATTCGCCCTCGCATATAGATTTTACGCAAAATTTATCATAGTGAAGGTCTTGGTGGCCGACGCGTCGCTAGCTACACCTGCCCATACGCTATATGACGGCAAGGATTATGACCCAACGAATAAATTCGTATTATTCGGCCACCATTTCGCGGCGATATCGGGCGCGGGCCCTCTTGTCGGGCCAGTGCTTGCGGCGCAATTCGGATTCCTGCCCGGATTCTTATGGATACTGATAGGTGCGGTCCTGGGAGGGGCGGTGCATGACATGGTTATACTTTTTGCCTCCGTCAGGATGAAGGGGCTCTCGCTTACTAAATTGGCAAGGGAACATATAAGCCCTCTGGCAGGAGTCGCCACCGGCCTTGCGATATTATTCATAATAATAACAGCGCTTGCCGGCCTTGCGCTTGTGGTCGTGAACGCCCTGAATGAAAGCTCGTGGGCAACATTCACTATAGCGATCACTATCCCGGCTGCGCTATTGGTGGGCCTATATATGTATAAGATACGGCCCGGGAAAATAGGCGAGGCGTCAATAATCGGCGTATCTATAGTGATCTTGGGAGTAGTGATAGGAGAGCCTTTATCGAAAACAGCCTTTGGCTCTCTCTTCCTCTTCTCCAAGCCCGCCCTTTCGGTAATGCTGCCAATCTACGGATTAATCGCGTCAACGCTTCCTGTATGGCTCTTGCTCTGTCCGCGCGATTATTTAAGTTCCTATATGAAGATAGGCACTATCGTCCTTCTCGTCTTAGGGATATGCGTAGTAAATCCGAAGCTACAGATGCCTGCAATCACCCAATATGTACATGGCGGAGGCCCTATAATACCCGGCAAGGTGTGGCCTTTTGTATGTATCACGATCGCGTGCGGCGCGATAAGCGGTTTTCATAGCCTCATAAGTTCCGGCACAACGCCTAAGATGATAAATAGCGAAGCCGACATACGGTTTATAAGTTACGGCTCAATGCTGACAGAGGCGGTCGTATCTATCATGGCCCTGATCGCCGCAACGGTCATGCTGCCCGGAGATTATTTCGCAATAAATCTATCGCCCGGTATGTTCGATAAGCTCGGGCTGACTACCACTCATCTATCTGAGATCGAGCGCCTGACCGGAGAGGTGCTGAGAGGCAGGGCAGGCGGGGCAGTTTCGCTGGCAGCCGGGATGTCGCTTATACTCTCTTCGATAGCTGGAATGAAAAACTTAATGGGGTACTGGTATCACTTCGCGATAATGTTTGAGGCGCTCTTTATTTTGACGACAGTGGACGCTGGAACGCGGGTTGCAAGATATATCCTGCAAGAGATGCTAAAACCGATCAGCCCTAAACTAGGAAGCGGCAAATCGTTATGGGGAGTAATTATAACCGGGGCCATTATAAGCTTTTTATGGGGATACCTGGTTTATAACGGTGAGATCTCCACTATCTGGCCTATGTTCGGCGTGGCGAATCAACTACTCGCCACGCTTGCGTTGTCCGTGGGCACTGTCTTCATACTACAGCACTCGAACAAATGGTATTACGGCCTCATAACCTTCGTGCCGTCCCTTTTTATGTTTGCCACGACTTTTACTGCCAGCATATATAATATTATGAACAACTTTCTTCCTAAACATACCTTCCAGGGCAATTTGAATGCCGGCCTTTCTCTGGTGATGCTTCTCCTTGTGATATTGATATTTTTCGAATCCCTGAAAAAATCGATCAAGTATCTGCCGCGGCGGTAAACACCATTTAGTAGGCCATCTTATTCTCAAGCCTATCCCACTCTTTCAATAAGCCCTTGCATTCATCAAGCAGAAATCCGCCGCGTATCTTGACGACGCATTTACCTATTTTTTTCATCCTTCCGCTTGCTATGGCTAACTCGTTAAATCCTAACCTCTGGGCGTCCTTTATCCTGTTGCCGTAGATTAGTGTACCTATCCTGGCCCAGTGTATCGCGCTGAAACACATAGGGCACGGCTCCGTCGAGGAATATATGCTGCATCCCGAGAGGTCAAAATTCTTTATTTTTTTGGAGGCTAGCCTTATAGCGTTTATCTCCGCATGGCAGGTCGCATCTTTTTTCAAGACCATGTTTCTTGATACTGCCAGCACGCGGCCGTTTTTAACTATGCACGCCCCGAACGGCCCGCCGTCCATTTTTTTAAGGTTCTTTCTCGCTTCATTAAGCGCAAGCCGCATATATTTTTTATTCATCATCTGAATTCTTCTACAAATTCTATCAAATGCCCGTCCGGGTCATACCCAAAACATATCTTCGTTTTGGCATCAGGCGCCTTTGTCGGTCTTGAAATAAATTTCACCCCTAACATAGCCAACCTCTCGTATTCACGATCTATGTCTTTTACCGTAAAGGATATGTGATCGTATCCTTTTTTCGATGTTATCTTCGGTCTCCTCCAGCAATGCAATTCAAATACCGGCGGGCTGAGCCTGGGTTGAGCGGGGTCATGCATCTTAACATACGTTAATTTTATCCCTTTTACATTTAATACAGTCTCGGGGTATTTTCCTTCTATAGTCTGGACCTTGGCCACTTTCAGGCCGAGGATATCTCTGTAAAATTTTAAAGACTTGTTGATGTCATTAACAACTACGCAGACGTGCCTAAAACTTCTCACCATTAAAGTATCTCTCCGCTCTATTTATTCCGGCCGGATGCTTTCTTCAGTTCCCCGATGAATACCGGGCTGACCTTTTCACCTACCGATTCCAACTTATGCACCTCATCCCAGCATTTATCATAATCTTTCGCATTAAAATGTGCAATAGCCTCTTTGTAATGCAACGGCCCAAACGATAGACGGTATATCTTAAGTTCTTCGTCGAAGTCAGAAACAGCGCGGACATAGTCCTTTTTATTAAGATAGGCGAGGCCGCGGTTGTAGTGAGCATTGGCCAGGTCGGCTATCAAATCTATCGCCTTATCATAATTGGAGATGGCTTGATCAAAATCACCTTTTATGCTATAGATGAGCCCCCTGTTATTATAAGCATTGGCTTTATGGTTCTTTTTTATTGCTATCTCGATAACTTTAGTATAATCAAGAATGGCCAGGTCAAGATTCCCCTTTGCCTGACAGAGGACCCCTCTATAGTAATATGCTATGACATATTGCGGGTCTGCTTTTATCGCCCCGCCATAATCAGCTATGGCCTCATTGATATAGCCTTTATTTTCGTAGGCCTTACCCCGATTATAATAGGCCAAGGCGTAAGTAGGTTTTGCGCTTATCGCTTTACTGAATTCAGCGATGGCTCCGTCCAGGTCGCCTTTCAGGAAATACCTGCTCCCTAACGACACGTAGTCATCGATCTGTTCATCCGGTTCAGCACAAAAAATATAATTGGTGGCGCAGAGTGCTAAAATACATATCCCCGCTATGAAGAGTTTAAACTTTAGCTGTTTTTTATTCATTTTGACCTATATGTTTATTATAATCCCCGACGATATTGGCCGTAGGCAAAAAATAACATCTTCATGGCATCGTTTTCGATGCCGCGTTGATCCTGATACGGTTAAAGAAGTTTTCCATCCTATCCGCAACTATATCGCGTTCGTGATCTGCGGTGATCACGTGATATGAGTCGTATAGAAGTATCATCTCTTTCATCTCGGATTTGATCCTATCGTAAATAAACTTGGAATTTTTTACGCTGGCCATATCGTCGTCTTTGGCCTGAATAAGTTGCACCGGGAATTCCACAGAAGGAAGCTTTGTGCTTAGGTATTTGACCAACAGTTGAAGCTGATGCAGAAGAGCCACCGGAAAATATGGATAGCCGTATTGCGCAACGTTCGTGATGTCATTCAATTTGGCATTGCTGTAATATCTATGCACGCGCTGACGTATGGCTTCGCTTTTAATTCCGTATGGAGGATCTTCCTTGAAATAGAAGAAATGCCGTAAGGGAGTATTATAGCCTAATGGGAGCAGAAATTTTGAATGCGGCGTATTCCATCCGTCATAGAAAAGGGTGGGCGCAAGGCAGCTTACTCCGGATACCTTATCCTTGAATTCATCTGCCAGCAGGAGCGCGAGAAGGGCACCCATAGAGAGCCCCGCGGCGAATACAGGGCCGGAACTAGTTGCGATATCGCCCTTAACCAGCACATCCCGGACCGATTCATAAAAATCCTGCCATTTTGTATTTTTTAATACCATTAGAGGCTCACCGTGATTAGCGAGCCTCGGGCATATTACGGAATAGCCTTTTCGGTTCAAGAACCCGGCCAGGAACTTCATCTCATTTGGAGTGCCGGTAAGGCCGTGGATAAGGATTACCGTGCAACCATTATTCCCTTTTAGAGAAAATTCGCTTTTTGTTAAGGGCTCTCTTCCGGGCGCCGGTCTGATAAAATCTTTGAGACCAAGTGAAAATACGACAGACATATGCAAGCTTTCGCTAAAAATTATCCGGGATAAGACAAAGGCAAAGAGACAATGAAAGCAGAGCCCTTGCCGTACTGACTTTCGACCTTGATCGAACCTTTGTGTGCCTCGACGATAGATCTTGCCCTGCTTAACCCAAGACCAAACCCATCTTTAGTATTGCGGGATTTACTCACCTTATAAAACCTATCGAATATATAGCCGATCTCATCTTCCGGTATGCCTGCGCCGGTATCGCTCACGGCTATATTCACATATCTATCATTTTTACTTGCCGTCACCGTCACTTTCCCTTTTCGATATGTATACTTTATAGCGTTATCCAATAATTCCATCAAAAGCCGTTTAAGCTGTCCTTCGTCTCCGTCGGTAATCATATTATCGTGACAAGAAAAAGAGGCGGTTATCTCTTTTTGACCGAACAGTATTTCCATATCTTTCATAACCTGATCGATCAATCGGGTTAAATTTACCTTTTTGATTTCAA
>Ga0315288_10005975_pt1 | contig 15434 bp, 33 predicted proteins | sample YL17G11_20_MG_FD_203454 | JGI IMG/M metagenome (GOLD analysis project Ga0315288, IMG submission 203454) | Sediment microbial communities from Yellowstone Lake, YNP, Wyoming, USA - YL17G11_20 | ecosystem: Environmental > Aquatic > Freshwater > Lake > Sediment | place: USA: Wyoming | collected...
GAACATGAACGAGGGCGCGATCGGGGACGCGATCCTACAGCCCGGAGCGTACGACGGGGGCACGTTTCCTTACGACAGGATCGCCACCCTCGCGGAGTTCGTCAAGATCAACTTCATCGGGGGGGATGGGTGCGGTATAAGCAAGGCGATAACGAAGTTGCTGAACTTCATCACCAAGTCCATCAAGAGCAGGTCGAGGTTTGCCGCGTCGAGGGTAGGGCTCCCAGAGAACCGTGTTGATGCGGCGATCGCGGAACCGCTGGACGCAAACTGGGTCCTGGACGAAATTCTTGAAGTCGGCAAACTGCTGGGTATCGGCGAGGCGACGCTTGGTCTTGGCGTGAAGAAATCCGGGCGCACTTCCGGACTCACTCACGGAACCATCGACGTTATGAACGTGGCGGTCCAGGTCCAATACGGCGACACGAAAATCGCCTACTTCGTCGACCAGTTACAAGCGGGTGCCATGAGCGAGGGAGGAGACTCGGGGTCGGCCGTTGTCGATAACGAAAATCGCCTTATTGGGCTCCTCTTTGCTGGCTCGGACACAACCACGATATTCTCACCCATCGGTGAGGTGTTCTCAGCACTTAAACTCGATCCGTGGAAGTGAACAGCAGCCCCAAGCGGTGCAAATAATGGGGCATATAGTCTAATATTTGGGGCGCACTGGCCCGTTCTCCGAAAGGGGGCGGGCCTTTTTTATTTAGGCGGATATCCCCCAAATAAAGCACCACCCCTCCCCCCGTTTTCGGGCTCTCTTAGTCCATATTAGGGCATGTCGGTCAACTCTTATATGGGGAGACCTGGGATAACAGGGGGGATGGAAGCGTGCCGAAGAGGGGACTCGAAGCAAGCCACGGGATTTTATGGACTTTTAATATCAACTATTTACGGATGATCTTCAAAAGGTGATCCCCCAACTTCGCCACCGACGCCCGCTGTTCTTCAAGCCCGGGATGGGTATATCGGAGTGTCGTTTTGATGTCCGCATGCCCCAAAACCGCCTTTGCCGCGGCGAGGCTCGACTGCGCGGAGATGATCGTCGAGGCCGTGTGTCGGAGCGCATGGAACGTGAAGTCCTTTACGCCGGATTTCTCGCGGATCGTCTTTGAAATGTAGAACATGATATTAGGATGCCGACGCTGGAGCTGGAAGATATAGCTGTCCGCCGTCTCCGGCTGTCTGCGGATGATGTCCAGGGCGACGGCGTTAAGAACGATGAGCTTCACGCGCTGTTTCGAGATCCCGCGCCGCCGGGACTTCGTCGCCGAAATCGGGAGCGATATCACGTCGTCATGGATTTGGTCTCTGCGGAGGTTGAGGATTTCGGAAAGTCTCATGCCCGTGGCCAGGGCGAAAAGAACCAAGTCCTCGACGACATGCCGGATGGACTTGAAGCGTTTGTCGGCCCGGATATCCTTTAGCGCGGCCAAGACCCCTCCGATCTCGTCATCCGTCAATGCCCTTCGCGTGCCGTCCTCTACGAAGGGCTCCCAGTGCGCGAGCGGATTCGCGGTCAGAATCCCGTCCTCAATGGCAAGGTTGAACAGGTGCCGCAAGAGCTCGGCATAGCGGTTAATCGTCGTCGGCCCTTTCCCGTCTTCCCGTAGAATCCGCTCTAGGTCCTCAAAGTGCGCCGCCCGGTATTGCCTCAACGGAAGATCGGGGAGCGCATCGATGACGTAGGTAAGGCGTTGCATGTCGCGGTCCAGGCTTTTTTTATGCGCCTTGTGCTTCAGGTAGATTTTCTTATACTCGGAAAGCGTCGTCGCCCTTCCGGGGATGGGGAGCCCGTAGGCTGTCGCCGTGATCTCGTCGTCGATCTGCTTTATCCTGGCCGACAGCATGGACTCCTGGCCTTTCTTGAGGCCGAGCGAGCGGTAATAGCGGCGGCCGTCGATCATGCGCTTGTAGTGGTAGACCCGGCCGTGTTTGAGGAAGACACCCATCAGTTCGGCTTTTTCTTCTCCGCCCTCATCTCGCCGGATGCGGGATCGGTAGTTACCTGGACCTCCGCGCCGCACCAGCCGCATGTCGTCACGGCCAGGCTGGGCTCGTGCAAGCCCTTGATCTCCGAGGCCATAATCATCTGCCCGCACTCCGGGCACGGGCACCCCTGAAACATCGCCATGATGGACATGTTAACTCCCTAAAATTTTAGTTGGGTCTAGGTCGGTGCCCTGAAAGAGCAACATGAAGGCGCATCCCAAGGCGAATAACGCTGTCAGGATCGCTACGACATGGATGATGGTTTCGGTTAACCTGTCTTCGTTTGGATACTTCCTCATAGAAAAAATGAGCATCCTCGAAAAAACATAAGCCGCCCCCATTAAGCCGATGACTTGAATCATGGTTCCCTCCTAAGATTTATTTTACGGTCAAACTTTCCTTGAGTTTTTCCATCAAAAGGATGTGCTGGAAAGACACTTCTTTTCTTTGGTCATCTGTAATAAATAGATTGGCCGCGCTGATCCCAAGTCCATCTGCAATTTTGATAAGTGTTGCGAGGGTGCACGGCTGGCCGTTTTCAATGGCGTTGATGGTTCCGCGCGTGAGTCCTGCCTTTTGGGCAATTTCTTTTTGCGTCATGGTTCCCCTTAGCCTCCGGATATTATTGCCAATGGTGGCATATATCTCAATGAGACGCGGGGAATGATTCTTTTTTCTCGGCATAAAAAACTCCACTAATTTTCCACTCCGCCCCAAGGGGATTTTAAGATATTTTCCGCCTCCTCTGCAAGCTAAATATTATCAATCACTTAGGGCGTGCAACTATTTTTACTTAGGTATTGACATTTGATACTTAATGTTTTATCTTATATACATGATGAACAAAGAGAAGGACTTCCGACTCATCCAAATATACATCCTCAATTGTGCCAAAAAGAGGATGACCCTAGAAAAAATGGGCCAAAATGTCGGCAGGACAAAGAGCTGGGCCTCTGCGCTCGTCAATGGAAGAATCACGCGGCTCCAATTCTGCACCCGGAACCGCATCCTCGAATACCTGGGGGAGTTATGACCTCCTTGCTCACGCCCGCCCAGGCCCGGAAGGAATACCACCTCGGGCGCGATTTCGTCCGACGGCTCATCAGGGACCGCAAAATCCCGGTCATCCCGCTCGGACCGCGCAAGGTCCTCTTGCCGAAAGACGGCCTCGAAGCCTTCCTTCGGCGGAAAACCGTCCCGGCCAAACGTGAATATTTCAAGTCTCATAATCAGCATTCATGAACAACATAAACGCCGTCGCCCTTCCGCGTCAAACGAATCTCTCGGACGAGATTCGGACAATCATCAAGCGGACCGCCGCCATAAATGGCGGGCTGGCCTCGTTTATGCGCAAGATCGGTATCGGTTACAGGAGGGCATGGGAGCAAGCGAACCGGAGCCAGGGCGTCCTTGTTGACATCCTCCCGGCGCTGACTATGGCCGGGATAGACGAGCCGCTTCGCATCGTCGCCGACGCCTGCGGATGCGATATCCAACCGAAGATAAAATTCCTTCGCACGTCTAATCCGCCGCGACCCGTGAGGAGCTACGGACTAGAACTACACCACGTAACGTCGAGGATCACCATGCTACTCGAAGAAGCGCTTGCGGATCAGCGGATCGACGAAAAGGAAATCAAAGCCCTGCAATCTAAGGTTCACAGCGCGAGAAAAACACTGGCCGAGTTCGAGGCCAAGATCACGGGGATACTGCCATGAAAGAAAAGAACAGGAAGGCTGTCATCGGCCGAGATGGACGATCACTCGAATTCATCCACCGGGGCAAGTGGGTTCGCCTGGCTCTCGGCTTTTCTATTTGGGACCGACTCGATGAAGTGGTCCCGGCATTCAAGATTGAATTGGATAGTCGATTGAACGCGAAGGGGCGGTAATGCATCCAAGCGAAAAACTTTTCGCAGAATTCCTTGAGAGACAAGGAAAAACATGGAAGGCTCAGCCCTGTCGTTTCAAACTCGGGGATACCACATATACTCCTGATTTTTATTGCCTGGAAGAAGATGTCTATTACGAAGTAAAGAATCAATGTTCTTCCAAAGAAATCGAGAAAATCGTGCGTTTTAAAAAAGCCTATCCGAAAATTTCACTCAAGGTCGTATCCCCAAATGGGTATCCATTTTATAGCCGGGGAAGCGATGCATATATTGCCGTTCTCAAAAGCATCCTTGAAATTCTTCTTTCAAAGGACATTACCGAAGTCTCGGACAATGAGCTCGCATTCCTGGAATTACGGGCTCCTCACGTAAAGGGTATTCATAGACCACCATTTAATCATGACCGACCACTTTCCAGAACGGTCAGGAAGGCCTCTATTCATGCATGAATTCATACATGAAACGGCTTAGACATGAACCAAGACGCGGATAAAAGAGATTTTGGCTCTACGGGGCTCTCAGGCCGAAATTTGAAGGATGCCCTAAAAAAGGCCAAGATCTCAAAATATCGACTCGCTAAGGACCTCAACATCAGTTATCGCATCGTTCAATACTGGGCGAAGGGACGGAAGCCATCGCACGCTATGGCGGATAAGGTTGCCACCTACCTAAAGCGAAATACCGATGCCGAAATTCTTGTCGACCATGAACATCGCCTTGCCCGGATCGAGGAGAGGATGAGGATAAGGAGGAAAGCATGAAAAAGCAAAAAGCAATTTGTGTCGGATGTTTAAAGGTAAGGAATCTCACGTATGGCAATCCCCCGCCGTGCAGGACGTGCGGCAGTAAAGCTGTTGTCTGGGTTTTCAGCACCGTCGAACAATGCCGCGCAAGAATTATTGAAGATAAGGCTAGGACCGCGCGGAGTGGAAATGAATAAAAGGGCGGAATAAAGGAGAGACCGAGATGACAGATAAACAGGCCTTGAAAAAGGCACGGGAACTTTGGGGGCCGAACGCCGGGATTGATAAATACGGCGGAAAGACCGTTTGGTGGCATCGGGTCGGTATTCAGTTTATGGGGATGTTGATGAGCAGGGGTCACGGCAAATCCTGGGAAGAGGCTTTCGACATGGCCGAGGGGAAATCATGAGCCGTCCCAAATCCGCCGCACGCATCCAGACCGATCTCGACAAGGCCATCCGCAAGGAACGCCGGGAATGCAAACGCCAGGAGCACGAGACCCGACGCAAAGAACGGGAACGGAAGCGAGCGACCCACGAAAGTATCGTGAAAAACAACGGCATATCGCCCATTCATTCCGGCGGAGAACAACTTGGCCTCCGGGATGCCATAGTCTATTCGCCCCTCGTCCTCTGCGGTGGCTGCGGAGCCATCGTGCGAGACAACGCCATCATCGGGAACCTCTGCCCAAGATGTAAATATGGAAAGGAGGTGGTCGATAGCCCCGAATGTCTGAAGGCACAACAAGGAGACGCGCTGACGGGGGCCGCGGGGCCCCCTGAAGCGCAAAAAGGCAATAAGGAAAGGAGACACTCATGAACCTGAAATTTTGGGAAAGGAAGGCGAAAAAAGAAAGCATTAAATACAAGACCACGATGCCGCCCGAATCAAACGGCTGGGCCGATGTTGTCGGAAGCGATGGCGTGGCAATATGCACATGCTACACAAACGGTTTAAAAAAGGCTCGGTTGATCGCCGCCGCTCTGAATGCCTACCAAAGGAGACGCGCATGAATTTCCCATCGCAGATTGAGCAAGACCTGTTCGATTACCTTTCGCCGGATAAGCAGGCGGAGATTGAGGAACACTATGGTGAGTTCGCGAGGGACTCGAAAGAATTGAAGAAGCGTCCATACGTACCGATCTTTGACCCGGACACGGAATTCGATCTTCAACGCGATCTGCGAATAGATAGAGAAAAGCGCGAAGCCATCCGCAGGGCTACCGAGGAAGCCGGGGACGCAATACGGAGGCTATCCAAAGACGATACCGAAGCCGCCATAGGAGAGATGATCGACCTATCGGATGAACGTACGAGGATGATGATCGAGGGTGAAGAAATCGAACGGTGCGATTTGTGCGGAAGACTAAAAAACTCATAGGGAAAGGAGAAAATAATGGAAAAATCTATTGTGAAAGTCACGGAATCGGCGGCGATTGAACTCACGCCGAAAACAATCAAGACATACATCAATCAGTATGCTACGGATCAGGAGATCGCCCTGTTCCTGAATCAATGCGCCATGTTCCAGCTTAATCCTTTCAAGCGCGAAATCTATCTCATAAAGTACAGCTCAAACCAGCCCGCAACTTTCGTCGTCGGCTATGAGGTCTATCTCAAGCGAGCGGATCGGACGGACAAATGGGCGGGCATGGAAAGCGGAACCGAGGACGACCCCAAGACCGGAAGGCCGCTCAAGGCATGGGCGAAAGTCTATCGCAAGGATTGGACGGCTTGCCTTTATCATGAGGTCTATCTTGAAGAATACATTCAAAAGACCAAAGAGGGTGAGCCGACGCGGTTCTGGAAAGACAAGCCGCGGACGATGCTAAAAAAGGTCGCCCTCAGCCAAGCCTTTCGCATGGCGTTCCCCGACGAGTTTGCCGGGATGCCCTATACCGCAGAAGAGATGCCCGTCGATCATGCGAAACTCCCGGCTGCGGAAGTCGCGGTGGAGGCCGACCCAATTAGGGCGGAGCTTGAGGCCGATGGCCAGGTCGTGAACGAGACGGGGCCGCAAATACCGGGAAAATTCGAGCACTTAGATCGTTTTGCGAAAGCAAAAAAGAGGTTGGGCAATCATCTCTATTATGAAATTCTTGGGACCTTCCGCTATAAACACGCCAACGACATTCCCGTAAATGGTCGGGAAAAAGTTCTTGCCGTTATGAATCAGGCTCGTGAGGATATGAAGGAGATGAAAAAACGTTCAACTGAACTCGATCTCCAAGAAGACCTGCCCGAACAAACTGGACCATGAATCCAAAGGCCGGCTGTCCATGCGAAGAGAGAATCATAACGCTTTCGCGGAGACGAGCTTTCTCTTCCTCTCCCAGCCGGGCTCTATACGATGAGACGAAAGGACGATGACGTGGACAATGGACGCATGAAAAAAGCGCAAGATTATTGGAGAACACCAAGGGGAAAAGAGGTTCATGGTAGGGCAAATAAAAAATGCTATAAATCAGAAAAGGGTCAGGAATCTCGTAGAAAAACAGATGCTAAGCGAAAAATATATAAGCGGGAACTTTATCATAAACTCAGGAAAACCGTCCTTATGCATTACGGAGGTAACCCGCCCATTTGCTCTTGTTGTAGGGAATCTCGAATAGAATTTCTGGCAATCAATCATATAAATGGCGGCGGGACCGCCCACCGAGGAAAAATTGGAAAGGGATCTCTTTATCCCTGGCTGAGAAAAAATAATTATCCCAGTGGCTACAATGTTCTCTGCCACAATTGCAATATGAGTATCGGATTCTATGGTTATTGCCCCCACAAAAAGGATGCCGGAAATGGATAATGGACAAGAAAAAAAGTTGCCTTGGGTCAAGTGGTATTGGAGCGATTGGAAAAACGAGGATGGCCTTGAACTTGTGAGTTTGGCGGCGAGAGGTCTTTGGGTCACGATGCTTTCGGTTATGGCGAGTAGTAGAAAGAAGGGATTTTTGCTTTTAGGAAATAACAAAATGTCAGTTAAAGACCTCGCAAATCTAACACGAATTTCAGAAAAAGAAGCGTTAGATTTGTTATCAGAATTAAGGGAAAAGGACGTATTTTCGGAGACTTCTGACGGAATTATCTATAACCGAAGGATGACAAGGGAGGCCGAAATCTCCTCTGTTAGGGCCGAATGTGGGAGGCGCGGTGGAAGACCCAAAAGTAAAGGCAAAGCAAAGGCAAAGCAAAACGAAAGCAAAGGTAAAGCTGTGTGTGAAAGCAAAACGAAAGCTCCCTCTGCTTCTGCATATGCTTCTGCTTCTATCTTCTTTGAAGAGGGGGTGTGGGGGGGGATACGCGATGATGAAATTTCCGCATGGTCTGAAGCCTATCCCGCGTGCAACGTCCTGGGCGAACTGAAGAAGATGGCTGAATGGCTAAAGGCGAACCCAGACAAGAAGAAGATCAGATATCGGCGGTTCATTGTGAACTGGCTGTCGCGGACGCAGGATCGCGGGGGGAGTGGTAGCGGAAGGGGAAATAGAGAGCCGGACCCCCCGCACGTCGGAGCGAACCCAAAGCCGGATAAAAGTCCGGCCTACTGGGCCGAGGTGAGGCGGCTAAAAGCCGAGGGCATTGAAGGTCAGGCGCTGACCGACGCGCTGGCCAAGAAAGCGAAGGAGGGGAAAGCGTGAGCGTGTACACGGACGGAATCCACCTGGTAGCAGATTCTCTAGAAGAACTTCATGCCTTCGCAAAAAGATTGTGTTTTCCTAAGTCTTGGTTTCAGAACAAAAAGCGAGAGCACCCTCATTATGATTTGACAACGAGCCGGGCAGTAGCAAGAGCTGTTTGGTATGGGGCCATTCGAATAAGTTCAAAAGAACTGCTAGCGATTATGCGACGTCCGGAAGGGAGGAAGCCATGAAACGATGGCAATGGTTTTTTAAGAGGAAGCCGCCTTATCTCTGGGAAGATCGGCCGATTGTTCGTCAAAAGGCACAGCGAAAATACGACATACGATTCATTTGGTTTGCGTGGGCAATCACTGTCATCTTAGCGCTCGGGTTCGGCATCTACGCCGGGCATAAGGTGACGGCGGCCTATAAGGACACCGATCTGACAAGGTTGTCGATGCAGTTGGATCATGCCAACGATGAGCTGGCCTTCTGGCAGACGACCATCAAAGGCTTGGCCGAGGGACGACAACTTGAGGGGGCCGAACTCAATGGGCGGCTATCGCTGGGAGATTGACATGATAACCGTCATTATCAAAATCGGGGTTGTGTGGCTGGGGCTGAGTGTACTCATGGCTCTTTTGTTCGGGTGGATAGTGAGTCGGGGGAAGGAGGAGTAGATGAAAAAATACAAACTTGGAAAATGCGAGGGGAATGAGCTATGTCGTGTTATTGCTCTACGTGATTTCGCGGATGTCAAAAAGGGCGATATTGGGGGAAGGATTCAGAGCAAGGAAAACCTTTCGCATGAAGGCGATGCGTGGGTCTCCGGCGATGCGTGGGTCTCCGGCAATGCGCAGGTCTACGGCAATGCGCAGGTCTACGGCAATGCGCAGGTCTCTGGCGATGCGTGGGTCTCCGGCAATGCGCAGGTCTACGGCAATGCGCAGGTCTACGGCAATGCGCAGGTCTCTGGCGATGCGCGGGTCTCCGGCGATGCGCAGGTCTCCGGCAATGCGTGGGTCTACGGCAATGCGCAGGTCTACGGCAATGCGCAGGTCTCTGGCGATGCGTGGGTCTCCGGCGATGCGCAGGTCTCCGGCGATGCGCAGGTCTCCGGCAATGCGTGGGTCTCCGGCAATGCGTGGGTCTCCGGCGATGCGCGGGTCTACGGCAATGCGCGGGTCTACGGCAATGCGCGGGTCTACGGCAATGCGCAGGTCTCCGGCGATGCGTGGGTCTACGGCAATGCGTGGGTCTCCGGCGATGCGCGGGTCTCCGGCAATGCGCGGGTCTCCGGCGATGCGTGGGTCTCCGGTAATGCGCAGGTAACTAGGGGTCCGATCAATGTGATTATGAAACCATTCTCAATCACCATCACAGATAATCATGTCCAGGTAGGATGTGAGCTGTTGCGCAAAGACCATCTCGCAAAGGACGGGCTAGCCGCCGTCACAAAACACAAGGTGGACAAAAAAACAGTTGCCAAATATCGGGCCATCATCAAGGCGTTAGTGATGGCCGACTGACATGACGGCAAGGAGGAAACGATGAGTGAGAAGATTATGGTTGGGATCGTTAAAGGCGATAACAGCCAAGGTGAAGTGATACCCCAAAGTGAGGCTAGGTTGGGATATCGCGGCTGACATGACGGTGAAAATCCCGACCCCAACCACACCATTATGGAACAGGAGGGCCAGATGAGCGAGAAGAAAAAGAGATCGTATCGGGTCTATGAAGAATTGGGCGACGCGGAAAAAGTGGTAGGAAAAATCGTTGTCTATAACAAACCCGATCCGCATAGTAAATCTGATTTCGATTTAAATGTCGGCCAAGCGGGACTATACACAGAACGGACAAGCATTAGGAGAATTAAGTGAGCGAGAAGGGGCCGTTCGACGCGGCGATTTCTATATTGGAAGTCGATGCAAAAGGAGTATTTTACCCGGACAATATAAAGGAATCTTGTGAGCAAGCCATCCACGTCCTCGAAGTGGCAGGGAAGGTGGATATCCGTTCTGCTCAATTCTTCATTGACGGAGCGGCTAATTTTGGGGAAGGCTTGTCTGTTATAAACAGCGATTCGTCTCGTTGTCTTTACCAGACAGGGGAGAAGCAAATCCGCGCCCTACTTGAATCCCTGGCTCCCAAAGAAGAAAAGCAATGACTCGTTCAAACAGCATAGATTATGACAGAGTTTATCGCCAGACCCATCGAAAGGAAATTAATGCCTATCGCAAAAAAGCGAAAGTCAAGAAGAAGACTAGGGAATATAACAAAATCTATCGCCAACGACCGGAAGTTAGGAAGCAACAAAAAGAGCGAATGTTTAAGTGGGGTCTTAAATTTAATTACGGCATTACGCCAGAGGCGTTTCATTCCATACTTGCTAAACAAGGTGGGGTGTGTGCGATTTGCGGAAAGGCAGAGTGGGGAAGAAAGACACCATACATTGACCACGACCACGGCTCCAAGAAAAATATTAGAGGAATCCTGTGTGTTAGATGTAATACGGCATTGGGCATGATTAGAGACAATATAGAAACCGCCAAATCTATGGTGGTTTATTTAGAAAAAGCCCTGCCGGATAAGGAGCAGAAATGAGCGAGAAGAGCCTGATGAAACTAGCGGCGGACTTGGGGGTGGCGTTTAGTGCGGCCAAGATTCTCGAAGACCATGTAAGAGCAGAATACGACGCCAAACTTCGTGCGGCGGATAAGCTGTGCGCGGCGGCGAAAAAAATGGGATACCACGGTGGGGATTTTGAGACATTAACTCACGGATTCCTCGAACGTCCGATTAACGTGAAGTCCAACGACGATCTTCGCAAGGCCATCGCCGGCTACGAGGGGAAGAAATGAAAACCTTTTTGGAACAATGGCGCGCGATCGTTCTTAATCATCCGGATTTGGTTATCGATAAGACATTGGTTTTCGATCCGAGCGCCCTTTACCCACATCTCGCACCGCCCGCCGAGCAAATGGGGTTGTTTCAATGAACGTCAGCCTGACGATACTCGGCAATCCTGTCGGAAAGCAACGTGCCCGCGTGTGTCGCACAGGTCATGCCTACACACCGCTACACACGGTGAACTATGAGGCCCTTGTCAAGCAAACCTTCGCGGCCAAGTACCCCGACTTCATACCGATGTCCGGTCCGGTGAGGATGACCCTGTCGATTTGGCTCATGGAGTCGAAAGAGACGCAGAGGAAACTCAGGAAGGGGATTAACGTTTACCCGACGATTAAACCGGACATCTCGAACGTGCTGAAAATTATTGAGGACGCCCTGAACGGGCTCGCATATGTGGACGATAAGCAGATTGTTTGGGTCGAGGTCGTTAAGGCATATTCGGAGAAACCGCGTGTTGAGGTTATCGTGGGGGAATTATGATGTTCTATATCGTCCTGGTCTACCTCGCGGCCTTCGCGGGCGGGATCGGATATGCGCTTTATGAGGATAGGAGGAAGGCATGAGAGAAATCAAGTTTCGGGTGTGGGACAAAATTCTCAAGCGGATGCTTTCTTGGGAATGGGTTCATGACAATTTCTTTTCTAGAATATTTGATTATCTAAACATGATTCCCATGCAATATACTGGCCGAAAGGACAAGAACGGGAAAGAGATTTATGAGGGGGATATTGTCACCGGTAGTTCTTTGAAAGACTGGAGGGCTGGGAACGGAGAACGTGAAATTATAGAATGGGATAATACCCGATCGCGTTGGGACATGGTTTTCTATAGTATCTATGGCGGCGAGGGTCATCTGTGTAAAGAAGAGATATTCCAAGACAGGGCGAAGTTTTATGAGGTCATCGGCAACATCTACGAGAACGGAAGTTTATTAGATGGGAAATAACCAAGTCCCTCGCAAACCGAAATGGATTCCGCCGTGCCAATATGATGTGTTCGCGCAATCCACGAAGGACGAGGTTGTCTGCGCGGCATACATGAGTCCGGTGCCGCGGGGCAACTGCGGGCGAGACTGCCAAGTGTATAAGCCGTGGAAGGGGAATGCATGATTATTTGCGGTGATGCTTTGACTGAGTTACGCAAGTTACCCGATGAGTCCGTCCATTGTTGTATTACGAGTCCGCCGTATTGGGGGCTAAGGGACTACGGGATTATGGGCCAGTTCGGTCTTGAGCGCACGCCGGAGGAATATGTTGCCAAACTGGTCGAGGTGTTCCGCGAAGTCCGGCGCGTGCTGAGGAAGGACGGAAGCCTCTGGTTGAATTTAGGTGACTGCTACTATTCAGGCAACAGGGGTGGCTATGACCGTAACCGAGCCGGGGTTAGTAAGAACATGGGCCAAATTGCTAGTGACTTTCACGCGGCCCCGAATCGGATGTCCTTGCCCGGGCTGAAGGCCAAAGACCTCGTTGGAATCCCCTGGCGCGTCGCCTTCGCACTTCAAGCCGATGGTTGGTGGCTCCGCCAGGACATCATCTGGGCCAAGCCCAACCCGATGCCGGAGAGCGTGACGGATAGATGCACGAAGGCGCATGAGTATATCTTCATGTTCGCCAAGATCGGAAAGACGATTCTCTGGAGGGCGAAAGACACCCTCGAATGGTCTTATAAGCCGGACCCGTCGGAGATTCTGGGATACGACGACAAGGGGCAGCCGATCAAGCGGTGGATCGGCTTCTCGTATTGGTACGACGCGGAGGCGGTGAAGGAAGTTCAGATAACGCCCATGGATACCAAATCATCCCAGACATTCGGGGCCAAAGGGGGCAAGGCGGAGGCAGTCTATGGCGCGAAAGTATCGGGCGATAAATGGGAACCTAGCGGCCATCACAACCTCCGTTCCGTCTGGACGATAACGACCAGGCCGTTCAAGGAGGCCCACTTCGCCACGTTCCCTCCGGAGATACCGGAGCTGTGCATCAAGGCCGGGTGTCCCATCGGGGGCGTAGTCCTTGACCCGTTCTTCGGGGCCGGGACGACTGGTCTGGTCGCCAAGCAACTGGGCCGGGACTTTATCGGGATAGAATTGAACCAGAACTACTGCGAGATGGCAGAGAGGCGGATAGCGCAAGTTGGATACCAACCTGGGCTGGCAATGGGAAACGCCTAGCATGAACATCCCCGAAGAGGCTATGGCTGAGGCTCAGGTGCCGATGTTGCATCCGCTCTATTCCGGTAGTGGGCCGCGGGATGAGGTGAAGGGGCTGATTAAGTTCAACTTCAAACACTATAAATCGTATCCATCTTGTCGGGCGTGTCCGATGGAGTGCAAGATGCCGAACGTGCCGACGCTGAGGCTGACGTGCCCGAGGACGTCGGGGTTTGAGGCTGAGGCGAGAGCGAGAGGAGGACATAATGTCTGAGGAAGCGATTAAGGCGCAGAAGAGACGATTGCAGAATGCCGTTGTCGCCCATTTCGGCAAGACGATCAAGGATATTTTCTATCTGGATGGCCATCCTTTCGACCTGGAATTCTGCGATGCCTTCCAGACGTGGAAGATCCGATGTGTTCCAGGGCTAGTATCACAAGCCGACAGAGATGCGGTTGAGGAGCGCCACCTGAACCCCGCTTATTTTCGCAAAGCCATCGCCTTCCGGCCCAATGAAAGCAATAAGGACTTCGATCTCCTAGAAATAAAATAGCTGTCAAGCCGTATTGCCTTGCCTAATCCGTCACTTCACGACGGATAACCCATCATAACCCGACGGATAATCCGTCGCTTTTCAAATCCCCTAAATTTCGACTGATACACTTCGGGTGTGAAGGGAAAAAAACCCGATCCCAATGCTATCCGGGGATGCTCCCGCTGTGGAGACAAATTCATAACCCGACACGGGGCTAAAATGGGGCGCGTCTGGTACTGTGGCTATTGCTACGCAGCCGTATTCGGCACGCCAGATGCCACTTGGCTCCCTACATTAGCACGCAGAGAGCGGATCGGGCGCGGATTCCACGATGAAAATTAAACTCGATGATGCGTGGGTCTGTTCAATCTGCGGCTCGGTCTGGGAGCCCTATGGGGAGCATGGGCAGGGGAAGCTCTGCTCTTTCTGTGGAGCGGATTCACAAATGGAAGACCTTCCATTAACGGCATGGAATTGGAATTCGCCAGTCGATGAACCGGAGTCAGCGGAATGACTAACGGCAAGTACATCTTCGGCCACATCATGCTCTCGGAGTATCGCTGTCCGTGCTGTGGGGCCATTCCATACGATACGGAGAGTCTGGCACATCAGGAACTTTTCGAGGCTTACGAAACCATCCGTTCGACCCTCAATCGACCCTTGCGCATCACGTCCGGTTTCAGGTGCCCGAAACACAACGCGGACATTGGCGGCGAGCCGCTGAGTGTTCACCTATTTGGCTTAGCCCTAGACATTGACGCAAAGGATATTGATGAAATTTATTCACTAGTCACCACCGTCAATCTCATGGCTCCAAATCTCCGTATGGGCGTCTACACAAAAAAGGCGACGTTCTGTCATTTGGACACCGGCTATCGAATTATCCCCCGCGTGCTATGGGCGTGGCACGAAGGGGCCCGGTGGAACGGATGAATAGGAGGCTGACATAGACATTTCAGCGGAGGCCGGTCGGCCTCGGTTTTATTGGACGCCGGAGGCTCTGGCGAAATTGCGAGAGATGGTTGCCGCGGGATGTGCGGCCCGGGATATTGCCGCCGCCTTTGAACAGCCCGTTCAGTGCATCGACAATGCCATCCGTCGCCATGGCAAAGTACCCGTGGGGACGTTGGAGGAAAACCTAGACGTCCCTCTTTTCAAGGGCGACTTAAAGCTCCCGATGGATGACTACATAATCACGGCTGACTATCATTCGCCCTACCTTAGCATCCCCTGGCACAATCGAAGCCTCGCCATCGCTGAACGGTTCGGCATTAAAAAGCTCGTCGTGATCGGCGATCTCGTTGACTTCGGCTTTGCTTCGCACTATTACAGCGACCACAAGCCGGGGATCGCGGACGAGGCCGATGAAAATAAACGGCTCATTCAAGCCCTGCTCGCTCAATTCGAGGAGATCGTCGTCGTCAAGGGAAATCACGAGGACAGGCTCGGGCGGCAGACGAACGGAATCATCCAGGCGCGGTATCTATTCGAACTCTGGAGCGGCCCGGAGTATGGCAAGCGGTTCAAGTATAGCCTCTACGATAAACTTACCATCGGCGGCGAATGGCTCTGCGTCCATCCGAAGTCGTATTC
>Ga0315288_10005977_pt1 | contig 15433 bp, 11 predicted proteins | sample YL17G11_20_MG_FD_203454 | JGI IMG/M metagenome (GOLD analysis project Ga0315288, IMG submission 203454) | Sediment microbial communities from Yellowstone Lake, YNP, Wyoming, USA - YL17G11_20 | ecosystem: Environmental > Aquatic > Freshwater > Lake > Sediment | place: USA: Wyoming | collected...
GCTCCTACGGTGTAGTGGAAGTCCTTGTTCGATCCGTCCTCACCCTGGAAGGTCACGTCCACCTGAGCATCCTGGTCATTGGGGTTCATGATCAGGAGATAGGAATCGAAAGAGTCGGATGAGGGCGCCGGGGCCACCGGGGCCGGAGCGATGCCGCGGTCGGCGGAGGCTGGGATAGGCGAAAAGCACATGAACTCCTGGGTGATGTACAGGCAGCTTTCACCTTGTATCACGCCGATGCCGACGCAGTTGAACTCGCGCCGCATGATGTTTTCACGGTGAGAGGGGCTGTTCATGAGAGCCTCGAAGGCCACGGCCACGCTGGGCGCCTTGGCGATGTTCTCGCCGGCCAGGTTCCACCCCGTGATGCCCCGCGCCGAGATACGCTGCTGCAGGGTGCCCGAGACGGGCGAGACATGGCCGAAGAAGTTGTACTGGAACATCTCGCTGGAATAGCTGCGGGCCATGTCCGTGAGCTGCTGCTCCGCATACAGGGAAGGCAACCCGGCACTGTTGCGGGCCTGGTTGATCAACTGGAGCATGCTCGCTTCCTCGGCGGAGGTGCTCACGGCCGCGACGGCCGAGCTATCCTGGAACATCAGCGGCTGCAGAACTGCCAAGGCCAGCAAGACGAAACCGAATGCTGCAGTTACGCTCTTCTGCCACCGAGTGAGTCCTCTCATTTTGTTACTCCCCTTTTGTCCCCGAGGGCTGGTGGCAAATCTCCCTCTTTGTCTGCCCATTTTGTCTGCCTGAAAACGAAACCGCCCTTTCCACCGGGGCGGAAAGGGCTTCGCTTTTTAGGCGGCAGCCTGGCTGTCTTAACCGCTATCGCGGTCTTAGACCCATGGCTTTGCGCCCTCCCCTTTCGGAAGAGTTTGCCTTTATCACCAACAGGGATATTCGGTTCTCAATGTTCGGATATTTTATCGACAAATTGTATGGATTACTTGAGCGTCTATATTATGAGCTTGACCAGGGTTATATGTTTCTTGCGGGGTCAATGCCCCGCTATTTCCTGATCTCATGCCCTGCTACTAGCCTAAACCGGGATCGTACCCTCTCGACCACTACAGGTCCGGATCTCAGGAAACCTGCACCATATTCAGCATCTCCTGCCGTCAGCCGGTACTCGCTTCCGGTTGCCATAAGCGCGGCATAAAGGTCTTGCGCTTAAGCCTTGCCCGCACGATGCATTTGCCTTATACATTGGTTTGTTGCGTAACGAACTGGGAATGGATATTACATGAGAGTCCTTGTTGTCTCCAGGAGCGATCGCCTCGCGCTGTGCGCGGTCCGTTGCCTGGAAGTGATCGGGGTGAAAGCCTGGCTATCATGCCCGCAGCGCTACTCCCCCCCGGCTGTCCGACCGGGTCGAGGGTTACCTGGCTGATCCCGGTCTCATGTCGCCGGGGGTAGACGTGAAGGCCGCACGCCTTATCGCGGATCATTACCGCTCCCTCGGGATAGACATGCTCATCCCCGTGGATACGGCGGGGATACGGGTCGCCCGGCTGGCCCAGTCCTTCCTGCCCGGTATGTCGACCTTCCCCATGCCGCATGACTCCGAGCTATCCCTGTTGGACAACAAGTGGACTTTCTATCAGCACTTCCGACACGAAGGGATCCCTTTCCCCGCCACGGTGCTGTTAGAGCGATCGAACCGGCTGTCACAGCTCGAACTCCGGTTCCCCTTAATGATCAAACCGCCTGATCTGGAAGATGGGAAAGGCGTCAAGAAGCTCGCTAGCCTGGATGAATTGCGTAGATACCTTTCCGGAGGGACTCTTTACAGCAAGCCGCCCCTTCTCCTGCAGGAGTACGTGCCAGGAACGGAATTGGGCTTGAGCATGCTGGCACACGATGGGGAGGTCCTGGCCTGGACGTTGCAGGAACATACGAAAACGGGCGGATTACTATTCACCAGCAACCACCGCATACTCGAGCTTGGCAAGTCCATCATGTCCGCCACGGGGTTCACCGGCCTCGCCCACTTCGACCTTATGCGGGACAGCCGCAACGGCGAGGTGAAGATGCTCGAATGTAATCCCAGGTTGTGGGGGACCGTAAGGGATTCCATGCTCTACGGTGTCAATTTCCTCCAGTTGGGCATGGACCTGGCAATGGGTCGGGAGGTAAGGTGTTCGAGCGACCATCCGGACTTGCTCTGCTCGGGCCCATATGACTTGTTGAAGAGGATCCTCGCCGGCAGGAGGGGTTGGCGCGAGATCAACCATCCCAGCCTGCAGGGCTTCGTGCAGGTACTGAAAGACCCCCTCCCCTATCTCTGCTTCGAGTTACAGGACGCCACGAAAAAACGCGCTAAAGTCCGCGCAGGCGGTTGCCGATATCAATAGTGCCAAAATATCTACGCCGAGTGAGTTTTGGCCACGACCGGGAAGCCTGCCCACTTTCCGGTCTCTCTTTTTTGCCGGGTGTAAGGCTCCTGATCTTTCCTCCAGTTGAGGTCTGGCCTCGCCGCAGTCCAAGGTAAGCGTTTTGTCATTTCCGGTTGTTAAGCCCAGCAACCGTCAGACTACAAGGTAAGCGCGCCGATGTTTTCGGATGTTGAAGCCCGGACCCGTCGTACTCCGGAGTATCAATGTTCACGGATTGCGCGGATTGAGGTCCTTCACACTTTGGAGCTTTCGACGAGCCTGGCTATGACCACTATGCGCTGCGCTGCGCTGTACCAGGGATGACATGCGGTTAGCGTCAGCTTGGCCGCTCCTTCCTGCTCCAACACTGTCAGGTCGGTGGGGAGGATGATGCGCTGCTCGTATACCTCGTAGACATAACGGTTTTCCGCGGTGACGAGTGTTATCTCGTCTCCCGCCGCGAGTTGCTCTATGTGGCGGAAAGGCGCGCCATAGGTGGTGCGGTGGCCGGAGATAACGCAGTTGCCTGGTTGCCCCGGATATGCGGTCGTAGGGATGTGGCCGGGCCCGCGCCTCAGGTTGTCCGCGTCATCCAGACCCCACAGCTCCACCACGATGGCATCCAGACCGATGCGGGGGGCCATTATGCGGGCGATGCCGTCGCCCATGGAGACGTTGCCCTGCTCGGACGGGATGGGATCTTCTTCCCACTGCTGGAACAGCTCCTCCTGGGCCGAGGCCGCCTTGCGGTCCGTGTAATAGATGTAGGCATAGATACCCGCCAGGGACAGCAGACCCGCGAGGATGAGGGAGAGCCCGACGACGATCAATGCTTTGCCCTTGCGGCGGCGTCTGGTGCGCCGCAGGCGAGCGCTCCTCCCCTGGACCGGCATCTCTCCACCTGTTCCGGCCCCCGCTTCTTCGTCCATGCGGCGCTTACCTCCGCTCACGGTTCCCGGAACACTATGCCCCGCCCGTGACAAGCCGGGCAGGTCTCACCGAAGGCCTCGATAAGGCCCTCGGAGACGTTCTTGCGGGTCATCTCGACCAGGCCAAGCTTGGTGAGCTCGACCACGTAGGTCTTGGTGCGGTCCTTTTCCAATTCCTTGTTCAAGGCCTTGAGGACGGCGCGGCGGTTCTTGGCCTCCTCCATGTCGATGAAGTCAATGACGATTATGCCCCCGATGTCGCGCAGGCGAAGTTGCCGCACCACCTCCGTCACCGCCTCGATGTTGGTGCGCAGGATAGTCTCCTCCAGCGACTTGTTGCCCACAAATTTACCGGTGTTAACGTCGATGGCCGTCAGGGCCTCGGTGGAGTCTATGACGATGGAACCGCCTGAGGGCAGGGGCACATCGCGGCGCAAGGCATCCCTTATCTGCCGACTGATGTCCAGTGCTTCGAATACCGGTTTCTCGTCGGCGTAACGCACCACGCGCTCGGCAAGCACGGGTGCCACCAGTTTCAGGTAATGCTTGATGCGGCGGAAGGATTGGTGGGAGTCAACGAGGATGCGGTCGTAGCTGGCGTCCATTATATCCCGCACCACCTTGAGCTCCAACTCCTGTTCCTGGTAGAGGATGGCCGGAGCGCGCTTCTTCTCGGCGGCGCGGTGCACCTGCCGCCAGACCTTGTTCAGGTAGGTCAGGCTCTTCCTCAGCTCCGCTGCCTCGGCGTCCTTGGCCGCGGTGCGCACGATGATGCCGATGTCCTTGGGCCGCACCTCCTCCACCGCCTTGCGCAGGCGGGCCCTTTCCTCCTCGCCCAGTTTGTGGGATATGCCCACCGTGCTCATCTGAGGCAGCAGCACCAGGTAGCGCCCGGCCAGGGAGATATAGGTGGTGAGGCGGGCGCCCTTGCTCCCCATGGGGTCCTTGGTCACCTGCGCCGTTACCTCCTGGCCCGGCTTGAGTATTTTCGTTATATCCTGGCGGTCCCGCTGCCGCGGGCCCTCGACGAAGATATCTCCCACGTAGAGCAGCGCGTTGCGATTGTGCCCGATGTCCACGAAGGCGGCTTCCATGCCCGGGAGGACGTTCTGCACCCTGCCCTTGTAGATATCGCCCACGATGGAGCGGCGTCCCTCGTGACTCACGAAGATCTCCTTTAGAACGCCGTCCTCCAGCACCGCTACCCGGGTCTCCTCGTGATAACTTGCTACCACGATCTCTTTTTTCGGGGGGGGCGGCTTCTTGGGGCCGCGCGGTCCTCTCCTCTTCTTATCCAACCTCGGTCACCTGCCACCTTCCTGGGCTCGTTTCCTGTCCATATTTGATCTACCATCTCCCGTTATTTCCACTCGATCATCTCTTGCCTTGTTCGGTTTCAACTGTCATCTCCTCCATCTCGCCCTTCGCGCCATCGTAGAATAACACGGTACCTGGTACGTCTTCGAAGACCTCGTCCGGGGAAGCGTACAGCCCGACCCTCGTCACCATTAAATGACCTGAGGGCGTACCCCGCAGTGCAGTGAATACCTCCATCGCGTCTTTGAGCCGCCCCTGCCCCTCACCGCTCAAAACCAGCAGCAGGTACGAAGCACCTTCTTTGTCCTCGACACGGAACAAACCGTAGTGGGTCCAGCGTGAGAGCTTGGGCATGGTCGGCGCAAGGGAGTCGATCTCTCGTACCCTCAGACCCTCGGGCAAAGCCCGGTTGAGCCTCTGCCGCGCATCTTCCTCGTCTACCTCTCCATCCACGGCCACCTCGATGTACTCCGCCTCCGCGGCCACACCCAGGGGAAGGGCCGGGGAAAAACTCATACGCGGACGCGGGCTGTAACCCTCGGTGAACACCAGGGGGAGCTCGGAGCGTCTCAGCGCCCTCTCCAGGGCGCGCATCACTTCGCGATGCGACAGGAACGACGCGTCCCCTTCCTTGGAATATTTCACCAATAAGCGCCTCATTCCGCTCCCCCTTCCGCCAGGCGTATCTCCACCTCTGGAGGCGAACAGGCTCCGCAATCGGTGCAGTCACCGTGGCGGCAGTCGGGCGTCTCCTCACCCTGCAGGGCTTTTTCGTACTCTCTCCACAAAAAGTCCTTCTCCACCCCCGCATGGAGGTGGTCCCACGGCAGCAGTTCGGAGTGTGGCCTTTCCCTCTCCACGTACCATGCCGGCTCCAGACCTGCGCCCGCGATAGCCCGCTGCCAGCGTTCCCATGAGAAGAACTCGCTCCAGCTGTCCAGGCATCCCTCCCGTGCCGCCGCCAGTACGGCCGGGAACAGCCTGCGGTCACCACGCGCCAACACCCCCTCCAGGTAGCTCATCTCCCGCGTGTGCCACCTCGTGGTTACCCCGCGCATGCGCAGTCCCTCCTTGAGGATGAAATGGCGCCGTGCGATCTCGGGAAGGGACATCTGCCGCGCCCACTGCAGCGGGGTATGTGGTTTGGGAACGAAGGTGGAGATGCTCACCGAGAGGCGCAGGCCTTTGGTGGGTCCACCCCCGTCCCCTTCCCGCATGATGCGGCGCACCAGGCCGCATATCTCCTCCACGTCGTCCTCACTCTCACCCGGCAGCCCGACCATGAAATACAGCTTTAGCTTCCTCCACCCCTCGCGGTAAGCGGCCGAGACCGCGGCGAGCAGGTCTTCGTCCGACACCCCTTTGTTCACGGTCGCGCGCAGGCGCGCCGAGGCGGCCTCCGGTGCGAAGGTGAGCCCGGTGCGTTTCACGCGCCGCAGCTTGGCGGCCAGTTCCACGGAGAACGTGTCGGTGCGCAGCGAGGGCAGGGATACGGCGACATGCCTCTCCTCCAGCTCCCTGGAAAGACGGTCGGACAGTGAGAGTATGCGGCTGTAGTCAGCGCTGTTAAGAGAGGCAAGCGAGAGTTCGTCACAGCCCGTATTACGCAGCAGCTCCCACGCCCATTCGCGTAGCAGTCCCTCCTCCCTCTCACGCACCGGACGGTATATCATGCCCGCCTGGCAGAAACGGCACCCCCGCGTGCATCCCCGGAAGACCTCCAGGCTGCAGTGGTCGTGCACCGGTTCCACCAGGGGAATCACCGGGCGTCGCGGCAGGTTCCAGCGATCGAGATCCGATACCACGCGCTTGCGCACCGGAAAGGGCGCGCCATGCGCAGGCTCGATGGCGTCCAGCACGCCGTCTGGCCTGTAGGTGACACGGTAGAGGGAAGGCGCGTAGACCCCCGGTATGGCGGCGCATTCCCGCACGAGGTCCCCACGCTTCTTTCTCCCCTTACTCTTCCAATCTTTCAACGCCTCCAGGATATCGTGGATGACCTCTTCGCCCTCTCCGAGCACCAGGAGATCGAACAGTTCCGCCAGAGGCTCGGGGTTGAAAGCCCCCGGTCCTCCCCCCACCACGAGCGGGCTGCCTTCGCCGCGCTCCGCCGCACGCAGGGATATGCCGGCAAGGCTCAACACCCGCGCTACATTGGCGTAGGTCAACTCGTGCTGGAGGGTAATGCCCACCATATCGAACTCTCCCAATGGGATGCGGCTCTCCAGTCCGAAAAGGGGTTCACCGCGCCGCACCATGGTCTCCTGCATGTCCACCCAGGGGAGGTAAGCGCGGTCCGCCATGGCGTCCTCCCGCTCGTTGATCTCTTCGTAAAGGATGGAGAGCCCGAGGTGGGACATGCCGATCTCGTAGGCATCCGGGTATACCAGGACGCACCTGACCTCCGCGCCTGAAAATGGCTTGCGGTAGGCGTTGACCTCTATGCCCAGGTAACGACCGGGGCGGGTCACTCCCGCGAGCTCTTCTCTCAGGAACGTTCCCGTCGTCTTGTCCAAACCATTCCTCCAATAAATCAAAGGCGGCCTATAGCCGCCTCATCAATAATACAATACCGGCTTACCGCCGGGACAGGGGCCGTGGTCTTTCCGCCGCGCTGTTTCTTTTACTTATTGCGCAGAAAGACCGGTATGTCCAGCTCTTCGGACTCGAAGACCATGGTCTTCTCCGGGGCCGTCTCCGCCTTCACAGCCCGGCGACCCGGCCGCGAAGGGGCCGCGCCGAACTCGAAGCCGGTGGCGATCACCGTGACCTTGAGCTCATCACCCAGCGAATCATCGATCACCGCGCCGAAGATGATGTTGGCGTCCGGGTCTGCCACGCTGGCGATGATCTCCGCCGCCTCGTTCACCTCGAAGAGCCCGAGGTCGGTCCCGCCCGAGATGTTGAGCAGGATGCCCTTGGCGCCCTCGATGGAGGCCTCGAGCAGAGGGCTCGAGATGGCCGCACGGGCCGCCTCCGAAGAGCGGTTCTCACCGGAACTTACGCCGATACCCATGAGCGCCGAACCCGCGTTGGACATGATGGTCCGTACGTCGGCGAAGTCCAGGTTTATCAGACCTGGTACGGTGATGAGGTCGGTGATGCCCTGCACGCCCTGTCGCAGGATGTCATCTGCCATGCGGAAGGCGTTGAGGATGGAGGTCTTCTGTTCTGCCACCTCCAGGAGCCGGTCGTTGGGGATGATGATCAAGGTATCCACTTTGTCGCGCAGTTTGTCGATCCCCGTTTCCGCCTGCTGTGCCCTCTTGCGGCCCTCGAAGGAGAACGGACGCGTGACCACTCCGATGGTCAGGGCTCCCTGCTCCTTGGCGATCTCCGCCACGATAGGAGATGCGCCGGTGCCGGTGCCCCCGCCCTTGCCCGCGGTGATGAAGACCATGTCCGAGCCTTTGATGGCCTCTCCCACCGCCTCCTTGTTCTCCAGCGCCGCCTGCTCACCGACCTCAGGGTTGGAGCCCGCCCCCAACCCGCGGGTGATGTTGCCGCCGATGTAGACTTTCACATCGGCATCGGACATGAGGAGGGCTTGCGCGTCGGTGTTGATCGCCACGAACTCTACTCCTTTGAGCCCGGCATCGATCATGCGGTTGATGGCGTTGGTACCGCCGCCTCCCACACCGACGACTTTGATAACCGCCAGGTAATTGGTTGCGGTTTCCGGCATTTCCAGTCCCTCCTTTATCCTTTGCCCCTTCAGAAAAATCCGTGAGGCGCGCTTCCAAAGTCTAAACTAACACTTGATGGTTTCTATATCTATGCTGGGGTCCTCCTCCCCCCTCGCATCACCCTAAATCTACGACAAGCGTCTCCTTATCTCCTTCCCGCTCCTGTCTTTTCTTCATACTTTTTCCAGTTGGCTTTCCAGCTTCCTCTCGCGTTGTTTTAGGATCCGCAATCGCTCCGGTTCTCTACAGCCATTAAGCTCCGTGAATATCGCTTGCCTTCGTTTGCCTACCCGCCGCACTCCCGCCCGGCTTCCCCGACGGACCCAGGCTCTTTCTGGATTATTATACCTTAACGGTAACATTATACTTATAAAATACCCTGAATGTTAAGTCTCAATGTATATCGGCAGAACGATGCGGGACTTAATCTACTGCCGGCTGGCCGGAGCTTACCGGCTTGAGGACGGGGTGATCGGGGAAGGAGACGTCGATGTACTCGACGGCGGCGTAGCGATCCACCAGACCCGTGAGGGCCATGAGGGCTATCACGTTCTTGCGGGATAGGTCAGAGGCCTCGCCGTAGATCACAACCGTGCCCCTGCCCTCCAGGTAAAGTCCCCCCCCTCCCTTCAGCCCGACCGCCGTCGCCACTTCTTTGAGTGCGGGGGGGAGGCTTCCGAGCAGGGAGGTGACGGTTGCGAAATCCATGCCGCTTATCTCCATGCCTGGGAACAACAGCACAAGCTCGAGGTCCTTTATCTCCACCAGCCCGGGCGGCCTGGCGTCCGCACTCTCGAGGATCATCCCCTCCTGGTCCACGAGGTTGTACTTGCCGTTCTGGAGGATGACGCCGGTGGGTTGACGCTCCGTGACCCCCAGCACGACCGTGTTGGGGTAGCGCCTGGAGATGTTCACCCCCGCTACATAGGGCTCGGACAACAAAGCGCTCTCCACGGCCTTTACGTCCATCTTGAGCAAGTGGGTGTCACGGGTTATGCCGGAAAGCGAGCGCAGGTAATCGGCGTCGAGTACCTCGTTCCCCTTGACCTCAACCGACTTGACGTTGAGCACCCCCGTGCTGGTGTATATCCAGAGCAAGGCCGCCAGGGAGACCACCAGCAACACGCCCAAGATAGCGATCCTCGCGGGCCTTACGCCGCTCCGCATCTCGCGCGGTGCGGATGCCTCACGTGCGCCCGCACGGGATCCGCCCGCCGTTCCATGGGCCTCGAGAACCGGCTGTAGGGTCTCCGGTTCCCTGGCGGTCGCCGCCGTATATCGCGGCGTTCCCCTGTTTCTTCCCTTCTTGACCTTTGCTTTGCTTGCAGCGTTTGCCTGCGGGCTCTCTTTGATCTTCCCTGTCTTCGCCGCTCTCCGGCGCTTCGCCGTCTCGGTACCCTCAGACCCTGTCTTCCTCAGGTCCGATCCCTTTTTCTTTTTCACCGCCGGGCCGGCCTCGACGGGATGCCGGGGAGCCGCGCCCTTGCCGTGACCGCGCGCCGGCGCGCGGGGCGCAGGAGCCTCAGGCCTGCTTTTCGGTTTGCGGGCTTTCACCCTCGATCTCTTCTTCGCATCCACACGCGATTTGGCGCGAGACACCCTTACTCCGACGCCGCGTGCCTTCTCGGTCTTACTGCTCATGATCACACACTTCCGACTCTACTTATAAACTCCGTGTAGGGTAGATCTGCCATGCCCGCGCCAGGCATCCCCGCCGGGCTACAGGCCGGCCGAAGGTCCAACCAGTGCCCTCACCTACCCTCCATCCCCGTAACACCTCTTATCCCTGTTGATCTTGAGGCGGGCTGTTGAGAGGACCATCTCCACCACCTGCACAAAGGATACTCCCGCCGCGGCGGCGGCTTTGGGTATCAGGCTCAACTCCGTCATGCCCGGTATGGTATTGACCTCAAGGCAGTAGGCCCCATCCTCGCCGTCAACCATGAAGTCGACCCGGGAAAAGCCCTCACAGTCGAGGGCGAGATGTGCCCTGAGGGAGAGACGCTGCAGCTCTCGCGCCAGCTCCTCCCTGATGGGAGCGGGGACGATGTATTCGGTCATCCCCGCGGTGTATTTGCATTCGTAGTCGTAGAGCCCCTTGCTGGCGACGACCTCCAGGACAGGCAGTACCATGGGTTCGGCACCCACCAGGCCTACGGTCATCTCCCGGCCTTCTATATAGCGCTCGATGAGCAAGAGGTCGTCGTACTCCAAGGCTTCCTCGATGGCTTTTTCCAACTCCTCCCGATTGCGCGCTTTGCCCGCGCCGACAGTCGAGCCCTCGCAGTTCGGTTTCACCATGCAGGGGAACCCGAGGTCCAGGGAGACGCCCTCGGCCACTTTATTCAATCCCAGCGCGGCGACCTCCGACGCGGTCACCACCACGTCGTCCGTAACGGGGATGGCGTTGGCCCTGAAGACGTGCTTGGTCATGTGCTTGTTGATGGCCATGGCGCTGGCCATCACCCCTGAGCCGGTATAGGGTATCCCGAGCAGTTCCAGTAGCCCCTGTACCGTCCCGTCTTCTCCCATACGCCCGTGCAGTACGATGAAGGCGGCGTCCACCCGCCCTCGCAATCCGGCCAGCTGCTCGATGACCTCGGGACCCACGTCGATATCCATGACCTCGTGGCCCAGCCCTGCGAGCGCTCTAGATACGGCAGCCCCCGAGCGCAAGGAGACCTCCCTCTCCGCCGAAGTCCCTCCCATCAAGACGGCTATGCGAGTCATCTCTTATCTTCTCCCATCTCCCCAACGAGCCTGATCTCCTCCTCGAGCTCGATGCCTTCCCTGCGGCTCACCTCCGCCTTGACGCGCATCATCAAGCCGTAGACGTCATCCGCGCTCGCGCCTCCCAGGTTGACGATGAAGTTCGCATGTTTCTCGCAGACCATGGCCTCCCCCACGCGCATCCCCTTCAAGCCGCAGCGGTCGATGAGCTCTCCCGCCGATACGCCGGGTGGATTGCGGAAGACGCTCCCCGCAGAAGGCTGCTTCAAGGGTTGGTTCTCCCTCCGCCATCTCATAACCTCCTTGCGCCTGGACTCCAGGACGCCTTTGTCTCCCGCGTGAAGCCTCAGCCTGACCCCATATATGACGTCACTATCCTCGAGGCCGGTATGATGGTATGCGAAACCTATATCCTCCCGCTTGAGGCGTTTCGCCTCAACCTCCCCTCCCGTAAGCTTCATCGCGGTCACGAACTCGACCCGTTCCCCGATGTCCGAGCCCATGGCACCCGCGTTCATGCGCACCGCGCCCCCTACGCTTCCCGGGATACCGGAAAGGTCCTCCAGGCCCTCCAATCCCATTTCTATGGCCCAATTTACGAGCCTGTTCAGGTCGCAACCACCATCAACGTATACTTCATATTTACCTTTTCTGGTGATCCTGCTCAGCCCGCCGCTGAGCACTGCGACCACACCAGCGAAGCCGTGGTCCGAGATGAGCATATTGGAGCCTCTGCCCACGACGAGCAGCCTCGACCCCGACTCCGCCACGGTATTCAGAAGCCGCGACAGGTCCTCTTTTCCCTTGGGTACAGCAAGCAGGCCTGCAGGTCCCCCGATGCGGAAGGTCGTGAAGCCCGCCAGCGGCATCCCTTCCACCAGGGTTCCCCTGAACCTGCCCTGCAACATCTCGCGAACCGCTGCGATGCTCATCCCGCATCAGCTCTCCCCGGCCCCACAGGCCCCTTCCCTCTTCTCGCGCAATATCCCTGCGATCTCTGCAGCGCATTGGGTTATATCCCCCGCCCCCATGGTCAAGACCAGGTCTCCGGGCTGCAGGAAGCGTGCAGCTGCGCTTCCCAGCAATGAGCGTTTGGGTATATAAACGACCTGCTTCGCAGGCTCGGCGTCCAGGAGGGCGTTGAGGATGAGCTTGCCGTTCACTCCCGGCAGGGGGTCCTCTCCCGCGGCGTAGACGTCGGTGACGATCACCAAGTCTGCGAGTAGTAGAGAAAGGCCGAATCCCTTCCACATGGCAGCGGTGCGGGTGTAGCGGTGAGGCTGGAAGATGCATACCACGCGCCCGGCATTCTCCATGGCCGCCGCTTTCAGGGTGGTGCGCACCTCTGAAGGATGGTGGGCGTAATCGTCTATCAACCTCACCCCGGCCACCTCGTCTATGAACTGGTAGCGGCGCTGTACGCCGCGAAACTCCCCCAATGCCCGAGCCACGTCCGCGAAATCAACCCCTATGGAGACGGTGAGCGCCAGTGCGGCCATGGCGTTGCGCACGTTGTGCTGTCCCGGGATGCCCAGCCTGACCTCACCCAACCGCTCTCCATCCCTGTACACCTGGAAGGCGCTTCCACCCGGAAAAAGGTTTATCTCGAAGCTGCGGAAGTCATTGCCCTCGCCCTCCCCGAAGGTGACTTCCCGGGCCATGCCGCGCCCCTTTAGAGACGCGGCGCCGGGGTCGTCGCCCGCGAAGACCAGCAGGCCCTCGGGGGGCAGCAGGGAGACGAAACGGCTGAAATAATCACGCACCTCCGCCTCGTCCCGGAAGAAGTCCAGGTGGTCCTCCTCGACGTTGGTTATCACTTCCGCCCAGGGGTGGAGGAGAAGGAAGGAGCCATCGCTCTCGTCTGCCTCGGCGACCACGTATTCGCCGGTCCCGGCATGGGCGTTGCTCCCAACGTCATTGAGCTCCCCGCCCACCACGTAGGTGGGATCGAGGCCCGCTTCGCGCATAATCATGGCGATCATGGAGGTGGTGGTGGTCTTGCCGTGCGTCCCGGCTACTGCTATACCCTTCCCGTCAGCCATGATCATATTGAGCATGGCCGCACGGGGCAGCACCTTTATCCCCAGCTCGCGTGCCTGCACGAGCTCGCGGTTCCTCTCGGATATCGCCGACGACGCCACCAGGAGGTCGGTGTCCTCCACGTTCTCCGAGTGGTGACCGATGAAGATGCGCGCCCCCATCTGCTGCAGGCGCCGGGTATTGCGTGATTCCTTGAGGTCAGAACCGCTCACCCGCACGCCCTTCGCCAGGAGCACCACCGCGATAGCGCTCATGCCCGCCCCACCAATGCCTACGAAATGGATCCTCTCGTTTCCCTCCACGTTGTCCTCCTAAGCCAGGGAGAGCACGAGTTCGGCCAATACGGCCGCCGCGTCCGGTTTTCCCACCCGGCGGGCCGCCTCGCGCATCGCCTGCAACCTTCCCGCATCTGCCAGCAGCCCGTCGACCTCTTCTTTGAGACGCTGCCCGTCCAGATGGCGGTCATCTATGACCACGGCCGCGCCCTCGTCCGCGAGCACACCGGCATTGGCATCCTGGTGGGCGGCTGTGGCGTAAGGATACGGCACCAGCACCGCCGCACACCCGGCAGCCGCCAGCTCGGCGATGGTCGAGGCGCCGGCACGGCACACCACCAGGTCCGACGCCCGGTACAGGAAATCCATGCGCTCTATGAACTCCACCGGCCGGTAGAGCAGGTCGCCGATATCCAGCTTCGCCGCCTGCGCCGTGAATTCCTGGTATTTGTCCCGGCCCACGGCATGCACCAACTGAAGATCGGACCGGTCATTCCACGCGGGCAGCGCCTCGAGCACCGCCCGGTTCAGGGATGCCGCTCCCTGGCTTCCGCCTACCACCGCCAAGGTCTTCCTGCCTGCCTCCAGTCTGAAATGTTCCCTCGCCTCCTCCCTGTCGCCGGGCTCCGGCAGCCTGAGAAGGGGGTTGCCCGTGACCGCCGACTTCCTGCTCCAACCTGGACGCCTGTCCAGGGTCTGTGCGAAGGAAACCGCCTTTACGCGTGCCCAGGGAGCAAGTATACGGTTGGCCAGCCCGGGGATGACGTTCTGTTCGTGGATGAGGAGGGGCACGCCCAGGCTGAGCGCGGCCGCAGCTCCCGGCACGCTGGCATAACCACCGAAGGCGGCGGCCACTGAGGGCCGGTCGGCCTTCATCTCCCGGCGGCAGGTCCGAAAAGCCCCGCAAAGGCTCGCAAGCGCCCTGAAGTTAGCGGCATCAAAGCCGCGGGTGAAGCCGCTCACCTCGAGGGGGATCACTTTCCTGCGGTCCAGGAGGGCGCTCGACGGCGACTTCCGGCTCAGATAGAGGGTGACCTCCACGCCTTCATGCGATGCGAGTTCCTCTGCCAGGGCGAGCAGGGGATGGAGATGGCCTCCGGTCCCTCCGCCGCATATCGCCACGTTCACGCTCTTTCCTCCCATCGGATGATTTGATAGCCCCACCTTCCTGGCGGGAGACGTTAATGAGTATACCGGCAAGGCACATACAAATCACCAGGGAAGATCCCCCGTAGCTGAAAAAGGGCAGTGTTATGCCGGTTATGGGCAGTACGCCGGTGGCGGCACCCATGTTTATCAGCGCCTGCACGCCGAGCATGCAGGTTATACCCATGGCCAGGAGGCGCCCCAGGCGGTCGGGCGCACCCTTGGCGATCCTGAATCCCAGGTAGACGAAGGCCGCAAAAAGCGCCAGCACCGCTAGCGTCCCGATCAGTCCCGCCTCCTCTCCGATGATGGAGAAGATGAAGTCGGTATGGGCGTTGGGCAGATAGAAAAACTTCTGCCTGCTCATCCCCAGGCCCAGGCCGCTTATATTGCCCGAGCCCAAGGCGATCATGGACTGGATGATGTGAAAACCTCCCTCCCGGGGAGCGCTCCACGGGTCAAAGAAGGCGAGAAAGCGTGCCTTGCGGTAGCTGGAAGTGAAGATGAATATCAACGTGGCTCCTCCCCCCGCCAGGGCCAGCACGGCCAGTTTGCGCAGGGGGGCACCGGCCAGGAACAGGACCACGAACACGGAGATGGCCACGATGAGCATGCTTCCCAGGTCGGGCTCAACGATGATGAGCAGGCAGGCGATGGCGGTGACCAACAGCACAGGCATGATCAACTCCCGCCAGCTGTCCATCTTGCCCTCGCGCTTGCTGTAGATAAAGACCGCGAATACCACCAGGGCCATCTTGGCGATCTCAGACGGCTGCACGACGATGGGGCCGACGATGATGGAGCGTTTGGAGCCGAAGGCCTCGGCCCCGAAGAACGGCACCGCTGCCAGGGCGGCCAGGGACAGGATCACCAGGATGGGCGAGATCTCCGCTACGCGGTGATAGTCGGTGTATGCCAGGGCGGCCAGGGCG
>Ga0315288_10005981_pt1 | contig 15428 bp, 10 predicted proteins | sample YL17G11_20_MG_FD_203454 | JGI IMG/M metagenome (GOLD analysis project Ga0315288, IMG submission 203454) | Sediment microbial communities from Yellowstone Lake, YNP, Wyoming, USA - YL17G11_20 | ecosystem: Environmental > Aquatic > Freshwater > Lake > Sediment | place: USA: Wyoming | collected...
CATGGTCACTTGGGATGGTAAGGATAATTCTGGAGTTTCGGTCGCAAGCGGCGTCTACTTCTACAAGCTGACTGCTGGCAAGTTTACTGCAACCGAGAAGATGGTTATGATGAAGTAAATCACACACTGGGCGTGCTGAACTATGAAGATAACATGGATTCCAGCACCTAACTTAAGTTAGGTGCTGGAATTTCAACTTAAATTAGCAAAAAGAGGGAGTCCATACGGACTCCCTCTTTTTTTCAACAAATAAAAAATGGTTGCGTATACTTAAGTAAGCCATAACGGTTTTATGCGGAATTTTACTATATGAGCATAAGGGATCGACAAAAAAACCAAAAATCGGGGAGAAGAAATATCAAACCCAATTCTGCTCCAAGCCGGCTCTCCTCCCCCGATAAGCTGCCTGAAGGTTTCATCCCCTCTCAGAAGTTTTTTGAAGCCATGATTGACAACATTCCCCATCCTACATTTATCAAAGACAGAAAACATCGCTGGGTGTTTGCCAACCAAACCATTACCAGTTTGATCGGACATTCTCCAAAGAAGATTTTGGGAAAATCCGATTATGACTTTTTCCCCAAAAAGCAAGCGGATGTATTTCGGAAAAAAGATGAGGAAATGTTCCGCACCGGAAAGGTCATGGACATACCAGAGGAGCCTATCCCTGACAGAAAAGGTAAGCTTCATTACTTCCACATCCAGAAAGCTCCTTTAAGAGATTCCTCAGGAAAGATCACCCATCTGGTAAGCCTTTTTGAGGACATTATGGAACGCAGACAAACGGTGGAGGAGCTTAGGACCATAAAAAAGCAACTGGAGTTCATTCTGGGTGCTACCAAGACGGGAGTCGACATCATCGATTCGCAGTTCAACATCAGATATATCGATCCCGAATGGCAAAAGGTTTATGGCGATCCTGCAGGGATAAAGTGCTATAAATATTTTATGGGACGAAACCGAGTTTGTCCCGGCTGTGGAATAGTAACGGCTTTAAAGACAAAAAAGCCAACTGTCACCGAAGAACTTCTGGTCAAGGAAAGTAACCGACCTATTCAAGTAACCTCCATACCGTTTCAGAATGAGAAAGGCGAATGGATGGTGGCAGAAGCCAATGTGGACATCACCGAGCGTAAACGGGCAGAGGAGGCTCTGCGAGAGAGTGAAGAACAACTTCGCCTGGTGACAGATAGCTTGCCGGTGCTCATTTCCTATGTTGATCTTGAACGTCGCTATCAATTTAATAATGAAGCTTACCAAGAATGGTTCGAACATCCCCGCACGGAAGTCCAAGGAAAACACATTAAGGAGGTCCTTGGCGAGGCTGCTTATAAGTCAATTGAGACATACGTCGACAAAGCTCTATCAGGGAAGAAGGTAACCTTTGAAAGCACAATCCCATACAAAGATGGAGGGTTCCGTCATGTAAGCGCAGTTTACATTCCGCATTTTGGGAGGCAGCGTGAAGTCAAAGGGTTTTTTGCCTTAGTCTCGGACATCACCAAGCGCAAGCGGACGGAAGACGCGCTGAAAGAATCGGAGAACCGCTATCGAAATATTATTGAAAGCGCGATTGACATTATCTATACCTTCTCTCCGGATGGGATCATTATCTCACTGAACCCGTCATTCGAAACCATCACCGGCTGGAGAATCAAAGATTGGATCGGAAAATCCTTTACCGATCTTATTCATCCCGAAGAACTTTCCTTGGCAATGAAGCTGATTCAGGAAAGCATAGCCGGAAAGGAGCGTCCACTAAACGAGTTCCGTCTGCTTAAGAAGACCGGCGATTACGTTCTATTAGATTTTAATGCTAAACCGCTGCTTAAGGATGGAAAACTTATTGGCTTTTTCGGCATTGCGCGCGACATCACCGAGCGCAAGCGAGCAGAGGGGCTGCTTCTGGAATCGGAGGAAAAATACCGTCTTTTGGTGGAAAACGCCAACGAAGCCATTGTTGTAGCTCAGGACGGGTGGATGAAGTTTGTCAATCCCAAAATGACGGAGATCTTGGGTTATTCCAAAGAAGAGCTGCTTTCCCAACCGTTCGTAGATTTTATCCACCCGGAAGACCAAAAGATGGTATCGGAACGCCACGTAAAAAGGATGAAAGGTGAGGAACTTCCTCATGTTTATCATTTCAGGATTATAGATAAAGCTGGAAATGTCAAATGGCTGGAGATCAACGCTGTTTTGATCGATTGGGAAGGCCATCCAGCAACGTTGAATTTTCTAAGCGACATCCACCAGCGTAAACAGATGGAGAAATGGCTGATTCAAAAAGAGCACACTGCCCGGGAACGCGCTCTGCTCTTGACCGATCTTCACGATCTTTTTGAGATCGACGAAATTCTTAGTAGAGTTTGCCAGACTATGCGTGATTCCGGGTTATTCGAGCGTGCAGTAATGACCTTGCATGAGCCGGGAGGAAAAATTAACCATCTCGGTCAAGTGGGACTACCTCCGGACGTGGTGGAGCGCGCTCGCCAGGCACCTCCTATAGACCAGAAGATGCGATCAAGAATAACCAGCCAGAGATTCCGTATCTCCGATTCATTTTTTATACCGGTTGAGGCCGGTCTGGATTTCGTTAAGAGCGGACGGTATATACCTCAAAAAAGACAAAACTATGCCAATGGCAATTGGCAAGCAGGGGATGAATTGTTCGTCCCTCTGCGTGACTTTTCAGGAAAAATCATGGGATACCTTTCCGTAGACACTCCTTGTGATGGTTATCGTCCAGACCTAACGACTATCCAAGCTTTAGAGATGATAGTGGAAGCCGCTGCCGCCCGGGTCCGGGAGGTGGAGGCAAATAAAGCCGTGCAAAGCTCGGAAAGCAAATATCGCACGTTAGTTGAAACTGCTCAAGTGGGAATCAGCATAATTGACCCGGAGGAGAATATCGTCTTTGTTAATCAGGCCGGTGCCGATCTTCTGGGTTATCGAAAAGAAGAGCTTTTAAGCAAGAAGCTAAGAGATATCTGCGATGATGCACAATATGCTACGCTCAAAAATGAACTAAAGAAAGGAAGAAAAGGAGGATCATCAAAATATGAGGCTACTTTTCTGACCAGGAGTGGAAAACTCAAACACGCTTATGTCTCTTCCGCTTCGTTACGGACGGAAGATGGAAGTTTCATGGGTTCGCTCACCATCCTATCTGATTTAACGGAAATCAAGAAAGCTCGAGAATACAATGTTCTACTCAATACCAGCCGAGCGCTTTCTCAAACCTTAAAGTTTGATCAGGTGCTGAGAATGGGAGCAGAGAAGATGATGGAAACTCTAAAAGCGGATAAAAGTGCAGTTCTGCTCACCGAAAATCATGCTGATGAACTTCCCACCAAGGTTTATGTTTACGACTCCAAAGATGGAAAAGTTACCATCTCCGTCATTAATCTAAAGATCACCAAAGAGCTTCTGTCTACTTGCCAGCGAACCCTCCGAGCTCGGGGATACGTTCAAATCTCTGATGCTAGAATTGATCCAATGCCCGAGCTGATTAAGAAAATTCTTCGTCCAGCAAAAATGAATTCATCGCTGATCATTCCCATAATCTTGGGTAAAAAAATGCTGGCTATCTTTTGCGTGGGAGCGGGAAAAGAAACCATAACTTATGGCTCAGAGGAGATTGGATTAGTCCAGACCATGTCCAATCAGGTGGCAACTGCTTTACAGAATTGCAGGCTGATGGAGGATTTGGAGAGGAATCATGCCAGGATAATGGAACAGACCGAGCTTCTGAAAACGCAATATAGAGAACAGAAGATGCTATTTGAGTTAGCTCAGGCGCTGACCTCCACCGCGAATTTGGATCAACTGCTTAATTTGGCTTGCCAAAAGGTAACTGAGCTTTTAAACACCGAGCGCAGCTCCATAGCGCTGGTCAACTCCGACGAGAAAAGCTATACCCTAAGAGCACTCTATCCTCGAAAGGGAACAGAATACGATAAGGTTGTGGGATTCACTTTCGCACCTGATGTTAATCATGAATTAGAAAGAGTCGTAACCCAGCAGAAACCGTTCATAACAAACGATACCTCACGTTTACCTAAACAAGGTTCTGCCAGAAAGTATTTTCTCACCCGGGGTATAAAGTCAATCATGTCCGTTCCATTAGTATCTCGAGGGAAAGTTATGGGATTTATCACTGCTGGCACCATCGAAAAACTCCATAATTATACCACAGAAGAGCTAAGACTTTTGCAAACCGTCTCCACACCTATAGCAGTCTCCATAGAGAATTACCTCTTGTTGGAGGATCTCAAAGAACAGGCGGAACGAGTGAAAGCTCAGTTTAGAGAACAGAAGATGTTGTTCGAGTTGACTCAAGCACTCTCCTATGCAGACGATTATAATCAATTGCTAAAATTGGCTACTCAAAAGGTGACCGAAATTCTTCAAACCGAGCGTAGCTCCGTTATTTTAGTCAATCCCGACGGTAAGAGTGCCACGTTACGGACACTCCATATTAAAGGAGAAAAGACCGATCCAAAACTAATCGGCTTCTCCTTCACCCCAGATGTTTTCCCCCAGTTAAAAAGATTGATTCAGCCGGGACATTTCGTGGTAAATGACACCTCCCTTCTGTCCACCAGCCACCCGCTTAAAAGATTTTTCCTCAATCGAGGAATAAAATCTACCATGGTTGTTCCTTTGATTTGTCGGGGAAGATTCTTGGGAGCCTTGACCGCGGCTACCAGTGAAGAATTTCATCACTACACCACAGAGGAAGTTAGGCTTCTACAAACCATTTCCAACCCGATAGCCACAACTATCGATAACTATCTTTTACTCGAAAACCTAAAGGAACAAGCACAAAAGCTCATGAAACAATCTAAAGAGAAAGACATCCTGCTCCAAATCAGTCAAGCGCTTTCCCAGACCGTGGAGATGGATGAGGTGACTACAGTAGCTGCACGGGTGGTTGGTACCACCTTAGGCGTGGATCGTTGTGCTGTCTTTCTCAGGTCAAAGGACGAAAAGCACGTAGAGGTCAAGGGATTCCATTCTGCCCAAAAGAGAGACATTAGTCGATTAATTGGGACGCAATACTTCATAGGGAACCAACCCGGGTGGAAAAATCAAATTTCAAAGAATAAATTCCTGGTTATCACAGATCCTGCTAGATTTTTTCCCACCAAAGAACTGCAGGAACATTGCCTTAGGGAGGGAATAAAATCTGTGTTTGTCGCTCCCATGTGTTTTGGTAAAAAAATGGTCGGCGCTTTGTCCTTAAGCTGGGTCAAACAATCGAAGACTTTCACGCCTGATGAATCCAAGCTCTTTCAAACCATAGCCAATCAGATTGCGGTAGCCTTAGAGAATGCCAGGCTTATGCAGGTGGTGAAAATTCATTCACAGGAGCTAAAACAGCTCTCCTCACAATTGATGAAAGCGCATGAAAGCGAGCGAAAGAAGATTGCCCAGGAGCTGCATGACGATGTGGGCCAGATGCTCCAGTCCATGAAGATGAATCTGGATAGAATCAGAAGGAACTTGTCCGGAGAGCCTACCAGAATAGAAGATACCAAAGATTGGTTAATTGACACCGAAAAGCTTCTGTCCCAGACCATCGATGATATACGCACTTTGACCTTTGATTTAAGACCCAGCATGTTGGACGACTTTGGACTGATTTCCACTTTAAGATGGTATATGGAAGACTTTACCAAAAGATCAAACATCCAAGTTGTTTTAAAAGGAAAGGAGGAAAAATACCGATTCCCCTTAGAGATTGAGATAAATCTCTACCGCATAATTCAGGAAGCATTGACCAATGTGGCCAAGCACTCGAAAGCTGCCGAGGTTACGATCTTTTTGTCTCAAAAAGATTCCACCGCCATTCTGTCGGTGAAAGATAATGGCGTGGGATTTGATGTTGCAACAATCCTATCGTCTCCTCATAAAGGAATGGGGGTATTTAACATGAAGGAAAGAGTTAATCTCCTTGGGGGGAGTTTTGAGATCATCTCTCATCCCCATAAAGGAACCAGAGTAAACGTTAAAATTCCATTCATGGTGAACCATTCACGGTGAACCATTCACGGAGGTGAAACATGAAGAAGGTCAGATTACTGGTCGCTGACGATCATAAGATCTTTCGTCAGGGGATCAAAAAGCTGTTGGAGGAGGAGCCGGATCTGCAAGTGGTGGGAGAATCTGCAGATGGAAGGGAAACGGTTAAAAAAGCCACGGAGCTGAAGCCGGATATCGTTTTAATGGATATCGCCATGGCCAACCTCAATGGACTGGAGGCCACCAAACAGATAAAAAAGGTGCTGCCTGAAGTCAAGGTAATAATGTTGACCATGCATAAAAACGAAGAATACGTTCTTCAATCCTTTCAGGCTGGTGCTTCCGGATATATTCTGAAGGAAGGAGCGGTGGAAGAGCTGGTTTCTGCCATTCGCTCCATTTATGCGGATAAATCCTTCTTAAGTCCTACTGTCTCTAAAACATTGGTGGATGCCTATCTTCGAAAGATGGAGACAGGTAAAACCGAGACTCCTTTCGATCTATTGACCGACAGAGAAAGGGAGGTTCTGCAGCTCATCGCTGAAGGATATACCAATCGGGAAGTAGCCAAACAGCTCTTCATCAGCGTAAAAACGGTGGAAGCTCATCGGGCTCACATCATGCAGAAGCTGAATATTCACGATATTGCCAAGCTGGTGAAATATGCCATCCAGAAAGGATTGGTAGACTTAAATGCTTAAATCACCCTTTGATTGCTTAGTTTAACTGTTTTTTAAGCAATGAGTACCATTCTTTCAAAGAATTGGACAAATTCCCGATTAGATCGACTCAATTTAATGGCAAATTAGGGTTAATTGCCAATTGCGAAACGTAATAGAGGATATATACTTAGGTATGTGATTTTGTTTTCATCTCGAGGGTGTGCCCTGTAGCTTTGGGTAGTTCCTAGCCCCCCTCTACCCTTACCAAAGCACACCCTCTTTTTCTATCTGGACCACAAGTGCACTTAGCCTAAAAGAAGCTTTCTACATAGCTGTCGTTTGTGAAGTTCGTATCGAATCGCTGTTTCAACATCGATACGAGCTTCCAAACCAACGACTCAGCTTTGGCTCGTTCCTTAGTTAGCACCAACGGATCTATCTGTTTAATGATCTTATTTTTAGCTTATCTGTAACAGGAACTCACTTTTCTTTTCTTTCTATTGATCCCCTCCGATTCCACTGGCTCCAGACACGATTTTCAAATCTGAGATTAGATTTATAGCCTAACCTTATAGTGCTGTTTAAGCAAATATCAGTAAGGTCTATACCCAACCGCTCTCTTTTCTGGTGAGATGAATCTTATCCTGCAGGAAAACGCAAAGTTTTCAAAAAATAACGATTGACAATCGCAATGCTCGTTTCGTATATTATCGACTGGCAAAAGAGCGTCAATGAATAGACAAAAAACATCTTAGGAGGAGGTGAATTCGATGGCAATGAAAATCACAGATGAGTGCACTGCTTGTGGATTGTGTCTTCCAGAGTGCCCTCAAACTGCAATAAGCGAAGCGGACATATATGTGATCGATCCTAAAATGTGCAATGAATGTGAAGGTATCGAGGGAGGGTCACGTTGTGTGGCAATTTGTCCGATAGGATGTATTGAGAAAGCGACCTGAGAGGAAAATAAGCTAAGTAAGAAAATGCGCCGAGACGGGCAAATTGAATTAAGCGTTTGCTTCGTCTCCGGCGCATTTTATTATACCAGTTATTGATGGCGAGCAACAAAAACATACTGTAACTTAAAATCGTATAAAAATAGGACAAACCAGGTAGTATTTTCCCATATGGGCCAATATCGATTCTTAGAGGATGTAGCTATTGCTGATTCGGCATTCGAAGCCGAAGCCGGAAGCTTAGAGGAATTATTTCAGACTTGCGCGCTGGCTACTTTCGAGGTGATGGCAAACACCAAAACCATTGAGCCTAAGAACAAAGAGGAAGTAGAGCTGGTGGGGGAGAATTTAGAGGAGCTTTTGTTTGATTGGCTAGCGGAGTTGATTTATCTGAAAGACTCGAAATCCATGCTCTTCAGCCAATTCGATCTGAAGATAGAGAAGCCGGATGGTTATAAGCTCACCGCTTCGATTTGGGGTGAGCCAACCGATCAAAAGAAACACCAGGTGAGGGTGGATGTGAAAGCGGTCACCTATCATCTTTTGGAGGTCAAGAAAACGAGCGATAAATGGACCGCTAAGGTTGTGTTGGACACATAGGCCGTATTCGATGCTTGTTTATCGGCGACGAAGCTCGTTTCGGTTTCGAAGCTCGAAAACCGAATATCTATACGAACCTCGATACCGATAACCGATCTTCGACCCGAGATTCACCACCGACAACTAATCGTCGAGCTTCTTTCAAAAAAAATGGTTTAGCGGCGGACTACGGACGATTTTAAAAAGAGGTGATACTATGCAGATGAAGAAAATACAAGAAGGAATTTGGGAGATTCCCACCACCGAAAAGGAAGGAATGAGAGTGCCCGCCCGGATTTTGGCGTCGGAAAAACTGATGCAGATTATGGACAATGGGGTATTCGAGCAGATTACCAACGTTGCCTGTCTCCCCGGAATTCAGAAGAATGCTTTGTGCATGCCGGACGGACATTGGGGCTATGGATTCCCCATTGGCGGAGTAGCCGCTTTCTCCACCAAAGACGGGGTGATCTCTCCCGGCGGAATCGGATTTGACATCAACTGTGGAGTCAGGTTGATCCGCACGGATTTAACCTTGGAAGAGGTCAAGCCTAAAATGAACGCTTTGATGGACACACTCTTTAAGATGGTTCCAGCCGGAGTCGGCTCTAGCGGCTTAGTCAAATTGAACTCGAATACTTTCAAAGAAGTTATGACCAAAGGAGTGGATTGGTGCATCGAAAATGGATACGCCTGGCAAGAGGACCGGGATAGAATCGAAGAAAGTGGGCATATGCCGGGCGCTAATCCATCTAAGGTGAGCCAGAAGGCTATCTCTCGAGGAATTGACCAGCTGGGCACACTCGGATCGGGAAATCACTATCTGGAGATACAGGTTGGACTCACCGATCAGATTTATGATCAAGACATAGCCAAAGTTTACGGGATCACCAAACCGGATCAGGTCTTCGTCATGGTGCATTGCGGCTCGCGCGGATTCGGTCACCAGATTGCCACGGACTATCTTCAGATATTCTTGAATTCCATGAAAAAATTCGGACTGAAGATTCTGGATCGAGAGCTGGCTTGCGCTCCCTTCAATTCCCCGGAGGGTCAGGATTATTTCGGAGCTATGGTTTGTGCCGCTAACTCTGCCTTTGCCAACCGGCAGGTGATCACCCACCGGATCAGAGAGGCATTCAGCGAAGTCTTCAAAAAGGATGCGAAAGATATGGGCATGCACATCATCTATGACGTGGCTCACAATATCGCCAAAATTGAAAGACACAACGTCGACGGAGAAGATAAGGAGCTAATCGTTCATCGTAAGGGAGCTACTCGCTCTTTCCCGCCTAAGGATAAGGCTGTGCCCGAAATATACCGGGAAGTAGGACAACCGGTGATAGTGGGCGGATCAATGGAGACCGGATCATATCTTTTAGCCGGAACGCAAAAGGCACAGGAGATGACCTTCGGTTCCACCTGTCATGGAGCAGGAAGAGTCATGTCCCGAATGGAAGCCAAAAGAAGAGTGAGAGGAAGCGAATTAAGACAGAGGATGACTGATAGAGGCATGGTGGTTCGTGCAGTATCCATGTCCGGATTGGCTGAAGAAGCAGGACTTGCCTATAAGAATATCGATGAGGTAGTGAATGCGGTCGACAGCATCGGCATCTCCAAAAAGGTAATTCAATTAAGACCCCTGGGAAGTATCAAAGGGTAAGCACTCGTTCGGGCGGGGGTTTAACCCCCGCCCGAACATTGGACATCAAAGATTAGTGCGTAGCCAAGGCTTTACATTTCGTCCTGAGCTTTGCCGAAGGATGCCTTGGCTATCTTTTTGTTTCTTATTTTATATATCAACTATCTCGAAGTTAGTTTGAGCATTCGTATGAATGTATAAGCATTTGAACCTTGTAAAATCCCCCTGTCCTACGGATCTTCGACCCTATGGGTCTTCGATATACTCTTTTGAGGTCATCAACCAAATAAATTAAAAAACTAAAAGTTCTGCGGTCAGGAAAGAAGTTCGTAGGGGAGTCCCTTGTGGACTCCCGCTTCAGAACGATAACGGGAGGGGACAAGCCCCTCCCCTACAGACACCTTTCCGGTTTGTCGCGATAATTAGTTGAAGACCATTAAAGGAGGATTTCAAGTTGACGATTCGTATGAATGCATACGCATCTGATGACGGCAAAACTTATTATCATCCCCTCTCCCTACCCTCTCCCACAAGGGGAGAGGGATTTTTCTTTTCACCTTAAATAACGATGTATGACTGGTGGAACTGGTGCATCTGGTGCAACTGGTGCAACTGGTGGTTCTTTTTATTTTTTTCTCACTTTTCCTCCAGCTCGTTCACCGGCAACGAATTGTGGATATTTATGTCTGTATCCGGATGAAGGAGTTGATCGTCCCAAATGATGGCGGAGCAACCGGTTGGCGTCTTTGCCTTTTGGAAGCCCATGGTGGACAGAATCCGTCCAAGGCGGGAGTAAGTGAACTGACTTTCTTTGGATCTGTTCTGGTTGAAAGTATCAGTAATGATCTTAACCGGAAGAATGCCATTTTTTACCAGTGGTTTTAGTCCGATGATTGTCCTGGTAATCTGCGATGCAAAGTCGACGGGATGGACTTCGGGATCGAATTCTGAAAATTGCTCATTTCTCATATCTTCTATTTCCTGCCAGAAGGTCTTTTCGGCTTCCGAGTCTTTGAATACCTTGTGCTTGAGCCGGATGGCTCTTAAGGCGTCCTGGATTTTCGGTCTATAAGTTCTGCTTTTCAACCTTTGGATGCTTTTGTCTATCAATAATTCAATGAATTCCAAATACCTGGAGTCGTGAATTTGGCTTTGCCCGGAGTCGGAATCATTTAAATGGCTCATATTTAGTGTCCTCGCTTGGTAACGCAGGTTTTAGGTTAAAGGTGTAAGATGAAAGGTAAAAAATCAAAATAAAAATAATTCTGCGATTCCATAAGGATTTGTGCTCGAGCAAAAACATTCATCCCTCCAATAACTGGCGAAGGTGTCAGATTCACCACAAAAGTTGTAGGGAATTTGCTTTTTGGGGTAAGAGAGAGACTACGGGTTAGACCTCACCCCCTTTTATTCCCCCTCTCTCCCGCCTTTGACGGGGATTTTCAACGTGAAACGGAGAGGGGGGTATTTATCAGATATTGTTGGGCAGTTTGACGACAGCCCGACCTACAAATCAACTCCCCCTCTCCCTGTATCCCTCTCCCACAAGGGGAGAGGGAATAAACTTTAAAAGGGATTATTCGCCTCCAATAAACAGTGGAGCTATCTTATTCACCACAAAAGTTGTAGTTCGAAGCTCACTATAAATGGTTCGAAGTTCACCATAAATAGTGAATTTGCTTTTTGGGGTAAGAGAGATTACGGGTTAGGTCTTCTGTGGTATCAATGTGGCTGAAGCCAAAAATATATGTCTTTCTTTTATCCGTCAGCTAAAGCTGACGGCAATAGATTCCGGACAGGTATGGAAGCACAAACTCAGGATGGTAGGCAAAATCGAACCATGAAACGGAGAGGGGGATATTATGGAGGTTGTTGGTGGGTAGAAAAAAAACGCCAGACATCCTTCGACAGTGCTCAGGATAAACCCTTCGCCTGCGCTCAGGGTAAATTAAAGTCGGGCGCTACGCATACAAATTCTTGTTCGTCATGAACATCTTGTCAGTGACATTTAGTAAAATGGTAACGGATTCATCCTGAACGGATTCACCGTGAACGGACGAGGCGTCCGTTACCAACAAGAGGATTACTCACGCAGCCGCAATTTCATTGTACAACAAATAAGCCAAATAATTAATTCTATATTTTAGCCGCAATTGTTTTGTTGCTGTCATAATTTTCTATGGTGTTTGAATCGTAAGCAATTGTTTAGAAATACTTTTACTCAATTCCCACAACATCTTTGCATCATTTGGTTTAAGATGAATGCCGTGCGAACGTTCTTTGTAGGGGTGAATATAGTTACGATAGTCACGCAAAACATTACCAAGATCTCTTGTGGTCTGGGTGATCCAATCTAAATCATGGGCGACGTCAATATAATTTTTAAGAGTCCATTCATTTAGTGGTAATGTCTTACCCGACTTATCTTTTGGTGAAGATGTTGCTGTAAAGACATTCGATTTATCAGATAATTGATTAATTCTAGCGAGAAGCAAAGCTTCTAATAGACCACCCATCATAACGGTTGCTGCTAATGGAGCATCTGTAGCGACACAGGTTGAACACTCATGCCAGCGTCGAGTAAGAATGGCTTGCATTTCAGAGTCGGATATTAATGTGGAAAAATCTGGAGCTTTCTCACTTGAAGCGATATTATCAGCGTTTGTTAACGTGACAATATTTTTGGTTCTTAGATCAAGTAATGATTCATGCAATTCTTTTAGGAGTCTGTCGTACTTCTTTCTTGTTGTCCACTTCTCACTATATAACAATAAGATATTGTAAGCGTTATCAATATCTACGAGCTTACTATCTCCAAGTGGGGAAACAACTATTCCTCGGTGTTTATTAAACCATGATAATGCGGTTGCCTTGGCAAATGAACGCTCATCAGGACTATAAACTTGTGAAGAAGAACCTTGTTTGAGACTTTTGCGTAATTTATCGACCTCGGCAAGGGACGATTCCAGCGCAAGTAGGATGCTCATTACTTTTTCCGAGATTTTGCTCGTTTTGTTGGTTGAAGTTTAGTCACTTCAGGCAAAGCCATAGCAACCAAATTTTCACCGACGGAATTGATAACGTATGTACCTCTTTCCGGTCCTTTGTCAAGTAGACCAGCATGTTGTGTGTTAACAAGGGTTTGTTCAGGCTTCTTTGGTCGATCCCAATCGGCTAATCTACAAGCGTTCAAGAGGTCATCTTTGGTGATGGCTTCCTTTCTTTCATTATCCGGTGCTTCAAAGCGATAATAATAGGCAATGGTGGCTGCAAGTTGACGTTCACTTGTTGGCTGTTTTAGATTTAAAAACTTCTTTATATCGATGGCTGGTTTTGTTGTTGCAAAGGATGGCTGACTTTGGTCGGTTGTTAGAAATGGTAAGGGTTTGTCTTGTGGGTTAGAACTTACCCAAAGACCAAGTTTTTCTCTAGCCCAACGAAGGATACGTTCTTGCTCTTTTGGTTCAAATTCTTCCAAAGCTTTAACTATTGTTCGCACGGCATCAAGATCATCAGGTGTCTGTGGCATAGATATTCCTTTCATAATTATTGGTTTTATTCTCTAATTTTACATTCAAAACAATTGCGACTAAATATTTCAAAACGCAACATAACATTGTTTAGATTGATCCGCATAAGATGCGGAACAGTATTTTTCGATCCGTATAACATGCCGTTGATTCGGTGAACATCACTGCGATAATGCTTTCTATATCAGCAACTTGTGCTTCATGGCGCTTATTATCTTGGCTTCTTAGGCGGTCAGACGACCGCCCACAGACGTGCCCGTCCGGGCGTCTGGGCGGATTGGCATAAAACCCTTTTCTGTATCATAGCCCATCCACGGGGCTGCGGACACCTGCCTGCCCACGCTTGAGGACAGAGGTGCGAGCAGCGCAGCTTTGGCAATTCGAGTTGAAGAGGTTGTTAGGCAGGGTGGTAGGCAACGCTTCCCGTTTGCTTACCCTACCCGACTTTCTCCTACTGGATCGGCACAAGGCACTCACCCTTGCCTTCGGTGAACCCCTCTTTGCTCACGCTTACGCTCATCCCGTATGCTGCGGCGGCTGGATTAGGTGACCGCCACTGGGTTGTGAAGATGCCATTGGCGTCTGTCTTGCCGATCTCTGTGGTAGTTCCGCTTACCGAGAACCAGCCTCCGCCCGACTCAATCCTAACGCTCGCGTTTGTTACAGGCGAATTCTGCTCCGTGAAAGCCAAAACCTTGACTTCCGCCTGTCCTCCCGCCGGTATGGCGTGGGGATTTGCCGTAAGGCGGACGTTAATCGCTCCCCCAACAGGAGTGCCCTGAGTGGGAGAAACCCTCCCAATAGGAGTGTCCAGAGAGGGAGAACGCCCCTTTCCATCTGTGCCATCTGCGGGAGACTGGTAATGCGGTATGGTCCCGGCTGCAATCAGGATGACTCCCAACAGTCCTAGAACCGTTTGACGGACACGCGAACTCAGTAGTGGGATTTCAATTCCAAAAGCCTTGAGGCCTCCTCCCACAATGGCGGCTATCAGACATGCGAGACCCGCAATGAGAAACGTCTGCTGCATAAATACCTCTCCTTTTCTTTCAAGGGCGTATCGCTGGCTAACACTGTTTAGATCGATCCGCGTAAGATGCGGAACATTATTTTTCGACCCGTATAACAGGCCCCAATTCTTATTTTATCCCAAAAATGCAATAGCATTTTTTCTGCTTCGCAGCGACTAAGCAACACTTTAGTTTTCACAGAATCATAATAAACCTTTGTGGTGAAAACCAAGTGTTGCTAAGTCGGGATTAAACCCAACTAATGCATTAGCTCGCTTCGCTGCTAATGCATAATTTGGGTTAAACGAGCTTCGCCGTCAACTTTATCTGTGGCCCGGTTAGCGCTTTGGACACAGGACAGTCTTTCTTAGCAGCTTCTACGTAACCCTTGAAGGCTTCTTCACTAAGATCAGGAATTTCTGCTTCGGTATCTAATTCAATCAATGTGATGGTAGGACCTGCGTCCAAATGGACGGTGGCGGTCGTGTAGATGCGCCGGGGAGTGAAGCCCGCTGTGGTGAGCAGCGCGGATAGAAACATGGAGAAGCAGGCAGCGTGCGCCGCGCCAAGTAATTCCTCCGGGTTCGTCTCTGGACCCGTCTCAAAGCGTGAAGCATAAGTATATGGTCCCTGGTAAACGCCGCTTCCCAACTTTAAAGTACCGGAGCCTTGCTTCAAGGTTCCCTTCCACTCAGCAGAGGAGATTCGAGTCGTCATTTTGTCTTCCTTTCTCTCTATACTTAGAGTCTAATATTTTCGCTTCAATCAGCCACCCAACATGGTTTGCATCTATCCCTATGACACCAGGAACGGTATCGACTGCCGTATTAGACGCCTATGAAAACAGCATCGCTTCCGGCTTAACGGGTGATATATCAGACCGTTGCGTTGTAGCCACGTTTTTACTTCAATGCGCCAGTCACCAGGTTTCCCCTTACGGGGAAGAGTAAGCTCCTGACGCAACCTTCAAAAGTCAGGAGTGCAGGGCTCCTGACCAACTGTCCGCTCGGGTGATTTGTTAAGCG
>Ga0315288_10005986_pt1 | contig 15422 bp, 10 predicted proteins | sample YL17G11_20_MG_FD_203454 | JGI IMG/M metagenome (GOLD analysis project Ga0315288, IMG submission 203454) | Sediment microbial communities from Yellowstone Lake, YNP, Wyoming, USA - YL17G11_20 | ecosystem: Environmental > Aquatic > Freshwater > Lake > Sediment | place: USA: Wyoming | collected...
AAGAAGGGCGTCAGCGCCATACAGACCGACATGGATTGAGCACAGAAGCTGATTCAAGCGTATGGATCGCTTCCGATCTCAGCCAAGGCCCAGCGAGAGGGGCAGATCCTCCAGCTTCTGGGACAGGCGAACACGCACCTGCAGCAGTTGGACGGTCTTCGCCGCCAGCAGTATGAGGTGAAGGTGGGTGAGCTGCACTCGATGGCGGCCCAAGCCGGCATCGACTGGACACCGCCATCCTATTGAAGAGGCTGCCGCCGGGGGCCTCGCCCAGTCCGCTGTTGCCATGAATCGCCATCAACCCGACCGGCGCGACGGTGCCGCGGAAAAGCACGACGCGGCAATCGTCCGTCACCTAAGGCATGCGCCAAATGCTGGCGCCGTGAGCGGCCAAATCGTTGCCCCGATCGAAAAGGTGGTGGCCATGCCAACCACTTGGAATCAAGCGGCTCGTTGCGGGGCCGAACCTCGCCGATTCAAGGGGTTCGCGAAGCAGGGCGACGTTGCTGCGTAGTCGACGACCACCCATCGAAGCCCGTTCACCGAAGGAGACTCCTATGCAAATCCAACATATTCGAAAGCAGATCCGGGAAGCTGTTGCCCACGAAGCCAGAACAGGGAGTATGGCCCAGCTCTATTGCCGAGCCTGTCAAGTTTCCGGTCACGTGCCGACACAGGCCGATGTGGAAGGCGCAGTCACGTTTGTGCGCCAATATGTCGAACACGCGCCGGCCCTCCTCGAAGCCCTGGAGACAGCCGCGAGCAAGGCCGGAGTGATCCACCAAGTGAGGCCCATCCTGGAAGCTGCGGAGAACTACTTCTTGCAGCCGATGGACTTCATCCCCGACCAACTCGGGCTGGCCGGGCTGACCGATGATGCCTACGTGGTTCACGTGCTGGTTCAGAAGGTTGCCGACCAGTACCACCAGCAGACCGGTCGTCGCCTGTTGCCTCTACAAATGGATTTCAGCCAGGCCAATGCAATGATGCGGACCTTGATCGGCGAGCCCGTGGCCACGCAGTTAGATATGGCTGTTGCTCAAACATTCGTGGCACCCCAGCTCCAGGATGTCATCCGGCAGTTGTCGCAATGGAACGCGGCCTTGCCCATGGGTCCTGATCCAATCTGGGGCAATGCCAGCATCGACGAAATCGTGAACACGCGGCTGGGAGCCATGGGGGTGATCTGAACGCCGTGGGTGCCGGAGACCGCAGTCGCGACTGCTGTGCCGCTGACGATTCACGGACCCCGAACGCCCTTATCGCCCATGATGAACATTCGGTGTGGATGAGACAATAAGTCCCCATTGAAACCATGAAAACTGAGCTCCGAGAGAGGCGCAACCGCGCCGCCGAACGTCATGACGCAGCCCTGGCGCGATATCCGACGCGAGAAGGCGCCGAATTCCGACGCGAGCTACAGGCCGTCGTTGAAGATCTAAGCGCAGTAGCGCAGGCTGCTGGTGTTCCCACCTCAGACCCTGTCGAGGTGGCGAAAACCTACCGGTGGCTGGGTGATGCCTGCTTCGACCTGGGCCAAGGCCAAGACAACTCTCTCCTGACACGCGGCGCACAAGCCTATGAGCGGGCGGAACAACTGCTCGCGGAAGCCGCCGCACCCGTTGAGAAGGCGAAGCTCGACTTCAACTACGGCAACACGCTCCGGGGCCTGTCTCAAGGATTTGATGTCGGCCTGCTCGAAGCCGCGCAGACTCGATATGAGAACGCGGCCCGAACCTTCAAAGCGCACCATCTTCCAGACCTCGCAACCATCGTGGACGAGCAACTCAAATCGATCGATCCGCAGCTTCGCCTCGCCCACAAGCAGGCGGAGCTCGAGCGCGGTCAGCAGCGCCTGGAAAAGCTCGCGCACAGGGCAGAAGGTGCTGGCGCTGTCGAGCGCGATCGTCTTGCGAAGGAATTGGAGGAACTCAAGACAGTGCGACAGAGGGGTGCCGTTGCCGAGGCGCTGGGGGAAGCGGTGTCAGCCGTCGAGGAACAAGTCCGGCAACATCCGGAACGTTTTGGAGACGCCGCCGGGAAGCTTGGCGCATTGAAGGACAACGTTGTGGCTCTGGAGGCCACGCTCGAAGACACTCCGTCAGAGCGACCCGCAAAGGGTGCGGGAGGCTCGGACGAGGAGATTCTGCGCCTGGTTACGGAGCGACTCCAAAAGGAGAAAGGTGAGGGGAAAGTGTCGGCGGATCGAGCTGGTCAACTGGCGGGCATCCTGAAGCAGTTTGGTGAAGCGATGTCCGGGAAGGCGGAAGACCTGGAATCGATGAGCCAGAAGATCGAGACGATGCGACGGCTGACCCAGCAAGTGAAGGACATGACCATGTCGCCAAGCTGGCCCACGCCGGACCCTGAACCGGGTTCGCGCGCCCGCTCGCTGGTGTCGGTTCTGGATCCCCTCAAGCGGCACCTGCTTGCCGAGAAAGGGCGTGGCATGCAGCCGCCTGAAGAGACCTCGGCGGCGACCGACCTGCTGACCCGTCTGCCTATGCTCGAAATGCGAATTCGGGAACCCGCAACAGGTGAAAAGCGCATCGCCGAGCTCGAGGGCGAAGTCTGGCGGATCGCCGTGGAGGTGCAGGAACACGCGCGCCGGCATCACCTGATCCTCGCCCAGCCGCAGTACGCCATGGCGCGGACCCACGCGAGGCCCAAGAGCCTGTTCCTCTCAGGCGGTGATGAACTTGTCCGCATCGCAGAGGCCCTGGCGGCCCGCCACGACTTCGAGCTCTTCGGCCAGCCCAGGTTCGGCGATTACGCGCAGGAGCGCTGGAACCAGCTTTGCTCCGCCAGCGTAGCAGTGTTTGACCTTCGCGAGACCAAAGGCAGCAAGGCCCTGGCACAGGCGTGCTATGAGCTCGGACTCGCGCTGGCGCTCGGCAAACCGTCGGTCGTCATAGCCCTGCCCGGGCGCGAACCGCCGTTCGACGTGAATCTCCAGCCGGTATCGCTGACATCAAAGCACGCCGTCGATGAACTCGACAAGGCCATCAGGGCCGCACTGGGTTCCATCGTGTGGGGTGGAGCGGAAGCCGGTCTTGGCCAGGGACCGCGGGATGCGCTGGCGTGGCTGGACCGCCGGTTCGGTCAGCGCCTTTCGGAAGGCTCGCTGGGGATCGCCAGGCAGTTGGCCGGGCAGAACCAAGACGATGCCATTGCCTTTCGCCGCACGCTCAGCCAGCTCCTCGGCATGCTCGGCGCCGACGCACCCGCAACGCTGCTTCCGGCTTGGCCGCCAACGTACCCGGACCTGGAGGACAAGCCTCGTTGCTTCCACGTGATGCCGTTCAGCGAAGACTGGAGCGACCAATGCCGAGAGACTGCCCGCATGATCTGCACCAACCATGGTTGGGTCTATTCGCGTGGTGACGAGTCCAGCGAACAACGCATCATTCGGGGCATCTGGACTGAGATCACCCAGGCATCGGCCGTTCTCGTTGACATCACGGGGCACAACGCCAACGTGGCGCTGGAACTCGGCTTGGTGCACGCCCACGGGCGCCCGTACCGGGTGGTGTCGCAAGGCGATCCTGAGCAGGCGAAGTTCCCGAGCCTGGAGAAAGTCCGAATCCACCGCTATGAAAATGCTCCAGAATTCGGCCGCTTGGGGGAGACGCTGGAGGAACTCCTGGAATCTGCCGTGCGGGCCTAGCTCACCGCCGCAACTTCCGCCCGGACACTGGCGCGCGAAAACTGACCAAAGGATGCATGCCCGGCGTCAGGTGAACCAGAAGGCCAGATCCTCACTGCAACAATGTCGAAAATGGTCTGTCGCGCCGCGGGCTCTGGGTGGGGAGTCTCTGCGAATGAACCCTCCGCTGCTGGCTCCAGCCACGCGGGGCGGTTCGCTGGGGGATCTGGCGGTGTTGCGCTTCCAGCCACCATCGGTCGCTTCCTACCTTCGATCACAGAACCCTGCTTTTCCGACCCTTGCCTTCAGCGCTTGAAGTTTACATTCCATTAGTGGAATATGACAGCAAAGCCATAAGAACCGTGCCCAGAGTCATCCGCCCCTCCGACCGACCGGCATTGCGCTCGCGATGCCGAACAGCCCGGTCACAGTGGCTGACTCCAGGCGCGGCGAGCTTCTATCCGCACTATGCTGGTTCCTTCGGAAAGGAACCCATATGAAACGGCTGACTAAGAACTTCGTCCTGCGGATTCGTTTAGCCGCCGGGCTGCTCGCGGTAACGCTTGCTGCCGGACTACTGCCGTTCGTCTACGTGCGTTATACGGAAGTACGGGCGGACCTTGAGGGGCGCCCCCCAAAAGTGACCGTGATCGAGGCCTGGTCGTATGATCCGCCTTTCCGTCTGCGCCGTCGCCTTGCGCCAGAAGACATGCTGGTTGTCTTGATCACGGACAAGGATTTTCAGAAACTCGAGGGGGCCAGCGGGCAAGTCGATCGCCGACATATCGTAACAGCACTAAAGCGGCTGCATGCTATGCAGCCGCGGCTCCTCGTGCTCGACTTTCTACTCACCGCGGCGTCGAAGGCTAACACAAACGACAACGACCTGGCCGAGCAGTTGGGCCGTTTTGGCGCTCGCGCGGTGCTGGCCGAAAGCGTTCAGGGAACCCATGGTCGACCGGCGCCGATGTTTGCCACCAGTGGTGTTACAGTCGCGAGCGCCGACCCGGTGGAAACTAACCTAACCGTGCGCCTGTTTCCACAGTGGTTCGCTCAAGGAACGAACCGCTACCCGTCGCTGGCCATAGCGGCCGCGGACCGACTCCACCTAGCGCCGCTGTCTGTGGGCGCGGGCCCTCGCTGGCTAAATTACTACGGCCTTCATAAGGAAGACGTTTCAGGGGCACGCCCAATGTTCGCGCGGTTGGATTTTGCGGACCTAGTGTCTACCAATGAGGCCCAGGTCGATGCGATCAGCGCCACCAACTTATGCAAGATCGTGCTTATCGGCAGCGGTCGAACCGACCTCCGTGGCAATCCAGTCAGCGGCGGGCTCATTCCCGGCGTGGAGATACAGGCGACTGCGCTGGCGAACCTCCGCGAATCTGGATGGCTTCGCCGAGTTCACCCGTTTCTGCAATTGATATTTATCATAGGTTGGGGCGTGGCCTTGGCATTGGGACTTGACGCCCATCGTTCTCCCCTCGCACTAATAACCGCCGCGGGCGCCACCTTTGCGCTCGTCGCTTTCTCGTTTGCGCTGCCGCTGTACGCCTGTTGGTGGTGGTGGTGGGTCATTGCGCCAGGGCAGACGACCGTGGCGTTGCTCGCTGATTTGATGCTTCCCAAGAAATGCGGCTTTTTCATAAGCTACAAGACCGACGACCCCAGAGAGGTCGAGGGTGCCAGGCAGAAGTGCTGGCGCGGGCAGGACGCCGCTCAGTGGCTGGAGGGCGCGATCCGCGGGGCAGGCTGGCACGCTTTCTTGGCCCCGGGTCTAATCCCGGCCGGCGCCCAGATATCGTTGAAATTGTTGCGACAGATCCGGCGCGCGCCGGTCTTCGTCCTGATCCTGACTCCCGCGGCACGAGAGGATCTTACTGCGCAACCCGTTCCCGCGGACGAGAAAGATTGGCCGTGGGTACGCCGTGAAGTGGCCTGGGCGCTGCGAGCACGTCGTCGGCTGCTCATACTCCGCATAAACACCGAGCCAATCAGGAGGGAGGAGGTGCGCCAGGATTTGGCCCACGTGGCAGATACCAAGGCTATGGATAAGGAGTACAGCATTACTACGCGCGATGAGGTCTTGCGCGACGTGCTGAGGGTGCTGTACGGAGACCGGCAATGAGCTCGATATGCCATCGAGTTTGCTGGACCCTCTTGCTGTTCGTGGGCGTGACTATAGTCGGCGCCGCACAAGAGGCCTCCGTACCAGAACTCCCGCCGGGCTCTACGGCCAACGTCGTCGGAGTCTGCACAGTCGTGGCAGTAGCGCCCTCTCCTGACAACCTGGCCGTGCGGCCCGCGGTGTATGTCTTGCGAGCAGGCACTCGGCGTGAGATTGCGAGAGGGGAGGACCCTTCGCACCCGCAGCTCACGACCACGCTTAATGCAGGTGACGTGCTGACAAACGAGCTTGGCGGCGAGGCGACACTACGATTGCCTAGCGGCAATCCTTTACGCCTGCTAGAGCGTTCGTCATTTACAGTGCTCGCCCCACCGATGGGCACGCCAACCTCCGCGCCTTCTTTCTTTGCGAAACTGACGGGTTCAGCGAGACAGACGGGTGTGCTAGCACTAAGGTTGCTCGGCCTGCGCCCGGCGACGAACGAAATGCGGATGCCGGGTGGCCCCGTCCTCGCAGTTCCCCAAACGGAGTACGAAATTCGAGTTCTGGAGGATGGAAGTACCCTCGTCACCCTATTCAGCGGGAAGGCCACATTCAGCAATGCTGGCGTGTCCCTGACCATGACCCTAAACAGCAATCGGGTCTTAGTTGCGCGTCCTGGAAGGCCGCCTGAGTCTCCAGCCGATCTTGAGGCCACGAATGTTGTCCGCCTCGAAGCCGCGAATGTTGTGCGCTGGTGGATCGCGCACCCAGCCGTGCTCGATGTTCACGAACTGGATCTCGATGCTGAAAGCTGCGCCGCCCTCGCTCGCTCGCTAGAAGCCTATGCCGCTGGCCAATTGCGTGAGGCTCTACTTCTTGCCCCCACAAATCGTGTGCCTTCGTCACCTGGTGAACGCGCTTACGCGGCCGCTCTGCGGCTTGTCATCAATGATGTCACCGGTGCCGAGAACTTGCTGGCCGACGCTCGCTGGGACGACCTGGCCGCCGCCGCGTTGCATCTTCTAATCGACGCTATCCACAACCCGACGTCCCACAGCCCCTCGCTACCGTCCGGTGCCAGCGGATGGCTGGCACATTCCTACTGGCAGCAGGCCCAGCATCGACTCCAGGAAGCTCTAGCGGACGCACGGAAGGCGACGGACGTTTCACCGAAGTTCCTCGCCGCATGGCTGCGCATCGCCGAACTTGAGCTTGGACGAGGTGATTTCCGTGCCGCCCGCAATGCCCTGGACCAGGCGCGGCCTCTGGGTCCACGGAGCAGCCGACTCGCCTTGCTCGAAGGGTTCCTCGCTCTCGCCGAAAACCGTACGAGCCCGGCCGAAGAAGCCTTCGACCGTGCGATTGCGGTTGATGCTTCCCAGGCTGATGGTTGGTTTGGCCGCGGGCTCGTGCACCTGCGCCAGCACCGCCGTGCTGAGGGCCAAGCGGATCTGATAACGGCCGTGGCCCTTGAACCGGAGCGCGCGGAGCTGCGCGGCCAGCTTGGTAAGGTGTTCGCTCTCGAGGGCCGCTGGGCGGAAGCTGAGTTCCAGCTCGCCCGCGCGCGGGAGCTCGATGCGCGCGATCCCACTCCCTGGCTCTACACTGCCATCCTCGACCGCGAGCAGAACCGGCTGAACCCCGCGATCACGAATCTCGCGGAGTCAGTGCGCTTGAACGACAACCGCGCGCTCTTCCGGGGCCGCTCCCAACTCGACCAGGACGAGGCAATCCGTCGCGCCAACATTGCGGCGCTTTACCGGGAAGCCGGCCTGCTCGAATGGAGCCGGTGGGAGGCAGCCCGCGCCGTAAGCGTGGACTACGCCAGCGCGGACACTCACCAATTCCTCGCGCAAAGCTACGCCGCGCTCACCGACCCTTTCCGAGCCACGCTCCGTTATGAGACAGCGGCCGCCGCGGAATTCTTGATCGCCAGTCTGCTGGCGCCGGTGGGTTCGGTCCAACTCTCGCCCATCACCGCGTTCTCCCAGCCGATGGAGTTCTTTTCCGGCCGGAGCCTCGAGTTCTACAGCGAAGTGACGGCTCGTTCGCCCGGTGGGGTAACTGCTGCCTTCTCGCAGCAGGGTCATATTGACCGGACGGCCTGGGCGCTTGACTATTCGTTCGCCGACCTGGATCGAGGCGCAACCAACACGGACGTGCGGCAGCATGTCGGGTCTCTCGCACTCAAGCAACAGATCGGCATCAGCGACAGTGCCTACCTTTTCGTGCAAGGAACCACCGCAGAAGGGGGCGACACAAGGCCCTACTACCTTCCAGACGCCGCAGACCCGACTTTCCGCTACGAGGAGGACCAATGGCCAAACGTGCTGCTCGGATGGCATCACCAGTGGTCGCCGGAGCACCAAACGCTGGCCCTCGGAGGACTGCTCAACGACGACTTCGTGTATGCGGCTGACGCACAAAGCGTGCTGCTGCTGGATTCCCCCTTCCGTTCGCCCACCAACCTGTGGTTCGCGCCGCACTACAAGAACCGTTTTCAGTTGTGGTCCGTGGAGGTCCAACACCTGGTACGCCATCCAGGCGGCGAACTGCAGGTGGGTGGGCGTTACCAGACGGGCGATCTTGATACCCACGCTCGGCTGGACCTGCTTCCCAACCAGGCAAACGGGGTTTTCGCCAAGCCAGCCTCTGACCAAAACACAACCGCATCGATGCAACGCCTAGCTCTTTACCTCTACGACACCTTGCATGTGTTCGAGCCGCTGTCGCTCGAGCTCGGTGTGACCTACGACAAGTTGAAGTATCCAGCCAATGTCACCGCGCCGCCACTCGACCCGACAGAACGCGAAGAGGACGCGGTGTCACCGAAGGTTGGCCTCCTGTGGACGCCATTCAGCGGGACCGCCGTGCGCGCCGCCTATACGCGGTCGCTGGGTGGCTTTTCGTTCGATTCCAGCGTGCGGTTGGAGCCGACCCAGGTGCTCGGCTTCCTCCAGGCCTACCGCAGCCTCATTCCAGAGTCCGAGGCTGGAATCATCCCCGGCGCAACGACCGAGACTCTTGGCTGCAGTCTCAGCCAGGTGGTCCGCGATCGGGTCTATGCCACGCTGGTGGTCGAGGAACTTCGGTCCACCGGCAGCCGGCAGTTCGGTGTCTTCCGCTTTGAACCGCCCGCATCGCCGGTCGCGACCCAAACGGAGGAGCTCGATTTTCGCGAGACGCTGGTCAACACCAGCGTGAACGCGCTCGTCGGACGCGATTTCACCTTCGCGGTGCGCTACAACCTCGCGTGGACCCGCCTTGACCGCGGCATCCCAGAACTGGCGTCGTTTGGTCCCCCATTCGAGATGGCGAGCTACGAGGTGCGGACGCACCTGTTCAACCTCTCGGGTATTTGGCGCCACCCGTCTGGTTTCTTCGCCGAACTCGGGAACACATGGATCTGGCAGCACAACACCGGGGCCGACGCAGCGGGCGACGAGGCTGTCAGCCACCTTGATGCGGTGGTTGGGTTTCGTTTCCCGCGCCGGCAGGCGGCACTGTCGCTGGGGGTGTTGAACCTCACGGATGAAGACTACCGGTTGAATCCCCTCGGATTCCAGGCCTTCCTGCCGCGTGAACGAACCTACGTGATCTCGGCCAGCTTCAATGTGTGGTGACGGGCCTACGGAACTGGAGGATCTGGAAGCCATCGGGCGCGGAAGTAGCGGGCACCAGTGGCCTGCACCGGCAGTGCCACGCGTGCATGTCCCGATGGGTCAAGTCGCGACCTCTCCCTTTCCGTCCAGTTCGCGGTGGGTAGAACGCTCGTCTCTTCGACGACGTACTTGCAGTCAGGCGGGCCAAAGAGCTCCACGGCAAAGCCCGCGGCCGAATCCAGGCGCATCTGCAGGCGTGGGCGGGGGTCTTCGACGACGCGGTCCACCCACGAGGATTCCCCCGGCAGGTAGTTGGCAGTTCCCGCGTGTACCGCTCTGATGGAGAAGGGACCCACCAGCAGAGGAGTGAGCTGATTGCCCTGGATCGCCACGCTGCTCGAAGGAGTAGCCTCGAAGGATGCGGGGAATCCCGCACTTGTCGTGACGCCCGGTAAGGTCACGGCTTGAGTGAGGAAGAGGCGCGGAGGCAGGACTGGCGGAGGGATCGTTTGGACCGCCCGCCGGATCACGAGAGTATTCGTTGCGCTTCCCGTCCAGGGTGGGTCGTCCACCGTGGCGACCACTCTGTAGGTCCCCGCATTGACCGGAGGGTCAGGGAGATCGTCGTAGGTGATGATCACATTTCGAACCTGCGGTGTCGTGGTGACTCGCACCGGTTTGTTCGTGCCGTCATATACGTTGGTCAATGAGTCGAACTCGATTCGCTGAACCGCCGGCGGTGCGGAGCTGGCAACGTACTCAAGTTCCACGACGCCGGCCTGGCCGCTTTTCGCCGCAAGGGTGACGATGTAGCTGGTGGTTGGCTGCACAGGGAAGGCGATCCGGGCGTCTGGGCCATCATCTGGCAAATCCCCGCAGCTCGTGCGGGTGCCGTCATAGCCCGCGAGGTAATAGCCCGCGTAGGCTTCCAGCACCACGTCGACGACTGCGTTCCGGGTGGAAACCACCACGTACCCGGCTCCACTCGAGGTGAAATCCTGGCTGATCTTCGGCCCCACCGTGATGCCGCAGCTTTGGCTCGCAATGTTCGTTCCCACACTGTAGGTTTCGGCCCGAGGGGAACCGAAGCTAAGTACCATGACCGGCAAGATCTTGCAGCCGGTCATACTGACGAGATCAGCCCCTCCAACTTTCGGCGGCGGCGGCCTCCCGGACGAGCCGAGAGTAATCAGAATGAGATTGGACTTGCCCACCTTGCCTCCCCCCGCGGCTGCGGCGGCGTAGTTCACGAACATGGCGCCATTCCACACGCGCATCTGCACCACTGCAGGGCTATCTGACGTAATGAACGGCACCACCACATTCGTGCTCAGGATGATGTAGCCGGCACCAGCCCCGGTGCGAAACCGAACAGGGCTCTCCACTGGCATCAGAGCGCCCTCGCCTGAGCCCTGAGTTCCCACCCAGAGCTGGCTGACGTACGAAGTGCCCGTTAGCGGCGTCGTCCCGTCGGAGTCATAGACGCGCGCGCCAACAATGAACGTGTTGAAGTTAATGGTGCCTTGTGCCACCGCTGGGACTGCGTTTGCCAGACACACCGCGACGATGAGTGCATGGATCGATGTACCAACGGGGGATTTGGGGAGGACAGTATGCGTCCGTATGCGGTTCGTCTTCATGATCACAAGGAAGTGGGAATTCTCAGGTTCAAGTCCAATCTCTGGCGCGGTGCTCCGACTGTTGTGGGACGGCCTCAACATCCGATGATCGACCTACCGTCCGGAAACCGACCGGACGCGGAAGTACCCGGCAGCGGCTGTCTGCGGGTCGGGCAGGAGAACACTCCCCAGCCCACGTCCATTCAGGGTGCTGGTGCCAAGCGTCGTCCAGCTCGTCGCGGGGAGGACGTTTGCCGTCTCGACGATGTACGCAACCCCGGGGAGGGCCTCGATCTCCATCTCGGGCCTCCCGCCTGGATTCACGTGTACCCCCAGGCGTGGGCGGGGCTCCTCGAGAAGGTAATGGACATCGACCTCGCCGGTCTGCCCACCCGTCGCGGCGACGGTAAGATAGTAGGTATTATAGGCCTGCACGAAGAACGAGATTCGGGCGTCAGGCCCGTCCGGCAAATCCCCGCACTTCAGGCGGGTGCTCGAGTCGCCGGCCAAATAATAGGGATAATAGGCTTCGAGAACGGCATCTACCGTTGCGTTTTGCGTGTAGGCATTCACGAATCCGTCGGCCTCCGGCTTGAACTCGCGGATCACCTTTGCGCCCACCGCGATCCCGCAACTCTGGTCCTGCTGGGTTCCTCCCAGGCTGAAGGTCTGGGTACGAGGGTCGCCCAGGCTCAGCAAGAATCCACCGCCGATCACATAGCCGGTTAAGCCGATGAGATCAGCCCCGGCTTTCGGCGGCGGCGGCGGCCCCCCGGGCGATCCCAGATTGACCAGGATGAGATTGGACTTGCCGGTCGGTCCGCCGTTGCCCACTGCCTGCTCGTAGGAGCCGCCATCGGCCGTCCTCCACGCCCGCGCCTCCACTACCATAGAGCTGCCGGCGGGGAAGCCGGGAACAACCACGTCGCCGCTGATGATGTACCCAGCGGTGGCCCCGGTGCGAAAGGGGGCCGGGCTACCTACCGCCACCAGAGTAGACCGGTCGATTCCCACGTAGAGCTGACTACTGTACGAAGCGCCCGACAACGGTGTCGTCCCGTCGGAGTCATAAACGCGCGCGCCAACTGTGAACGTGTTGAAGTTGATGGTGCCACTCTGGGCCAGCGAACGGACCTGGATTGCGAGACAAACCAAGACAACCAGTGCGACAACCCAGTTGCGGCGAAATGCTCTCGAGAAGACGGCGGGTGCCCGCGTGCGATTCATTGCTTTGCTCACAACGGAATAGTGGTTCTCAAGTTCAAGTCCAATTCCCGGGGCGGCGCTCCGACCCCGCTGTTCGACAACTTAGCTTCGCTGTCGAAACAAGGTGGCTGGGGCGACGAACGGCAAGTGCCGTGCAAACCCAGAGACCTTAATTCCACTACCAGAAGGCGAACCGTGCGTGCATTCACGGCCCACGAGTCTCTGATCACTTCCGCGACGACTTTGAACCGCTTTGGTCCCGCCACTGCCTTTGACCGCCCACCGGACGCTCGTGAACCAAGGCGTCGCGCCGTCTCAAGGGAACATCTGACTAGCCATACTACGGTGCCGCGAGGAATACAAGGCACTAAAACGCGTCGGTTTCGCATGGTGGCCGATTGGGAATGAGAGCAGGTGGTTGGTTTTTCGGCCGCTCCCGGCCCTCCGGTCCTCAGAACTCCGCCCCCTGGCACTTGAGCAGCCCCGCCCTTCAGGCTTACTGCCGCGACCCCTCTGGCGGCTAACTTGGCAGGCTCTTCGATGGGATGGCTTTATCCTCTCGCGCCCGGGATGATCGCCAGATTCAGTGCGGCCGTGGGCAATCGGTCTCGGCTGCGATCTTCCCCGGCGGTGACATCCAGCCGCAGATGGAGCCCGTCTTCGATCCCCCAGTAGCGGCGATCAGCCCAATACATCGCCTCGGCCGACATCGCCGCGTGCGGACGCGAGCTGACCAGCCACTCCGTTTCGATGCCCTCCTCCTCCGTCTTGGCCCGGTCTCGGTAGCGGGGCAGGCGGGCGGCCTGTCGCATCGCGGGGAAACAGGTTTGTTCGGCGATGGCGTCAAAGCAAATCAGACAGAGCACCTCCAGGCAGCCCCGGTTGATTTCTACCTGCTGAACGAGGTCCGCTTCCGACTGAGGGGGAAAAGGCGCGGGTCAAACCCGCCTGGAATTGCCGCACGGTGTCGGCGATGGGCGGTTGGTTGCCTTTGATCGTGATCAAGTAATCGGCTCCCCGCTCCTGCACGATGATCCGGGCGATTTCGACTTGGATGTGCAAGGTGTCGGCCGTGACTAGAACCCGCGCAATCTGGTGCGAGACTGCCCGCGCCTCGGCGGTGCTCGTTGATATCACGGGGCAGAACCCCAACGTGGCGTTGCAGCTCGGACTGGTGCACGCGCTCGGGCGGCCGTATCGGGTGGTGGCGCAAGGTGATCCCGAGAAAGCGAACTTTCCGAGTCTGGCGAAAGTCCAAATCCACCGCTATGAAGGCGCTCCGGGATTCGCGGGCTTGGCGGAGGCCGTGGAGGAACTGCTGGAATCTGCCGTGCGCGCTAGACCAACGCGGTAGTCCTCTTCGGGGAAGGCACGAAGGATCCAATGGTCTCTTCCACCGGTGTTCACTCGTCAGGGGTTCTGGTCCGCAAGCTCGTCCCCCGGCTTGACCCTGCTGAAGTCCTCGCGGCGTGCGTCGGCGCGATCCAGCTCGAACACCTCGCGGTGCACGAGACGGCGCAGCACAACGTCCACCAGCGTAGTCTCGTTGGGTCGGATTACCGCCTTCAATGTCTGCGGATCCGCATGGACCGCGCAGGCGCAATAGCGCACGAAACCGGAATCCGGCCGCGGCGTCACGCGCAGGCCGAGCTGGTCCACCCCGCGGCGCGCCTTGCGCACCCATTCCCCGGGCTGGCGCGGGTCAGGCACCACCTCGCAGCCGGTCATCAGATCGTAGTTGAAGAAGTAGGTCAGGACGTTCTTTGCTCGCTGGTTGCGCTGGCGGTCCTTGAAGAAGCCTTCCGGCAGCAGATCGGGGTCGTCGTTCGCGCCGGTCAGCTCGAGATCGAAATCCTGCAACGGGTAGCCCTCGGTGTCGCGAACGCGGAAAATCACCAGGCTGGTGCGGTCGTGCACATAGACACGGTCCGGTAGCACCGGGATCTTCTGCACTTCGACCTGCTCGGCGGCCTGAATCTTGGCGGTCTCGGCAGCGAACGCGTCGCACAGCGCCGCATACTCAACCGCAGAGCCGACTGCGAAGCAGCGCAGGATCGTGTCGGTGACCTCTTTGCCGGCGCCGTTCAGGCGCGCTTCCACCGACCGCATGATTCCCATATCCTTGCCGGAGTGCGCGGTGCCCGGGATCAGGCGGAAGGCGCTCCGCGGCGCGCGCAGCACTCGTCCCACTGCCTTCAGTTCGCCGATCTCGTTGCCACTGCCCTGCTCGAGCCGGACCAGCGTTGCGTTGAGGTTTGCGGCGGCAACGCGCACGACGCCGTCGCTGCCGCTCTCGCCCGTGTAGGAGTTCAGGTGGTCGTAGAGGCTGCGGTCCACGCGTTGCCCCGTCAGCACAAAGCTGAACACGCCAGCGGGCTCCGGCTTGCCGAAGCCTCCGCGGATCCAGGCTTCGTTGAGCGCCCAGGACTCGCCGCTGCCGTGCTCCAGCCAGTCGAGCACGCCGGTGCCGGGCTCGACGCCGCCAGCCCACGATTTGATGCGGCTGATGCGGCCCTTGCCGAGCTGCGCCAACGCGCTGCCGAAGTTCGCCGGCGCCAGCATCACGAGGTGGCTCATCGGGCAGGTGCCCGCCCCCTTGCGAGAGGCGTAGAAGCGCCACCACCACTCGCGCGCGACCGGCCCGCCCGTGCTGTGGGTGACCACGGCGAAACGCTCCCTGCGCGCGATCAGGTCCCCAAGCTCCGCCCGCACGGCGGCTTCCATGCCGCGCGCAATGTCCTCAACGCGCACCTCGTCGTGGAACGACACGTACTTGGCGAGCCGCAGGTCACGCACCTGGAGCGCGCGGCCAGCAGCCGCGGCTTCGGCGGCGAGACGCTCGGGAAGCCCGCCGTAGGTGTCGGTGTGGGTCACCGACCAGCCGTGCACGAAGACGATCATCGAGGGATAGGTCATACGCACGAGATTCTACCCAGCCCGTGTCCCGGACCGCAAATCCCTTCCAAGCGCGTCCTGGGAAGAACTGGGTAGATCGTGACCCCTTGGTGGTGAAGATCAATGTGATGAGCACCCGTCGCAAGGAAGAGCTGCTTCGGCTCCTCCGGAGGAGCCGAAGCAGCGGCGCGCGCTTGCTCGTGGACCGGCGTAGCTCTTGCGTCCGGGACGCCCCGAGGGCGATGACGGACTACCTGCCGGCCGCTCCGCCGCCTCAGGATGCTCGCTCCTGACTCCGCTGGGAATCCGGCGCCGCTCGTCGTCAAGCAAGCCGCTTCTTGCCA
>Ga0315288_10005988_pt1 | contig 15421 bp, 14 predicted proteins | sample YL17G11_20_MG_FD_203454 | JGI IMG/M metagenome (GOLD analysis project Ga0315288, IMG submission 203454) | Sediment microbial communities from Yellowstone Lake, YNP, Wyoming, USA - YL17G11_20 | ecosystem: Environmental > Aquatic > Freshwater > Lake > Sediment | place: USA: Wyoming | collected...
AAGAAACTGGATTCCTTTGACCAACAGGTAATAGTTTTACGCTAGCATAAGCTAAAATTGTTTCATAGAAACCTTTTAAATAAAATCTTAGCATCCCAAAATGTCCCATAATCATATAATATCTCTCCTGATTATGTTTTATACAAATAAAGAATCTTGTCAAGAGGGCGAATTGAATCATCAAAGAACTACGATCCGTGTCAAGAGGGTAAACATAGATTTTTGTTATCTATGTAAAGCGGTTTGTATTCTGATTTATTTACATAGATTTGATGGACTATAAGTAGAAGCTTTTTCATACAGGCTACCAATGCAACCTTAGGTTTCTTACTCCTCTGTAACCTGCAGTCTTTTTCAGCAGGTTTATGGTTATTAGTAATGAGGTGTTCATAAAGCAGTCTTATGCGTTCATGCACTTATGTCTCAAAATGTTGCAAGGAAGTCGCAAAATGTTGCAGAGAGAAACAATACTTCAGAGGACTTTTTCCCTGCTACTTTTGTTGCAAATGCATTGGGAATTAATAGAAGATCTTTTAATGACTGGATACTTTCTGGAAAGGTGAAATCAAAAAAGATAAATGGAAGTATTTCATTCCAAAGGATGAAGCCTTAAGGCTTATATTCAAGAAGGCATACGATGATGTGAATATCAAAACCAAAGCGGGAGATTCAGTTAGCATAAAAAAATTCAAGGATGAACTCAAGAAAGTAATCCAGTTAAGTGAAGAAGAAGTGAATAAAGAACTTCTTGAACTTGATAAAAAAGAGGTTTTGTGCCTTCAAACCATAGATGATCTAGTTATACTCCGCGAAGAAGAGAGAAAAGTTGCGGTTGAATTCAATGGAAGAACACTGTTTTTTATAACGTGGATAAAAAGTGAAAAAGGTTAGACTGCTAAATCCCTTGTCAAAATATTATTCAACGTCTCGAATGTATCTTAACTTGTTCACCAAGTTATACTGCATTTAAATTTCCCTGTAACATATTTCTTTACCTCTGTCAAATTAATACTAATTTCTAGTGAAAATTTCTTAATAAAACACTAAATTACTTTCTCTTTCGTCCATCCCAAACCAAGTTCATCTAATTTTTCGGTCTTAGGAATTCCATTTTTGTCCCATCCTCTCGCTTCATAATATTCCTCAAGCATCAATTCATAGTTTTTGATCGCACATTCTGGAACTTCAGCATATTTTCCAAATTTAGGAACTTCTTTTACTCTTGCAGGTAACTCGTCATCTTTTCTACTTACGCCTTCTCTTACATCAAACATGCGCTCAAGATTATAAACTCTTTCACCAATTTTTAGAAGTTCCTTGCCGTCAACATTCCACCCTGTGAGTGCTGATAGCTCTTTTGCCAGGTCATCTGGGGTAAGTCCTGCATAAATGTAAAATTTACACAAGCCAATAACATCAGGAATAATTCCGAAGTCATGTAGGATTTTGGATGCGCTACCCTTACTTTTCTCTTCAAATCTATCGACTTCGTTCGGATCTTCAAGACCATAAGGTATCAATCCGAAATCGACTTTATAAGCATCGTAAGCCATGCCCTCAATTGGATGTATGTGACTCATGCCTATATTACCCACTCCATAAGTAAGGGAAAGAGCCTTCCCAGAGCGAGGATCATGAGCTGGGCCTTCTAATCCCTTTACATGGATTGCAAACTCTTCTGAGCCCTTACCAATAATCTTAGAAGCACGCACAACGCCGTCCGCAAGTACATTACCTATTCCTTCGCGGTAGGTAATCTGTCTTACCAGCTGCACAACAGCATCCATATTTCCCCATGATAGGTGAAGACCGTTAAGATCTTCTTTAGAAAGTATTCCTTTTTCATAACACTCCATTGCAAAAGCAATTACAGCACCCGTTGAAATTGTGTCAAGACCATACTCATTGCATAAATATGTTGCGTGTACAGCTGCATCAATATTGTCGTTCATTATAAAGGCAGTAAAGGCAGAAATAGACTCATACTCAGCTCCTTCATGAACTGGTGTTTTCCATTTTTCTGAATCAGACTTAACAATTCTTCCACAAAAGAGAATACATCCCTTATAACACGCATGAGGTGCAACAAGATTGTTCTTTTTAAACTGATCATACAATTCTTGCCCTTTTCCCCAAGAGTTAGAGTTCCAGTTCTTTGTAGGCCAATCACCTGCATTGTCACACTTACCTAAATCACCTGTCGTACCATCTGTTTTTAGCCCAAGATTACCTGGGTTTCCAAGTAACTTATCGATAGACGCTCTACAAGTTGAGTGAAATTCTTCTTGTTTGGCAACAGGAATTTTCCCTTTTCCTCTAACTGCTATTGAAAGTAAGTTTTTGGAGCCAAGAACTGCTCCTGCGCCAGTTCTTCCAGCAGCACGTGAAGCATCTCCAAACATGACACTTGAATACAAAACCTTCTTCTCTCCTGCAGGTCCAATGGAAGCAATTTCAAAATCGTTTCCAAGTTCTCTTTTTAGAAATGAAGTCTTCTCAAAGGTTGTTAGACCTACCAACTCTTGAGTATTCTTCAGTTCTATCTTGTCGTTATCTATCTTCAAGTATGTAGGTTGGTCTGCTTTGCCCTCTATTATTAGAAGGTCATAACCTGCCTTCTTTAGCGTTGGTCCCCAATCACTTCCGGCCCTTGCCTCACCCCAAATCCCCGTGAGTGGGGATTTAAAACACACATCTACGCTACCAGAACCAGGAGCAAATGTTGCAGTGAGCGGACCTGTTGCAAAAATTATTTTATTGGTGGAAGAGAGTGAATCAACTCCTTTTGGAAGTTCTTCATAAAGTATCTTTACGGCAAGACCTGCCCCACCAAGATAAAGGCGTGCGTCCTCCTCTTTTAAATCTTCTACAGTAAAACTTTTACTTGAGAGATTTACTCTTAAAATCTTACCTGCATAACCATTAAGAGTGCTCATATTATCTTACCTCCAATACTTCTTTGCTAACTTTGTTTCTAAAAACTCTCTTCCCTCGTAGGCAGTATAAAAAAACTCTTGCATATTTTCTAATGTCGCCTTTTGTGGATTAAAGAGAGACTTTGCATACATTTATTCTAAATGCTTTCTTACAATGGCTTGCCACCGTCTTAATTTATCTTTTCTACCATAAGCCTAGAGTCCATTCTTATATTAAATGGACTCTAGGCTAAGATCTATAACTCTTCCCCTTTTACTTCCACTTATCTAAATCTAATAGCCCTTCGGTCTTTGCTACAATACAGGTTCCAGCCATGTCGCCTGAAACATTTATGGTCGTTCTGCCCATATCAAGAATTACGTCAATTCCGAGGATCAGGGCAAAGGCCGCTGCAACCACTGTTCCAGTTTCAACCTTAAGGCCTCCCATACTCAAAACTGCTAACAATATAACAGGCCCAGAACCAGCAATACCGGCAGTACCCATTGTGCCAATAGTGACAATAAAAATAGCTGTTAACTGTTGAATAAATGTAAGATGAATTCCCGCGGCAAAAGCAACAAAAAATATTGAGATAATCTGATAATAAGCTTCCCCATCTAAATTAATCTGTGATCCAAGGGGGAGAGTAAAGCCACCTACGCTTTCTGGTACTCCTAAGTTTTCCTTTGCAACCTTTAATGTTACAGGTAAAGTAGCACTACTGCTCCTTGTAGAAAATGCCATGAGCATAGCATATTTTGCCCTTGCAATAAATTTCCACAAACTTATCTTAAAAGCAGCCAATATAACTCCGTATACAACAAAAAGCTGAACGGCATAACCAATATAACAAACTAATATCAACATTGCAGCAGAGCCAATTACCTTTGTGCATTGTTGCGCAAAAAGCGTAGCGATTAACGCAAAAATTCCTATTGGAGTATATTCAAGGACCCATTTCGTGATGGTGAGCATTGTCTGTACTCCGCCATAACAGAATCTATAAACGACCATTACGGCTTCCTTTATTGTATCGTCTTTACTCTCCCTGAGAAGCGAAATAGCAAGCCCAAAAATCACAGCAAAGATTAACACTTGCAAGTAAGCTCCATTTGCAAAAGCTGCCGCCACATTATCGGGCACCATGTTTAAGAGTACACTACCAATAGAAGGAGTTTCCACTGTGGCACCTTGAGCAGACGTTCCAGCAAGAGATAGATTCAAACCTGGTTTAAAAATGTGCGCAAGGACCAAACCAAAGGTAGCTGCCAAAACGGCTTTTAATTTTTATATGCATTTTGTCTAAGTACTTCATCCACCTTCATTAACTTTTTTTGCACACAATTTTAGTTCGTTGTATATTTTCTTTGAAGTTGGTGTTACTGATAAACCACCAAGGCCAGTGCAAAGCAATTCTGAAGGTAACATCTTTCCAACTTCATCCATGGCTGTAAGTGTTTCATCAAGAGGAATAACTTTGTCATATCCCGCTAGGGCCATATTAGCAGAAGCTATTGCACTAACACCTGCCATTATGTTCCTCCCTAAGCAGGGCCATTCTACTCTATCTGCAACAGGATCGCAAATTAAACCCAGTATATTTTGTAAGGCAATAGACGCCGCATCAACACACTGCTCTGTACTCCCGCCGACTAATTGTACCAGACCGGCAGCAGCCATACCTCCTCCGGCACCACACTCAAGTTGGCAACCGCCTACTTCAGCAGCGAAACCACTTTTTTCAGCAATAAAAACACCAATTATTCCTGCGGCAAGCATGGCCTTTGTCATGTCATCGATATTAAATCCCATCACTGTAGCCGCACCAATGATCGTGCCTGGCAAGCCACCACACGCTCCTGCAGTTGGTGCTGCTACAATCACACCCATCGAGCTTTTAACCTCCATCATTGAGGTAATATAAGATATTGCTTTGTTTACAACATCACCCGGAATTAATTTGCTCTTGTTCTTTTCGATCAAATAAGCCTGTGGCCCGAGGACCCTACCTTCGTAAGAAGTACCTTTGAGCCCGGCTTCAATGGACGATTTCATTAAGACCACAATATCCCTCATCTTGTCAAAGACTTCTTGCTGGGATATATTACCTCTGGCGCTCTCGTACATTGCAGCTAGTTCCCATAGTTGTAAATTTTTTTCTGATGCTACCTGCAACATCTCTTCAGCACTCCTAAAAGGCACTACACAATTTTTTCTGGACATGATAGGCAGGATAGGCGCAATCTGTACAACATTCTTGACCTGGCCAATATTTTCAATCTGCTTAACTACCTCAACTGGCAATTTGTAACCAGTCTTAACATCGATTAGACCGCGGCGGTTATTTACAGAGTAATCACAGAAATCAAAATCCCTAATTAGTGTTATGATTGTATACTTTTTTTGCTTTAATTCTGCCTCATCTATATCATCCACAAATACTAGCGTTTCATAAAAATCACCAGCAATACTGACTTCGAATCCCTCAATTTCTTGAATCTCGATCATGCCACCACCAACTGAAATAGCAGTAAGATGTATAATCTCATTCTCATCACTAATGAATGTCATCCTGTACGTATTGGGGTGTTTCGCTGAATAGTCTGCAACCTTGAAACTAACGTTAATTCCCTGTTGCACAGCCAAATCAAGCGACTTAGGTAAACGGTCATCGGTAGGATCCAAGCCCAAAAGTCCGCCAACCAAACCTATATCTGAACCATGACCATGATATGTCGTTACCAAAGAACCTTTTGGATCAAACTCAACAATGACACCCTTGAGCTTCCCCTTAAACATTTGTCTAACCAAGTTACCAATTCTATTAGCCGCAGCTACATGCGAACTTGACGGTCCTCTCATAATCGGTCCAATTACATCATTAAGAATACTTGCAGGTTGTTTAATCATTTCTTGGTACCTCCCTTATTTTATTAACTTCCCATTCTGTATATTGTTTAAAGTTCACCACTATATTATTCATCATTGTTGTGCTTACAATATTGCTCAACTTTTTAATCAGAAGAAACAGCCACAGCAGCTCGTTCGTCCTGCTTACCTTTTAACGGATACCAGTACATCCACAGGGCTACAGTAATTCTAGCCCTTTTAGCATTTTATCGATATCTTTTTTATCTTCATCACTGAGAGATAGCCTTGGTAGCCTTACCGTTCCACCACCCAGGCCCATTCTCTCCAGACAATACTTAAGAGTTTGGGGCGCCTTACCTCTGTACTCCAGAAATTGTAGCATCGGAAGCATAGACTTGTAAATCTTCCATCCTTTATCAAGATCTTTCTGTTCAGCCACTTCTACAAAAAGCTCAACAGCCAACTTTGGTATGATATTCCCTATCACTGAAATCCATCCGTAAGCGCCCATTACAAATGATTCAAATGCCAAATCCTCCCATCCACAGAAAATCTTAATTTTATCGCCGCATAGAAGTTGGATCTGTCGAAATCGCTTAATATCCCCTGTGCATTCTTTGATATAGCAAAGATTAGGGTGATAATCCACCATTCTCTTTACCGTTTCTGGCTGGATATCTACTCCAGTTGTAAATGGGTTATTATATATCATGATCGGAATATCTACTGCGTCAGCTATCGAAGCAAAATGATAAAATATTTCTTCCTGGTTAGGTTTACAGTAATAGGAAGGTAGAACCAATACCCCCTGGGCACCCATTTCCTTAACACTCTTAGCGTAATATATAGCCTTCTGCGTTGCCTCAGCAGAAGCACCAACCAGTACGGGAATCCTTCCGGCAACAGTATTGAGAACCGTAACCGCAGTTTTTTCCCTCTCATAATCCTCCAGGCTTGCAAATTCGCCAGTGCTACCGTTAACTACTAAACCGTGAATGCTTTCCTGTATCTGCCATTCAATATTTCTGCGTAATCCTTCATAGTCAACTTCACCTGCAGAATTGAAAGGTGTAACTAAGACTGTATATACTCCTCTGAACATTACTTATCCCTCCAGTTAATATTTTGTACGCATTACATACATTGAGACTCTGGATAACATCTTAGCAAGAAATCTATCGGTGTCTTTTCCAAAGAAGTTTTCTCTTTCAACAAAAGTCTGGAAACCATCACAGTAAATAACCGAAACAAGGTTTTTCAACTAAGATCTCCTTACCCCAAAGGGTTCTCCCACAAAAAAGTCTGAAGAGCATAATAAATACAAGCTCTGTGTTTTTTCAACAAGGTCTCCCTCACAATAAAAGATTCTCTTCAAAAAAGCCTGGGAACAATTAGAATAAATAACCTCTACCTGTTTTTTGAACAAAGATTCTTTACAACGAAACTTAGTCCTGTAATAAAAAGATAAGATAGAATACATTAAACCGCGCAGAAACAGCAGTAAAGCAAATTGAGTTCTAAAAATTGCTCTACCACCATAAGCTTTTCAAAAAACACCTGCTTCACAATTTTCATGTTCCTCGTGCACTTGTTTCTCTCCTTAACTTCCCGCCAAGCCCCAAAAACGGCTTCTTCTTATTATTGTATACAAAAAAAATTTAGTCAATAGTTTTTCCAGAGCATTCTCATCCCTTTTTTCGCAAAAAATCTTTTTATCGCATTATACCTCACATCCACGCAAAATTCTCTATACCCCCCATACATATTTATATATGAGGAAGGTGAAGAGCTTCAATGTGCACGTTTCCCAACCTCAAAAAAATCTAACACTTGGAGGTGCATAGATGATTGTAGTAGAAAATCCAGGAACACTGGGAATGATTTTCGCCATGCCTGGCGACAAGACAAGGAGCGAAAGTATTATGAACATTAGACCCACTGCAGCTGACCAGGACTTGTATGACATTGGACTTGCTATCGCTAACCTCATAACCGACGCATTATCTGACATAAGGCACACTATAACTAAAGTTTACGCTGCATAAGGAGGTGAATGATGGCAGATACAAGTTCAACAGTTTTAAGATTAGTTTTTGGAACAGAGGTAGAAGGCAAGACTGCTTCAATGGAGTTTAATAACCCAAAGGCAGATGTAACACAGGCACAGATAGAGGCTCTGATGAACCTAATCATAACAAAGAATGTTGTGAACACTAAAAACGATGGGGGTATAGAGGCACTGCATTTAAAGAAGGCTTCTCAGGGCTCTGAACCGTGTATGGTGCGGAAGGTGGGAGTCTCGGTTTCTACTCAATCAATTTTAGATGAGTTAGAAAAAGAATTTATGAAAATTTAATGCACCTTTTTAGGATAATTATATAAATTTAATATGAAATACGCAAATTTCTCTTTTCTCCCTCTATTCTCCCCTTCTACATAACAGCACACTTTTTTTCATGAACCACCTTATCACCTCTTTCTCCATATTTACTTTTATATCAATATTATATACAAAATGTTCTATTTCTTCAAGAGGTACATCCTGTTTTTTAAAAGATCCTCTCAAAATCCCGTACATATTTATAACAAAAGGATACTTTTGATATAAAAAACTTAGGAATGCTTTCGTCTATGAAAAATTATATAGGTTTTTAAAAGAATCAAAAAACAGAGGGGGTAAGGTTAAAAGTTTTTGAAGAAGGGGTAAAATTTATACCTCGCGGCCGTGACTTGTTGAATGTACCCATTAAAGATTCGATGAAAAATGGTAAAACAGATCTAAAATATGGCAAAAATAGCAAAAGTGAAAAATAGAAAAAAACATACTCAAAAAACTTGCAAGTTTTCAAAAAAAGTACTAAAATTTCCTGGAGTGCCAAAAAACCGTTCAATTTAGGAGGTATAAAAGATTTATCCTTTTCAGAAATTAAAATAAGGGCCAAATTTGCAACTCCCTATTCTTCTCTGGTTGGTGAGGAGAAACTTAAAGAAGTCTTTCCGGTAAAAAATAATCTTAAAATTGAGATTGTTGAAGGTGAGCTTTTGTGCCAAGGAGAGAAAATGGAGGAATTTGGGGATAAAGGTACAGAAATTATTGTTGCAGTTACTGCTATTACTGTTTTTGCAAAATAAGTGGTATCATAATTTTGATAATCGCAGTTTAAGAAAAGAGATTTATTTATTAATTTATTTAAAGAAGTGACAATTTTATAAAGCACAATTATAAAGGAGGAAAAATGCATAGAGTTCTTGTCTTGGGTGGTGGATTAGTTGGGAGTGTGATTGCAAGAGATCTTAGCAAAGATTCTGGGATAGAAGTAACCGTTGTAGACAATAATAAAAAAAGAATACAGCAGATTAAGGATAGCTCGAAAGTTCAGGATTTGTTGCTTGATCTTTCAAAAGAAGGAGCTGTTTCAAAAATTGCTCAAGACTTTGATCTTGTTATTGGTGCAGTTCCAGGATTCCTTGGTTTTAAAGTAGTGAAGGAAGCAATTGAGGCTCATAAAAATGTTGTGGATATTTCATTTTCTGAAAGGGATTACTTTGAGCTTGATGATTTGGCAAAGGAAAAAGAAGTTACAGTTGTTTTTGATTGCGGAGTTGCCCCCGGAATGAGCAACATTTTGGCATATGCACTTGCAAAGGAACTTGATGAAACTGAAAGCATAAAAATATTTGTGGGAGGTCTTCCGCAAACAAGATTTTGGCCCTATGAGTATAAGATAGTATTCTCTCCATATGATGTTATTGAAGAATACACAAGGCCTACAAGAATTGTGGAGAATGGAAAAATAGTAATAAAAGAGGCATTAAGTGATGTGGAGTTGATAGATGTTGAAGGAGTTGGGACTCTTGAAGCTTTCAATACCGATGGCCTAAGATCATTATTAAAAACGCTAAACGTGCCTAACATGGTTGAGAAAACTCTTCGGTTCCTTGGTCATGCAGAAAAGATGAAAATATTAAGATATACAGGCTTTTTTGGAAAAGAACCTGTGGGTGTAAATGGTCAAAAGATTGCACCACTGGACGTAACAGCAAAGCTTCTTTTTCCCATCCTTGAGTTGAGGGAAGGAGAAAAGGATTTCACAGTAATGAAAGTGGAAGCTAAGGGAAAGAAATATAACAAAAAAATTGCTTTAAGCTACTTCCTTGTTGATTATTATGATGAAGAAACCAGGACAACTTCTATGGTAAGAACTACAGGCTTTCCTGCAGCAATTGTATCAAGGATGATATTAAAAGGAGAATTTAATTATAAAGGAGTGTACCCGCCAGAATATATTGCTAATCATGAAAGCCTTTTTGGAATGCTTCTTAAAGAATTAGAGAAGAGGAAAGTAAGGTTTTTGAAAGAAGAAAGAGTACTTTAAATGATTTTTAGATTAGCTTAAAAAAACATAGCGTTTTTTTGTCCCAAATTTCCACATATTTCATCGTGGTAATAGTTTGATGCTATAGGTCCCTTTTTTGCTAAAATTTAGGACCCCTCCTGCTTTCATCTCTCCTTTAAAAAGGAGAGATGAAAGCAGGACAGTTATATGTAAAAATAATAATCATTTCGGTACTGTGCCAAGACATTGTATCCACCCCATGGTCCTAACTCAACTGCAACAGCATCAAGTAAAAATGGTTGTACGAATCTTATTTTATCATCAATTTCTGGTATTTGCTCCTTAAGATATTCAAATGGTGTCTTACCATTAAGTGAAGAATGCTCTCGAATATTATTGTAGTAATAAATATATGATAAAGCCTCATCTAAAAGAGTTTCTTTACTATCAATATCTAATACCTGGGAATATAAAATTCTTCATCATCTGTTTTATGGCTTCTTCCAAGATGTGCATTCTCCTCTGGATGTCCTTTATGATTCTGTATAATTCTACAGCCAAACCCTCTGGTAGGCTTCCTTAATTCTTTTACTTTCATCCACGATTTACCTCCAAACTCTTCTCCATTATCCACTGTAAATACTATCTGACAGGAAACTCCATGAGAACGTAACCATGAGATTACCCAAAGATAAAAACATAAACCATTAGTCCAAGACTTTTCCCTTGAATAAGCTATAAGCTTAAAGCGAGACTTCCCCGCTGCTACCATTATCAAATTATTCCAGTTGATTCATGATTCACGGTTGATAAAAATAAATCAATTTTGTCTTTCATATTTCCTACTTGCGAAAGAGAATGCCCCTCATCTCCACCACACCTGACATTTTTGCCCTTTAAACTCTCCTCTTCAAATTGAGAAGTAACTTTCTCAACAAACATAATGAAAAATAACAAGATTAAATAAATCATTTTTACAATAAAATCTAAAATTCATAAAATCCTTTGTAAACCTTCTTGCAAAATCTTTTAATATTGTATAATTAAATAGGTAAGCATAGAGGAGGCGGTATGGATAGAGGAGAAAATCAATCCATAAACCAGAAGAAGGAATTAATTAAAAGTAGTATTGAATTAAACAAGGCGTTAAATGATCAAAAAAGCTCAAGCAAAGATCTAGAGGAATTTAAAAAAGACTATTCTTTACTTTTCAATAAAATGTTAAATGGTTTTGCTCTTCATAAAATCATCTTAGATAAAGAACGAAAACCCTGTGATTACCGTTTTCTGGAAGTTAATCCAGCCTTTGAAAAACTTACGGGCTTAAAAAGAGCCAATATTATAGGAAAAACTGCACTTGAAGTACTGCTAGGTCTTGAAAAATACTGGATCGATGCTTATGGTAAAGTTGCTCTGACCGGAAAGCCAGTGCAGTTTGAACATTATTCTCAATCACTTGGCAAGTACTATGAAGTAAGTGCTTACTCTCCGAAAAAGGGATATTTTGTAACAATCTTCTCTGGCATTACAGAGCAAAAAAAACGAGAAGAAAAAATTACAAAATTATACAATTTACAAGATTCAGTGAGAACCATAAATCAACTTTTACTAAAAGCCGATAACGAGAAGGATCTTTATCAGAAGATTTGTGATATCGTCGCAAAAGTTGAGTTTGTAATATTTGTATGGATTGGCCTGGCAGATGAGAAAAGTTTTGAAATAAAACCAATTGCTTTTGCAGGAGCCGAAACTGGCTTCCTTTCCAAAATTAAAGTTAAATATGATGATTCGCAGTATAGTAATGAACCTGTGGGTACCTCAATAAAGACTGGAAAGCCTTTTGTCTTGAAGGATATCGAATCAGATTCCAGATATATTCCTTGGAGAGAGGAAGCATTAAAAAAGGGTTTTAAATCCAGCATGGCTTTACCTTTGATTCAAAAAGGTGAAATAATAGGGGCTTTGAGTATTTATTCGGATAAAAAAGATGTTTTTGGCAAGGAAGAGGTCAGGTTTTTGAAAGAAGTTGCAAACGATATTGCCGTCGGAGTAAAATCGATAAGACTGGAAGAAAATCTTCAAGAAAAGAACATAAAGCTACAGAAATCAATAGAAACTTTAATATTTACAATGGCGAGAATAAGCGAGTCAAAAGATCCTTACACAGCAGGTCATCAGAAAAGAGTTTCTCAATTAGCTACTGCTATTGCAAAAAAGATAAGATTATCAGAAGATAAAATAGAAGCAATAAAGTTTGCCTCACTTATTCATGATATCGGCAAAGTTGCCATTCCGGGTGAAATACTAACCAAACCAACCAAACTAACTGAAGCAGAGTTTGCTTTAATCAAAGAACATCCGAGGACTTGTTATAACATTATTAAAAAGATTCATCTTCCATGGGGAATAGCCGACATTGTTTGGCAGCATCACGAAAGGCTTGACGGATCAGGTTACCCCAGGGGATTAAAGGGTAATGAAATACTTCTTGAAGCCAAGATATTAGGCGTAGCAGACGTAGTCGAGGCAATGAGCTCCCACAGGCCATATAGGCCTTCACTTGGAATTGGCAAAGCATTAAAAGAAATATCAAAGAATAAAAGAAAACTTTATGATTCCGATATAGTAGATGCTTGCGTGAAGCTTTTCAAAGAAGAGGGATTTAAGTTTAAATAAATAAGGAAAAATATTTTAATATTTGAATCACTTAGATTCGAAAAAGCTCAGGAAGAGCTTAACGAAGAAGTTTTATAGTGGACTAAATTCTCCAGGGATTTTTGGAAAGACAGTAACATTTTCAATTGATTTTGCACCCGTGATGAACATGACCAAACGTTCAATACCAATTCCGAAACCTGAAGATCTGAAAAGTCCAAATCTTTTGACAAAATCGATATACCATTTAAATTGTTCTAGTGTTTGGCCTTTTTTACTTATTCTTGTGATAATTCTATTGAGTTCGAATTCTCTTTCTCCACCAGAAATTGCTTCGCCAAATCCTTCTGGATATATAAGGTCCATGTCGAGAAGCACACCAGGCCTATTAGGATCCTCCCGATCATAAAATTCTCTATCTTCCAATAGAACATCAATGAGCCAGAATGGTTCTAAGGATTCTTTTGAGAGCTTGTTCTCAAAATCATTGCCATAATTATCAAGTGCTTCCCTGTATGTAATTCTTTTAAATGGCTTAGAAGGGCACTTTAAATTCCTTCCAAGATCAGAAAGAATATCCAAATCTTTTGTAATAGTATTTTCAATAACATAGATCAACATATCTTCTCCAAGAGACATTATTTCTTCTCTCGAAGCGTTTTTCATTTCAATATCAAGTTGAGTAAATTCAATTAGATGTCTCCCGGTTGCTCTTTTATTAGCTTCTTCAAGCCGTATATTGGGAGAAAAGGCAAAAATTTTATCATAGACGTGTAATGATATCTGTTTATGGAAAATCATACTCTTTGTTAACTCGTATTTGTATCCATTTACTTCAATATTTGAGTGACTCGTAGGATGATTAAGAGGATCGGTAATTGGAGAAATAATGACAGGAGGTATTTCAAAAAAACCTCTTTCTTTAAGAAAATCTGCAGAAAATTTTCGTACATCGCTGTGAATCTTAACTGCACTTTTCAAAAACGGTGATGAAAACTTAACTCCATAATCCTCTATTTTCATATAGATCCTCCTCTTATAAACTTAAAATATAAATTAAAGGTATTATATACAAATGACTATCTATGTCAAGTCAATTATTTGGTATTTAAATAGTTGTTCAATTTATTAAACAAAGGAAAACTAATACTTCCTAGCGGTGTCAATAAGGCTTAGACTTCATTATTGCAAAGTTACCATACAGTGATGATATTTCTTGATTTTTATATGGTAAAGTCCTTTTAAAAAGGTACAAAGCAAGTATAAATGAAAAGCTACTTCCTTTTAAATGGCTGATCGTCTCCAAACTTATTTAAGGGGTTTAAAAGCCTTTCTAATTCTATAATTATGGATAAAATGTCCCCTGTTTGGCGGAGGGGAGAGGATTCGAACCTCCGAGGCTCATCACCTGCCGCATTTCAAGTGCGGTGCCATCAACCACTCAGCCACCCCTCCACAAATTTACCTTGTTATTCTATCAATTCCCATGTATTTTTGCAATACCTTTGGGATAAGAACTGAACCATCACTTTGCTGATAGTTTTCAAGTATTGCTGCCATAGTTCTTCCAACGGCAAGGCCAGAGCCATTTAAAGTGTGCACAAAACCAATTTTTCCATCTTTAGTTCTATACCGAATATTTGCTCTTCTTGCCTGAAAATCTTCGAAATTACTGCAAGAAGAGACTTCAACATACTTATCCTGTGAAGGCATATAAGCTTCAGGGTCATATTTCATTGCCGCTGCAAAACCAAGGTCCCCTGTACACATCATTTTTATTTGATAAGACAACTCAAGTTCTCTGAGTACATCCTCTGCATTATCAAGCAATTCTTTAAGATGTTCATAGGATTCTTCGGGTTTTACAAATCTGACCATTTCTACCTTGTTAAACTGATGAACTCTTATAATTCCTCTTGTATCTTTACCTGCCGCTCCAGCTTCTCTTCTAAAACAGGCAGTGAAAGCAACATATTTAATGGGGAGCTCTTCTTCATTCAGAATCTCGCCACTATAAAGATTGGTTACTGGAACTTCCGCAGTTGGGTCAAGAAATAAATCATCCTGTTCGATATGGTACATATCCTCTTCAAATTTTGGAAGCTGACCTGTTCCAGTCATAGAATTTCTGTTAATAAGAAAAGGTGGTAAAATTTCCCTATAGTTATGTTTTTCTACCTGTAAATCTATCATCCAGGATATCAAGCTTCTTTCAAGCTTTGCGCCAAGCCCTTTGAGAACATAAAACCTTGCTCCAGAAATCTTTGCTCCTCTTTTAAAATCAATAATATCAAGATTTTCACCTATCTCCCAATGAGGCCTTGGAGTGAAATCGAATTTTTTCCTCTCTCCCCATTGTTTTACAACAATATTCTCTGACTCATCCTTTCCGTATAAAACAGAAGCGTGGGGCAGATTCGGAATTCTCAAAAGCAAATCATTATATTGCTCATTTATTGATTTAAGTTTGCCCTCACCTTTGCTTATTTTTCTACCAATCTCTCTGACGTCTGCCTTTACATTTTCAACCTCTTCTCCACTAGAAATCATCTTTCCAATCTTTTCAGAAAGTTCATTTCGCAAATGTCTTAATTCATCAATTGATTTAACCAAATCTTTTCTTTCATTGTCAACTTTTA
>Ga0315288_10005990_pt1 | contig 15421 bp, 15 predicted proteins | sample YL17G11_20_MG_FD_203454 | JGI IMG/M metagenome (GOLD analysis project Ga0315288, IMG submission 203454) | Sediment microbial communities from Yellowstone Lake, YNP, Wyoming, USA - YL17G11_20 | ecosystem: Environmental > Aquatic > Freshwater > Lake > Sediment | place: USA: Wyoming | collected...
ACTATCTACATGTGGGAGGACATAGCGATGACAAGAGCGTGCATTCGGTTGAGGGGATGATAGGTGATACCATCACGAATGGAATGGATTTCACCTTGAGTTATCCTTTTTATAATTTCTCCGATTATGTCGTTCCCGGCGCCGGAGCCACCGGGATATTCCGTGTTACCGGAAAAGACTCAACTGTTCCCAGAGATGGTGCTCAGTTAGACGATTATTACAAATCAGAACCTACCGATACCCTTTGCGCTTTACGTTATCCCGCTTCAGGCTCGTCAACCTACAAGGTGGTCTTCTTTGTCTTCCCCTTTGAGGCGGTTCCTCAATCCGATGAGTCCCCTAACAACAGCTCCGCTCTTATGGGGAGGATTTTGAACTGGTTTGGCTTGGGAAGGTCGACTCCTTCTTACCTGCACGGGGATGCTAACGGAGATTTACTGATAAACTTGGCGGATGTGGTATTTTTGGTTAACTACTTGTACAAAAGTGACGTTTCTCCCGATCCTGTGGAGGCGGGGGACGTCAACTGTGATGGCAAGGTGGATTTAGGTGACGTAGTTTATTTGATCGATTTCCTGTATAAGAACGGAAGCCCGCCACCCTGCTAAGATAGACCAAAACAAGATGGGTATGTTTAAAGTGACCCCCATTCCCGCAGATTGCGGGAGTGGGGGTTATTTTTTGAAGCCCTCTCCCCAAAAAACGACCGTCGTCCGTCGTCCGCTGTCCGCCGCTAAACAGCTTTTTTACGGCAACTGGTGGACATTGTGACAAAACAGGTTTTTGCGGCGGTCGACGGACGGCGGACGTTATGCTTAAACAAAAAAAACTTGATTTTGAAAAGGAAATAGGGTAACATAAGAGCAACAAGTGAGAAATCTGTATGAGTGCACACGCAAGGAAGGTATAGGATGGAAATAAGATTTAACAAAGCACTGATGTGGGATTATGAGATTACCCAAGAGGATTTGAAAAAAGAGGATGTTTTTATTCTCTATCTCTCCCGTGTTCTCAATAACGGCTCTTTTCAAGACATCCAAGGGATTCCTCTTGAAACTATAAGAAAATATCTGGACAGATTACACCTTGCTAGTAAAGTAAGGAAATTTTGGGTATGGTATCTTAAAGAGGAGAGATAATGAAGGTCTTAGTATGGTGGAATTAGCAGGTCACAATTATGCAAGAGATCTTACAGTGGATAAGGAAATCTTTAACATCATAACGGCATACAAACATAAGCTCGAAGCACTGGGGATTAAAGTCAGAAGTATAATCCTCTATGGCTCTTACGCTTCAGGGAATGCGAAGAAAGATAGCGACATAGATTTGGCGGTGATTTCAGATGACTTTGAAAACATGGATCTTTGGGACAGGCTCTGTCTTTTGGGACGCGCCCGCATTGGAATAAAGAGACCGATGGAAATTCTTGGATTTACAGAAGCGGAATTTGAAGCCAAACATAGCGGCACTTTCGTGGGAGATGAGATTAAGACCAAAGGGGTGGAAGTGAAATGAATTTAGGAGTGCAAAGGCTTGCTTTTGCAATTTTCATAATTCGCCGACGTGATCAACATTCAAGGTTTTAAACCAAAATCCGTTAACGGCTTATGAGGAGGACATTATGGACATACATAAACCTCGAACAGCGAGTATTAATGATTTTAGAGAGTGGGATAAAAGAGGGGAATTAGTTTTGGCACCGGAGTTTCAAAGAAGAGCAGTGTGGAGTCCAAAAGCCAGATCATATCTCATTGATACTATATTAAATGGATTTCCTATCCCAGCAATATATGTAAGACAAAAAATTGACCTCAAGATTCAAAAAACAATAAGAGAAGTTGTTGATGGCCAGCAACGTATTGGAGCCATACTAGATTATGTTCACAATAAGTTTGTAGTATTAAAGGTCCACAATAAGAAGTATGCTGGCTTGACCTTTTCTGAGCTACCAGATGATGTCAAAGAAAAATTTCTGGACTACGATTTGTCTGTAGATTTTTTGGTAGGAGCAGATGATTCAGATGTGTTAGAAGTTTTTGCCAGAATAAATTCCTATACTGTTGTGTTGAATCTACAGGAAAAGCTAAATGCAGAATTTTCCGGAGAGTTCAAGCAGGTCGTTTTCAAATTAGGAAGAGACCACTTAGAATTCTGGCGGAGGAACAAAATATTGACTAACAAAAATATCATGAGAATGAAAGAAGCTGAATTAGCCACAGATTTAGTTATTGCGATGCTCGACGGTATTCAAGATAGAAAAAAAATAAAGTCATATTACAGAAAGTATGATGATAACTTCCCTAAGAAAGAAAAAGTTGTAGATCATTTTAAAAAATGTATCGATACAATAGCTGAAATATGTAGTGATAAGCTCATAGAATCTCCTTTTCGTAGAACAACATTATTCTATAGCCTTTTTTGCGCAATCTACGACATAATGTATGGTCTTCCTGGTTCTGATTCGTCAAATTTTCAAATTACCGGACGGATGCTTACAGCTATTAGGCGAGCACTATCTATACTTGAAGAACAACTCACAGCTAAAGAGCCTTCGCGTAAATACTTAGAATTCAAAGATGCCTCTACGCGCCATACTACAGACCAATCTCGGAGATTAATAAGACATCAAACGATCGTCCAAAATATTTTGAAAGAACTAAATAGAAGATAAAGTAATGGGGCGTGTATGCGAGCCATTCTCTCGAATGTCATAAAAGAGTTAGAAAAACAGATCAACAGTAGCCAAAATCTCATTAATAGAGTTAAAACTTTAGGTCTACCCCAAATTCAAGTAGAGATCATTGCTGAACTAGCCTTCTTAAGGATATTTATTGCTTGGGAAAATTTCTTAGAGGACTCGTTTATTAGATATCTTGTTGGTGCTAAATCACCTTCTGGTTACAGTCCACAACGGTTTGTAAATCCACCAAATATGCAAATAGCAGTCAAACTCATAGCAGCCCATCGAGAATACGCTAGATGGAATTCTCCCAGTGAAGTTATCGCTAGATCCGAGATATATTTCAAGTATGGCAAACCATATAAAAATATATTACAAGGAACTATGAAAGACATAAATGATATGAATTCAATTCGCAATAGAATTGCTCACAGATCTACTATTTCAGAAAATAAATTCAACGATCTCGTTAGAAGAGAATTTGGCTACGGAATACGTGGAATGAGCCCAGGGAGATTTTTATTAACACCCAAGAATACAAACCAACAAACTATTTTTCTTGATTATTATATTGAGATCATCAAAACAGCAAGCAGAATGATTGTCACATAATACTTTCGCCATTTATAACATGAAAACTATGCATTTGTTTATAATGAGCATTTGCTTTGGTTTATGATTCGTATTAAAAATGTTTTATTGTAGGGACAACTCCCCGCCTGTGGCGGGATGTTCCACATGAGTCGTCCCTACAAACCATCAGAATATGCAAGATAATACCATCGACATCCTCCTTCCGACATACAATGGAGAAAAATTTATTAAGGAGCAGATAGAGTCTGTATTAAATCAAAGCTACGAAAATTGGCGGTTATTAGTCAGGGATGATGGGTCTTCGGATAGCACCGTTGAGATCGTGAAGAACTACACTGCCCAATATCCTCAAAAAATCGTTCTTATTGAAGATGATAAAGACCATCTGGGAGCATGTCAGAGTTTTGCCCAACTCTTAAATCATTCTACATCTGATTACATAATGTTCTGTGACCAGGATGATATATGGTTACCCGATAAAATAGAGCTGACATTGAATAAGATGTTGGAGCTGGAGAAAACTTATGACCAGCCTATTCTTGTTCATACCGACGTAAAAGTCGTAGATGAAAACTTAAATATACTGCGAGATTCTTTTTGGAGATACCAAAGAGTAAATCCTGATCTAAAAAGCCTTAATCATCTTTTGATTCAGAATAATGTGACCGGATGCGCCATGATGATTAACAAAAGATTGAAAGAAATTAGCCTTCCCATTCCAACAGAAGCTATAATGTATGACTGGTGGATTGGATTGGTAGCATCCACTTTTGGAGTGATCGAGTATATAAAAAAGCCAACCGTGCTTTACAGACAACACATCCAATGCGATACCGGTGCTAAGAAATATACTGCTTGGTTCTTTCTCTCCAAGATAAATGAATTGAACGAATCCCAAAAATCTATTAGAAAGACAGTAAGACAGGGTAAGGCATTTAAAGAAAGATTTAAGGACAAGTTGAGTGAAGAACAGTTGGGAATCGTTGGTGATTTTACAAATCTTCTCAACGTTAATAGATTTAAGCGTTTACGTCTGCTGGCAAAACAAAACATAAGAAAATACGGCGCTCTAAGAAACATGGGCTTTTTGATACTTATGTTGTTATATAATAGAGGAAGGAATGAATAAGGAAAAACCAAAGGTGAGCGTGATCATACCAACCTTCAACGCCTCTGGTTTTATAGAAAGACAGCTGACCTCTCTTCAAAATCAAACCATAAAGAATGTCGAAATTATTGTCATAGACTCCTCTTCTCAGGATGGGACACAAGAAAACGCCAAAGCTTTGGGGGCAGAAGTGGAAATCATACCCAGAGAGGCTTTTGACCACGGCGCCACCAGGACCAGGGGTGGTGAAAAAGCACAAGGCGAGATTTTGGTTTATCTAACCCAAGACGCTTTACCTGCAGATGAAAATGCCATAGAGAATTTAATAAAACCTTTATATGAAGATGAAAAAGTAGGAGCATCTTTTGGAAGACAGAGACCTTTTCCAGATGCTACACCTTTTGGAGCGCATCTAAGATTATTTAACTATCCGGATAAATCCTATATAAGACGACTGGAAGATAAAAAAAATTACGGGATAAAAACAGCTTTTCTTTCAAATTCTTTTGCCGGGTATAGAAGGAATGCGCTGGATGAAATTGGCTGGTTTGAGGAAAATCTTATATTCGGAGAAGATACTCATGCCGGAGCTAAATTGCTTCAAGCCGGATACCAGATCGCTTATGCTGCAGATGCGGTGGTCTTTCACTCTCATAATCATACGGTATTTCGGGAATTCAAAAGATACTTTGACGTCGGGGTTTTCCACCGCAGGGAGCACTGGATATTAGATACTTTCGGTAAACCATCAGGAGAAGGACTGAAGTATCTGGTTTCGGAAATGAAATATCTCAGTAAGAATAAAAAGTTATTATCAATCCCCAAATCCATGATGAGAAACATGCTCAAATACATAGCTTACAATTTAGGATATAATTACAACGGGTTACCCCGGTTTATCGTTAAAAGATTAAGTCTGAACAAAGATTGGTGGAATAGGAAAGCAGGTGATAGGTGAAAGGTGTAAGGTGTAAGGTGAAAAGCAAAATCTTAATTAGAATCCAAGTTTTATGTGTCTGCCTGTTCTCCGACCCGACAAATCCTTCTGCCAGATCATGGGACAAGACGGGCACAAGAATAGGATTAGTAGAATAGAAGATGAAAAAAGAGACCTTCAGATATATATTCCCGTTTTTTCTTTTCTTAGCCGACGTGCTAACTATCTTTTCCTCTTTCCTGGTCGCTTACTGGTTAAGGTTCTATTCACCTTTAACTGAAATAGTTCAAGTCACCAAGGGGATTCCTCCCCTCTCTCTTTATCTCTACGGCTCCATTTTTGTGGCAGTCGTGTGGGTGATGGTGCTCAATGCGTATGGGCTCTACAAAAGCACCAGACCGAAAACAGCTTTCGATGAATTTTATCTTTTAGCCAAAAGCGCCACGTTGGGTTTCTTAGTGGTGCTGGCATTCACCTTCTTCTATCGAAGCACCTCTTATTCCCGTGCCACTTTAGTGGCATCCTGGATTTTGGGCATGATTCTACTTTTTGGCGAAAGAAGGATCATGGCAAAACTGGAGCGTCATTTCATAAGAAAAGGCTATGGAGTGAGAAAGGCAATAATCGTGGGGACCGGAGAGACGGGACTATCTCTTTACCAAAGGTGGAAGGCAAATCCTCAAATAGGTTATCAGCTTATTGGTCTATTACAGACGCAAGAAATAAATTTACATACCCCTCACCCTAGCCCTCTCCCACAAGGGGAGAGGGAACTTTCTGCATCTCCCTCTGCCTCGATGGCAGGGAGCATACCCGTTTTAGGTAGCATAGACGATCTTTCACGAATCATCAAAGAGGAGAATGTTGAGCTGGTAATTTTAGCATTGCCTTTGTCCTTTCACCAGAAGATGATGGAGATCATCTTAAGCTGTGAGGATTTAAAAGTAGAATTCCAGATAGTGCCGGACATGTTTGAGATAATGGCTTCCAGGGCAAAAGTTCTCTCACTGGATGGGATCCCCTTGATTTCTCTCGGTCGCACCCCTTTGGAGGGTTGGAACAGGCTACTAAAAAGAACCTTGGATTTAACCGTCTCCTCCGCCAGCCTGTTGCTTTTTTCTCCCCTATTTGCCATATTGGCGATTCTGATAAAACTCACTTCCAAAGGATCTCTATTTTACAAGCAGGAAAGGCTGGGACGGGACGGTAAAAGATTCATTCAGTATAAATTCAGGTCGATGATCGAAAATGCGGAAGATAAGACCGGACCTGTATTTGCCGGGGATGACGATCCCCGAAAAACCAAAGTAGGAGCGTTTTTAAGAAGAAATAATTTAGATGAGCTTCCTCAGTTTTTCAACGTATTAAAGGGAGACATGAGTCTGGTAGGACCACGTCCAGAAAGGAAGTTTTTTGTCGATAAATTCAAAGAGGGGATTCCCCGCTATTTTCTGCGCCATAAAGTCAAATCAGGGATAACCGGTTGGGCGCAGGTGAATGGCTTGAGGGGAAACACGTCCATAGAGGAGAGGACTAAATTCGATCTTTTTTATGTGGAGAACTGGTCCTTGAGCTTCGATATTAAGATCCTTCTTCTCACACTGAAGGAATGGTTCTCATCTAAGAATGCATATTAGAGAGACCTCTCCCCCTATCCTACGGATCTTCGATCTTCCCCCTCTCCACATTTGTGGAGAGGGGGATTAAAGGGGGTGAGGTGGTTTTTGCTTGACTTATTCAAATTATTTGTTAAATTGTAGCCTGTTGAAGAAAGGACAAAAATGGCAAAAGACGACAAACGCAAGATAAAACCACTGGTTAAACCGATGGCAAGAGTATCGAAAGCAGAAACAAAATTGGTCTTGCCTTTCACCAAGAAAAACTATACCCTGTTTGCTATCGGATTAGCCATCATTGTGCTGGGTTACGCCACTTTAGGTTATGGTTCCATCACCTTAGCACCCATACTCCTGGTGCTGGGTTACTGTGTGATCATCCCCGTCGCCATAATAATCAACGGAGGAAAAGAAAAGCCCAAAGAACCAGCCCGAAAGCCACCTGAGGAATTCCAGCCAAAATCTCCTCAGCCGCCTAATTTAGCAGGTAGCACATAGTTCATGGTTGAAAGCAAAAGGTTACTATGAACCATGAACTGTGAACTAATAACTGATTTCCCGGGCGGTTAGCTCAGCTGGTTCAGAGTGTCTGCCTTACACGCAGAAGGTCACTGGTTCGATCCCAGTACCGCCCAGTTTCAAGAAAATCGCTCGCAGTTTGTGGTTCGTAGTTCGTAGTGAAATCTTCACCACGAACCGGGAACCAATAAATAACGAATGTCGGGGTCGTAGTTCAGTTTGGTTAGAACGCTGGCCTGTCAAGCCAGAGGTCGCGAGTTCAAGTCTCGTCGGCCCCGCATTTTTCAAACGCAGTTCATGGTTTGTGATTCATGGTTCGTAGTCCGCGACCTACCACCCAAAAGAGCAGCGGATGGCGGACGGAAAAGGCGGTTCGTAGTTTGTGGTTAACATCACTCACTTAAGAATATAGAAACATTAAGACATGAGTAAATTATACAAGAATCCTCCGCTTGTGGAATCAGTCTTTGAGATAAGATTCCCACCGGAACTTGCTATCGAATGTCAAAAGGACAAATATTACGAACAAATCCGTGATGAATTCCCGGAGATAAACCTACCGTTGGTCGATTCGCCCGAACCTTATCCGATGAGAAATTATCTCTTGAGAGATAATAAGAGGGAAAAGGGTATCCAGTTTTCTATCAATAAATGCTCATACCATCGGTACCAGTATTTGGGTTTCAGCCAATTTAAAGAAGAAGCGCTAAGATATTTGAGATTGTTCGCTGAAAAGTTTAGAGTTCAAACTATCTATAGAATAGGATTGAGATATGTAAATCACATCCCTATCTTGAGAGAAGACGGAGTTATACCAATTGGGAAATATCTGAATTTCGGATACAAAACACCAGAATCAATTCCGGAGACTTATGATTTCTTGCACACTGTTCTATTTATTAAACTGGGTGAAGGTTCTCTTAGAGTTCTAATTCAATATAAGAAACTCCCAGATGAGAAAGAAACCGAGATTATAATTCTGGATTTTGACTACTTCTTGGAAGGCAATTTAGAGTTTTCTAAAATTGAATCGTATATAGACGTGTCTCATAAACACACAAAACAGGTCTTTGAAGATATAATAACGGATTACTACAAGAGAATCATGGATATGGAGCCGTAACCATGCCAATTGATAAGCTATCCTCAACTCAACGATATGTGCCTATCTTACAGCAAGTCCTTGATATTTTTAACCGAAAGCTATCTTTGGATATGCTTGACAACGCAAGTGATTACCTGAAATTTGCTGAAGATTTTAAAAAAGAAGCTTTTCCAGCAACAGAACCGGACGAGGATAAGACTCTCAACAAATACTATTTTAACGAGTTAAGAAGCGGGGAGGGGAAGATTATTTTTAGAGAAGATTATTTGTTGGAGGTTGAGCTTTCGAAAGAGAATGATCTATTCTTTTTTTGTAACGATAAATTTAACATCTTTGGCTCCGGTTACACTAAAGAAGAAGCTTTGAAAGACTTTGCTGAATTCTTTATCCATGATTACTTGTCCTATAAAAAGACTTCGGTTAAACAACTGACTCAAGATGCTCAGCATTTATTAGATGAATATGAATCTATTATAGGCGCATTTGAACCCGCATGAAGTCGATTCCAAGAGATAAGATAGAAAAATCTTTAGCCGAGAAAGGATTTGTAAAAGAAGAAGGGAGAGATCACAGATTTTGGTATTTTTTTTATAAAGGAGAAAAGACCAGTATACGTACCAAGATCTCGACTGGTGGCGGGTATAAAGACTATGATATCAATCTTTTGAAAATGATAAAAACTCAATTGTATTTGGACTCTCTAAAAGAGCTGGATGATCTCTTGAGATGCCCAATGGATGGGAAACAGTATACCGAACTAATGTTAAGCAAAAGGGTTGTTATTCCTACAGGAGTATAATACGAGCGTAATGATGCCATGGACTGAAAGCGGTTAAACGAGATTCGTGGTTCGTAGTTTAAGATTAAGATATTCAATAAGGAGACCGATTAGCTATGATGAAACTAATGAGAAAGCTGACTAAGCAGATACTTTGGATAGTGATAGCTGCATTTGTGGGAACCATCATTTTTGCTTGGGGAATGGAGTTTTCCTCCAGAAAGAAAAAAGCGGGAGTCATCGCTTCCATAAATGGAGAAAATATCCAGGCGGTTACCTTCCAACAGTTTTATGATCAAACTCTAAGACAGACCGAAAAAGAAAAAGGGGATGTGGACGAGCAGACCGCCTACCAGCTTAGAGAAGAAGTTTGGAACAACATGGTGAACCAGATGCTGTTGAATCAAGAAGTTAAAAAGAGAGGAATCAAGGTCACGGACTCGGAATTATATGAGTATCTAAGGCGGTTTCCTCCTAAAGAACTTCAGGAAACCCCAGCTTTCCAGACGAAAGATGGAAAATTCGATTATCAAAAATATCTGCAAGCTTTATCCGATCCGAGAGTTCCCTGGAAACAAGTAGAGGACTTTGTCCGCCCCAATCTCCAGTTAGCCAAACTACAGCAATCCATCGTCACTTTGGTTCGGGTCACCAATGAGGAGACCAAAGATTTTTATCGAGACGAAAACGAGAAGGTGAAAGTGAAATATCTTTTGGTGCCGTCATATCAGTTCCAAAGTGAGAATATCCCGGTCAGCGATAAGGAGATTGAAACTTATTACCTGGAGCACAAAGACCAGTTCAATACCGATCAAAGCGCTAACTTAAGCTATGTGTTTTTTGAAAAAAAAGCCAAGCCAGCAGACGAAGAGGAGAGCAAAAAAAAGCTTCTGGATATAAAAAATGACATTCAGCAAGGAGATGATTTTGCTGAGCTGGCTAAGGACTATTCAGAAGATAAAACCACTGCCCAAAATGGCGGAGACTTAGGCTGGTTTGGAAAAGGAATGATGGTTCCCGCTTTTGAACAGGCAGCCTTTTCTCTCAAGCTTGGAGAGGTCTCCGAGCCAGTTAAAACCGAGTTTGGCTGGCATCTCATAAAGGTCACAGATAGAAGAAACGAGGGAGGAAAAGAAGAGGTAAAAGCCAGCCACATACTAATAAAAACAGCGCCGTCAGAGGAGACCATAACCCAACTTAAAGAAGCGGCGGATGCATTCTTGGAAAAGCTGAATAAATCGAATTTCTCCCAGGCAGCAGAAGAACTCAAGCTGCCCGTTTCGGAAACCGGATGGTTCGTTAAGGGAGGAAATATTCGCGGCATAGGAGTGAATTCTCAGGTAAACGACTTTGCTTTGGAAAACGATGTGGGAAAAACCAGCGACGTTTTCGAAACCGCCAAGGGGTTTTACGTTTTCCAGATCAAAGCCAAAAGACCCGCGGGCATAGCTCCCTTAGAGGCCATTAAGCCAGCGATAAAACAAGAGTTAGCCAAGATCAAAACCGATTCCCTGGCTTATGAGAAAGCTGAAAAAATCTTTGCCCAGATCAAAACAGGAAAGAGTTTAAAAGATGCGGCGGAACAAAATAACGCCACTTACGCGGAGCCGGCTGAATTCTCTCGAAGCTCACCCATCCCCGAAATCGGCGCTATTCCAGAATTTATTGGGGGAACTTTCTCTTTGGCCCAGCCGAATCAGATCTCTTCTCCGATTAAAACCAACCTAGGCGCTTTCGTCATTCAACTGGTATCCAGAACAGAGCCAAACGACAGCCTTTTTACCGCAGTTAAGGATTCACTTGGCTATGTAGTCTTACAGAAAAAGCAAAGTCAAGTGTATCAGGATTGGTTCGTCCAGATTAGAAAACAGGCGGAGATCAAAGATTATCGAAGCGAATATTACCGCGAGAGCGGGTCATATTAAAACGAATACATTTTTTCTTTCCACAAAGCATATCCTCTTCCCTGAAAGGGACTGTTGAAAAAGTCGCATCTGTGATAAAATCAGCAAGGAGAGGATGTCGTAGGGACAACCCTTGTGGCTGTCCGATTTGGAGTTAGGACAGGGATTCATCCTGAAGGACAAGCCCTGTCCCTACGAAGTCCAATTCCTCAATAACGGGTTTTCAACAGTCCCGGAAGGCTGTGTCATAATCATGTTTTGAAGTTGTAGCCGTCCATAGGGACGTAAGCTGTTGGAATTCAACAAGCGGTTTTCGTCCATATGGACGGCTACAAAAAACCGAATTATGACACAGTCTCTGGGGGTGGTTGTCCGACCACATGAGTTGTCCCTACAGTTGGATATTCCCGCATCCATCCCCGCTAAAATTTTCTTGCCAATTATACAAATTCTCCTTTAATTGTAAAAAATGTTAGCTCTTAACCTCAAAGGAGGTTTCCATATCCTGCTTTGTTTTTATTTTCGATCAACGGAGAAGAAATAAGGAGAAGGATTAAAGAAAATCATGGAACAGAAATCTGAAGATTTTGTTATAAATCAAATCCAGTTGATCTTATCAGAAAAGAGAACCTCTCTTTCGGTGTTTCGCACCGGTATCGCTGTGCTCACCTTGCCCCTTTCAGTTTTGACCATCTTGATTGCCACCTCACGGTTATATAACATATTCGAGATACTATCTTTGTTCATCCCTCTTTTGATATTGTGTATAGGTTTGGTAGCCTTAGGAATTTATCTTATCATAAAGGCATCCCGCAGCATTAGGCACTACGATGCGATGATCAAAAAACTGAAACAACAGAATGGTCTATTGAAAGAGATAATGGAGTAAAGGCAGGTGTTAGGTAAAAGATGTTAGGTGAAAGGTGAAGAGAATTGAACCTTTGAACTATTAACCCTTTAAACCTTGAACGCCTTCTTACCCTTGAATCCTTGAAACCAAGAACCCTATGAAAAGAGGTCGTCTATGAAATGGTCATTCCAAATCGGAAAGCTCTTCGGAATACCTATACGAGTTCACTTCACCTTTTTGCTCCTGCTTTTGTTCATCGGCATCTCCGGCTCTAAACAGGGTGGATCAACCAGTGCCGTCTTCGGAATGGCCACCATCGTCTTCATCTTCTTTTGTGTTATTCTACACGAGGTGGGCCATAGCTTGATGGCGAAGCATTACGGAATAAACGTCAAAGATATTGTTCTTTTGCCTATCGGCGGCGTTTCTCGTATGGACGAGATTCCCGAAAATCCAAAAGAGGAGATAAACATATCCTTAGTGGGACCATTAGTCAGCTTCGGTTTGGCTATCCTCTTTTTCATCCTGGCAAAATTGTTAAATCAGAGCATAAGCTTCAAAAGCCTTACTATTTTCAGAGGGAACTTAATTGCCAATCTCTTTTGGATTAACTCGATTTTGGGGTTGTTCAATCTGATTCCAGCGTTTCCCATGGACGGAGGAAGAGTATTAAGGGGCATTCTGGCGACCAGCATGGATAGCCTGAAAGCAACCAAGATAGCGGTAGGTGTGGGGCAGGGATTTGCCATACTTCTGTTTTTCATCGGAATATTTTTCAACTGGTGGATGGCTTTAATCGCCATATTCATTTATCTGGGAGCGGAAGGGGAGGAAAGGATGATGACGGTAAGAGCCTCCCTGGCGAAATCTCCAGTTCGACTGGCTATGCTCACCGACTTTCACACCGTTTCTCCGGATGAGACCATTGGACAGGTGTTGGAAAGAATCTGCCATAGCCTACAACAGGATTTTCCAGTGATGGAGAAAGACGAGATGGTGGGGATTCTTACCAGGGAGGCGATCTTCTCCACTTTACATAAACACGAGAAAAGCGCATGGGTAAAAGACATAATGCAAAAAGATTTCATCTCCACCACCGAGGACGCCCCTTTATCGGATATTTACAAGACCATGACCATCCATAATCTTTCGATGATACCGGTGATGAAAGAAAAAAAGCTGAAAGGCATGATCAACTTGGAACAGATAGGCAAGTATCACATGATCTGCCAGGAGGAAGTTTAGAGTATAGAGTTAAGAGGGAAAACCAAAAACCCAGAATCGTCCGTCGTCGGTCGTCCGCAGTCCGCTGCTAAAGCCCTATTCATCATGCACGTCCTCGTCTTTGATGGCAGGCTGAGGAGTGGTAAAGAACGAGGCACCCTTTCTAAGCAATGGGTTAGCCGCGGACGACCAACGGCGGTCGGCGGACGTATAAGGTAAACTTAAGAACCGTCCGCAGTCGATTGTCCGCAGTCCGCCGCTAAAAGCTGATCTTATTGGGTTAGAAATAAGATTGAGATTGGTTAGGTAGTAGACAATCCTATGAGTATTAGCTGCGGACGGCGGTCGGCGGACGTATAAGGTAAACTTATGCAGAATCTTATCATACAGTTCGGATACATCGCCCTCTTTTTGGGATCTTTTTTGGAAGGGGAATCCTTTTTAATCGCCGCCGCCTTCCTGGCAAAAAGAGGTTACTTGAATCTTTATTTGGTCATCTTGATTGCTTTTGCCGGGGCATATCTGGGGGATGTAGCTCTGTATTATCTGGGAAGAAAGAGAGGGGTGGGAATACTCTGGAAGTTTCCTCAAGCCCGAAGATATTATCCCAAAGCCAAAAAACTGTTCAACCGATTTGGCATCTGGGCGATTTTCATCACCCGATATTTATATGGCTTAAGATTCGCCTCCGCCGCCTTTTTGGGACTGGTAAAAATGAAAAAAAGGGAATTCCTGCCTTTTGCCTTTCTCTCGTGTGCGGTGTGGGCGGTGCTCATGGGCGGATTGGGTTATGTATTCGGCGCCAGCCTGGAAGCTTTGATCAGTCATATCAAACACTACGAGAAGATAATTGTCGTGCTCATAATAGTCATCGGATTCGGCATCTGGGGAATTCGCAGAATCCGGATTAGCCGGCGGGACGAGAAGATCAATACCGATGAAGACCAAAGTTAATTGACTCACGTTGAATAAATATCAGGTGGTCGCGATTCGTTTATCGATCTCGGGGCTCGTTTGACGGTGACGAAGCTCGTTTTTGCCTCTCCCATCAAGGGAGGAGAAAGAAAAACAAATTGCAGAATGCAGATTGCAAAATTATCCTCAGGATCCATAGGACAATTCAAAATCTATAATTCAGGAAACTTAAGAGACTAACAAAGTAATTATCATTTTTGAATTTCAATCTTAAATTTTGAATCTTGAACTTTGAACTTCCAATTTTCCCTCTCCCTTTAAGAACAGATTAACCTGGTTTGCTTTTTAGTGAAACTTCAAGATTATCCATATCGTATGAATCACTGAAGAAGGTGTGAGCCTTGAAATTCGTATGAATGTATGCGCAGTTGAGGTTAAGTTGAGAATAATACCAAAAGTCACACGCTATTTCCCCTCTATCATTCTATTCCTTTTTATTGTCTTCACTTCATTCTACATGGCATTGGCTCTGGAAGAATACACGGTAAACTCACAAGCTAAGCTGGGAGCAAAGGGGGCGAAAGAATTTCATCTGACTGCTCCGGGTAATCTGGGAGGGGAGATAAACCTACAAGTTTGGAATGAAGACGATTGTTTAGTGAAATTTGAATGTTGGGCAAAAGCCAATACTCAAGAAAAGGCGAAGAAGTTCACGGACATGATAGAAATGGACTTAAATCGCGAAGAGGAGATTGTGACCTTAAAGCTGGATACTCCTCATCCCGCTCCCTGGGAAGGCTCGAACAATGGGATAAAAGTAACCCTGGAGATTTATATCCCCCAGGGTTTGATGGTGGAAACCAAGACCTCTGCTTTCGATGTGGATATTACCGGGCCACTAAAAAAAGTCATTGTCCAGAACCATTATGGTGACATTCAGGTCAAGGACGTTTCTGAGGAGACCGATATCAGCGGAACTTATAATCAGGTGGACGTGGAAAACGTGCAGGGAAGTCTGAATATCGAGACCACCTACAATTCCATCTCCCTTTCGGATGTAAATACCAAGAATAGCAAAGCCTTTCTTAGCACGACCTACGGTAACATTGAAGTAGAGCGATTTAGGGGGCAACTGGAGGCTAATACAGTTTACAATCCTATCTCTGCCTCGAATGTGACTCTCATTGGTGG
>Ga0315288_10005991_pt1 | contig 15416 bp, 13 predicted proteins | sample YL17G11_20_MG_FD_203454 | JGI IMG/M metagenome (GOLD analysis project Ga0315288, IMG submission 203454) | Sediment microbial communities from Yellowstone Lake, YNP, Wyoming, USA - YL17G11_20 | ecosystem: Environmental > Aquatic > Freshwater > Lake > Sediment | place: USA: Wyoming | collected...
CTGACAGGACAGATCATCTGGATCGATCGCTTCGGCAACTGCATCACGAATATCGGCCGCGAGGACCTCGAGGCCTTTACGGCCGGGACGGCGGGCCCCATCCGGGTCCTCCTTGCCGGCCGTCCCGTCGGCGGCCTCGTCCAATTCTTCGCAGAGGCGGGCCCCGGCGGTCACGGCGCCATCCTCGGTAGTACGGGTCATCTGGAGTTGTTTAGGCACCAGGGGAATCTCGCGCGCGAGTGGGGCCTTGTCCCCGGTGCGGTGGTCCGCCTGGAAAAGGCTGCCTAGCCACTCTGGGTTTCGGATTGTGGATTTCAGGTTGAAAAACCCGAATCGGTTATTCAGAATGCCAGCGACCAGCGAGGCGTCCTCCCCGTCGGCTGGGCGGTCCGGCCGGGACGCTTTGGGTTAAAAACCGCTCGACCCGGTTCCCCGGCGTGATTCGCGGGCTGAGTGGATCCTTCGCAGCGGAGCCGTGTGAGGGAAGGGTCATGCTCCGGAGGACGGTTGCCGATTCGTGACGGTGGACCCATGGACAGCGAGAGGCAGGAGCAAACGAGGGACCCAGCGGAGGTAGGGTTCGGCACCCTGCTGCTCATGTTCGGCACGGCGGCCATGGTCCACCTGGGGGCGGCGCCGGATCCCGTGAGCGGCGAGACGAAGGTGGATCTGGCCCAGGCCAAGCAGGTGATTGATCTGCTGGATGTCCTGAAAGTCAAGACGGCGGGGAACCTGACGGCTGGGGAATCCGCCATGCTGGACGACCTCCTGTTCGACCTTCGCATGCGCTATCTCGAGGCGGTCAAGCGCGCATGACCAGGCACGGGTGGTGGACCTGCCGCTCGCTCGCCCTCGGGCTGTCGCTGTGGGCGGCCGCCGCGGGGACGGCCGGGGCCTTCCAGATGTTCCCCGCGGCCGAGGTCCAGGAGGCGCACGCGCTCCGCGAGCGCATCCTGGCCGAGGTCCCGCAACTGGATCCCAGGCAACTGCGCGAGCGCGCCCAGCTATCCCCCGAGGCCATCACCGTTGCGCAGCAGCGGCTGGCGGCCCTGCAGTCGCGCGAGGCGGAGAACCCGTTCTTCCATTGGGCGCAGGGTGAGGTGCTGCGCCAGACGCAGGGTCCGGCCGCGGCCGCGCCCGCCTTCGAACGCGCCCGGCAGACAGCCGGGCAGCGGGCGTTGATTCACTGGCTGCTCTGGCAGGACTTTCTGGGGCGCGACCTCCGCGCGGAGGCGCAGCGTGAGGAGCGGGCCCTGCAGGCCATCCAGTTGACCTGGGGCCTCGCGCGCTTTCCCGTCCTGGCGACGGAACAGATGCGGCTGGGGGCTGAGGCGGCCGACAGCGGTGAGCTGTCCCGGGCGGTGGCCCTGTACGAGGCGGCGCTCGCCAACATGCCCGAATCCCCGGAAGCCTTGATGGGCGGCGCCAGCCTGATCTGGCAGGCGGACAAGACCCGGGCCTTCGAAGTCGCGCGTGACCTCGCTGCCGGCCTGTCCCAGAGCCTGCGAGGCCGGGAGACGGGGTTCCGCCTGACCAGCAACCTGCTGCTCAGCCTCCTCGTGACGTGGCTGGCAGCCCTCTGCCTGGTCGCCGCCATCCTCTCCATCAAGACCCAACCCCTCTTTGGCCACGACTTGAACGAGCGCATCCTCAAGGCGCTGCCGCCGCCCTCCCAGGTAAGCCTGGGCCTCCTGCTGTTCCTCCTTCCCCTGATGTTGGGCCTGGGTCTCCTCTGGGCGGCGGTTGTCGCACTCCTGATCTCCGCGCCGTACATGCCCCGGCGCGAGCAAGGTGCGGTCTCGGTGCTCCTGGCCGTGCTGGTGGCCATGCCCTTCGGATACGAGTGGGTGGCGGCCCGCCACGTCCTGGCATCCTCCCCTCGGTCTGTCCTGGCCCAGGCGGTGGAGCAAGGGGGACGCGGCGAAACCCTCGTGCAAGAGTTACGTCGCTGGGCCGTGGAGGAGCCGAACGCCGGCCTGCCACGCTACTACCTCGGCCTGGCGCTCAAGCGGCGCGGAGAGCTTGCCCAGGCCGAGGCAGAGATGGCCCAGGCCGCCCAGCTCCTCCCGCGGGCGGGGTTCGTGCAGGTGGGGCTGGGAAATCTGCAGTACCTTCTGGGGCGTCTGCCGGAGGCCGAGGCAACCTACCGCCGCGCGGCCGAGATCCTCCCCGGATCGGCGACGGTCCAGTTGAATCTCTCCAAGCTGTACACGCAGCGCCTGCAGCTCGATCAGTCCAACGAAGCCCTCACCCGAAGCCTCAAGCTGGACCCGCACATGGCGCGCACCGTCTCCTATTTCCACGGGCAGGGCATCACGCAGTTCGTCATCGATGAATCCGTGCCCCGGGAGGCACTGGTCGCAGGCCTCGCCCCGTGGATCGGGGACGTGCGTGCCGTGGCCGAGGGCTTCTGGGGCAGCCCGCTGCGTGGGGTGTCCCTGAGGCTCTTGCCGTACGTGGCCGTGCTCCTCCTGATCCTCTTCTGGACGCATGTGACCCTGCGCGGGCGCAGGCCTCCGGTCAGGCGCTGCCAGCAGTGCGGGGCGCCGTTCTGCGGCAAGTGCCAGACCCACCCGAAGGAGAAGGAGTACTGCAGCCGCTGTGCCGCCGTGTTCCGCCAACGGGAGGGAGTCACCGCCTTCGTCAGAGGCCGCAGGATCCGCGAAGCGGAAGAGTGGCAGCGCCAGGAACGCGCCCGCCTCGGCATCCTGGGCAGCGTGGTTCCCGGCGGCAGCGACCTGTACGGGGGGCACCTCGTCCGGGGCCTCCTCCTGTGCCTGCCGGCGGTCTGGCTCCTCGCCGAGGCCTTCGCCCTGGACCTCCTGACTCCCAGCTTTCGGTTCGCCTCGCCGCTGCCTGGCCCGATCCGCTACACGGTGGCCATCCTGCTGCTCCTGGCGCTGTACCTGTTCTCGGTGCGGCGCAGCTGGGGGAGGTCGATTGCCAGGAGCCGCTGAGGCGTCCCGCAGGCGAAGACGGAACCGGATCACCGGGGAAGCAAATGGCCAATTACCCCTGATCCGAAAAAACCATTGAACCGCCATGATCACCCAGCGCGAGCGCTGGGTACCCGGGCCGCCAAGGGTGCGATGTTTCGAACTCTCGATCGAAGAACACAAAAACCGGTTTATGGGGCATTCAGAAGTTCCGCTCCTTTCCCCCAATAAGCCATTTCGGTCTTGGCGTTCTTGGCGCCTTGGCGGTTGCTAATTTCGGATTGGAGTTACGAGCCCGAACGGCGCGGAGCAAGCATCGCACGGACTGAACTCCCATGGCTCTAGAAGGCACCTTCAGAGATTTTCACATCGCGGATATCGTGCAGCTCATCGGGCTGCAGCGGAAGACCGGCACGCTCACCCTGGAAGGGGAGGACGACACCCTGACCATCATGTTCCAGGATGGAGCGGTGGCGTGGGCGCACTCCACCCGCGTCCCGTGGGAGCGGCGGATGGCGCAGATCCTGGTGGCGCGAGGCCTCGTGACGCCGGCGCAACTCCAGGAGGCACTGAACAGCCAGAAAGAGAGCAAGAAGAAGCTGAGCGCCATCCTGGCGGAGAAAGGCCTCCTCCAGAAGAAGGACTGGGACAGCTTGCTGGCTCAGGAGGTGGAGGAAGCCATCTACCGCCCCTTCCGATGGACAACCGGCCGGTACCGGTTCGTGTCGGAGCCCTCGGTGGACCTCGCCGAGGGGAAAATCGGTCCCCTCGGCGCCGAGAACGTGCTGATGGAGGGGATCCGCCGGGTGGACGAATGGTCGATGATCCTGGAGAAGGTCCCGTCCACGGCCATGGTGTTCAAGGTGGGATCCCGGGCCAGCAAGCTGAACCCCAAACAGGTCGAGCCCAACGAGGTGAAGATGCTGGACCTCGTGGACGGCAAGCGCACAGTCCAGGAGCTGGTGCACGCCAGCGGCCTGGGGGAGTTCCAGGCCATGCGCGGGTTGGCCTCGCTGGTCACGGCCGGTGCGATTGCGTCGGTCGGCCCGGTGCCGACGGCGGCGCCGGTCGAGGCTCCTGCAGCCCGCGTCGCCCCCAGTCTACCGGCGCGGGTTCCCGCAGGGCCGCCGCCCTGGATCGCCAGGCTGGCCTGGGGTGTGGCAGCCGCCTGGCTCCTCGTGAGCCTGGTGCTCTTCCGGGCGGAGCCCCTGGGGCTGTTGCCCCTCTCGCCGGCCCGCGCCACGTCGCTGGACCGGGTGCGCTCCCTGCGGGCCCAGGCCGATCTGGCCGAGCTTGCGCGCGGCGTGGAACAGTACGCGGCGAGTACGGGGGAGCACCCGACCAGCCTGGAGGCTCTTGGAGTCCTGGGGAGGCCGCTCCGGGATCCGTGGGGCCACCCCTACCAGATTCGCCGCACCGGCCCCGGCGTGAGCGTGATCAGCGGCGGCCCGGACGGCCGGATCGGCACGCCCGACGATATTGCCGTCGGCGACCGGTGAGCGGTCACGTCGTTTGACAGCATCCGGCCCGTATGTTACAAAGGTATCTCCGCCAACTGTGGATTCCCTGCGATCCGGGAGGTTCGTGTGAGAGCACCAGTGAGTGATGCCGCCCTGGGGGCCGGATGCGTGCGCCTGGCTACCCTGGCCTTCGTATCTTTTCTCGTGCTGAGCGCGCCGGCGACGGCCCAGGATGGCAAGAGCGCCCTCCAGTCGCTGCAGGATGCCTTCGTCCAGGTCGCCCAGTCGGTGAAGCCGGCGGTGGTGAACATTGCCACCACGCAGCGGCCCCGCCCCCAGGAGGGACGCCGAGCGCCGCAGGTGCCGCCGCAGTTCCGCGGGCCATTCCGCGACTTCTTCGGCGAGGATTTCTTCGAGCGCTTCTTCGGTGAGCAACCCCAACGCGAGCGGCGCAGCCTGGGCTCCGGCGTGATCGTGGACAAGCGGGGGTATATCCTCACCAACAACCATGTCATCGAGCAGGCGGACGAGATCGAGGTCCGCCTCTCCGACAAGCGGAAATTCACCGCCAAGGTCATCGGCAAAGACTCCAAGACGGACCTGGCGGTGATCAAGATCGACGCGCCCGATGATCTCCCGGTGGCGAAGCTGGGGGATTCGACAAAGATCCGGATCGGCGAGTGGGCCATCGCCATCGGCAATCCCTTTGGGCTGGACCAGACAGTGACGGTGGGCGTCATCAGCGCCGTGGGCCGGTCCGAGGTCGGCATCACAACCTACGAGGACTTCATCCAGACCGACGCCTCGATCAACCCCGGGAATTCGGGGGGACCCCTGCTGAACCTGAACGGGGAGGTGATCGGGATCAACACGGCCATCGTGGCCACCGGCCAGGGCATCGGCTTCGCCATTCCCATCAGCATGGCGAAGGAAATCAAGGATCGCCTCATCGCCCAGGGCAAGGTCGTCCGGGGCTGGCTGGGGGTGGGCATCCAGGAGCTCACCGAGGAACTCGCGGCCCAGTTCGGCGTGAAGCCGGAGGACGGGGTCCTGGTTGGCAACGTGATGAAGGACAGCCCGGCCGAGCGCGGCGGCATGAAGCCCGGGGACATCATCCAGGAGTTCAGCGGGACGAAGATCAGTGGCGTGCACCAGCTCCAACGGGAGGTCGCCCAAAGCCCCGTGGGGTCCCCAGTGCGGCTGAAGGTGTTGCGGGAAAAGCAGCCCGTGATGCTGACGATTGTCCTGGGTGAGCAACCGACCGATGTCGCCGCCGCATCAGAGCCGGGATCTACACCGGCGCAGGCGGCGGAACGGTTCGGTCTGACGGTCCAGGATCTGACGCCGGAGCTTCGAAATCAGCTTCGGTTGAACACTGTGGACGGGGTCATGGTCTCCAGCGTGGACGAGGCCGGCCCCGCTGCCCGGGCCGGCATCCGGCCGGGGGATGTCATTACCGAAGCCAACCGTGAGCCGGTGAAGAGCACCCGCGACTTCTCGCGGATCCTCGGCCAGATGCGGCGGGGGCAGAACCTGCTGCTTTTGGTGCGCAGGGACGGGAACTCGCGGTTCGTGGTGCTCCCTCCCAAGAACTGATCGCCTCAGGGCCGACGGGTCATGCCTTCGGCTCAGGCCGACCGCACTCTGCACGCGCAGCCGCTGGCGGAGCCAGGATGGCCCGACGCTCGGCATCCTTTTACGAAGAGATCAGCGACGATACGCTGGCGGCCTACATCCGGCGCATCGTGCGCATCCCCCTGCTCGGCAAGGAGGAAGAGCTCCGCCTGGGTGCCCTGATCCAGCGGGGGGACGAGCGCGCCTACCGCAAGCTGGTCGAGGCCAACCTCCGCTTCGTGGTCAAGGTGGCCATGCGCTACCAGGGATGCGGGCTGTCGCTCCTGGACCTCATCAACGAGGGCAACCTGGGCCTCCTGGAGGCGGGGCGCCGCTATTCCCCGGAGTACGGGGTCAAGTTCATCACCTATGCGGTCTGGTGGATCCGGCAGGCCATCATGCAGGCCCTGGCCGCGGGTCGGGGCGCGGTGCGGCTGCCCATCCGGAAGGCGCGCCTGGCTGCCAGGATCCGCGGGCTACGCGCCGACCTGACCCAAGAGCGACAGGAGGAGCCGAGCGACGCGGTCCTGGCGGACGCGATGCAGCTCCCGCCGGGTGAGGTCGAGGACGTGCTGCGCGGCAGCCAGTCCCAGACCTCGCTGAGCGAGGATGGGGCCGCGGAGGAGCATCTGGGGCTGGAACTGGCGGGCAAGAGCGTGATCCCGCCGGCCGACCAGGACCTCATCACGCACTCGTTCCGCGACGAAGTCGAACGGATGCTGCGGCACCTAAAGCCGCGGGAACGGGCGGTCATCGAGTTGCGCTTCGGCCTGGGCCCTGAGGAGCCACGGACCCTGGAAGAAGTGGGCCGCCGCCTCGAGCTGTCCCGCGAGCGCATCCGCCAGATCGAAGAGCGGGCAAAGCAAAAGCTCCGGTTGCTGGCTCGGACGCGCCACCTGAAGGATTACCTGAACTGACGCGGGGTGAGGAACATGGAGCGCGCGGTCGACAGCGAAGGGGTGCGGGCGAACGAGAAGGCCCTCCGGCAGCGCGTCCGGGACCTGGAGGCGCAGGCCCAGAGCCAGGCCCGGGAGATCCGCGCGCTGGAGAAGATCGAGGCCCTCCAGGATCGCAGCCGGGAGTTGGAGACAGAGAACCGCGCGCTCCAGGAGCGGGTCGCGGAACTGCACACCTTCCTGAACCTGAGCAAGACCCTCTCTGCCACGCTCAACATGGAGGAGCTGCTCCGCCTGGCGTTGCACCTCATCGGGCGCTCCCTGCACGTGGATGCCTACTCGCTGATGCTGCTGGACGAGGCCGGCGAGCGCCTCGTGGTCAAGGCCGCCTTCGGCCTCCCCGAGGACGGGGCCCTGGGCCTGACGCTGCGGCTGGGGGAGGGGATCTCCGGCCTGGTCGCCCAGACCGGCCAGGCCATGCTGGTGCCCGACGTCAGCGCCGAGCCCCGCTGCCTGGAGCAGGAGGTATTCCGGCTGCAGCGCGGCTCTTTCATCTGCGTGCCGCTCCGGATCAAGGGGCGCGAGGTGATCGGGGTCCTGAGCGCCCAGAAGCCCGAACCCCACGGCTTCAGCCTGGGAGACTTGGACCTGTTCCAGGCCGTGGCCAACCAGGTGGCGGCGGCGCTGGAGAACGCCCAACTCTACCAGCGGACTAAAGAGCTCTCGACCCGGGACGATCTCACGGGCCTGTTCAACCGGCGCCATTTCTTCGACAACCTGGAGAAGGAAGTCCAGCGGGCCCGCCGGTACCGGCGCGTCTTCTCCCTCATCCTGCTGGACCTGGACGATTTCAAGAGCTATAACGACACCCACGGCCACCTGAAGGGGGACGAGGCGTTGAAGGAGCTGGCCCGCCTCCTCCTGGCCAGCACGCGCCGCGCCGACATCGTGGCGCGCTTTGGCGGGGAGGAATTCGTGGTGCTCCTGCCGGAGATCAACGCCCAGGGAGCGGCCGTGGTGGGGGAGAAGATCCGGGCTGCCGCGGAGCAGTACCCGTTCGCCGGCTGCAGCACCCAGCCGGGCGGCAAGATGACGGTGACCCTCGGACTGGCCACGTATCCGGGGGATTCCGAGGACGGCCTGGAGTTGGTGGATCTGGCCGACCGGGCCATGTACCTCGGCAAGCAGCAGGGGGGGAACCGGGTCTGCGCCGTGCCCGGTCAGCGCCCGACCCAGCCCCAGGCCACCTGAGATGAGTCAGCCCCTCTCGCCCCGACCCTTCCGTCTCCTGGTCGTCGACGACATGGAGGCCATACGTCTGGCGCTGGAAGATTGCCTGCGTCTGCAGGGCTACGACGTGGTGTCGGCCGCCTCGGGCGAGGAAGCCCTGGAACTCCTGCGCTCCCAGCGCTTCGACCTGCTCCTGACGGACCAGGCCATGCCGGGCCTCTCGGGGATCGAGCTGGCGGAGATCACGGCGCGCATCCACCCCAACGTGCCCATCGTGCTCCTCACCGGACACACCGACGTCGAGCTGGCCAAGGCGTCGCTGCAGCGCGGCGCCAGCGACTTCGTGACGAAGCCGGTCAACATCCGGGAACTGCCCATCGTCATCGAGCGGAACCTGACCCGCCGGCGGCTGGAGGTGGCCCGCCTGAAGGAGCGCGAGGCCCAGGTGCTGTTCGAGGCCCTCAAGGCCCTGGCGTCGGCCGTGGACGCCAAGGATCCGTACACGGCGCGCCACTCCATGCGGGTGACCCGCCTGTCCATGGTCCTGGCCGATGGCATCGGCCTGACCAGCGACGAGAAGTACGTCCTCGAGCTGTCGGCCTGGATGCACGACGTGGGGAAGATCGGCGTGCCGGACCACCTCCTGACGAAATCGAGCCGCCTGACGCCGCAAGAGTTCGAGGTCATGAAGGTCCACGCGGCGAAGGGCGGCGAGATCGTGAGCCAGATCGAAGAACTGATCCGGGTGGCCGATGTGATTCGGCACCACCACGAGCGCCTGGACGGCCAGGGCTATCCCGACGGGCTGCGGGGCGAGGCCATCCCCCTGTTGTCCCGGATCATCTTCATCGCCGATTCCTTCGAGGCCATGACCTCGGATCGGAGCTACCGGCGCGGCCCCGGGCGCGTGGAAGCGTTCGCCGAGCTGCGCAGGCACTCGGGGAGCCAATTCGATCCCGACCTGGTGGAGACATTCATCGGCAAGATCGAAGACCTGCCAGACGCCTGAGGCCTCGGCGGCCGCGGACCACCTGTGGCCCCCTCGGCCCTCCTCCCTCTCGCCACCCCAATCCGAAATTCTCAACCGCCAAGGACACCCAGCGCGAGCGCTGGGTGATCATGGCGGTTCAATGGTTTTTTCGGATTAGAGGCCACACTCGCTCCTGCGCCGTCTCCGTCAAGGCCTCCGTTCTGCCGGCCCGGCAGGGTCAGTCCATCAGCGTCGAAATGGGATTGGATGTGTCGCGCCCTCTTTGCTATACTCCGGCTGCGACCAGGGGCCCTGCGGCCCTCTCGGTGACTGGCGCTCCCTGTGCCCATGGAGATGCCATGACGCTGCTGGATATGCTTTGCGTCAGCGCCGGCCGCTTTCCCCATCGGCCGGCGCTCGTGTTTCGGGACCGCCGCCTGTCCTACAGCGGGCTCCAGGAGACGGCCCGGAGGGTCGGGGCGATCCTGCGTGCGCTGGGTGTCCGGCAAGGCGACCGGGTCGTCCTCATGCTGCCGAACGCGCCGGAATTCGGCGTCGGGTACTTCGGCATCCTATCGGCCGGTGCCACGGTCGTTCCCCTGAACCCCCTCCTGAAGCCTGCGGAGATTCGATACATCCTGGAGGATTCTGGGGCGGCGGCCATGGTCTGCATTGAAATGACGTTTCCCCTCCTGCAGGCGGCCCAGCACGACCTGGGCCGGCGCGTCCCGGCGCTGGTCCTGGACGCGGCGACGTCCAGCGTGGCGGAGGGCGATGTCGTCGCCGGGGCGCCGCCAGGAGACCTTCCATCGGCGATGGTCCTCCCCACGCCAGCGTCGGAGGATGTGGCTGCCTGTTTGTACACATCGGGGACGACCGGGCGCTCGAAGGGGGCCATGCTCACCCACCGGAACCTCCTGAGCAACATCCAGAGCTTCCGCGAGATCCTCCACGTCACCGAGGCGGATGTCTTCCTGTGCGTCCTGCCCATGTTCCACGCTTTCGCCGCCACCGTCCTGTTCCTGGAGCCCCTCAGCCTGGGCGCCACCATCGTGGTCGAGCCGCGCTTTGGCCCGGATCTCGCCCTCAAGGCCATCGCAGAACATCGGGTGACCTTCTTCGCCGGGGTCCCCACCACGTACGCGGTCCTCGCCGGCGTTCCCCGACCAGCCCTGGACCTCTCGGCGTGGCGACTGTGCATTTCGGGGGGTGCGCCTCTCCCGCCCCCCGTCCTGGAGGCGTTCGAGGCGAAGTACGGCGTGCCCATCTACGAAGGGTACGGTCCGACGGAGTGCTCGCCGGTGCTGACGGTGAATCCACCTTTGGGGGTGCGGAAGATCGGTTCGGTGGGCCCCGCGATACCCCAGGTGCAACTGCGGGTTGTGGACGAGGCAGGGGCGCCGGTGCCGGTGGGCGAGATCGGAGAGATCGTGGCCCGCGGTCCCAACGTGATGAAGGGGTACCTCGGCCGCCCGAAAGAGACGGCCGAGGCCCTGCGCGACGGCTGGTACCACACCGGCGATCTGGGACGGGTGGACGCGGACGGCTACTACTACATCGTGGATCGCAAGACGGACCTGATCCTGGTGGGCGGCCTGAATGTCTACCCGCGGGAGGTGGAACTCGCACTGGCGAGTCACCCGGCCGTGACGGAGGCCGCAGTGATCGGGGTCCCGGACCCGATCCGGGGCGAGACCCCCAAGGCCCTGGTCGTTCTCAGGGACGGACAGCAGGCCGACCCACAGGAGCTGATCCAGTGGTGCCGCCAGCGGCTGGCCAACTACAAGGTCCCGCGGACGATCACCGTCGTGCCGCACCTCCCCAAGACGGCCACGGGCAAGATTCTCAAGACCGAACTCAGGGCAACGGGCTGAACACAAAATCTAACCCCAATCCGAAATTATTAACCGCCAAGGCGCCAAGAACGCCAAGACCAGAAGGCCTTATTGGGGAAGACAAACGGAACTTCTGAAGGCCTCAAGAACCGGTTCTCGTGTTCTGGATTGGAAGGTTCCGAACATGCCATCCATGGCGGCCTTGGCGTCATGGCGGTTCAAGGTTTTTCTCGGATCAGGACTAAAACCGACAATGCAAAATCGACAACCGAATCGATCCAACGCTAGACAACCCGTGGCGGCCCCTGATCGGTTCGGGTGTCCCCTAATTTTCAGTTGTCAGTTGTCGGTTTTGAATTGTCCATAGGACCGGAGGGCATCATGAAGACGGCATGGATTGTCCGGTCCGGGGTCATCGTCGCCGGGTGTCTTGCACTGGTGGGTCATTCGGCCGCACAGGACGAGGCTGCGTTTGCCCGAGCTCGCCAGCAGATGGTGGAACGCCAGCTCAAGGGGCGCGACATCACGGACGCGCGCGTCCTCGCGGCCATGGGCAAGATCCCCCGCCATCGCTTCGTGCCTACTTCCCTGGCGGGAGAAGCCTATGCGGACCATCCCCTCCCCATCGGGGAAGGGCAGACCATCTCTCAGCCATACATCGTGGCCCTGATGACGCAGCTCTTGGAGCTGAAGGGACCGGAGCGGGTGTTTGAGGTCGGGACAGGATCCGGATACCAGGCGGCCGTCCTGGCGGAACTCGTGAAGCAGGTCTACACGATAGAGATCCTCCCGGGGCTCGCGAAAAGCGCCGCGTCCCGACTCAAGGCCCTGGGATACACGAACGTGCAGGTGCGGGCAGGAGACGGGTATCAGGGCTGGCCGGATCAGGCCCCCTTTGATGCCATCATCGTGACCGCGGGCGCCAGCCACATCCCGCAACCGTTGATTGCGCAGCTCAAAGAGGGAGGGCGGTTGGTCATCCCCGTGGACGTTGCCCTGGGCTATCAAGAGCTGCTCCAGTGCCGGAAGGAGCGAGGGCAGCTCGTGAAGAAGAGCGTTGCGCCCGTCCGCTTCGTCCCCCTCATCGAACCGAAGCGGTGATCTCGTCGCCGGGATGCGAGGAGCCCATGGGGAAGGTTTTCGTCACCGACCTGATCGAAGGTGAGGCGGTCACGTCGTTCTTCCTGGCCAAACAGATCCAGGTCCGCCAGCGGCGGAGCGGCGAGCCGTACCTCTCCCTGGTCTTGGGGGATCGCACGGGCGAGGTGGCGGCCGTGATGTGGGAGGGCGTGGAGGAGGCGAGCAAGGAGCTGACCGAGGGCGACATCGTGAAGGTGCAGGGCCTCCTCGGCAGCTACCAGCGGGAACGCCAGCTCACCATCACGCGATTACGCAAGGCCGCGCCCGAGGAGATCGCCCTGGAGGACTACCTCCCCCGGAGCGCGCAGGATCCCGCGGTGCTGCTCGCCCGCCTGCGGGAAGCGGTGGATGGCATAAGGGAGCCGCACCTCACGCGGCTGCTCCGCGACCTCCTGGCGGACGAAGCCTTCGCGGCCGCCTTTTCCGCGGCCCCGGCCGCGAAGAGCATCCATCACGCCGTCCTGGGAGGGCTCCTGGAACACACGGTGTCGGTCGTGGGGCTGTGCCGTCTGTTGGCTGATTACTATCCGGTCGCGGACCGCGACCTCCTCCTGGCGGCGGCGATGCTGCACGACGTGGGGAAGGTGCGAGAACTCACCTGGGATCGGGTCTTCGACTACACCGACGCCGGACGTCTCCTGGGCCACATCACGCTGGGGGCGCTCCTGGTGGAGGAGCGGATCCGGACCATCCCCGACTTCCCCGAGGACGTGGCTCAGCGGCTGCTGCACTGTATCCTGAGCCATCACGGCGAGCTGGAATGGGGGTCGCCCAGGCGGCCCAAGACCCTGGAGGCCCTGGTCCTCCATTACGCGGAGGATCTGGACGGCAAGGTCAATTCGTTCCTCAGCTTTGCCCAGAGCCACCCCGATCCACAGCGTCCGGGGTGGACGCAGTTCAACAAGGCCTTGGATCGCTACCTCTACTTCGGACGAGCGGAAGCTGCCGAGCCGCCGCAGGGCCAGTGAGGGCGGGCTCCGAGGCCACGCGATACCCGCATGATTCCGCTCAGGGATAACCTCCCCACCCGCCGCGCGCCTGTCCTCAGCCTGATCATCATCGGGGCCAATGCCTACGTGTACCTGAAGGAGTTCCTGCTTGGCCCCTGGGGCAGCCAACGGTTCATTCTCTACTATGGCCTGATCCCTTGCGGCCTGACGGCAGAGTGCGAGATTGTGGGCCGTGCCTTTTCGCCGGAGGTGACGCTTTTGACCTCCATGTTCGTCCACGCCGGTTTCTTTCACTTCGCGGGCAACATGCTCTATCTGTGGATCTTCGGAAACAACGTGGAAGACTCGATGGGCAAGATTCGGTTCGCCATCTTCTATCTCCTGTGCGGTTTGGGGGCGGCCTTTGTGCAGATCTTCGTCAGCCCGGCCTCGCGGATCCCGATGGTCGGAGCCAGCGGGGCCATCTCGGGGGTGCTCGGGGCCTACCTGTTGTTGTTTCCGCACGCGAGGGTCCTCACCTTGATCCCGCTAGGATTTTTTACCCAGCTTGTGGAGATCCCAGCAGTCATCGTCCTGGGGTTCTGGATTGTTGTGCAGCTCTTCAATGGGTTGCTGACATTCAACTTCTCGGGAGGCGGGGTCGCGTGGTTCGCCCACGTCGGCGGGTTCGCCGTGGGGATGCTCCTCATCGGGCTGTTCAAGCGACGGACCGTTCCCTGGGGCTGGCAACGGCGCCGCATGTGGTACGAGTGAGCGCAGGACGGGAGGCGGAAGGCGTGAGGAGAAAAGGATGCGCCTGAGCCGGACCGAATTCGAAAAGTTAGTCGCTCAGGCGATGGAATCGCTGCCGCCGAAGTTCCTCACGCGGCTGGAAAACGTCGAGGTGGTGGTAGAAGACGAGCCAACCGATGAGGATCTGGAACTGGCGGGGATCGAGCCGGGCGGTACGCTCCTCGGCCTCTATCACGGGGTCCCCCAGAGCGAGAGGGGGAGCTGGTATGGCAACATGCTTCCGGACCGGATTCTCATCTATCGGCGGCCCATCGAGGCGGTGGCCCGCGACCGGCGCGAGATCCGGAAAGAGATCCGCATCACCCTGATGCACGAGATCGGCCACCACTTCGGCCTCGCCGAGGACGACCTCGCCGAAGCGGGCTATGAGTAAGCCGCCTCTTGCTCCCCGTTTCACGGCTCACGTCTCAAGAAGCCAGACGCATTCTCAAGAACCGCTCCGAGCGATCACGTCTGGCCCCGGAGAGTCAGCCTATTCAAGACGCCATCGATGCGGTGCTATTCCGGTGCTACGGTCTCACGGAGTAAAAGGGGACGTAAAAGGGTAAAAGGGGACGTAGGGAGGTTATGAAGGTTATCAATAAAGGACTCGGTTCACGTCGCACTGTCACGTAATGGGGGACCCGTCCGTTTTTTCGCTGTCAAGGAAAATTCCTCCCTCGGACGCGCCTGCGTCCTGTTGGTGGTTTCGGTTCCCCGGTCCCGGAGAGTGCCTCTCCTGCCATCGGCTTCCCCGCCCCATCGTAGTGGTCTTATGCGGCGGCGTCGCTGCCGGACGCGCCCAAGCGGCCTAGTCCGGGCTGAGGAAGCGAGAGAGGCGCGCCTGGGTCCCCCCCGAGGTCACCTCGCGGTGCCTCCACGTTGCAGTCGCGCTGGCTCTCTCCGGGTCACAGGTGCTGGTCACCACTCTCTCACGCCGAGCGCGGGCGCCGCATGGGAATCCTCTGTGGCCGGTCCACACCTCCCCTGGCCGCAAGCCGCCCGGCCGGGGTGCCGCTGGGTTTCGCGATCGCCGCCCGCCCCGGCTCTGCGGGGAGGGCCCGGCGGCGGCCGGCGCGCGCCTTCGAGGAGGCTATCGCCGGCCGCGCCGCGGGACCGCCCGCCACGCGGGTGGGCTCGTAGGGCCGCCCACTGCGCCATACGCCCCAGACGAGGCGAAGGAGCTTCGCCGCCAGCTCCACCGTCGCCTTGAAGAAGGCAAAGCGGTCCCCGTGCCGCTTCGCGATCAGCGCCTCCCGCCGCGCCCGCCAGAGGGGTGTGCGCGCCGCGCCGAGGGCCGCCTGGTACAGGGCCCAGCGGAGCAGCGCGCGGCCGCCCCGCGAGATCCGGGCCGTCCCCGCCCACTGCCCCGATTCCACCCGCTGGATGTCCAGCCCCGCGAGCTTTCGGAGCTGACTGAACTTGGTGGTCCCACGCGATGTCCCCCAGCTCCGCGAGGAGGATCGCGGCGACGGTGGGCCCCACGCCGGGCAGGCTCAGGAGCAGCCGATACGCTGGGAGCGGCGTGGCGACGTGGACGAGCTGGGCTTCGATCTGCGCGATGCGCGTCCGCAGGCTGACCAGGCGGGCCGCGAGGTCGGTGAGTTCGAAGGC